>ENA-UOUL01002365-UOUL01002365.1-bioreactor-metagenome-genome-assembly--contig:-NODE-2365-length-22216-cov-6.759700_pt1 | contig 22216 bp, 17 predicted proteins | sample MGYA00249838_ERZ747220 | MGnify/ENA primary metagenome ERZ747220 (study PRJEB28778, sample SAMN05720191) | bioreactor metagenome | isolation source: Anaerobic biogas reactor | place: USA:Washington...
ATGCGCGGGCCGCGCGAGAAAACGGTCGCGTCGTGATGACCCAGACCGGCGCCGTCTGGGTCGGGGGCGATGAGAGTGAGTTGCGACAGCTTTTCGCCAATCTGTTGGACAACGCGCTGCGCTATGGGCCGGCCGGCGGCACGGTCATCGTCTCGCTGGCGGATGGATCCGACGGCGAAGTGGTCGTCTCCGTTCACGATGAGGGTGGATGCATCCCCAACGACGCGCTGGTGCATCTGTTCGATCGTTTCTATCGCGTGGACTCCTCGCGTTCTCAGGATTTCGGAGGCAGCGGGCTCGGTTTGGCGATCGCCCGAGAGATTGCCCGCCGGCACAAGGGGGATGTCGAGATCACGTCGAATCCCCAGACCGGTACAGCAGTCTCCGTGCGTCTGCCGCGACGATAGGCAGACAGACGCACAGGCGGTGTTTGCCTTTTACGTAGTCCAGTCATTCTCGATTCTGCCATGGCCTGCGGAGCTGGGTGGATGTCAAGTTTGGCAGGTCGGATTTCTGCGCCGTTGCGGCGGATTGCGCAGGAACACATCCCCTGTTTCTCGAAAAATAGGCGTTTCTTCAGGTTCTCTTCAGGTCCGCTCGCTAAAAGACGACAGGTTGGATGTGACGACCGGGGACGCGTTCTGTAGACCGATCCGGCTTTCTGCAGGAAAGACGGTTGGCCAGTGAATGGAGAATGACGAGGTCCAAATCGCTCATGGAAGACACCTGTTCGCCCGAGGCGATCCACCTGCAATTCTCGGACAAGTACGATTGTGACCATGCCCAGCACTACTTCCGCAAGCATCGCCGGGGGCTCCTCCGCCAGTTGACCACGTGGCGCGAGCAGGCGATGGCCCGTCGGGCCCTGGCCTTGGCCGGGCAGCCCGAGGTTGTGCTGGATCTCCCCTGTGGGGCCGGCCGGTTCTGGCCGCTGCTGGCGGAGAACCCCCAGCGCCGGATTCTGGCCGCCGACTACAGCGAGGAAATGATCCAGGTGGCCCGCAAGATGCAGCCTGCGGAACTCGTCCGGCGTGTGGAGTGCTTCCAGTGCTCGGCCTTTGAGACCGGGCTCGACGACAACTCCGTGGACAGCGTCTTCTGTATGCGTTTGCTGCATCACATCATCGATCCGTCGCACCGGCTGGCCCTGCTGAAGGAATTCCACCGTATCACGCGGGACACGGTCTGCGTCTCTCTGTGGGTCGACGGCAACTACCAGGCATTCCGCCGGATCAAGAGGGATTTGCGACAATCGCGAGGCAGTCGGCAGAATCGCGGCGTCGTGCCCCGGCGGATGGTCGAGGAGGAATTCCGGCAGGCCGGATTCGAGATGCAAGGCCACATCGATTTCCTCAAACTCTACTCCATGTGGCGGCTCTACGTCCTGCGGAAAGGGGGGCGAGCGTGAGCGACAGATGGGTGGTTTCCCACGGCGACAGAGAGCTTCTGTCGCACAATGGACTCAACACGTTCGATTCTCTCTGGGATCTCAATCTGGACTGGTTCGAGGCGCCCAACCACCGCCGGAACGGCTGGAGCGGGGTGTCCAGGCACCTGTTGAAAAGGCCCGACGGGGGCTGTTGTGCGGTGTTCGTCAAGCGGCAGCAGAACCACAACTTCAAGTCGTTGTTCCATCCCATTGACGGTCTTCCCACCACCTACCGGGAGTACAGGAACATCTGCCGCCTGAAGGCAAATCAGATTCCGTGCCCCGACCTCGTCCTGTACGGCCATCGGCGCCGCTGCGGGCAGTGGCAGGCCATCCTGATTACGCGTGCGCTGGACGGGTATCAGCCGTTGGAGGACTGCCTCGATGCGCTGGCCGAGGACGATGTCCGCTGTCGCGCGGCATTGCTGGCCTCGGTAGCGGCGACGGTAAGCCGGATGCACGCCCATTCCCTGCGGCATAGCTCTTTGTACGCCAAACACATCTTTGTCAAACCCGATACCCGCCGCTCGATTGGCGGTGCGACGCCTCGATTCGATTCAGCGGTGATCGATCTCGAGAAGATGAGGTTGGGCTTCCCGTTGTTTGGTGTGGCGGTCCACGATCTGGACCAGTTGTGTCGGCACTGGCGGCGTAGCGAAGGGGACTGGGAATCGTTCATGGGCAGCTATCTGTCACATATGCGATCCCGCTTCACAGCCAGGTGGCTCAAGGGTGCCGTCGTCCCGAGAACGGTCGGTCAAATCGATCGCAGACCACCCGTCTTGGATGTAAGATCTCGACCCGGTGTGGCATCGGAGACTCCGGCCGAGACGGAGACCGTTTCGGCCTGAAGCGATCGATCGCTGACTTCTCCTCCAAGAGTACCGTCCCGACGCCGGGATTTCGAGTTCTGTGCTGGATGCGGCGAGATTTGGGTGCACGGCGTGTTTGTAGGTGGATTCCTGCCAAGTCCAGGAAGGGATCTTGTCTTTTCGACCAAGAGCTTGCCCCTTCAACGGCGTTCAGGGCAGGCTCTGAGCGAAGTCGAATGGGGCGAAGCCCGCACGGAGTAATCTGGTCGAGGATACGGCAATGTCCCATTCGCAGCCAGACTCCTCCACTGCCCCATTCGACTTCGCTCAGGGCTGAAGGCTGCGCTCCGGTCGGAATGACAAAGTCGTAGCACCCCCGTGAAGATCTACCTGCAAACGTGAAGTGCACCCCTCTTTGTCGCACGCACCCATCACGTATGGCGGGGACGCGCGACGTGCGGATATGCCCTCGCGGGCACACTACAAACGGGCGCTGCAGGGCATTGCGGCGCGGGGCGTTCGGCGGTATAGAGAACGGGCAGATTTCGACAACACAATGCAAGGAACCGATGATGAAGTATGAATACCTCCATCCGCGCGACGAGCTGGTGCTGACGATGCAGCGGATCTACCGGTACAAGATGACGACGACCTCGGGCGGCAACCTGTCGATTCTCGACGAGAACGGCGACATCTGGATCACGCCGACGGGCGTGGACAAGGGGACGCTGACGGCCAACGACATTATGTGCGTGCGTGCGGACGGTCGGGTCGAGGGTCTGCACCGGCCGAGTTCGGAGTATCCGTTCCACAAGGCGATCTATGCGATCCGGCCGGACCTCAAGGCGATCGTCCACGCGCATCCGATGGCGCTGGTGGCGTTCAGCATCGCGCACAAGGTGCCCGACACGCGGCTGTTCCACCAGGCGTGGCGGTCGAATGGGACGGTGGCGTTCGCGCCGTACGGCGTGCCGGGCAGCGAGGACCTCGGACGCAAGATCGCGCAGAAGTACGCCGAAGGGTTCGACAGCGTCATCCTCGAAAACCACGGCGTCTGCTGCGGCGGCCAGAACCTGCAGGAGGCCTTCGGCAAGTTCGAGACGCTCGAGATGTGCTGCAAGGTGCTGATCAAGGCCCACACGCTCGGCGAGCCGACGTACCTGACCGACCAGCAGTTACAGCTTCAGGGCAAGAGCGACGTGCCGCTGGAGGCGTTCGAGTACGATCCGAGCATGATGACGATCCACGAGAAGGAGCTGCGCAACCAGATCTGCCGGTTCGTCGAGCGGGGCTATCGGCAGCGGTTGCTGACGATGACGACGGGGACGTTCTCGGCGCGGATCGACGCGGAGAAGTTTTTGATCACGCCGTACCCGCTCGACCGCCACGCCGTGCTGCCCGAGGAGATCGTGATGATCCGCAAGGGCAAGAAGGAGTTCGGCAAGCACCCCAGCCGGGCCGTTCTGTCGCACACGGCGATCTACGACGCCCACCCCAACGTGATGGCGATCGTCAACGCCTGCCCGCTCAACGCGATGGCCTTCAGCGTCTGCCGCCAGACCATCGACACGTACACGATCCCCGAAAGCTACGTCTTCGTACGCGAGGTGGGTCTGCTGCCGTTCGAGACGGTGTACAACGACTTCGCCCGGCTGACGCGGACCCTGACGTTGCAGAGCCCGGCGGCGGTGCTGGCCAACAACGGCGTCATGGTCGTCGGCGACAGCGTGCTGGCGGCGTTCGACAAGCTCGAAGTGCTCGAGTGTTCGGCTGAGGCGGTGCTCGACGCCCAGCCCATCGGCGGCCACGTCGCGATGAGCCGGCAGATCATCGACGAGCTGATCGAGGCGTTCGGCCTGCAACCGCCGCCACCACAATGACGCGACGATCGCGCACGTAGTCTATCGCAACAACTACTGCGGCCGGCCTCCGCAGGCACCAGGTGCAGACCGCCTTTGCGGCGCGATCACCTGGATCAGGATCGTCCCGGTGCTGCTGAGCGGTTCGCCGGTGCGCGGCTCGTCGGTGACGCGCACGACCACGGCGACGACCTGGGGCCGCTTCGGCGTCCAGAGCAGCGTGTAGGAATTGAGCTTGGGCCTGCTGTAGAGGCGCATCCCGTCGGGCCCGTCGAGCAGTTCGGCGCGGGCCGGATCGCCGTCCGGGTCGGACCAGGTCCGCGTGTGGTCGAGCGTCTGACCGACCTCGACGCGCAACCAGCCGAGAAACTGCCCGACGACGAGACTCGGATCGAATGCGAAGGGACAGTCCTCGATGGCCGCCCGGTTCGCCTCGGCAGACGGCGCCCCCCCGCCGAGAAGCAGCGGCAGCACCACAATCACAACAGCCAGCACGCGCGCCATGGCCTTGTCCCTTTCACAGTGTCGATCCAACGCATCGGGTTCATGCCCCTGATACCGCCCCCACCGCATCGCGTCAAGACAATCCGCATTCGCGGGCAAGGGCGATGCATGCATCGCCCCTACGGGGGGCGGGTTGAAGGAGGGATGGGCCGGCAGTAGAATGGGATGGCGTGGTGGTTGACATACAGTGTTGTGAGGTGTGCCATGAGAAAACAGAGTTCTTTGCTCGTGATTATGCTGACGGCGCTGGCCGGGCCGGCCGTCGGCGCGTTGCGTGTGCCGGCATATACGGCCTATCTCGAACCGGACGTGCGCGGCGCGCGCATTTCGGAGCGTTCCGGCGTCACGCGATGGACCGATCCGGCGGTCAAGGTCCTGTGGTTCGGGCAGATCAAGACGCCGGGCACGCTCGATTGTGCCGTGGCGCTGCGACTGGAGCAGGGCGCGACGTCGAAGCTGCGTCTGACCGTCGCGGGCCAGTCGCGCGAGGTGACGGTAACGGGCAGTGGAGAGGAGCGTGTCACCGCAGCATTCGGCTCGTTCGAGGTCGCCGAGGCGGGCTATCAGCGTTTCACGCTCGAATCGCTGAACGCGCCGGGCGAGCCGGCCGGTGACATCGAGGCGCTGGTCCTCGACGGGCCGGCGACGCGCGAGGCGCACTTCAATCTCAACGCTCGTCGCAACGCGGCCTCGGTGCACCTGGTCTATCCCGTCGCGAAGGACGTGAAGGTGGCGGCGTTCTACTGCGAGATGGTCGGGCTGGAGGAGCCGATCTGGACGTACTACATGGCGTGCGGCTGGCATCGCGGGTATTTTGGCATGCAGGTCAACAGCCCCACCGAGCGGCGGATCATTTTCAGCGTCTGGGACAGCGGCGACGAGGCCATCGATCGCGACAAGGTCGCCGACGAGAACCGCGTCACGCTGATGGGCAAGGGCGAAGGCGTCTACGCGGGCGACTTCGGCAATGAGGGCACCGGCGGACACAGCCATCTGAAGTACCTGTGGAAGACGGGCGAGACGCAGCGGTTCCTCGTCACAGCCGAGCCGACCGATGAAACGCACACGGTCTATTCAGGCTACTGGTTCCACCCCGACACCAAGCGGTGGATGCTGATCTCCAGTTGGCGAGCGCCGAAGGAAGGCGGCTACATGCGCGGGCTCTACAGCTTCAGCGAGAACTTCGGCGGCGCCAACGGCCACCTGCGGCGCAAGGCCCGCTACGGCAACCAGTGGATCCGCACGGCCGAGGGCCGGTGGATCGAACTGACAACCGCGCGGTTCAGCCACGACCCGACGGGCAAGGCCGACCGGCTCGACCGGTTCATGGGCCTCGAAGACGGCTGGTTCTTCCTCTCGCACGGCGGCTTCGTGCCCGGATTCACCGCCTACGGCGAATCGTTCACCCGCCCCGCCGGCGGCACCCCACCGACCGACATCCTCCTGCCCGACTGAGCGGCCGACCCCGGCGGTCTCATTGGCCGGGCAAATCATGCTGCGCCAGCCAGTCCTTCGCCCACTGTTCGGCCTGGCCCCTGGTGTGGAGGCAGTCTTCGAGTTGGGCGATGTACAGCTCCTCGGCCAGTTGGCCCACCTGCGGACCCGGCCGAGCGCCCAGACGGATCAGGTCGTGCCCGTCGAGAAGAGGTGCGGGGCTCACGTTGACGCCGCGAAGCGACAGCACCCGCCGATGCAGCTTCGCCAGGGCCGCCAGCGCCGCTTTGTTGCCGGCGGCCTTCTGCGTCGCCCGTTCCAGTTCGTAGAGGTCTCGATAGTAGGGCTGGGCCAGCAGCTTCTTGAGAGACGAAAGGGCCATCTCGCAATCCAACAGGCGGCCCCGGTGCGTCAGGAGAAATCGCAGGTGCCGGGTCTGATTGCGGCTGAGCTTGAGTACGTGACACATCTGAAGCGCCGCCTCAGCCGAACAGCCGCAAAAGAACGCCGCCAGCGCCAACGGGAAGTCCACCCGTTTGCGCAGCCGCTGCAGGGTGTGCACCGCACTGGTGAGGGCGACGCATGCGTCGCCCCTACGATCGACAGGCAGGCCGGGAAAGATCTGCTCGGCCAGTCCGCTCGCCAGCAGCATGGAGGCTCCGGCGCCGCGATTGGGGTGCACCAGCATCGCCTCCAACTCGGTGGCGATTCGCTCACCGCTGATGCGAGTGATGTGCCGGGCGTTGCGGCCGATGGCGGCGAACGTCTCCGGCTCGATCGCGAAATCGAGCTGCGTCGAGAACCGGATCGCGCGGAGCATCCGCAGGTAATCTTCGCCGAACCGCTCGTCGGCGTCGCCGATGGTCCGCACGATCCGCCGCTGGAGGTCGGTCTGGCCGCCGATGTAGTCGATGACCTGCTCCTCGATCGGATCGTAGAACATGCCGTTGATCGTAAAATCCCGGCGGGCGGCGTCGCTGGCGGCGTCGGTGAACGCCACGCGGTCGGGATGGCGGCCGTCCTGGTAGCCGGCCTCGCTGCGAAATGTCGCCACCTCCACCTGGGCGTGCCGCAGCAGAACGATGACCACGCCAAACTGCGCGCCGACCTTCAGCGTGCGGTCGAACAGGACCATCACGTCCTCCGGGCGGGCGTCGGTGGCCACGTCGTAGTCCTTCGGCCGACGGCCCAACAGCATGTCACGCACGCAGCCGCCGGCCAGCAAGGCGAGGAAGCCCTTCTCGCGCAGACGCTCGACGATCTGGATGGCCGCGCGCCTATTCGTCATCGCCCTGCACCTGATACAGGACGATCGACATGCTCCCCCAGTGCCGTCGATCGATCGCGCGGAACGCTCCGTAGGCATCCGGCAGCGGCACACCCTCTTCGGTCCGCACGACGACGACGCCCTTGTCGGCGACCTGGCCGGCCAGCACGTCGAACAACTTCGCCAACAGCGAGCCTTCGCCGGCCTCCCGGCTCAGCGCATAAGGCGGATCGACAAAGACCAGATCGCATCGGGCGCCGGCCGCATCGGGGGGCGCCCCGCAGCGAAAGGCGTTGGCGCGGATCACACGGGACTGCGCCACGAAGCCGGCGCTGGCGATGTTCTTCTCGAGACAGGCGGCGATCTTCGGGTCCTGCTCGACGAATGTCACGAACGCCGCGTCGCGGCTCAACGCCTCCAGTCCGAGCGAGCCGACGCCGCTGAACAGATCGGCGACGCGCTGATCGGCGAGCAGGCCGTAGTTGTTCAGGATGTTGAACAGCGACTCCTTGACCCGGTCGGTGATCGGGCGGGTGTCCTGTGTCCTGGGACACAGAAGGTGCATCCCCCGCTTTGTGCCGGCGATGATTCTCATTTCGCCCAGTAGTCCACTACCAGCACGTCGTCAAGGTGCGGTCCGAGCAACTCGCCGAACTCCTGGTGCGCCGGATGGGGGATATACACCGCCCGATCGGCTTCGCTGCGAAAACTGACGATGAAGCAGTGCGTGAACCCCTTGTGGAGGTTCTCGACACTGACATCGGTGCCCCATTCGAGGCCGTAGATCGCACCGATCCGGCTGGGCAACGCGAGGAAGGCGTTCTCGATCCGACGGATGTCACCGGCGCTGGTATCGTCCTTGAACTTGAACAGTACGACGTGCCGCAGAAGCCGGCTCGGGGCCGTGGTCCCTTCCGCCGGCCGCACACGGGCCCAGTCGTCATCGCAAGCTCGCTCGCACTCCTCGACGTAGACGCATCCGCCGAGCAGAATCGAAACGACCGCCAGACACACGAGATTTCGCACCATAGCGAAGTACCTCCCAAGAATCACACTCATACTGATTCGAAACGAACGGCCCGATTCTATCGACCTGCGAAAACGCCGTCTATCGCAAACTCCGACACCCCCTTTGCGGATGCCGGACATGCCGCTACAATGACGGGCAAAACGTCCGGGCCTCGGGCGAGAAAGTGAGGACATTGAATGAACAAAGCCGGTAGAGTATGCCCCGCACACCGATCCAAACGCACCGAAGGCGCAGGGGCCAGGCATGCCTCGTCCCTGCGGTTCCTGGCCCTTTGTCTGACCGTGTTGACGTCGCCCGTCTTCGGGGCCCCCAGGCCCGAGCACGGCCTTCATTACGACAGTCCTGCGACGGTCTGGGACGAGGCGATGCCCCTGGGCAACGGGCTGCTCGGCGCGCTGGTCTGGGGCGACGGGGCGCCGCTGCGGATCTCGCTGGACCGGACCGACCTGTGGGACCTTCGGCCGGTCCCGGAGTTCCACACCGAGGAGTACGCCTATGCAACGATGCGGCAGTGGGTCCGCGAGGGTCGCATCGAGGATCTGCACCGACTGTACGACGATCCATATGGCCATCCGGGCCCGACGAAGATTCCCGCCGGACGGATCGAGTTGTCGCTCGATGCGACGTTCCAGAGCGCCTCGTTGGACCTGGCCAAGGCCGTCACCACCGCGAAGTTCACCGGCGGACGCCTCGCCGAGGTCTTTGTCCACGCGACCGAGCCGTTCGGCATGATCCGCCTCGCCGGCGCGACGCCGGAGGAAGTGACATTGCTGGCGCCGCCGTTCTCGGGCGAGATCACCGAAGAAGCCGGGGCCGGCAAGATCAGCGCCGGCGACCTGGCCACCCTGCGCTACAAGGCACCCGAAATCCACGAGGGCGACGGCTGGACCGGTTATGCCCAGGAAGGCTGGGGCGGATTCCGTTTCGCCGTCGTGCTGATGTGGCGGCCGAGCGACGGAGGCTGGCTGGGCGTCTGGTCGATCGCGGCATCGAACGAGTCGTCCGATCCGCTCGCCCGCGCGCGAGAAACTTGCGTCCGAGCCATCGACCAGGGCTTCGAAAAGACGCTCGCGCAGCATGCCGCGTGGTGGCAGACCTACTGGGACGGTGCATCGGTTCGCGTGCCGAACCCGATCATCGAACGCCAGTGGTATCTGGAGACCTACAAGTTCGGCGCCGCGGCCCGCGCCGACACGCCGCCGATCACGCTGCAAGGCCCGTGGACCGCCGACAACCGCAAGATCCCGCCGTGGAAAGGCGATTACCACCACGACCTGAACACCGAGCTTTCGTACTGGCCGGCCTACAGCGGCAACCGGCTCGACGGTGCCGCCGGCTTCGTCAAGTGGCTCTGGGACACCAGGCCGACGGCCGAGGCCTGGACGAAACGCTTCTTCGATCTGCCCGGCCTGAACGTTCCGATGACGGCCGACCTGAACCAGGAGCAGATCGGCGGCTGGCATCAGTACACCCACTCGGCCACCACCGCTGCGTGGCTGGCCCACCACTTCTATCTCCACTGGCGGTACAGCATGGACCGCGACTTCCTGCGCGACCGCGCCTATCCCTGGCTGCGGGACGTCTCGGTGTTTTTGGAGGCGGTCACAGAGAAAGGTCCGGACGGCCAGCGAACCCTGCCGCTGAGTTCGTCGCCGGAGATCAACGACAACCGCCTCGATGCCTGGTTCGCTACGATCACGAACTACGACCTGGCGCTGATCCGTTGGAACTTCGAGACGACAGCCGAGCTGGCCGATGCACTGGACCGCCCGCAGGAAGCCCGGCGCTGGCGCGCCGTCCTGGCCGAGATGCCCGATCTGGCGCTGGACCCGAACGATCGCAAGCTGCTCGTCGCCAAGGACTACCCCCTGCCCGGCTCGCACCGGCACTTCTCGCATCTGATGGCGATCCACCCGCTCGGATTGGTCCGCTGGGAGAACGGGCCGCGCGACCGCGCGATCCTCGAGGCGTCGCTGGCCGATCTGGAACGACACGGCTCGTCCTGGTGGACCGGCTACAGTTTCAGTTGGCTGGCCAGCCTGGCCGCCCGGGCCCGCGACGGCGAGAAGGCCGAGCGGGCGTTGGAGATCTTCTCGACGGCGTTCTGTCTGCGCAACAGCTTCCACTGCAACGGGGACCAGACGGACAAAGGCTACAGCAGCTTCCGCTACCGGCCGTTCACGCTCGAAGGCAACTTCGCCGCGGCCGCCGGCTTGCAGGAGATGCTCCTGCAGAGCTACAGCGGCACGATCCGCGTCTTCCCCGCCGTCCCCAACAGTTGGCAGGATGTGTCGTTCGACAAGCTCCGCGCCGAAGGCGCGTTCGTGGTCTCGGCCGAACGCCGGGCCGGTCGTGTCACGTTCGTTGAAATCCGCGCTGAGGCGAGCGGGACATGCCGGCTGGAGAACCCCTTCGGCGAGGCAACCTACAACGTTAAAGGGCTGGACAAGAACAACGTCCGCACTGCGGAGACCGACCTGATCTTCCGACTTGTGGCCGGGCAGACAGTCCGATTGATCCGCGAACCTCGTTAGGAGGACCCGATGACCAACCGCTGCAAGGCAATCGAGCGTTTGAACCGTGTTCTCTGGGGGTATCTGCTGCTGATCGTCACGGCCGGCGGCTCGCCGGCCTCGGCCAGGTTCTGGACTGTCGCACCGAAGGAGATCCCGGGGATCGCCTCGGACGAACAGGTGCGGACCATTGCGGAGGCGGTCTCGCGGGCCCAGCCGGGCGACACCATCGTCATTCATGCAGGCATCTATCGCGAGAGCGTCCGAATTGACAGGAGCGGCTCAGAGGACCAGCCCATCACGATCCGTGCGTCCGAGGGTCAGACCGTGATCCTCACGGGGGCCGACCGCATCACGGACTGGACGAAGGAAGACTCGCCGAACGAAGACGTGTGCAGCACGCCCTGGCCACACAGGTTTGTGTCCTGGAACAAGAATCACACCCATCCCGGCGACGAGTTCCATCGCCTCATCGGTCGGTGCGAACAGGTCTTCGTCGGCGGCTATCCCCTGCGGCAGGTCCTCGAACGCGACAAGCTCACGCGCGGGACCTTTTGCATCGATCTCGACGCACAGCGTCTGCTCGTTTGCGGCTACGACGATCGTGACATTGCGGGCAACAAGGTCGCCGTCGAGGCGTCCGCGCGCGACCGCATCCTGAGCGTCAAGGGCAGCCACATCGTCGTGCAGGGCCTTCGCTTCCGTTACGCCGCCAACCGCGCCCAGCAGGGCGCCGTCGAGTTCGCGGGCAATCACATCACCGTGAAGGACTGCGTCTTCGAGTACACCAACGCCAGCGGCGCTCAGTTCACCGGCGAGAACATCACCGTCCGCAACAGCACGTTCCAGCATAACGGCCAACTCGGCTTCGGCGCCAGCCGGTCGCATGGTCTGCGGATGATCGGCTGCACCGTGCGAAACAACAACACCAAAGGATTCGATCGTGGCTGGGAAGCCGGCGGCAACAAGATCTGCCTGGCACGCGGGGTCATCCTCGAAGACAGTACGTTCGTCGCCAATCGTGGCAACGGCATCTGGTTCGACATCGGCAACGAGGATTGCATCGTCCGCCATTGCCTGATCGCCGACAACGAAGACGCGGGCATCTTCTACGAGATCAGCTACGGCCTGCACGCCCACGACAACGTCATCGTCGGCAACGGCCTGGCCGATTCGCCCGGCGCCTGGGGCGCCGCCGCCGGCATCAGCCTGTCCAGCTCGCCCGGCTGCACGATCGAGCGCAACCTGCTGATCGGCAACAAGGAGGGATTCAGCCTCCGCGAACAGCAGCGCTCGACACCCAAGATTGACGGCGGCTCGGAGCCCGTCTGGAACCACGACCAGATCGTTCGCCACAACGTGCTGGCGTTCAACCGCGACGCCCAGGTCTGGGGCTGGTTCGACATCGGCGACGAACGGCACTGGCCCAAGGCCATGCAGAGCGAGCAGGCCGGCGACCGCTCGCTGGCGGACCTGAACCTGACGTTCGAGAACAACCTCTACTGCCCCACCGCCGGTCAGGGCCTGTTCCACTGGGGCGTCACCTGGAAACGGCACGAGAGGTACCGGAACCTCGAAGAGGTGCGATCCAAGCTGGGGCTGGACCAGGGCAGCCGGGTCGCAATGCTCTCTTTCACAAACCCCTTCGCTCTGGACCTGCGAGTCCCGGCCAACAGCCCGGCGATCTCAATGGGCTGCTATCCGCGAGGGACCGTACCCACCGTGCAGTTGGGAGTCGGCCCATGACTCGCGGGTGCACTTGACGTTTGTAGGCAGATCCTGGGGGGCTCTGCAATCGACTTTGTCATTCCGACCGAAGCGAAGCGCAGTGGAGGAATCTGGCTGCGAATGGGACATTGCCTTGTCCTCGGCCAGATTTCTCCGTGCGGGCTTCGCCCCACTCGGCTGCGCTCGGGGCAAGCCCTTAGTCGAAGAGACAAGATTCCTTCCTGGACTTGGCAGGAACCTACCTACAAACGTGCAGTGCACCCATAACGTGCGTTTGGGCCAAATCGTGATTGAGGGCCTCGCCTGGATTCGCTATAATGGTGGTTTTCGCCCACGGGGTATGGGATGGCGGTCCCGAACCCGGCGGGTGTGGCGACGTATCAACGGGGAAATGCAGACAACGATAGGCCATACCGTCTCGGATTTGCACCTGCTGACCAATCGCAGTTCAGCCGGACGGAGGATGCCCGGCCTGCACCAGGCGGCCTCAGAGGCCGGCCTGTTCGTCCTCAACGGCGACATCTTCGACTTTCAGTGGTCCATCTATCCCGACCTTGGCCAGTCGCTGTGGTTCGTGGAGAACTGGATCGGCGATCTCGTCGGCCGGCACCCGCATTGCCAATTCGTGTTCATCATGGGCAACCACGACAGTCTTCCGGCCTATGCGGAGCTGCTCGAAGGGTTGTCCGCCCGGCATGTCAACCTGACGTGGGACCCGTTCTATCTGAAGGTCGGCGAGAAGGTGTTCCTGCACGGCGACGTGCACAACTCGCCGACGCCCCAGACGCTGGCGGCCTATCGAGCGAAGTGGCATGGCCCGCCCCACAAGGCATGGGTCCACACGGCGTACTATGTGTTCGCGTGCCTGCGCGTGCCGCGTCTGGTGCACGAGTTGTCGCCGCGACATCGACCGGTCGCCGACGTGATTACGTATCTCAAGGCCGAGCTGGGCCCTCGCTTCGCCGAGGTGCAGGATGTCTACTACGGCCACACGCACAGGCCGCATTCGAACTTCGTTCAACAGGGGCTGCGGTTCCACAACACCGGTGCGACGCTCCATGGCGTGCGATCGCGGATTCAGACGTTCCTCTACGACCCGGCTGACCTCGAACGCGGTCTGGAGGAGCGGGCCCATCAGGCCGAGAGCATCCACACCGAAGCCGGGCAAATCGTCTGAGCAAAGCCCCCGTCGGGAGCGTCAATCGTGCCGCAGGGCGACCACCGGATCGACGCGGGCGGCCCGCCGGGTGGGATAGATGCCCGCCAGCAGGCTGACGAGAATCGAAAAGCCGATACCGCTCAGGCAGAGCCACCAGGGGAAGCTGAAATACTGGATGAAAGGCACGCCCTCGCGCGCGGCAAAGCCGTTGACGACCTGGTTGATGACGAAGCTCACCGCCCACGCCAGGGCCAGGCCGAAAACGCCGCCGAGCAGGCCGATCATGCCCGACTCGAAGAGGAAGATCCGCTGCACGTCCCCGTCGGTCGCCCCGACGGCTTTCATGACGCCGATCTCGCGATAGCGTTCGAGGATCGACATCACCATCGTATTGACGATGCCCAGCGAGGCGACGGCGATGCCGATCATCCCGATCGCCAGCAGGAACATGTCCATGATGATGAAGCCCTTCTGCATCTCCTCAAGCTGGTCCATCAGCGCGAAGGTCCGCAGGCCGCGCTCTTCGAGGCTGGCCTTGACGGACATCACCTGGCGGGTCGAGGCGACCTTGACGGTCACGGCGGAATAGCCGGCCGTTTCTTCCGGCAACTGGAAGAGGTCCGACACGCCGGTCAGAACCAGCTTGCGCATCCCGGCGGCGGCCCCGGGCGGAACGAACGCATCGCTGCGGATCGGCAGCGGGCCGCCGAACCCCATCCGTTCGAGAACCCCGGCGATGGTGAAGGAATAGACCCGATTCGATACAGGCAGCCTCTGATCGCCTCGCCCGAAGGCCATCCGCGCCAGGCTCTGGAGGCTGAAGTCGAGCACGACGGTGCGGATTTCGATCTCGCGGCCGACGGCGTCCTCCGGCTGCGTGACGTTCAGCCGGCGCAGCAGCGAATCGCTGACCATCACCTCGTTCGCGTCGTCACTCGCATACGCCCGGCCCGCGCGCAACTGGACCAGCGCCGAACCGCACGCCTTCGACGTGACGACCTGGACGAGCGTGAACTGCTCTCTGGAACCCAGACGAATCTGGGCGGGAAACCGCATCTCCGGATAGGCCGCCTCGACGCCCTCGATCTGCGTCAGCTCTTCGAGCAGATCGTCGTCGAGCACCGCAACCGATTCGTTCGGATCGCCGGCCGGCTGCGGCCGCGCATGGCGGCGAAGACGGGCCGAACGCGGACCGCCGCCGCTCCTGGGCGTGACGTTGATGTAGTTGAACAGTTCCAGTTCGTTGAATCGGTCCTTGATGTTTCGCTGAATGCCCTGCCCGAACGCGAACATGCAGATCAGAGAGCCGACGCCGATCACCACGCCGCCGGTTGTCAGGACCGTGCGCAGTTTCTTCTTCCACAGATTCGCCCAGGCATGTCCGACGTAATCGCTCGCTCTCATGGGCGGTCCCTCAACGTCTCGTGCGAGAGGACCGCCCCATCCTGGAGGCGGATCAGCTCGTCGGCAAACTCGCGCAGCAAGGCCTCTTCGTGCGAGATCATCACGATGGTCAATCCCCGCTCGGTTTTGAGGTCGAAGAGCATTCGGACAATCTGCCGGGACGTTCGGCTGTCGAGGTTGCCGGTCGGCTCGTCGGCCAGCAGGATCGCCGGCCGGTTGACAAGCGCCCGCGCGACGGCGACGCGCTGCTGCTCGCCGCCGGACAGTTCCGACGGCAGGTGGTGGCCTCGCGCTTCCAGGCCCACCGCAGCCAACAGTTCGGTCGCTCGACGAATGCGTTCCTTCCTGGCCACGTCGGCAAATAGCAGCGGAAACGCCACGTTTTCCATGGCCGAATACGACGGGATGAGGTTGAACGACTGGAAGATCATCCCGATGGTATACCGGCGAAACAAAGCCAAATCGGTCTTGCTCAGGTCGGAAATCCATCGGTCATCGACGCGGATGCGGCCGGCTGACGGCGTGTCGAGTCCGCCGAGCAGGTTCATCAGGGTGGACTTGCCCGAGCCGGAGGTCCCCGTGACGCCGACGAACCGCCCCCGGCCGATCGAGATTGTGGCGTCGCGCAAGGCGACGACCTCCACCGGCCCGGACGAATAGACCTTGGTCAGCCCTTCGATCTGGATGAAACCGTCAGCGTCCATGCGCGAGCAGAAAGGCCTGCAATCCCTCCAGATCGTCGGTGTTGATCAGATCGACGCCGGCCGCGAGCAGTTGTTTCCACAGGGCCTCCCGCGCATCAGACCGGGCGTCGGGCGTGGCCCAGAATCGCACCAGGCGCCCTTTGGCGTGGGCGGCCTCGACGATGTCCCTGAGCTTCTGTCGCTCCGGGTCGGGCATCGGCCCCTCGCCCCGCCAGGTGAAGTTGCGGCCCCAGTGATCGCTGATTATCGGGACCAGCTCGGCCGGCGTATCAGAGTACAGGTCCGCCAGGCGGCCGTCGTAGCCGGCGTAGCGGACCGGCTGCGAACGCATCGGCTCCAAAGGCCGATTGCCCGAGATCAGGACCAGCACCGCTCTGTCCCTCCGTCCTTCGGGCCCGAAGGACGTGACGAGATCGCGGTATTCGGCGAGCACTTCGTGCAGCCTTCGATAGGTCGGCTCGGCGGCCGACTTGATGTCGATCAGCAACAGGAACCGCGCGTGGTCCCGGTAGATGCGTCCGTCGTTGGCCTTGGCGCGTTCCCGCAGAGGATTGAGGTAGAGCCTTTGGAGCGTTCGCTCGGGGCGAATCTCGGGCGCGTCGTGCGCGACGCAAAGCTCTTCGCCGACGAGAAAGATGTCCGCCTCAACGCTCGTGAAGCCGTGCGCCAGCGCGTCGAGCAACGGTCGATCGTGGAGGTAATCGTTGTGCGCGTGGGCCTGCGGCAGCCCAACGACGTCCGCCTGCGCCAGCATCGCCGCAACCAGAATGATGGATATGCCCGTAGTCATGTGCCGCCCTCTCAAGAAAGGCCCTGCAGAACATGGCAGTCTTGCCGCTGGATTTACGACTCCCTACCATAGCCCTTCCCCCGTCCGGTGACAACAAAAAGACGTACCCGCGCGATCAGCAGATCGCCGAGGCCCGAGAATATCGGGATTTCGGGACGAGGGCGGCATTGCACGGCACAGGGCCGGCACGTAGAATGGTTCCCACTGACGGGTAGAGTGGAGGTTGTGGTGACGCGGCGCAGGATCGCTTCGCTCCAGACCCCGCGAAGGCTTCGAGTAGGGATGCAGCAGAAGATGGGAGGTCTCGCATGAAGGGCTCGCCATATCGGATCGCAGCAGCTATCGCAACCGCCCTGGCGATCGCAGCGGTAGCGTCCATCGCGCGGGGGCAATCGCCGCAGACGGTCATGGTCCCGATGCGCGACGGCGTCCGGCTCGCCACGGACGTCTACGTCCCCGACGGCGACGGGCCGTGGCCGACCGCTCTGATCTGCACGCCCTACAGCCGCAAGGGCGCCCAGGGATTCGCCAAACAGGCCCTCGAACGCGGATACGCCCTCGTCGCCCAGGACTTTCGCGGGCGGTTCGACTCCGAGGGCGATGACTACCCCGTTTTCCTGGCCGGCGGCTGGGGCGAGCACCAGGACGGCTACGACACCGTCGAATGGATCGCCCGACAGGAATGGTCCAACGGCAAGGTCGGCGGTTTCGGCATGAGCGCCCCCGGCATCGCCCTGAACATGATGGCCCCGAGCCGGCCGCCGCATCTGGTCTGCTGCTACGTCAGTGTCGCGTTCTCGAGCATGTATCATCAGGCCGCCTATCAGGGCGGCGCGTTTCGCAAGGCCCTGCTGGAAACCTGGCTGACTCTGAGCGAATTCAGTCCGAAGAACCTCGAACTGTTCCGGGCGCATCCGGACTACGACGATTTCTGGCGAGCGTTCGATTGCGAAAGCGTCGCCGATCGGGTCAATATCCCAACAATGTACGTCGGCGGCTGGTATGACATCTTCGTCGCCGGGACGCTCAACAGTTTCGTCACGGTCCACAAGCAAGGCGACCAGGGCGCACGCGGCAAGTGCCGCCTCGTAATGGAACCCTACGGCCACGGACGCAACGAAGACCTGGTCTTTCCCAACACCGGCCATCTGCAGGCGGCCGACATGTGGAACTGGTTCGACGTCTGGTTGAAGAACGACGGCCGGGGCATCGAAGAAATCCCCGTCATTCAGTACTACGTCATGGGCGATCCGGGCGACCCGAACACGCCCGGCAACCGCTGGCGGACCGCCGACGACTGGCCCCTCCCGGCCGATAGGAGGAAGATCTATTTCCACACCGACAAGCGGCTGCGGCTCCGCCCGCCACAGGACCTCTTCGGCTCGCTGTCATACGAGTACGATCCGAGGGACCCCGTCTCCACGATCGGCGGGGCCAACCTGACGATCTCCAAGGGCCCCATGGACCAGCGGCCCGTCGAGGGCCGGCCCGACGTTCTGCTGTTCGATTCGCCCGTATTCGACAGATACATCGAGATCACCGGGCTGGTCACGGTCAAGCTCTGGGCGTCGTCGACCGCCCCGGACACGGACTTCACCGCGAAGCTCTGCGACGTCTATCCGGACGGCCGGAGCATGCTCGTGCTCGACGGGATCGTCCGCGCCCGCCACCGCAACTCGATGGAGACGAGCGAGCCGCTGGAACGTGACAAGATCTACGAGTTCGAGATCGACCTGTGGGCCACCAGCCTGGTCTTCAGTCCCGGCCATCGCATGCGCGTCGCGCTGTCGTCCAGCAACGCGCCCCGCTTCGAGCCCAACCCCAACACGGGCCGGCCCTCAGGCGCCGACGACAAGGCCGAGGTGGCGACGAACACGATCTATATCAACGCCGAGCATCCGTCGCACATCGTGCTGCCCGTCGTCTGGCGATAGCCGAGTACCCCGGCCGACGACCTCTCAGGAGCCCCCAATGAACTGTCGTATGCACACCCGCCGACTCATCACGGCCATCTGTCTGAGCCTTCTGACCTCAAGCGTCGTCTGGGGCGCTGCTGCTCAGTTGCGATTTGAGCGCAGTGACTCCGGATACGGCGTACGCGTCGTGCTGGACGGCCGCACAATCCTGACCTCGCCCGCTGAGGGGCTCTGGTCGATCGCAACCGACTGGAAGGACGGCTGGCCCGCCGACTGGGCCCACGCCGGGCCAACGGAAATGCAGAGTGCGGGAGACTGGACGATCCTGACGGGCAAGCTGAACACCAAGTCGGGCACGTGGCTGCTCCGCGATGCGTATCGAATGGAAGGCAACCTCATCCAGTGCGTGCGCCGCTTCACCTGGCAGGGAGAGGACACCGCGAAGCGAACGACTCTGTCCGTCCGCTTCCAGTGCCCCGGCACGGGCGCCGGGGTGTTGCTGCCGGGCATTCTCTATCATGGCAACCCTTCCGGCGCCCGAAGCGGACGCGTCCCCGTCTACGAAGGTAAACCGGGCGAGATCGCCTTCTTCGAAGAGCATCGCTTCCCCATGCCCTACGCCAGCATCGAATGGCCCGACTCGTCGGGACGCACGGGAGCCGCTCTGCACAGCCTTCCGTCGCCTGCGCCCTTCGGCCATCGGCCGGACCAGTGGTGGTCGTTGGGTCTGACCGCACGGGACAACGGCACCGAGCTGGCGCTGCTGTCCGGACCCTGCGCATCCAACGGCCGCAAGAGCGTCGTCAAGGCGACGCAGAACGGATTCCTTCCGTACGAGCACGCCTACCTCGACGTTCCCGCCGGAGCGATCGTAGAGAAGACCTTCTACCTCCAGGCCTACGACGTCGATTCCGAAGGCTCAGGCTTCCAGCATCCCACGCGTGCCTCGCTGGAACTCTTCGCTCCTCACAGCCTCGACGGAATGCCGACATTTTCGGAGATCATTCGGTCGAAGTACGGCTTCGCCAAGACGCGGTGGCTTGAGACGGAAACGGCGGCCGGCTTCCGGAAGTACTCCGACCGCAACTTCTTCGTGCTGGGCTGGTGCGGCCAGGCCGCCGCGTGTGGCTATGCCTTTCAGGTCCTGGCAGACGAACTGAACGACCCCAACGCCCGGCCGATGGTGCAGAAGTCGCTCGACTTTGTCGCAACGACGGAATTCCACGATCAGGGATTCTGCACGTGGTACAACGCCGACGAGCGACAGTGGATTCGCGGAGGAAACCCCGAACTGCTCTCGCAAGGGCAGGCCATGCTCAACGTGGCCAACGCGATTCGCCTGGGCAAGAGCGAGGGACTCGATGTCACTCGATGGGAGCAGTTCCTGCGCCGTGCCTGCGATTTCCACGCTCGGCGGATCCTGTCCGACGCATGGCGTCCCGTATCCACCAACGAAGCGTTCTTCATCGCGCCGCTGTGTCAGGCGTACCGGCTCTTCGAGGTCGAGGCCTACCGCGCCGCCGCCGTGAAAGCCGGCCAGGTGTACGCCTCGCGGCACGTGAACATGCGCGAGCCCTATTGGGGCGGTACGCTGGACGCCAGTTGCGAAGACAAGGAAGGCGCGTTCGCCGCGTTGCAGGGCTTCCTCGCCCTGTACGAGCTGACGGGTCGGCGTGAGTATCTCACGTGGGCGGCGCACGCCGGCGACGTGGTGCTGACGTATGTCGTGGTCTGGGACATCGACCTGCCGGCCGGACGGCTTCGCGACCATGGGTTCAAGACTCGCGGCTGGACCGCCGTCTCCGTTCAGAACCAGCACATCGACGTCTTCGGCGTGCTCATCGCCCCGGACATCTACCGCCTCGGCCGGCACCTCGACCGCGATGACCTCAAGACGACCGCCCTGCTGATGGTCCGCAGTTGCGGCCAGCTCATCGATCCCCTCGGCAGCCAGGGAGAGCAGCCCCACCACACAAACTACGCTCAACACGGTGACTTCCGCAAGCAGTTGGAGGCCGGCGACATCACCGGCGTACGCGGCAACTACGTCGAACAGTGGACCGTCTTCTGGATCACCGCGCATTTCCTGAACGCCGCCCAGTTCAAGGAGCTGGGCGTGCCGATCTGGTAGGAGCGATCCGCCTCTGGCGGACCTCGCCGCGCGAGGTGCAGCAAGCCTATGCAAACCAAGACGCTCAAAAGTGACTCGCTGTTGCTGGTGGCCGCCTTCTTCTGGGGCACGACCTTCGTCGCGCAGCGCAGGGGCATGGACCATCTCGGCCCGATGACGTACAACGCCCTGCGCTTTCTGCTCGGCGCCGTCACGCTGGCGCCCCTGATCCTCTGGCCCGCTCTTCGCCTGCCGGGCACGCGGACGGGCAGCCCACGTCTTCTGCTCTGGGGCGGCGTCCTGGCCGGCGCGGCCCTGTTCGCGGGGGCGGCGCTCCAGCAGATGGGCCTGCAATACACCACCGCCGGCAAAGCAGGGTTCATCACCAGCCTCTACGTCGTCCTGGTCCCGCTGATGGGCCTGTTCCTGGGCCACCGCTGCGGCCCGTGGCTGTGGCTCGGCGTCGGCCTGACGGTGGCGGGCCTTTATCTGTTGAGCGTCGGCGAATCGTTCACCATCGCCAAGGGCGATCTGCTGGTGCTCAGCAGCGCCCTGTTCTGGGCGATCCACGTGCAGGTGATCGGCTATCTGGCCAAACGGGGCGACCCGCTGCGTCTGGCCTGCGCGCAGTTCCTGGTCTGCTCGGCATTGAGCTTGCTGGTCGCCCTGCTCGGCGAGCCAATCGCCGTTGACGCGATCCGCGCGGCCGCCATCCCCCTTCTCTACGGCGGGGTTCTCTCGGCGGGGGTGGCCTTCACGCTGCAGGTGATCTGCCAGCGGACCTCGCCGCCGGCGCACGCGGCGATCATTATGAGCCTTGAGACCGTCTTCGCCGCCGTGGCCGGATGGCTGATCCTTCACGAACGCATGGGTCTGCGCGGCCTGGCCGGCTGCGCCCTGATGCTGGCCGGACTGATGGTCGTGCAGTTGCCGCCGCTGCTCGGGTCTCGTCGGAAATCCCCGCCCCCGGCCGGAGATATGGCGACCCTGGCCGAAGGACCGCCCTATCACGATCCGGTCGGCTGAGATGAACCTTTCGCATTGTCGTCAGTATTCTCTGGGAACGATGCGTTGGCCGTTGCAGTTCGAGGCCCGATCTGCGATTATGGCGCCGTCACGTTTCGTGTCCCGCCGGACCGATGTCAGCGGGACGACAGCAATCAAGGAGCCCTTCATCGTGCCATTGGGAGGACACACCTATGTATAGCCCGGAGATTTCCCGACGCCAATTCATCGCCACGACCGCCGCGATCGCCGGAGGCATCGCGATGTCACCTCTGACCGCCGGCGCGGCCGGGGCGGCGCGAAAGACGGCCGCCGACCAGGTCGCCCTGGGCCGGACGGGCCTGAAGCTCAGCCGGCTCGGCGTCGGCTGCGGCAGCAACAGCGGCAACGTCCAGCGGGCCCTCGGCCACGACGGGTTCAACCGTTTGATCCGATACGCCTACGATCGGGGCCTGACCTACCTCGACACCGCACAATCCTATCAGACCCACGAGTGGATTCGCCAGGCCATCCAGGGCCTGCCGCGAGAGAAGTTCTTCATCCAGACCAAGA
>ENA-UOUL01002366-UOUL01002366.1-bioreactor-metagenome-genome-assembly--contig:-NODE-2366-length-22215-cov-3.423932_pt1 | contig 22215 bp, 16 predicted proteins | sample MGYA00249838_ERZ747220 | MGnify/ENA primary metagenome ERZ747220 (study PRJEB28778, sample SAMN05720191) | bioreactor metagenome | isolation source: Anaerobic biogas reactor | place: USA:Washington...
GTAGTCGCTCGTGCCGCCGCTGGGCACCGTAAAGGCGCTGATCAGGCCGGGAAAGCGCAGCGCGCGGAAGTCGAGCATAACCGGCCGGTCGGCGGCGAGCTGCCGGTAATTCGTGCTGTAGTAGGAGCCGAGCATCTCGCCGTAGAGCTTGTTGCAGCCATACATCGTCGTCGGCGTGTTCCAGTCCCACTCGCGCACGCGGCTGTCCCGCGCCTTCGTCTCCAGGTCGGGCAGGCCATAGGCCGCAATGCTGCTGGGGAAGATGAAGCGCACCGGCTGGCCCTGCCATTCGGATTGCTCGGCTGCCAGCCGGAGCAGGCGCAGCGTGCCCTCGACGTTGACCCGGTGGGCCAGCTCCGGCGTGAACTCGGCGCGCGTGGAGAGCAGCGCCGCCAGGTGGTAGATGGTGTCGACTTCGTATTCGGTGACGAGCCGGCCGAGCAGCGAATCGTCAAGAATGTCGCCGACGATGTGGATCGACTTGCCTTCCAGCTCCGGCGGCAGGGGCCGCAGGTCCAGCGTCAGCAGGTTCGTATCGCCGCAGGCAGCGAACGTCTCGATCAGGGCCTGGCCGATCTCGCCGGCGCTCCCCGTAACCATCACCACTCGTTTGCGCATCGTTGTTGCTCTCCTCATTCTGGCCCGCCGATGGGCGGGTTTATTCTAAAGCAGGTATGTTGGACGTTTTCGAAATACGAGGCACTATGGATGTAGCGCGATTTTTCAAATCGCGCTACAAGGCTGCTCCGCGGAAATGCCCCGCAATCTGTTAACGCCTAACCGATTCTGGCACGAACGCCCCAAGTATAATAACAGGCGGCCTCTTCTGCCCATGCCAAATAGCACCTCTTTCCGCCGCAAAACCTCACCATTGCACGCTTGCGAAGGCAGGTAGTCGCGTGGACAATCGATCCCATGCGTCAACGGGACATCTTCTTCTTCTGGCTGCCTCTCTTTGCCAGCTGGCTGCTGATGTCGGGCGAAGGGCCGATCATCAGCGCGGCGATCAACCGTCTGCCCGACGAGGTGATCATGCTCGCCGCGCAGGGCATCGTGCTCAGTTTGTCGGTGACGATTGAAAGCCCGATCATCAACCTGCTCTCGACCTCGACCGCGCTCGTGCGCGACTACGCTTCCTTTCGCGTCGTGCGCCGTTTCACCATCCACTGGTCCATCCTGCTGACCGTCGTCAGCGCGCTGGTCGCCTTTACGCCGCTGTTCGACGTGGTCGTCTTCGACTGGCTGGGCACGCCGGAGGAGATCGGCGTCTGGGTGCGGCCGGGCATGCAGATCATGATCTTCTGGAGCGCAGCCATCGCCTGGCGGCGCTTCCTGCAGGGGGCGATGATCCATTTTGGGCATACGCGCCCCATCGGCTGGGGCACGGCGGTGCGCCTGCTCTCCTCGGGCAGCGCGGCCATCGGCCTGGCCCTGCTGACGAGCTGGCCCGGCGTGGTCATCGGCGCCTCGGCGCTGATGGCCGGCGTCGTCGCCGAGGCGCTGTACGCAACCATCGCCATCCGGCCCCTGCTGCGCGACGAGCTGCACCCGGACGCGGCGCCCGCCGAGGAGCAGGAGCCGCTGGGCTACGGCGAGCTTTTCTGGTTCCACCTGCCGCTGGCAGCGACGGCCGTGCTCATGCTCCTGGCCCAGCCGCTGGTCAATCTGAGCCTGGCCCGGCTCGACAACCCGACCGTCTCCCTGGCAGCCTGGCCGATGATCTTCCAGTTGTTGCTGATGGCGCGCGCCGCCGCCACGGCGCTGCCGGAGACGGTCATCGCCCTGACGCGCGGCCCGGAGACGCTGGCGCCCATCCGCCGCTTCGGCCTGACGCTCACCGGCCTGACTATCCTGGCGATGGCGCTGCTGGTCTTCACCCCGCTGCTCTCCTTCTACCTGCGCGAGCTGCAGGACGCGGACGCCGCCGTCGCGGAGCTGGCGCGCACGGGCACGCGCCTCTTCCTGCTCTACCCGGCGCTCTTCGTCGTCGTCTCCTGGCAGCGCGGCCTGCTGATCAAGGGGCGGGCGACGCGCCCCGTGAACACGGGGATGGCTATTAACCTGGTGGTGACCGCGCTGTTCCTGGCGCTCGGCGTGGCGCTGCGCTGGCCCGGCATTCCCAGCGCCGCGCTCGCCCTCTACGTCGCCATCTTCGCCGAGCTGCTCTACCTGGGCTGGCGTGTGCGCGCGCAGCTCGGGATCAGCTTCTTCGCCGGCCTGACGGCGCGCAGCCTGAGCCCGGCGCCGCTCAAGGAGTAATCAAGGACACACCATGCTTAAGTTGCACCGCATGTCGCTCGGCCCGCTGCAGACCAACTGCTATCTGGTGGGCTGCGACGAGACAAATGAGGCGGCGATTATCGACCCGGCATGGGATGGCCGGGTTATCGCCCGCGTCGCCACGGAAAACGGCTGGAACATCACCCATATCCTGCTGACCCATGCCCACTTCGACCACGTCGGCGGCCTGGGCGAGCTGAAAGAGGCGACGGGCGCGCCCATCTACGCGCACCCGGACGCGGTCGAGATGCTGGCGCAGGCGGATAAGGCGGCGGCGCTGTGGGGCTTCCACCTCGACCCGCCCCCACCCCCGGACAGCCTGCTCGCCGAGGGGGACGTGCTGGCGGTGGGCAATCTGCGGTTGCACGTCCTGCACACGCCGGGCCACGCGCCGGGGCACGTCTGCTTCTACCTGCCGGTCGACGGCGCGCTGATCGACGGCGACGTGCTCTTCCAGCAGGGTATCGGCCGCACCGACCTGCCCGGCGGCGACTACGCGCTGCTCATGCGCAGCATCCGGGAGAAGATCCTTACGCTGCCCGACGAGACGCGGCTCTACCCGGGCCACGGCGACCCGACGACGGTGGGCGACGAGCGGGCAATGAACCCGTTCCTGGGAGATTTTGAACTGTGATTTGGCTGATGGAAATGATTGCCTATGATTTCCCGCGGGCGAAATCACAGGTAATCATACACAATCAGATTAATCACAGTTCAGGCTAATCTCGGCTAACCTGATTCTCACCCCCATCGCTTATACTTCTCTTATCCGGAGCCGACCGGGCCGGCGTCGCTTCGGCCACCATCATTCTGAAAGAGAGGCTGGCATGCCAGATTACGGACACGATCTACTCTTCGGCACATTTGTTACCCCTCTGGCCCAACCGCCCGCCCACGCCGTCGAGCTGGCCGTCCTTGCGGAGCAGGTCGGTCTGGATCTGGCGACGTTCCAGGACCATCCTTACCAGACGGCATTCCACGATACCTGGACCTTGCTCGCCTTCGTAGCCGCCCGCACGCAGCGCATTCGCCTCGCTCCGAACGTGCTCAACCTGCCCCTCCGCCAGCCGATCATGATTGCCCGCAGCGCCGCCAGCCTGGACCTGCTGAGCGGAGGGCGGCTCGAGCTGGGTATCGGCGCCGGGTCATTCTGGGATGCGATTGCGGCGATGGGCGGGCGCCGCTTGTCGCCGGGCGAGTCGGTCAGCGCCCTGAAAGAAGCGATCCACATCATCCGTGATACGTGGAAAGCCGAACGCGGGGGCGTGCGCTTCCAGGGAACGTACTACCAGGCCAGCGGCGCCAGGCGCGGCCCGCTTCCGGCGCACGACATTGGCATCTGGGTGGGCGCCTATGGGCCGAGGATGCTGCGGCTGACAGGGCGTCTGGCCGACGGCTGGCTGCCGAGCCTCAGTTATATCCGTGGCGGGCCGGCAAGGCTGGCCGGGATGAACGCGCTGATCGACGAGAGCGCTGCGGCGGCCGGGCGCCAGCCCGCGGCAATACGCCGGTTGCTCAACATCTCCGGCGAATTCACGCCCGCCGGCCGGGGCGTTCTCGTAGGCCCGCCGCAGCAGTGGGCAGAACAGCTCGCCGGGCTCGCGCTCGAACACGGCTTCAGCGGCTTCGTGCTCGGTACTGACGACGCTGCCACCATCGAGCGCTTTGCGGCGGAAGTGGCGCCGGCGACGCGTGAACTCGTGGCTGCAGGGCGCAAATCTTGAACGGTGATTCTGCTGATTAGCACGATTGCCTGTGATTGTACGGCCAGCGGCGCGGTGTAGCGCGATTTTCCTAAATCGCGCGCCCGCAGGGCGGCGGTAAGCCCTAACTCGCTTCCGGCTGCGGCGTCGGCGTGGGGGTTGGCGTAGGCGTAGGCACGGCGCCCAGCCAGCTCAGCAGCGCAGTGTCGCCGCTGCGCCCGCCGAACGTGTAGATCAGGCTGCCGTCGGCCCGCTGACCCGTCACGCGCACGATGGTCACGTTCCACTCGAAATCGCGGACGGCGTCTACCGGCGGGCGCCAGGAGGTGGGCACCTGGAACGAGGTCTGGCGGGTGAAGCCGCGCTGGGGATGCAGACCCGGCTCAGAGATGTCGGTCATCGTCACCATGTACCACTCATCTGGCTCCAGATCCTTAATTGCCACCCACTGCAGCACCGGCGCGCCGGATTCGACCAGCGAGCCAGACGGCGGGTAGAGCGGGCGCGGGCCGCGCGGGATCTCCGTGGGGCCGGGCGTGGGCGACGGGCCGGGCGTCGGCGGCAGCAAATCGCCGTGGATGACGTTGGGAATGCAGATCGTATCGCCGGGCTGGACGATCGATTGCTCGGTCAGCCGGTTGACGGCGAGCAGGAGCTGCATATTGATGTTTTCGCGGGCGGCAATCACCGAAAGGGCGTCGCCTTCCTGAATCTCGTAGCGCCGGCAGTCCGTGGGATCCGCAATGACGATCTCGCCGTTGATATCGACCGCGACCGGCTCCAGCGGCGGGGTCGCCGTGGGCCACGGCATCTGCAGCACCTGCCCCGACTGAATGGGCGACTCCATGGAAAAGCCGTTCAGCTCGGCGATGCTCTCCATCGAGACGTTGTAGATGAGGCTGAGGCCGAAGAGCGTGTCGCCTGCCGCGACGTTGTGGCTGCGAGGCGGCTGCGGCGTGGCCGAAGCGGCGGGCGGCGGCGTTTCGCTCGGCACGGCCGAGGGCGGCGGCGTCTCGCTGGGCGGCAGGGTGACGGTAGGGGTCGCCGTTGCCGTCGCCGGCAGGGGCGTGGAAGTCGGCAGGAGGGCAAGCTGTACCGGCCCGCCATACTGCAGCACCATCGCCCCCGCGAGCACGGTCAGGACGGCGACAATGGCCGTCATCCAGAAGACGATGGCCGATTGTCGCTCGCGCACCACGGATGTAACGACCGCCTCTGGCGTCTCTTCATCTATACCGGCGTCGGCGGCAATCGGGGCTGCCGGGGCCGCAGCCTCCGGCTCTGGCGAGGGCGCGCTCTCTTCCCCGGCGACCGGCTCTTCAACTGGTTGTCGTCCGGCCGGCTCCTCCGGCACGGGCGGGAGCACGTAGCCGCACATCAGGCAGCGGTCGCTGCCGGCGGGCAGCCGGCTATCACAGTTGGGGCAGCGTTGGTCGAGATCCATAATAGCTCTTAGCCGTAAGCTATGATGTAAGCTTTGAGCCATAAGCTTATGGCTCAAAGCTTACATCTTAAAGCTGGACCGCATTATAGGCAGCGCGCGGGAGGGGAACAACCGCGCCTTAACTGGTGCTCAGCCAGCGGTGCCAGTGTTAGAAATAGGATAGGTCAATTGCCATCAGGGGCAAAGCCAGTATAATCTCTCATATGCATCCCCTGGTCCGAAAGGGCTAATTAGTGGGGGAATGAAGAAGAGGTATGGAAGATATAGCCCACGGTTCAGCAGATACGGCTGGTGATGAGAGCCAGTCCATGGAGTTTCTCCTGAGTGACGAGCTGTCACTCGACCTTCCCCGCGCGGGCGACATCCGTCGCGGCGAGGTCATCGAGCACCTGCGCAATGCGATCCTCGTCGATATTGGCGCGAAGTCGGAAGGCATCATCGCCGGCAGTGAGCTGGACGCCCTCTCTCCAGAGGAGCGGGACGAGCTGGCCATCGGGAACGAAGTCGCCGTCTACGTCGTCGATCCTGAAGACGAGGACGGCAACATTGTGCTCTCCTACACGCGCGCCGCTGAAGAAGAGGACTGGCGGCTGGCTCAGGAGCTGGCCGACACCAGCGACGTCTATCAGGGCAAAGTGGTCGGCTACAACAAGGGCGGTCTGCTGGTCGCGGTAGGCCGGCTGCGGGGCTTCATGCCCATCAGCCAGCTTGGCCCGTCGCGCAACTTCAACCGGGAGAATGCGCCGGCAATGCAGCTGCAGCGCATCGTGGGCGAGACGATCAGTGCGAAGGTGATGGAAGTGGACCGCAGCCGCAACCGGCTCATCCTCTCAGAACGGGCAGCCACGCGCGAGAAGCGCGCCGCGCAGCGCGAGCGGCTGTTCGACGAGCTGGAGACTGGCGAGGTGCGGTCGGGTCGTGTCGTCAACCTGACTGACTTCGGCGCCTTCGTAGACATCGGGGGGATTGAGGGACTTGTCCATATCTCCGAAATTAGCTGGAAGCGCGTGAACGATCCGCGCACCGTGCTGGCCATTGGCGACGAGGTAGACGTCTATGTGCTGGACGTTGACCGCGACCGCCAGCGGGTGGCGCTGAGCCTGAAACGGCTGCAGACCGACCCGTGGACGATCGTGGACGAACTGTACAGCGAAGGGCAGCTCCTCGAAGCCACCGTCACGAAACTGGCGCAATTTGGCGCCTTTGCCCGCATCCAGGACGACTACGAGCTGGAAGGGTTGATTCACATCTCGGAACTATCCGACGATCACGTCACCCATCCGCGCGAGGTAGTCCGGCCGGGCCAGCCGCTGACCCTGCGTGTCATCCGTGTGGACTCCGAGCAGCGGCAGATTGGATTGAGCCTGAAGCAAGTCGCATCGTCACGCTACATGGAACAGGACCTGGCCCAGGCGCATGAAGCAGCCGGCATGTATGATGACGAAGAAGAATAGGTGGGAAGACGTTGATCGCAGATTGGAACGCTCGGGAGGGCAACCTACGTATATAGATTCCGAGGTGATCCTGTGAATTCTAAGAACTGGGAACGCTTTACCCAACGTGCACGTAAGGTGCTGAGCCTGGCACAGGAAGAAGCGGAACGCCTGAACCATAACTACATCGGGAGCGAACACATTCTCGTCGGCTTGCTGCTCGAAGATGGGGGGGTGGCCGGGCGCGTCCTGCGCGAACTGGGTCTGGAAACGGCACGCGTGCAGGCGATGGTCGAAAGGCTGGCGGGCGTCGGCTCGCGCACGCCTTTCAGCAAAGTAGAACTTTCTCCAAGCACAAAGCGCATCCTTGAGCTTGGCATCGACGAAGCACGGCGCATGGGCCAGCATTACATCAGCACGGAGCATCTGCTCCTGGCGCTGGTGCGGCAAAACGAAGGGCTGGCCATTGACGTGCTGCGCCGCTTTGGAGTCAGTGCGGAACAGATTCGTCGTGAGACGCGCCGCATGCTGCGCGACAGTCCAACGCCCTCCCCGGGCTCCGAGGAGCGGCAATCATCGCGCCGATCCAGCAGCACGCGCAAGGAGAAAAGTAAGACACCCTTGGTAGATCAACTGGCTACTGACCTGACCGCGCTGGCGGTTGAGGGTAAGCTGGATCCCGTCATTGGCCGCCAGACGGAAATTGAGCGCGTGATCCAGATTCTGGCACGCCGTACCAAGAATAACCCCGCTCTCATCGGCGAGCCCGGCGTCGGCAAGACGGCCATCGTCGAAGGGCTGGCCCAGCGTATTGTCGAAGGCAAGGTGCCGGACGTGCTGCTGGACAAGCGGGTGCTGCAACTGGACGTGGGCAGCCTGGTCGCGGGCACGATGTATCGCGGCCAGTTCGAAGAACGGCTGAAGCGTGTCATCGAAGAACTTAAGCAGAGCGATTCAATCCTCTTTATCGACGAAGTACACATGCTCGTCGGCGCGGGTTCGGCCGGCAGCTCGGTGGACGCGGCGAACATCCTCAAGCCGGCGCTCTCCCGTGGCGAGCTGCAGACCATCGGCGCGACGACGCTGGAGGAGTACCGCCGGCACATCGAGAGCGATGCCGCCCTGGAGCGGCGCTTCCAGCCGATCCGCGTGGAAGAGCCGACGCCAGAAGAGACGATCAATATCCTGCAGGGCATCAAGCGCGCTTACGAAGAACATCATAAGCTGACGATTACCGAAGAAGCAATCAACGCCGCCGTGCAGCTCTCCACCCGCTATGTGACGGAGCGCTTCCTGCCGGACAAGGCCATCGACCTCATCGACGAGAGCGCGTCGCGCGTGCGCATGTACCGCGTGCCCCAGCCGGCCGACATCCGCGAGACCTACGACACCCTGCGCGAGCTGCGCGAGGAACGCGAGCGAGCCATGGATTCCGGCCAGTATGAGGAAGCGGATCGCAGCCGCGCTCGCGAAGAAGAGCTGCAGCGCCAGCTCGACCAGATGCGCGCCAGCCAGGAAGAAGGCGCCGCGCAGGTGACGGCCGAAGATATCGCCGAGGTGCTGGCGATGTGGACGGGCATCCCCGTCTACCAGTTCACCGAGGAAGAGTCGGCCCGCCTGCTGCGCATGGAAGAAGAGCTTCACAACTACATTGTCGGCCAGGATGAGGCCATCAGCGCCATCAGCAAGGCCATTCGCCGCGCCCGTGCCGGGCTGAAAGACCCGCGCCGGCCCATCGGCTCCTTCATCTTCCTGGGCCCGACGGGCGTGGGCAAGACGGAGCTGGCCAAGGCGCTGGCGACCTTCCTCTTTGGCAGCGAAGATTCGCTGATCCAGCTCGATATGTCCGAGTTCATGGAGCGGCACAACGTGGCCCGCCTCATCGGCTCGCCGCCCGGCTACGTCGGCTATGAAGACGCGGGCCAGCTCACGGAGGCGATCCGCCGCCGGCCCTACTCCATCGTCGTCTTTGACGAGATCGAAAAGGCGCACCCGGAAGCGTTTAACATCCTCCTGCAGATCATGGAAGAGGGTCACCTCTCCGATGCCAAGGGGCACCAGGTGGACTTCCGCAACACCATCATCATCATGACGTCGAACGTGGGCGCCTCGACGCTCCAGCGCGGGCCAAACCTGGGCTTCTCGCTGGAGCAGAGCGTGGGCAACCAGACTGACCGCGAGCACAAGGAAATGAGCAAGAAGCTCATGGACGAGCTGAAGCGGCAGTTCCGGCCGGAGTTCCTCAACCGCGTGGACAGCATCATCGTCTTCCGCGAGCTGTCGCGGGAGGACATCTTCAACATTGTGGACATCGTCATGAACCAGGTGAACGAGCGGCTGACCGAACACAGCCTCAGGGTCGTCGTGACCGAAGCCGGCAAGGAATGGCTGGCTAACGAAGGCTACGATCCGGAGTTTGGCGCCCGGCCGCTGCGCCGCCTGGTGCAGACGCAGGTCGAGGACCGGCTATCGGACGCCGTGCTCTCCGGCCGCTTCAAGCCCGGCGATACGGTCGTCATCGACGTGGAAGAGGGCAACCTGGTCCTGCGCGGGCAGGAGCCGGCTCTGGACACCGCCGAACCGGACGAAGAGGCCATCGAGGCCATCTAGTCGCAACGGGTCGATTCGCAGACATCAAAGAGCGCCGGTCAATTAGCCGGCGCTCTTTTTCTTTGCGCTTTTCGCTTTCCCCTTCTATCTGGGTATCACCAGCTTCTGCCCCACCTCGATCTGGTCCCAGTCGTCGATGCCGTTGGCCGCCGCCAGCGTATCCAGCTCCACGTCGAAGCGGATGGCAATCTCGGCCAGGGTGTCGCCCTCGACGACCTCGTAGACCTCGCCATGGCTCGCCGCTTCTCCCGGCGCCGGGCGGAAAGCAGAGCCAGACGGGCTGAACGGCGGCTGCGTCGGCGGCGGCGGCAGGGGCGTCCAGGTGGGCGGCACGCCGCTATCTGCCGGGCCGGGCGTCACCCGGGGCGAGCCGGCGGCTGTTTCCGCATCATCCGCGGCGCGTACGGGAGCCGCCGCCGGTTCGGGCGCCTCGCCGGCCGCGGCGCTTGAGCAGCCCGTCAGCGCCAGCAGCAATAAGAGAGCCAGAATGAGACCATTGCGCATGATGTTACCTCCCGCTGATCCGTAGAACGATTTTTGAAAATCGTTCTACTACGCCTGTTATTGTAGCAGAAGGGCAGGAGTGGACGGCACGGTCCGCTGGTACTACTCGTCCCCGGCGAGGGCGAGCGCTTCCTGCGTGCCCAGGCGGGTCGCGGCGGTCGCCATGCCCACGATGAGCCAGAAGAGGGTGACGGCGTGGTGGAAGTTGATGTTGAAGAGGTAGTGGTCGAAGATGCCGGCGACGAGGCCGCCGATCAGCGCCGCGTGCAGCCCCAGCCAGATGGCGTCGAGATGGGCGTGCCGGCGGAAGTGGTGCCGGTTGAAGAAGGCGTAGCCGAGCACGGTCAGCATGAGCAGCAGAAAGGCAATCAGCCCCAAGAGGCCCATCTGCTGGGCGATGGTCAGGTAGACGCTGGCGACGCCGAGGTAGATGTCGATGTCGGGCGAGCCGGCAAAGCCCACCCCAAAGAGCGGGTAGCGGGCGATGAGCGTCAGCGCGTCGAGGTATTCGCCGAAGCGCATCTGCGTCGCCAGGTCCTGGCCCCGCAGCCCCTCGACGAAGCGGGCGACGTAACCCTGGGCGACGGGCAGGAGCAGGAAAAGCAGGCCGGCGAAGACCATGTAGGGCAGCAGGCGCCGGTAGCGCGCCAGGGCGACGAAACCGAGGCCGGCGATGAGGGCGACCATCGCGCCGCGCGAGAGGGTGAGCACGAGGGCCACGAAGACGAGGCCGGCGATCAGCGCCGTCAGGAAGCGCGAGAAGAGCGGCTTGCGCGCGACGAGCTGCGGCCCGGCGAGCGCCCCCACCAGCACCAGCAGCCCGCCAAAAGAGTTCGGATCGACAGATGTACCGATGGCCCGCTCGGCCAGCTCCGGGTTCTCCTCGACGTAGCGGATGACCCAGCCGCCGGGGTAGCCGACGCGCTGGAGGGCGTTGAGCGCTTGGTTGGCCGTCTCTTCGGGCAGCGCCCAGAGGACAATGCCCACCAGCGCCGCCACAGCGCCCATCAGCAGCAACGCCTGCACGAGCCGCTCCAGATGGCGCCAGCTCTGCGCGTAATCGACGACGACGAGGACGAAGGCGAGGCTGAGCAGCAGCTCGGCGAAATGGCGCAGGAGCGTCGGCGTGAGCGGGCCGTTGTTCAGGCCAAAGATGAAGGCGAAGACGGCCAGGACAATGAAGACCAGCAGCGGTACGGTGATCGGGGCGGTGACGATGGTGCGCTGCCGGCCGCTGGCCAGCCGCAGCAGCCAGACGCCGACGACGGCCCCCAGCGCCACGTCGAGGAAGGTCGGCGTGATGCCGATGTCGATGGGCAGCGTGGCAAAGGGCAGCAGGGTGATGACGGCGATGACACCCCAGAAGCCCATCTCCAGGTTGCGCAGGACGACGACGGCGGCGATGCCGGCGAAAATCAGAGCAGCCGCCGCCAGCGGCCCGCCGAAAGCCAGCACCACGCCGCCGGAGAGCGCGAAGAGGCCGGCGAGGATGCCCACCAGCAGCGGCGAATGCGCCCACGAACTTTCCTGCGTGCCTGTCGTGTCAGCCTTCCTGATCAGTTGCGCCATCAATCCACCCGTATCTGTGTCAGCGTCAGATGATCGGCCATGGTGATACGCCCATTTTCCACGATTTGCAGCCGCAGCCAACCGCCGTCTCCGGTCACGCGATAGGCGCCGACGATGAGCGGGTAGACGCCGGCCGGCGTGGCCGGGTCGAGCGGCAGGCTCATCTCCACGGCCATCACCCTGCCCACCGGCCACTCCGAGGTCGGCATACCGAGGGCGTCGGTCTGCACGTCGGCGGCGGCCCACCGCGTCGTGTCCGCGTCCAGCACCTGGGCGAAGAGGGTGTAATCGTGCTCCACGTCGCGCAGGACGCGCCAGTAGAGAGTCAGGGCCAGCGTCTCGCCTGCGGCGGCGCGGCGCGGCGCCACGCGCGAGCCGACCAGCTCCAGCTCGTCGCCAAAGTTAACGCTCACGGCGTTGGGCGCGCTGCCCGGAACTGCCGCCAGCGCCAGCGTCGCCAGATGAGCCCACTCGCCCTGCTCCGTCGGCAGCCGCTCCGCCGGGTTGTTGAAGTCGTAGAGTCCGGCGACCAGCTCAATCTCGGCCGGCGCTTCGGCTGTGCGCGGAAGCTGCAGCACATAGCGGTCCACGACCTGCTGGCCCGGCTGCATCAGGCGCGTCGCCAGCAGCCCCTGCCCGGGGTACATGTCGCGCTGGGCCAGCGGGACCCCCAGTACCGGGTCGTTGAGGTGCACAAAGACGCTCCAGTCGCGCTCCATCGGCGCCAGCGCTTCCCAGGCCACGGTTACCGTGACGCGGTCGCCGGGGTGCAGCGGCCCGTCCGGGCTTACGTCGTAGGCAACGAGGCGCATCTGGTCGCCAAAATCGACGCCGGCCGGCTGCAAATCGGCCGCGTCCGCCGCCGGTGTGACGGCGTAGGCGGGCCGTATCCAGAGAAAGGGTGCGGCGGCGGCGATGCCCAGCAGGAACAGGGAGACGCCCGCGCTGACGACCGCACCTGCGCGCCGGGGCAGCCAGCCGGCGAGGCCGAGCAGCCAGAGCGTGCTCAGGGCGGAGATGGCGGTGAAGGCGAGGCGGCCCTGCGACGACCAGGTGGTGGTCGCCCAGTTGACCAGCCCGTAGAGCACGGCAGCCGAAAAGAGCAGCGTCACGATGAGCGCAAAGTGGCGGACAACGCTCTCCCGCGCCGCAGCCAGGAAGGGTTGGCGATTGCCGCGCAGCCGCCGCACCTCGTCTCGCACCAGCCGCAGCAGGTAGATCAGAAAGCCGGGGATAGCCAGCAGCAGCAGCCCGTTGAGCACGGTGTAAACCCAGCCGGCCATCGGCACGTTGACGCCGCCAAACAGCCCCCAGTAGGAGGCGAGAAAGCCTTCGCCCTCGTCCCAGAGCTGGGCCAGGCTGGCGGGCTGCGCGCGCTCGCCGAGCACGGCGATGAAGGCGCTCCACCCCAGCAGGTCGCCGTAGAGCACAATGTTGCGCGCGTACCACCAGCCGGCGATCAGCACGACGGGCAGCATGAGCAGGGCAAAGTCGAGGCTGCCGCGCAGCAGCCAGCGCGGGACTGCCCGCCACGCCCCCGGCGCCTCCGACGCCTGCCAGCGGGCGACGACGGCCGTCCCCCAGGCCAGCGGCAGCAGCCCCAGCGTGCCCTCCTTGGTCAGCGCGGCGAGGCCGACGACGGCGCCGAGCAGCAGCCAGCGGCGGGCCGAGGCGCGGCGCTGCACGACGATCTCGATCATCAGCAGCAGGGCCAGCGAGGCCAGCGGCAGGGCCAGGTTGTCGTTATTCACCGCGCCGCTGATGAACAGGAACATCGGCGTGAAGGCGTTGGCTGCGGCGGCGCCCAGATAGACGGCGGGCCGTTCGGGCGCGACGAGCCGGGCGATCCGATAGGTCAGATAGACGGTGGCAGCGCCCAGCAGCACCGACGCCAGCCGCACGATGCGCACCGCCAACAGCGTGCCCTGCCACGGTGAGGCGTCCGGGTCGTGGATGGCGAGGTTGGTGTTGCCGTCCGGGGTGATCACGCCGTTGTCTACGTGCGGGTTGAGCCAGCGCACCTGCTCCATGTCGCTCGTGTCGATCCAGAAGGTCAGCGCAGCGCCGAGGTAGTAGTAGAGCGGCGGCTGGCTGGCCTCCTGCTTCCACGGGCCGGCCTGCGCCGGGTCGAAGACCTGTACCGGCAGCGGGTTGCCGTCGGCCAGATGCTCGATCATCGGGTAGTGCCACAGCTCGTCAGAGGCCTCGAAGGCGGGCGTCACCAGCGCATAGGTGAAGCCGAGCAGGACGAAGGCGCCGAGGATGAAGGCGAGCACGGCCCTTTCGCCGGCGAGCCAGGTCGTGGAGATGGTGGAGGTCATGGTCCGGGCTGGCATGGTCGGCTCATTTTAGCTTCCCGGCAGGCTTACGCCACCTACGCCTCACTGTCGGTTCAGGTACTTCTGAACTATGATTTTCGTGATTGCCGTGATTGGTATGATTGGGCGCCTCCTCTCAGACGATGTCCGGCGTCGGATCAAAAACCCGACCGATTATCGCAGTTCCGCGAAAAACGCCGCCGTCGCCGCCGCAATCCGCTCCCACGAGAACAGCGCCTCCGTCTCCTTCGCCGCCGCGCCAAGCCGCTCCAGCAGCGCCGCATCCTCCAGCAGCGTCAGGGCCGCATCAGCCAGGGCGGCGGCGTCCTCCGGGGGCACGAGCCAGACGTTCTCGCCGTGGCGCAGCTCCGGCACGGGCGCGGTCGGCAGCGTCGACAGCACCGGCCTGCCGTGCGCCAGCGCCGCCATGAGTGTGCCGCGCCGCAGGGAGATGCCGTCGCGGTAGGGCAAGACCATCAGGTCGCAGGCCTGCAGGTGGGCCGAAACGCCGGGGTCGTCGAGGAAGCCGGTCCAGTGGACGCGCGCCGCCAGCCCCAGCCGCTCCACCAGCGCGTCGAGCCGGGCCAGGAACGCCTCGTTGTTCGCCCGGTCGCTGGCGCCCGTCCGCCCGCCGACGAAGACGAGGTGCACGTCGCCGGGCAGCGCCGCCAGCGCCTCTACCAGCAAATCCGCGCCCTTGCTTTCGTGAACGAAGCCGAAATAGCCGAGCAGCCTGTCGGCAGGGCGCAGGCCAAGCTGCCGGCGGACCACGGCGACCGACTCGGGCATCACCCTGTGCGGCGTGACGTTGCTGCCGATGGGGATCTGCCGGACGCGCTCGCCGGGCAGTCCCCAGGATAGTAGCTGCTCGAAATCGGCCCCATTGGTGGCGATGGCGCCCTGCGCGCTGCGGGCCAGGATACGCACCACCAGGTCGCGCAGGCCGCCCGCCTTCGGGAAGAGATAGGGCACGCGCAGGTCGTGAAAAGTCACCACGACCGGCGCGATACCGCGCAGCCGCGCCGGCGCCAGGTTGATGGCGGCGCTACGCATGTTGTAAGCCGCCGCCTGGTACTGGATATTCAACACGTCCAGCTCGTAGCGCAGGGCAACGTCGGCGATCATGCCTACGTCGCTCCAGCGCCAGCGGCGGGCGCGCGGGTAGACGAACCCGTAGGGCACTTCCAGCGGCTCGGAGAGCTGCCGCCAGGAGCGGCGCTCGCCCTCAGGCTGCGCGGGCCGCGCTAGGCGGCTGGTGATGACGTGGATCTCGTGGCCCAGGGCGTGCAGGTGGCGGGCCAGCTCCTGGGTGAAAGCGCCCACGCCGCCCTGCATGGGGGGATACTCGCCGCTGATCAGGCCGATCCGCATCGCCTCAATGCGCCGCATGGCATTCAGTACCCCGCGGGACGCAGCCCGGAGCGCACGACTGCCCAGTAGGAGGCGATGCGCTGGCGGCGCAGCGCCCGTTTGTGGCCGAGCAGCCCCTTGGCCCCCTCAACGCCGATCTGCACGAGATAGCCGGCGAGCAGATAGAGGCGCAGCACGGCGCAGACCAGCCACCCGTGGTATTTACGGAAGTAGCGCAGCTTGGCCCGCTGGAAGTTGATGTGCCGGGCGGTCACCGCCTGCTCGCTGCTCTTGCCGTAGTGGTGGACGACCTGCGCGGCGGGCAGGTAGACGACGCGCCAGCCGGCGTCGCGGATGCGGCGGCACCAGTCCAGCTCTTCTGAGTACATGAAGTAGGCGGCGTCGAGCGCGCCGACCTGCTGCACCACGCTCTGCCGGACCATCAACGCCGCGCCGACGACCCAGTCCACGTCGCTCGTCTCGCCGTCCGGGCGGTCGAGGACGTAGTAGCGGTCCAGCAGGCGGCGCGGGGCAAGGCGCTCCAGCCAGGTGCTCTCGAAGAAGGCGGTCGCCAGCGTCGGAAAGCGGCGGCGCGAGGACTGCACCGTGCCGTCGGCGTTGAGTAGCTGCGGCCCGACCACGCCCACGTCTGGATGGGCGTCGAGATAGGCCACAAGGGTAGAGAGGGCGTCGCCGATAACTTCGGTGTCGGGGTTGAGCAGGAAGACGTGGCGGCCTCGCGCCCGGACCAGCCCCAGGTTGTTGCCGGCGGGAAAGCCGACGTTTTCGGCGCTGGCGATCAGCTCGACCCAGGGGAACTCGGCGGCGACCATCTCCGCGCTACTGTCAGTGGAGGCGCTATCGACGACGATGACCTGCAGGGCGAGATCGCCCCGCCCCCGGTCGATGGAGGCGAGGCAGCCGCGCAGCAGGTCGCGCACGTTCCAGCTAACGACGACGATAGTGAGGTCCTCAGCCATCGGCGGGCAGACCCAGCCCGAAGAGGCGGCTGGCGTTGGCGGTGGTCTGCGCGGCCATGGCCCCAAACGAGATGCCGTGCAGCGCGGCAAGCTGTGCGGCGATGAGGGCGACGTAGGCCGGCTCGTTGCGCTGGCCCCGGTGTGGATGGGGGGCGAGGAAAGGGGCGTCGGTCTCCACCAGGAGGCGGTCGAGCGGCGTCTGCGCGGCGATAGCCCGCAGCTCGTCCGCCTTCTTGAAGGTCAGCGGGCCGGTGAAGCCCAGGTAGAAGCTGGCTGCCACAGCCTCCTCGGCGATGGCTGCCGGAGCCGAGAAGGAGTGCAGCACGCCGGGTCGCTCGCCGCCCGCCAGCGGCGAATCGAGCAGGATACGCAGCACAACGTCGCCGGCCTCGCGGTTGTGGACGATGACCGGCAGCCCCAGCTCAGCGGCGAGGGCGCACTGGGCGGCGAAGGCGGCGTGCTGCACATCGTGCGGCGTGCGCTCCCAGTAATAGTCGAGGCCGATTTCGCCGATGGCGACGACCTTCTCGTGGCGGGCGAGTTCGCGCAGCTCGTCAAGCCAGCCATCCTGCCAGCCGGCGGCGCTGTTGGGGTGGACGCCAACGGCGGCGTAGACGGCCTCGTGCTGTTCGGCGAGGGCAAGCACGGTGCGGGCGTTGTCCAGGTCGAGCGCGGGCACGACGATACGAGCTACACCTGCCTCGGCCGCCCGGCGGAGCACGCTCTCGCGGTCCTCGTCGAAGCGGTCGAAGTCAAGGTGGCAGTGGGTATCGACCAGCATGGCCTACGGGGAGGCGGTGCCCTCCAGCCAGTGGTCGGGGAGCTGCACGCAGACCGCCTCGCCGCGCGCGCACTCGACGTCGCCCGCGTAGAGCGAGGAGGCGACGACGACCTTGCGCCCCTTGATTTCGGTGAATCGAGCGCGCACGACCAGCTCGGCGTCGAGCGGCGTGGGTTTCAGGTAATCGACTTTGAGGGAGGCGGTCACGTAGCGCAGGGGCGGCTCGGTGTCCATCTCCCGGCCCTCGGCGCGGTAGGCCGCCGCCGCAGCCGCGCCGGTAGAGTGGCAGTCGATCAGCGAGGCGATCAGACCGCCGTAGACGTAACCGGGGATGGCCGTATGGTAGGGGCGCGGGCGGAAGCGGGTCACCGCCTCGTCGCCCTCCCAGAAGCTGCGGATGTGCAGCCCGTGTTCGTTCAGGCGACCGCAGCCGTAGCAGTGGGCAACCTGCTCGTCATAGTAGTCCTGGAAGGCGCGCTCGGTCATGGGAACACTAATCCCTCAAACCGGCCAGCCGCAGCCCATCGGCGATGATGTCGTCCAGCCGGTCTTCGCGGGTCGTCTCGCCGTAGACGCGGATGATCGGCTCGGTGCCGCTGAAGCGGATGAGCAGCCAGCCGCCGTCTTCCATGATGAACTGGTGACCGTCGATGGTGACGATCTCCTCCACCTTCAGACCGCCGAGCGTTTCCGGGCGGGCGAAATCGACGTTGCGCAGGATTTCCGCCGTGCGCTCTTTGTCGAAGGTGCTGTCCACGCGCTTGTAGAAGTGAGGGCCGACCTTGTCGAAGAGCAGGTCGAGAAGCTGCGACGGCTTCTTTCCGGTGCGGACCATCATATCCAGCAGGTAGAGGCCGGCGAGGATGCCGTCGCGCTCCGGCACGTGGCCGCGGAAGGCGTAGCCGCCACTCTCCTCGCCGCCAATCATCGCGTCCACTTCCACCATCTTCGGGGCGATATATTTGAAGCCGACGCCCGTCTCGTAGACCGGCACGCCGTAGATGGCGCCCAGCTTGTTGAGCATCTTGGTGGTGGAGATCGTCTTGACAATCGGCCCGCGCTCGCCGCGAATCTCCAGGAAGTAGTAGCCGAGCAGGCCGTAGACGCGGAGCTGGTCGATGAAGTTGCCGTTTTCGTCGCCAAAGCCCACGCGGTCGGCGTCGCCGTCGTTGATGATGGCCACGTCGGCGTTGACCTTCTTGACGAAGCTCAGCCCGTGATCGATGTTCGGCGGGATAGGCTCCGGGCGGGACATGAAGGGGAAGATCGGGTTATGCTCGGCGTGGACCTCAATAATCTCGGTTCTGCCGCCTGAGAGCAGGCGCGGAAACCAGCCGGCTCCGTTGCCCCACATGCAGTCCACGAGGACGCGGTAGCCTGCATCCTTGAGCGGCTGGAAGTCCACGAGCTTGTGCAGCAGCTCGATATAGGCCGGCGCGGGATCAAAAAGCGTGATCGTGCCATCGCTCGCGGCGTCGTCGAAGCGCAGCCGCTTGACGCCCTCGACAGAGGCAGGGATCAAGCGCTCGATTTCTTTGAGCTGGTCCGGCGGGATGGCGCCGCCGCGAGGGTCGCGCACCTTGAAGCCGCAATCGTGGGGCGGGTTGTGGCTGGCGGTGATATTGACGCCGCCGCCCGCGCCGTGGTGAACCACCGAATACGAGATAGCCGGCGTCGGCGTCGCTCCCTGGGTCAGCCAGACGCGGATGCCGTTGCCGGCGAGGACCTCGGCGGTGGCTCTGGCGAAATCGCCGGCCTGGAAGCGCTTGTCGTGGCCGACGACGACGCCCTGCGCGGCGAGACCCTGTTGCTGGAGGTAGGCGGCGAAGCCCTGCGCGGCGCGGCGCACGCTGTCGAAGGTGTAGTCCTCGGCGATACGCCCGCGCCAGCCGTCTGTGCCAAAAATGATCTCCGTCATGAAACTCTCCTGGCTGCAGTGATAGGCAAGCGGCTCCTCACCCGCTCTCTAGAGCGCCGTTCCCCCATCGCGAAGCATCTCGAGATCGGCATCGACCATCATGTGGACCAGCTCGGCAAAGGAGACGTTGGGCTCCCAGCCGAGGGCGTGTCCCGCCTTGCTGGCGTCGCCCACCAGCAGATCGACTTCCGCCGGGCGCATGTAGCGCGGATCCTGGACGACGTAATCGTGCCAGTCGAGGTCCACGTAGCCAAAGGCTTCGTCCAGGAACTCGGCGACGGAGTGCGTTTCGCCCGTGGCGACGACGTAATCGTCCGGCGTCTCCTGCTGGAGCATGAGCCACATGGCGCGCACGTAATCTCCGGCGAAGCCCCAATCGCGCCGGGCGTCCAGGTTGCCCAGCCGCAGCTCGTCGGCCATGCCCAGCTTGATCTGGGCGACGTGGTGGGTAATCTTGCGGGTGACAAACTCCAGGCCCCGGCGCGGAGACTCGTGGTTAAAGAGGATGCCCGACGTGCAGTGCATCCCGTAGCTTTCGCGGTAGTTGACCGTGATCCAGTGGCCGTACACCTTGGCGACGCCGTAGGGGCTGCGCGGGTAGAAGGGCGTCGTCTCCCTCTGCGGCACCTCGCGCACCTTGCCGAACATCTCGCTGCTGCTCGCCTGGTAGAAGCGAATGGCGGGATCGACGATGCGGATGGCATCCAGCAGGCGGGTCACACCCAGCGCGGTAACCTCGCCGGTGAAGACCGGCTGGCTCCACGAGGTCTGCACGAAGGATTGGGCGGCGAGGTTGTAGATCTCATCCGGCCGGTATTCTTCCAGAATGTGCACGAGCGAGATCTGGTCGAGCATATCGCCGGAGACCAGCTCGACCTCGTCCTGAATGTGGGCGATGCGGTGGAAGTTTACCGTGCTGGTGCGGCGCACCATGCCCACGACCCGGTAACCCTGCTGCAGTAGAAACTCGGCCAGGTAGGAGCCATCCTGGCCCGTGATTCCAGTAATCAGTGCTGTCGGCACAATCTCTCCTCTTGTCGTCTACTCCGGTGGAAGTGGCGGGCCGGGCAGCCAAAAGGCCGGCGTGTGTTGTTCCTGGCCGCGACGGAGACTCGACGCATACGCGCAGGAGATTATAGCCGAGGGAGGGTGGTGGGCAAGTGAGGACGGATCGCGGGCATCCCAGCTCGCCCCCCGCAGTGCGAGAAGGGATGCCCGCGATCCGATCTGAACTCTGATTGCCGCAAGAGGGAAATCATAGCCCATCATCGCTATCACGCGAATCAGAGCTAAGAAGAAGCAGGTGACAAATGTTACGCCCCAGAGGTGCCAAACGCCACCCGACAGGACAGGCAGTAGCATGTATAGTCGTCTCCCTGGGCGGTGGACGAGGCAGCGAGGTATTTTTCAGGAGCAGCCCATATATGACGTTCGAAATGGCTCTGGTTCTGGCAATCCTGATCGGCGCGGTCATCCTCTTTGTAACCGAGCTAATCCGGCTGGACGTGGTGGCGTTAGGCGTTGTCGTCCTGCTGATGGTCACCGGGATTCTGACGACCGAGGAGGCGCTGGCCGGTTTCTCCAATAGCGCCGTACTGACCATCGCCGCCCTGTTCATCGTCGGGGGCGCCGTGATGCAGACGGGGCTGGCAAGCATCATCGGCCGGCGCATCCTCGCCGTCGCGGGCAGCGACGAGCGGCGGCTCGTTCTCGTCCTCATGGGGGCTGTGGCCCTGCTCTCCAGCTTCATGAGCGACTCGGGTACGGTTGCGGTGCTGCTGCCGGCGACCATCATCCTGGCCCGCAGCGCAGAAATCGCCCCATCTCGCCTGCTCATTCCTCTGGCCTACGGCTCGCTGCTCGGCGGGGTCGGCACGCTGATCGGCACGCCGCCCAACCTGATCGTGGCCGATCTGCTGCGCACGGAAGGATATAGACCGTTTTCCTTCTTCAGCTACTCGCCGATGGGCATCATGCTGGTCATTGCTGGCATCCTCTTCATGCTCGTCGTGGGGCGGAGGCTGCTTCCCGACCGGCGGGAGCGCTTTGAGGCGCAGCGCATCGAATCGCCGGAGGAGCTGATTGACCGCTACCGGCTGCCAGAGAGCATGTTCCGGCTGCGCGTGCGCCGGGGCTCGCCGCTCGTGGGCGAGACGATAGGCCGCGTCGGCTTCGGCGAGAACTACCAGACGACTGTGCTGGGCATCCAGCGGCCGGTCCAGCGCAGGGGCCGCTTCCGGTTTGGCGGCAACGGCACGCGCCGGACGAACGGGTCGCAGGGCGATGCGGCCCGTTACGAGGCTGTCGAGCCCGACGCGGACACCGAGCTGTACGTGGACGACCTGCTTGTCGTCCAGGGCGACGGCAACGATGTCGGGCGGCTGGCAGCCTCGTGGGATCTGGCCGTGCAGCCCGCCACCGAGGAGGACGAAGAGGCACTGTTCGACGAGGAGATCGGCGTTGCCGAGATCATCCTGCCCTCCACCAGCGAGCTGATCGGCCAATCGCTGGTCGATGTGCGTTTTGGCCAGCGCTACGGGCTGACGGTGCTCAATCTGCAGCGCCCCGGCGAATACAACGGCGCGGCCCGACCTGACTTCAAGCATCGCAAGCTGCAGTTCGGCGACGCGCTGCTGGTGCAGGGGACGTGGAAGAACATCGTGGCGCTGCGGGAAAAGCGCAGCGACTTCATCGTGACGGGCCAGCCGGAGACGATGCTCTCGGCGCCCAACCGGCACAAAGCCGGCGTCGCCTTTGCCATCCTGCTGGGCATGATCGTCATCATGATCTTCGACCTGCTGCCGGTGGCGGCGGCAGCCCTTCTCGCCGGGCTGGCGATGGTCCTCACGCGCTGCCTGACGATGGACGAAGCGTACGACGCCATCGACTGGAAGAGCATCGTGCTCATCGCCGGCATGTTGCCCATGAGCACAGCGCTGACGAAGGTGGGCGTTGTCGATGCGGCAGCGGGCGCGCTCGTGGAAACGCTGGGTAACATTTCGCCGCAGGCGGTGCTTGCCGGGCTGTTCCTGCTGACCTCGATGTTCACGCAGGTGATTTCCAACACGGCGACGGCGGTAATCATCGCGCCGATTGCGCTGGCGGCGGCGCGCGACTTGCAGGTGGAGCCATATGCGTTCCTGATGGCGGTGGCGATAGCCGCGTCGATGGCCTTTGCCAGTCCGGTAGGTTCGCCCTCCAACACGCTGGTGATGGGTGCGGGTAATTATCGCTTTGGTGACTACGCGAAAGTCGGCATACCGCTCATCCTCGTTGTCGCAGTCGTCAGCGTGCTTCTGCTCCCCATCCTGTTCCCGTTCTAGCG
>ENA-UOUL01002370-UOUL01002370.1-bioreactor-metagenome-genome-assembly--contig:-NODE-2370-length-22170-cov-6.298103_pt1 | contig 22170 bp, 19 predicted proteins | sample MGYA00249838_ERZ747220 | MGnify/ENA primary metagenome ERZ747220 (study PRJEB28778, sample SAMN05720191) | bioreactor metagenome | isolation source: Anaerobic biogas reactor | place: USA:Washington...
CCCCGGAGCAGGGTGCATCGACCAGCACGGCGTCGAAGACCCCGGGCCAGCGCGCGGCCAGGCGCTCGGGCGTCTCGGTGGTGATGGCTACGTTGGTGGCTCCCCAGCGCTCGAGGTTGCCGGCGAGCTCCCAGGCGCGCTTGTGCACGACTTCGTTGGCGATGAGCAGGCCTGCGCCCTGCATGCGGGCGGCGATGTGGGTGGCCTTGCCCCCGGGCGCGGCGGACAGGTCGAGGATGGTCTCGCCGGGCTGCGGCTGGAGCAGCTCGACGGGCGCGAGGGAGGCGGGGTCCTGCAGGTAGTAGAGGCCGGCCGCGTGGTAGGGGTGCTGGCCGGGGCGGGAATCGCCGGCCAGGAGGTATGCTTCGCCGGACCAGGGAATCGGCGCGAGGTCGAAGGGGAGCCGGGGCAGCAGGCCGGCGGGGGTGGCCTTGAGGGTGTTGACGCGCAGGGCGGTGGCGGGCGGCTGGTCGCAGGTGGCGAGGAACGCGGGATAGCCGGCGCGGAGGAGGGACTCCATGCGCGCGAGGTAGGCGGGGGGGAGGGGGATGGAAGATTGAAGATTGGGCCAACTTCGTTGGCCCAAGATGGAAGATCCGACTGCGCTCACTGCGTTGTGCCAACCTTCGGTTGGCCCTCCGTTCGGGTTGCCTGTCGGGCCAACTTGCGGGCCGGCGGGCCGGATTGGCCCAGGGTTTGGGTTTCTTCAGGTGCCCGGCACTTTCGAAGTGCCGGGCACCTAAGTACAAAAAGCCTGCGCACGGGGCGCAGGGCTACAGCGGCATGGCGCAGCCGTCGGCGCGGGGGTCGCTGCCGCCGGTCAGGACGCCGGTGGCGGGGTCGCGCAGGATGATCTGGCCCCGGCCGAACAGGGCACGCGCGTGGCCGGTCACGAGGTGGACGGGGTGACCCATGGCCGCGAGCGCGGCGAGTGTGTCGGGGGACATGCCCTCCTCCAGTGCGACGTCGCCCGCTATGCCCGCGGGGGTGGCGGCGCCGGGGTCGGTGATGCAGAAGCGGGGCCGGTCGAGCGCGGCCTGTGGGTCGGCGCGGTCGTCGATGAGCGCGCAGGCCACCTGCATATGGCCCTGGGGCTGCATGAAGCCGCCCATGACGCCGAAGCAGGCGTAGAGGCTGCCGGCGTGCCCCGCACCGGCGGGGCCTGGGTCGGCCCCTACGGACGGGCCCAGGTCGAGCGTGGCGAGGGCGGGGATGATGGTGTGATAGGGTCGTTTGCGCGGCGCGAGCGCGTTGGGGTGCGGGAGGTCGGCGGGGCCTGGGCCGACGAGGCCCGGGCCGACACGCAGGTCGGCCCCTACGGCGCCGGCGGGCGGGGGGGCGGCGGCCGCGCCGGCGACCGGCGCGGCCAGGACGAAGTTGTGGCCGCGGTTCTGCAGGGTGAAGCCGCGGCCTCTCGGGACGGATCCCGCGGCATTGTCCCGCAGGCCTGACGCCTGGGGGACGATCCCGGTGCCGAAGCCAGCGTAGTTGCTGTTGATGAAGGAGCACGCGTTGCCCTCGCCATCGACCACCGAGAGGTAGACAGTATCGGAGCCACTGGTTGGGCTGCCGCGTTGCGGGTCGACCGCCGCGCGGCGCGGGTCGATGAGCTTGCGGCGGTCGTGTGCGTACGATTTCGACAGCAGGTTGTCCAGGGGCGCGGGGCTGAAGCGGGGATCTGCGACGTACCAGCGCGCGTCGGCGAACGCGAGCCGCATGGACTCGATCTGCAGGTGGAGGCGCTCCGGCGACAGGGGGGCGAGATGCGCCAGGTCGAACCCCTCCAGCAGGTTGAGGGCGAGGAGTGCGGCGAGCCCCTGGCCGTTGGGGGGGCACTCCCAGAAGCGGATGCCGCGGTAGACGGTGCTGATGGGCTCGTCCCAGGTGCTGGTGTGCGCGGCGAGGTCGGCCTCGGTGAGGACGCCGCCGGACTGCTGGACGGCGCGGGCGATGTCGGCCGCGATCTCGCCCTCGTAGAAGGCGGCCTTGCCCCCCTCAGCGACGAGCTGCAGGGTGTGGGCGAGGCCGGGGTTGCGGAAGATCTCGCCGGGCCGGGGCGCGCGGCCGTCGATGGTGAGGTCGAGGCCGCCCAGGGCGTGGCGGAGCTGGCGCTCGACGCCCGGCAGATCGTGGACCTGCGGCGCTTTATTGTCGAGGTGCGCCAATCCGCTCCGCTCATCGTGGTCGACGCCTATTGGGACGCCAAGGGCAACGCGCTGTGTCCCGCCGCAGTCGGCATGGCCAACCACATCAGCCCCGACGGATGGATCGAGCCGTGTCCCCCGCTTCAGTTTGCGAAAGAAAACATTGGCGATGGAACCGGGCTTTTCGATGTCTTCAATCAGTCCGAGTTTTTGGCCCGCTTCCGAAAGATGAGCAGCGAGACCTCGCGCGGCTGCATCATCATGGAGCACCCGGACAAGCTGGCGGATTTCATCAGGGCGGAGGATGCGGTCGACAGCTCTGGACGGGGAACGTTCCTGACGGAATTAAACGGCATGTGCGCGTGCGGCAGCCACCACCAGCCCGGCGAGGAGATTCCGGAAAAAAGCTGGAGCTACCGGTTCGCCAAGAAATACTGGTTTTTTGGATTCGGAGCCTACGGATGATAAAGAAACCGACCACCAACCAAAGCATTCCGCAAACCCCGGACGAACGGGAGTCGCTTCGTAGCGCGATTGCCGATTATGCGTCGCAGCATCGGCTGGTTCCGCCATTGTCCATGGAGGAATTGAGGGATCACGCCACGCTCCTGGCTCCCCATCCGGACCTGGTCGACTATGCCATGGTGCTGCTGAACAACGTGGTCTGGACGGAGACCGTCGCGTCGATCCCCTACGCTCTGAGCAGGTTCCGCAAACATGTCGTCGCGCAGATCAGCGAGGTCAGCTTCGGGACGCAGTCGTTGCTCTCCGGCGGCGGCACCATCGGCATCGTGTTCGCCATGTCGCTGGCCGCGGCGATGATGCTCGGTGTCGAAACCCAGCGCGGCCTCGAACTGGTCGGCATGACGACCGTCTCCGGGATGCTCTCGGCCGTCGCCAACACCCGTGAGCTCGCACCGGTCGTCGTCGCCATCGCGTTGTCCGCGAAGGTCGGTGTCGGATTCACCGCCCAGATCGGCGCCATGCGCATCTCCGACGAGGTCGACGCCCTCGACTCCATGGGCATCCGCTCGATTCCGTTCCTGGCCGCGACCCGCACCGTCGCCGCGATGGTGTGCGTCATCCCGATCTACATGATCGGGCTGCTCGCGAGCTACCTGTCGACACGCCTGGTCGTGGTGGTGTTCAACGGTGCGTCCGCCGGTGCCTACGACTACTTCTTCCACCTCGTCCTCACCCCGCAGGACCTCCTGTACTCCGGGATCAAGGCGCTGGTGTTCGCGATGGTCGTCAGCCTCGTCCACTGCGCCTACGGGTACTACGCGTCCGGTGGGCCCGCCGGGGTCGGCGCCGCTGCGGGACGTGCCCTGCGCACCGCGATCCTGTCCATCGGTGTCCTCGACGTGCTGCTCACCTTCGCGCTCTGGGGCCTCGTCCCCGAAGTACCCGGAATGGGGGTGTGACCGTGGACCGGCCCAGCGCACGTCGGAAACGGGCGTACGCCGTCCGCGGCGCCCTGAGTCTCGCCCTGGCGCTGACCGTCGCCGTCGGCATGGTGCTGCGCGGCGCCGGGACGTTCGACAGCACCGACGACGTGTTCGTCGACCTTCCCGCAGAGGTGGGACTCGTCGGCGCGGGCGCGCCCGTGCGCTACCACGGGGTCGACATCGGGCAGATCGCATCGATCGACGCCGGCGCCGTCGAATCGTCGGTCCGCCTGGCGATCGACACCGCTGCCGCACCCCACGTACCGGCCTCCGTCCGGGCCCGAGTCGTGCCCCGCACCTTCTTCGGTGACGTCTACGTCGAACTGGTCGACGTACCCGACTCCGCCGCAGGAACATCCCGACCGGCCTCCGGACGGTCGCTGCGCGAGGTCGACACCGTCGTCGCCGACACCGGCCCCGAGGCCGTCGCCATGTACGACCTGTTCACCCGCATGGCCGACGTGCTCGGCGAGATGAGACCGGAGCAGCTCACCGTGGCGCTCAGCGCCCTCGGGAGCGCGCTGGACGGAAACGGTGAGACCATCGGACGCACCATCGACCGACTGTCCGTGATCGACGACAGGCTCGCCCCGGTCGTGAGTGAGTTCATCGGCAGCACAGCGCAGTTCGCGGACGTACTGGAATCGTTGTCGGCGGCGACCCCCGACATCGTCGGCGCGGTCGCGTCCGCCGCGGAGGTTTCCGAGGCGATCGTCCGCAACCGCGACCGGCTCGCCGACGCCTTCGGGGCGGCGGGGCTGCTCGCCGCATCCGTCGACGGATTCACCGGGCCGCGACACGATGCGACGGTCACGGTGATCGACTCGCTCGGAACGATTCTCGCGACCACCGCCGCCAACCCGTCCGGGCTGTACGACACCCTCGCCAACGCCGGCAGCTTCGGTGCCGCCGGTACCCGGGTGTTCTCGTCGGGGCGGTTCGACATCACCGCGGTGCCGTCGTTCGCCGACCCGCTGCCGTACACCTTTGCGGACTGCCCGAGCTACGGCACCCTCACCGGTGCCTTCTGCAACAGCCCCTACGCGCAATCTGTGCCCACGGTGATCGGTGGTGCGGCCGAGGCCGCGCCGCTGGCGCTGCTGCAGCAGCAGATCACCGGCGCAGACACCACGGAGCCCACCGCAGCGGGCATCGCGGACGGGGCCCGGCCACCCGCGGACGCCGAGTCCGCACTCGGTGCCGCGGCGAGCATCGTGCTCGGGCCACTGGTCCGCGGAAGCGAGGTGCGAATCCCGTGAAGCTGAAGCGATCCCAATCCGCTGCACTCGCCGGTTACTGCGTGGTGGGCGCGGTGTGCGGAATCCTCGTCCACAACACCCTCGCCGTGCCCGTGCGCGGCAGTACCGACGACTACGTCCTCGAGTTCACCGACGTCGAGGGATTGAACGCCGGCAACCCCGTCACGCTGTCCGGAGTCCGGGTCGGCCGCGTCGATTCCGTCGAGGTCGTCGACGCCGAAGGCGGAACCACTCTCGCCCGCGTCACCGTCGAGATCGAACGCGACCGGGTGCTCACCACCGATGTGGAGGCCGCCGTGCGCTACGGCGACATGCTCGGTGCCCGCTACGTCGCGCTCACCCTGCCCGAGCCGTACGTCGACGCGCCCGGCGGACCGCAGATCCTCGACCCCGGCGGCACCGTGCCCGTCGCGCAGACCACACCCCCCGTCGACCTGACCGCACTGATGAACGGGTTCCGTCCCCTGTTCGAATCGCTGCCACCGGACGAGGTCGACGTGCTCGCCCGCAACATCGTCGACACCTTCAACGGCCGCGGCGACGCCGTGGCCCGCTTCCTCGACCGGGTCGCCGTGCTCTCCACGCAGCTCGGCGATCGGGAAGGGATCCTCGGTGACGTGGTCACCGACATGAACAGGCTGCTCGGCACGATCGAAGGCCGCCACGACCGACTCGGCGCCCTCGTCGACGGATTGTCGGTCCTCGGCGACACCGTCGTCGGGGACGGTAGTCGCCTCGCAGCCTTCCTGGACAGCGGCAGCAGCACCGTCGCCGAACTCGCCGACACGATGGTCACGTCCGACGGCGCGTTCACCCGCACTCTCGAGAACCTCAGCTCCGTCACCGGAAGCTGGAATGCCGACACCGCCGAATTCGACGGACTCGTGGCCCGGCTCCCCGAGTTCGCCGACCGGATCAACCGCACGGGGCAGTACGGCGGATTCGTGAGTCTGTACCTGTGCAACTTCACGCTGAAGGCGGGCGATGCGGAAGTGAACATCTTCGGACCGACCCATTCTCCGGTGTGCTCATGATCCTTCTCGCCCGAATCATCGACCTCGTCGGCGTACCGGCAGACGGACCCGCCACTACCCATCCCGAGGAGCACACACAACGATGATGTTCCTGGTCAAGCTGATCGACATCGTCGTCGGTGCAATCGAATTCCTGTTCGGTGGTGATCGGCGCCGACGCAACGACGCGCACATGCCGCTCGTCCTCGGCTCCGTCGGCATCGCCGTACTGGTGGTCGGGCTCTTCGCCGCGATCGGGCTGCCCCGACTGTGGTACCAGGTCCGCACCGAGCCCCACACCGCGCAGCTGGCCCACGCTGCGGGCCTCGCCGTCGGAGACCCGGTGTACGTCAACGGTGTTCCGTCGGGACGTGTCGAGGACATCGTCCTCGCCGGCGATCATGTCGACGTCGAATTCCGCGTCGACGACACCCGCACCGTCGGCAACACCTCCACCGCATCGGTCCGGCTCGAAACCGTCCTGGGCAAACGCTATCTCGAACTTCGCCCCGGCGGGCTCGACGACGGCTCCCGCGTCATCCCGCTCGACCGCACCACCGTCCCGTACTCTCTCGACGAACTGGGCGCCGGAACGAACCGTGTCGCAGAGGAACTCGACATCGACGCCATGAGAGAGATGATGACGACCCTGTCTCAGGTGATGCCCGCCGACGGTACGGATCTCGGGCGGGCCCTGGCCGGTATCAGTGCCGCGTCGACCGCGTTCGGGCGACACGGCGAACAGTTCGACCGGCTCCTGACCGTGTCGCGATCCCTGTCGGAAATGATGGCGGAACAACAGGACACGATCGTCGAGACCGCCGTGGACGCCCGCACGATCGCGGCGACCCTCTCCGTCCGCGAAGAGGCCCTCACCGGGCTCGCCGACAATCTGCGCGTCGTGATCGGCACCCTCGCGACGACGTTCACCGAGGACCGCGAGACCGCCGACCGACTCGTCGTGAACCTCACGGCGGTGACCGACACCCTGCAGCGCAACGTCGACGACATCGGACTGCTGATGGAGCGGCTCCCGGCCGCGTTGCGGACGGTCACGAACGCCACCGGCAACGGAACCTGGGCCGACGTCACGTCACCGTCCGCGGTGCTGCCCGACAATCTGCTCTGCGCACTGGGGGTGATGCAGGAATGTCGATGAACTCCGTCCCCGCCGCGCCCTCGCGGCGCCGCCGGATCGTCGCGGCCGCGGTCGTCGTGGTCCTCCTGATCGTGCTGCCCGTCTGGTACGTCTTCGGACGCACCGACCGGACCACCACGATCAGCGCCGACTTCGAGTACGTCAACGGCATCTACACCGGTAGCACCGTGTCCGTTCTCGGTGTCGCCGTCGGCACCGTCACCGACATCCGCCCGCAGGGCACGTCCGTGCGGGTGGACATGTCGTTCCCCGACTCCGTGCGGGTGCCGGCCGACGCCTCCGCGTACATCATGAGCCCGGCCATCATCAGCGAACGTTTCGTCGAACTCGGCCCCGCCCACACCTTTGGTCCGACGATGACCGACGGCACCGTGATCCCCCTCGAACGGACGCACGCGCCCATCGACATCGACGGTATGCTCGGCAGCCTCTCCACACTCGTCGAGGCGATGGGACCCGACGGGGGAGACATCGGCGAGATCCTCGCCACCGGAGCCGACGCGTGGGCCGGTCGAGGTGAGGTGTTCAACGCCGCGATCCGCGACCTCGGTTCCGCGACCGCCATCGTCGGGGGCACGACGGAGGATTTCACGGCACTCGTGCAGAACCTCGATGCGCTCGTCGCCGCGATGGACGCGCGCCAGGTGAGCCTCGACGGGCTGGTGAACGATCTGAGCGCACTGTCGACGGTCGCGGACGAGACCGATCTGGACCTGGCCGGGCCCCTCGCGGACCTCGAGGTGGTCTTCGCTCAACTCGACAGTTTCGTCACCGAGCACCGGGAGAGCTTCGGCGGCATCACCCGCAACCTTCAGGAGGTCGGCGACGTTCTCGTGCGGAACCGCAGCGGGCTGGCCGAGTTCATGGACCTGGTGCCGCTGATGATGCAGAACCTCGAGGCCACCGTCGGCCCCGACGGGCGCAGCCGCATCCGGCTGAACGTGTCGACGGCGCTGACCCAGTTCGCGGTGGCGGCGCCGCTCTGCGAGCAGCATCCGATCCCGCTGTGCACCGGAGCGGGCCTGACCAACCCGATCTCGTTCCCCATCAGCGCATCCGACCCGCTCGGCATCGTCACCGCCGTGACCGGAGGAAACCCATGAGCACCACACTGCGCGGCACGGTTCTCACCGTCGCGGCCACCGGACTCCTCTCCGCGGCCGGATGCGGATACGGAATCCAGGATCTTCCCGTCGGACGCTCCGCCGGCGGCGACACCGTCGACGTCATCGTCCAGCTACCGGTGGCGGACGGCATCGTGCTCGGCGCCGACGTGCGCTACGGGCAGCAGATCGTCGGCCGGGTCGCCGCGATGGACGTCGCGACGACCGGTGCGAACGTGCGTGTCTCCCTCGGCGCGGACGTCGACGTTCCACGCAATATCCGTGTGTCCGTCGAGATCCCGTCCGCGCTGGGCAGCCCCTACCTGAGGCTCGTCCTGCCCGACGACCCCGCGTCGGTGTCGCTGTCGGACGGCGATGTCGTCGCCGTCGCCGACACCGAACTGGGCCCGCGGGTGGAGACCATGCTCGCGACCCTCGGTACCGTCGTCAGCGGCAGCGGGCTCGATCAGCTCTCCACGGTGGTCGACGAACTCAACACCGCGTTCGGCGGGCGATCCGACGAGGTGCAGGCCCTCGCCGACTCGGCGACCGCATTGATGACCCAGGCCATCGACCAGCAGACGGAGTTCGACCGCGCGATGGTTCTCGCCGCGGACGTCACCCGTCGCATGGCAGACGAAGAGGAGGTCATGAGTCGATATCTCGACAGCACCGCCGCCGCCGTCGACGTCCTGGTGTCCCAACGCGACAGCATCGTGGCGCTGCTGGACTCGACGACGAGGCTGGCGAGCACCGTGGAGGCCTACACGGCCGCGACACCGGGCGGCATCTCGGGGATGCTCACCGACGCCGAGACGGTGGCCGCGACCCTCGCCTCCTTCAACGACCGCATGGGAACGACGCTCGCGAACATGAACAGCTTCATGGACAACTTCGGCCGCGCCGTCCGCGGCGACTACCTGGTCTTCGACGGGGCGTTGGAGATCCCCGAGAGCCTCGACTCGGTCTTCGCCGGCGGCTACTTCCTCGGTGAACCCACCGAACCCGGGTCGACGACGTCGCTGGAGAACCTGCTCGGGGGAGGCATCCGATGAGGCGGATCGTGCTCGTCCAACTGTTGCTGTTCGCGGCGACGGCACTGATCGTGGTGCCCTACGGCATCTACTACATCGTCGGCTCGAGTCTCGGCGAACGGATGCGGGTGACGGCGCTGGTCGACGACGCACTCGGCGTCGGGGAGGGAACGGTCGTGACGTACCGCGGCGTCCGGATCGGCACGGTGGCGTCCGTGCAGATCGCGCCGCTCGACGGTGGAGCGCGCATCGAACTCGATCTCGACACGGACTCGGAGGTTCCCGTCGACTCGTACGCGAAGATCACCCAGGGCACCCTCGCGGGCATGCTCAACGTCGACATCTTCCCGCGCGCCGACGGTGGGCCGTACCTCACCGACGGCGACACCATCGACATGCCCGCCGACGAACAACCCGTCCAGATCGGCGAGACACTCGCGCAGGCCGCCGAACTCCTCGGCAGCGTCGAGCCGGGCACCATCGCGACGGTCGGGGCCGAACTCGGTTCGGCATTCGAAGGGCTCGGTCCGGACCTCGCGCGTCTGATCGGCGACGTCGACCGCATTTCCGCCGGTCTGGAGGCCGACGTCGGGGGCATCGCGGATCTGCTCACCCGCAGTATCGATCTCACCGCCACGATGGCCGCGAACTCGACGCAGTTCGTCGAGGGCATGGCATCGGCCCGCCGACTCGCAGAAAGCCTGCACGCCAACGAGGACCGCGTCTCGTCGATGCTCGCGACGACGCCCGATGCGATGCGCCGCGCCGACGGTGTGCTCGCCGAGAACGAGGAGTCGTTCGCGGCGATCGTCGCGAATCTCGACAGCGTCGCCCCGATCATCTCCGATCGCTCGTCGGCACTGGCGGCGGGTCTCGTCGCCATCCCTCGGGGGCTCGCCGCACTCGAATCCATCGTGCACGGCGACCGCGCCGATTTCGCACTGATCGCAACGCAGGGGCCGGTGTGCTTCTACGACACACCGCGCCGCGCCGTCGGCGACACCTCGCCCGTGACACCGAGCACGGCGAACTACTGTCCCCCCGGGCAGGATCTCGCGCAACGCGGCGCGATGAACGCGCCGCGGCCGGACGATCTGGGTCTCGCCGGCTCGACCACCCCGGGCACCGTGATCGGTCCGCCCGTTGTCGCCGATCCGATCCTCGTTCCGAGTGGCGCCGAGCTGCAGGCGTTCTGGCGCATGCTGTGGGAGGGGGTCAACGACGGCGCCCGCTGACGGCTGCCGTGTACCGCACCGTTGTCATCCCTCGTCGAAGGAGTTCACCATGCCCGCCCGCTACCTCGGGGACGCTTCCGTCGAACCGGCCCTGACGTCCGCGCAGACCCGGATCGAGATCACCAGCGGACCCAACCGGTGGAGCAGCAGGAAACATGCATTGCCCGACGCGATCGACTTCTGGTCGTTCGCCGGGGCCGCGGCCAACGTCGTGATGCAGCTCGGCTGGCCCGAGGTGGCCTACGGTGTCATGGAATCGAAGGTGAAGTCGGGGTCTCTCGTCCACCACCCGTGGAAACGGGCCCGCACCACCACGCAGTACCTGGCCGTGGCGATCCTCGGAACACAGGAGGAACGCGATGCCTTCCGAGACGCCATCAACGTCGCGCACCGCCAGGTGCGCTCGGACGAGACCAGCCCCGTCAAGTACAACGCGTTCAACCGCGAGCTCCAGATGTGGGTGGCGGCCTGCCTGTACATCGGGTTCGAGGACACCTACCAGCTGCTGCACGGCCGCCTCGACGACGACCAACTCGAGGACTTCTACTCGACCGCGTCACCGCTGGCGACGACGCTGCAGGTCACCGACGACATGTGGCCGGCGACCCGCGCCGACTTCGACCGCTACTGGAACCTCGCGTGCGAACGCGTCACCTACGACGAGACCACCCGACAGTACCTGCTCGACCTCGTCGGCCTGAAGATGATCAACTGGCCGCTGCGGGTGGTGTTCCGGAATCTCCTCGAATTCCTCACCATCGGAACCCTGCCCCCGTTGATGCGCGAGAAGCTCGGGCTGGCCTGGAGCGACGACGACCGCCGGCGTTTCGAGCACCTGTTCGTGTTCGTCGCGTTCGTCAACCGGTTCATTCCGCGTTTCATCCGGCACGGCGGGAGCCACGCGGTGCTCGCGGACCTGCGTCGCCGCATCAAGGCCGACAAGAACCTCATCTGACGTCGAGGGCATCGACCACGCGTGTCCGGGGCCGCACGAACGCTCGGACCCGCCGAAGATGAGAGCATCCTCATGCGGGTCTCCCCGGTCTCTCACCTCGGTCCACCAGATTGGGTCGTGCGCAACAGGGCGCACCGTCCCACAGGAGAAACGAGATGGAGTTCGGTAGGAAGTGGTTGGCAGTCGGTGCTCTGGCAGCAGCGGTCACGGTGGGTGCGGTGGGCGTCGCATCCGCCGACGATCCGGACGAACGGCGTGAGTCGAACGCTCCGGCACCGATTTCCGTGCAGCGAGCCCCGTCGCCGGCGTCGCAGCCCGGTGGGGAGTTCCCGGTCATCGACGTCAGCACGTGCGACGGATGGTACGACGACTGGGACGACCGGTATCCGGACCACGTCGAGGAGTTCTACGACGACTGGGACGATCGGTGCGACGATCTCCATGACGATGACGATGACGATCGGGACGACGACTTCTGGGACGACGACTTCTGGGACGACGACTTCTGGGACGACTGAGAGGGTATCGAACCCCGCCCGTCCGGCACCTCCCGCCGCCGCGGATCCCGCGTCGATCCGCGGGGTGGGAGTCGTCGGTGCGATCACGCACGATCGACGAGTCGATACCCCATCCCGCGCACCGTCTCGATGCGGTCGGCACCGATCTTCGCGCGGAGATAGCGGACGTAGACGTCCACGACGTTCGAGCCCGGGTCGTAGTCGAAACCCCATACGTTCGACAACAGTTGCTCGCGGCTGAGTACTTGACCCGGATGCCTCATGAACGCTTCCGCCAGCGCGAACTCGCGGGCGGACAGATCGACGACCGTGCTACCCGTCCGCGCCTGTCGGGTTCGCAGATCGAGGGTCAGGTCCCCGTTGTCGAGGGTGGTGACCGCCGATGGTCGCCCACCTCCGAGCCGCAGACGGATCCGAGCGACGAGCTCCTCGAACTTGAACGGTTTCGGCATGTAATCGTCGGCTCCACCTTCGAGACCGGCGACCACGTCGTGCACGCTGTCGCGTGCGGTCAGGACGATCACGGGCAGTGCCGATCCGTCGCGGCGCAGCAGTGTGAGCACGGCGAATCCGTCCATCTGCGGAAGCCCGATGTCGAGCACCATGAGGTCGTGGTCGCCGCTGCGTGCCCGGCCGTAGGCCGTCACGCCGTCTTCGACGATCTCCGTGCTGAATCCGTTGGCACGGAGACCCTTCTCGATGAACGACGAGATTCGGGGTTCGTCCTCGGCGATCAGGATTCGACTCATCGGGATTCGCTTCCGCTCGGAGGGTCGACGGGAACGGTGACGGTGAAGGTGGAGCCGCGGCCGGGCACGCTGCCGACGGACACGGCACCGCCGTGCGCCTGGGCGATGGCTCGAACGATCGACAGTCCCAGCCCGGCGCCGTCGGTGCGGGTCGTCGCCGAGCGGCCACGCGAGAAGCGGTCGAAGATGATCTTCTGCTCGTCCTCGTCGATACCTGATCCGGTGTCGCTCACCCAGATCCGGATCCGCCCATCGGCGAGCTGACTCCCGATGCCGATCCGGTCGCCGGCGCCGGTGTGGTGGACGGCGTTGTCGGCGAGAGCGAGGACCGCCTGGGTGATGCGCTGGGCGTCCAGGGGCGCGTGTGCGGGCGACGACGCCTCGAGCACCCAGTTTCGGTCGGCGAGTCGGCTCGCCTTCCCGAAGATCTCGTCGGTGAGTGCCGCGACGTCGACGACGGTGCGCCGGATGAACTCCGGTTGCTCGGCTCGGGCGAGCAACAGCAGATCGGAGACGATGCGGTTCATGCGTTCGAGTTCGTCGTCGACGAGTGCGACCGTCTGCCGCACGTCCTGCGGATCCGTCGCGGTCATGACGTCGAGGTGCCCGCGGACGATCGTGATGGGTGTGCGAAGCTCGTGTCCGGCATCGTCCAGAAACCGACGTCGGCCCGACACCGCGGACTCGACACGGTCGAGCATATCGTTGAGAGTTGCGGTGAGGACACCGAATTCGTCCCCCGGATCCGGCGACGACGGTGGTATCCGACCCGAGAGGTCGGTTTCGGTGATCGAGTGGGCGGTGGTGGTGATGTTGCGGACGGGGGCGAGGATCCGGCCCGCGAGCACCCACGATCCCGCGGCCGCGGCGATGGCGGTGACGGCACCTCCCACCGCCATGATCCGCCCGGTGTCGTTCGCGCTCTCGCGTTCCTGGTCGGCGAAGTACGCGGCGACGACCACCCCGTGGGCGGGATCGTTGTCGAGGGACACGGGTACCGCGAGGTACAGGACCTCGCCGGCACCGCTCTCGTACGAGCCCTCCACGGGGTGGGTGCTCGAGGCGACGAGATCGGTGAAGCCCGTGTCGTCGGCGAGGCGGATCGGTGCCTGCTCGCGGCTCTGGAACCGGAACTGCCCGTCGACGTATCCGAGGAACTTCTCGTTGGGTCGCGCCAGGTTGTAGGTGATCACCACGCGGAGGACGTCGTCGACGGTCGCGAACGGTGCACCGGTGGCGGGGTCGACGCCGGATTCGGTGAGTGTGGTGAACTCGGCGATCTCCGTGCGCAGCGAATCGCGCATCCGCTGATCGACGGATCTGATGGTCAGGAACCAGGTGAGCAGGCTGATGACGGCGAGCGCGGACAACACTAGGAGCAGCACCCACCCCGCGATCCGGGCCCGGGCGCTGCGGAGTCGGGGCCATCGACGCGGGATCGTCGACATCACCGGCCGGGTTCAGCGCTCGTCCGGATCATCATCGTCATCGCCTCGATCGTCGTCATCGTCGTCCCCGTCATCATCGTCGTCCCGATCGTCGTAGGCGGGGGGCGGTGGGACGATTCCGCCGGGGTCGGACGTCGGTGCCTGCTGCCGGACGTCCGCATCGGGGGAAGTCGTCACGGCGGGGGCGACGATCGGCGCGTGGGGCATCGGTTCGCCGGGTTCGGCCGGACGCACGGCGAACCACACGATCACCGCTGCGGCGGCCACGGCTGCTCCGAGCACTGTCCAGACGATCTTCACGCCCTCGAGGGTCGTCGAGTCGTGTGATGTACCGATGAGACCGAGATGAGAGAGCTCTCATCTCGGTCGACGAGATCGTCGGTGCCGCCTTCCGTCGACGACGCGGGGTCATCGGCCCGCGGCCCGGTGTCGGCGGACGGCCGCGCGATTCGCGCAGCGCACGGAGCAGTAGCGCTGACGTCCGTTTCGTGTGACGTCGACGACCACGGCCGTGCACGGATCCCCGGGGGTGCGTCCCGCGGCGCAGCGTCCGAGGCGGTGCATACCGCGGGTGGTCAGGTGCAGCGCGGTACCCACACTGATGACGGAACGGAGCACGTCCGGCAGTGATGTCTCCTCGGCGCGGTAGTGGAGGTGCCAGCCCTCGTCGTCGTGGTCGGTCAACCGGGGATACGCGGTGGCCGTGGCCATCTGGGCGTTGAGCAGACGCGCGCGTTCGTTCGGGTCTGCCGCGTCCACGACCGTCAGCCAGTCGTCGACGACCTCGCGCGTGCGGAGGTGATCGTCGGGCGCTTCGGCGAACTCCATCGTCATCCCGACATCTCGGGTGCGCGCGACGATGTCGCCGCGCGTGGCGGGCCAGGCGTTGGCCAGTGATGCCGCCAGCAGCACCGCGTACTCGCCGTAAGGGTTGAGATGCATAAGGGCATTACATCATGGTGGTGCACATGACCACGCGGACGAGTCACGGCGAGCCCGACCCTGTGCTTCCCCCTGCCCACGAACACGGTTGGACGGTGGAATCGCGGCACTCCACCTCGGCGGGGTGGGTGCTCTACGTTCGGTGCAGCGAGTGCGAAGCGCGGCGTGTCGATCTGCGGCCCCACGGCTCGGTCGAGACCCCACCGACTGCATCGAGCAGGGAAATCCCGATCGGGAGTGCCGCTTCCGATGGCTCCGAGGAACGTGACCATCGGTGTGTGCACACCCGATCGGGATGACCCGGGCCCCACGGGTGGATCAGCGGGGGTCGACCTCGCAGGCCTTGCCGTCGTCGTCGCGGTCGAGACGCGGAGCGTAACCGGGTTCGTCGCGGTACAGCGGAGCGACACCGGCGTTCCACGCCTCGGTGCAGTTCTTGTAGCCGCCGCTCGGGGCAGACCGCTGCGGTGCGGGTGCCGGTGTGGATTGCTGCGGTGCGGGCGCAGGGGCGACGGGTGGTGCCGGAGCAACGGGCGGCGCGGGTGCGGGTGCGGGCGCCGGTGGCGGGGGAGCGAACGGATTCGCCGAGCCCGAGCCGATCAGATCGGCGATGCCCGTCGGAAGCAGGTTCACCAGCGGGAACGCAGTGGCGCTCGCAGGCGCGACGACGGTCAGCGCGAGGCAGCCGACGGCGGCCGCGGTGAAGCGACGGATCTTCATGTAGTTGTGCCTTTCGGGAGGGGCGGTGCCGTGGGGGCGCCGCACTCGACCACGTGTCGGCCCGTCCGCAACAAACGTTACGGACGGGCCGACGGGCAGGGTGGGGTCAGTGGAACGCGAGCTCGACGTCGTCGGGTGACGGCGTTCCGTGCGCCGGATCGATCTCTGCGTGCTCGTCCGCGTGACGGAACGGCACGACGACCGATGGATCTACCCGCATCACCGTGTATCCGGCGACCGCACCCGCCCCGAAACCGGGCGCGAAGATACGGACGGGCCGGTCGATCACACCGTCGCGGACCGCGTCGTGAATGGCCAGCGGGATACTCGCCGACGATGCGTTCCCGACGGTCTCGATGTTGAAGTACAACCGGTCGGCGCTCAGGCCGGCCGCTGCCGCGAGCTCGATGATCATCGTCTTGTTCGCCTGATGCGGCACGATCAGATCGATGCTCTCGAGCAGCGAACCCTCGGTGCCCGCGGGCGCGGGCAGGGCCGCGATCTCGTCGAGCATCTGCTGCAGGTACCGCCCCGCGAGCGACTTCACCTCCGGTCCGTACACGGTGATCGCATTGTCGAAGTCCGGGTTCGGCCAGATGATCGAGTTGACCTGGCTGGTCGGTCCGCTCGCGTAGCTGTTGAAGTACTCGATGTCGGGCTCGGCGCCTTCGGTGGCCGGCGACACCACGATGGCGGCGGCGCCGTCGCCGAAGATCATCCGCGACGGCCGGACGCTGCCGATCTTGTCGGAGAACTTCTCGACGCACACCACCAACACCGGGCGACGGACCTGCTGCAGGATCCGTGTGGCCTCGGCGAGACCGTACGGCATGCCGGCGCACGCGGCGATCAGGTCGAACGACGCGTGACTCTGCGCGATTCCCAGCTCACCGGAGATCCACGTGGCGAGTGACGGGATGAGCCGCCCGCTCGTGCACGTGCACACGATCACGGCGCCGATGTTCTCGGGGCCGACGTTCGCGTGTTCGACCGCCTGCCGTGCCGCAGACAGCGCCAGATCCTCGAACGTGCCGGAGGTGTAGCGGCGCTGTTCGATTCCGGTCTTCGCGACGATCTCGTCGGCTGTCATCGGCGACCAGTTGTACGCGGAGTTGCGGATCAGGTCCTCGTTGGTGCACACCTGGTCGCCGTGCGCGACGGCGATCGCGTCGATGCGGGGTCGGACCGCGAACTCGCTGCGCACGTCGACGGCGGGGTAGGGCGCCGCCGGTTCGACGGGCTCGGGTGAGGTGAACCCGACGGCCGTGCCTGCGCGACCGGACATCGCGCGGGTGATGAATCGCTGGACCTCGCGGTCGCGGGGATGGAACACCACCACGTAGTCGTCGTCGCGCAGCTCGTCGACCGAGACGAGCTCGATCTGCTTGCGATCCCACGGCTGCTGGTTGTGCAGCACCATCGACCACCGGCCGAGCGCCTCGAGTTCGGCGACATCCGCGTCGTAGTCGAGGATCTCGTCGTAGCCGAACAGCGGGAAGTTCGGATCGTAGGCGCCGAGCCGGATCGTCACGTTCTCGGGATCGGAGAGAAGCTGTCCGACAGTGGGTTTGACGGTCGGAAGGTCGCCCGCGATGTGCTTGCGTGCGGCGAAGACATCGAACAGGCGTGAGAAGATGGCATCCTCGGCGCTGTCGTCCCACGCGGCAGGGAGTCCCCGGTACGCGGATTCGACCTCCGTCATCCGCTGGGTCGACTCCGGCCACGGGGTGACGATCGGCATGAACAGATCGTCGCGACCGCGCGGGACATCCGCCCAGCGGGTTGCGCGCTTCTCGAACATCGTGAGCGCGAATCGGTTTGCCCAGAAGATGTTCAGGGCGACGTCGCGCATCAACTCGAACTTGGAGCGGTAGACGCCCTGGGCGTGCCGGGAGAGGATCTCCGACACCGTCGGAGCCTTGGTGTCGAAGTCCCGCCGGATCACCGCGTCGAGGTGGTCGACGCTGGTGATGGTCGAGAAGTCGAGTTCGGGAAAGAAATTGGACGGGAACACGATCCGTCCGTGCCGGTTGAGTTCGAAAGGCTGCATGAGGCGTGGGACCGTTCGTTCGGGTGAGTCTGTGTGTAGGCGATCACATGTCGAGTCCGCCGTTGACGCCCCACACCTGACCGGTGATGTAACCCGACGCATCCGCGGCGAGGAAGTGGACGACGCGGGCGATCTCCTGCGGATCTGCGAGACGCTTGACGGGGATCGAGTCGGTGATGCGGCTGAGCACACGCTCGGGAATGGTCTCGACCATCTCGGTCGCGACGAAGCCGGGGGTGATGGTGTTGACGGTGACGCCGATGTCGTTGCCGGCGAGCTTTCCCGACTTGCCCAGGTGGAAGGCGGCTTCCTTGGCCAGGGTCTTGGTCAGACCGAACAGTCCGGCCTTGGAGGCCGCGTAGTTGGCCTGACCGATGTTGCCGGTCTCGCCGATGACCGACGACACGTTGACGATGCGACCCGTGCCGCGCTCGAGCATGTGTCGCAGGGCGGCCTGCGCGAGGTAGAACGCACCGGAGAGGTTGACGTTCAGCACGGTGTCCCAGTCGGAGTCCTCCATCTTCAGCACCGTGCGGTCGATGGTGATACCGGCGTTGTTGACGAGGATGTCGATGCGGCCGTGCTCGGCGATGACCTCGTCGATGGTGCGTCGGCAGTCGTCGGCATCGGCGACATCGCCCTTGTGCACCGAGTAGCGCGCGCCGTCCTGGCCGGTGGCCTTCAGTTCGGCGAGGAACTGGTCGGCCTGGGCGGTGTTGCGCCCGTATCCCGCTGCGACGGTGGCGCCCTGGCCGGCGAGGCTGCGGCTGATGGCGCTGCCGATACCCCGGGTTCCGCCGGTCACGAAGGCGACGCGGCCGCGCAGCTTGCTGCCCTGGGTCAACTGGGTGGTGGGCTCGACGGTGCTGGTCATTGTGGTCTCCTCTGGCTGGCGATCGTCACGACGTATCGAACACGCCCTGCGCGTGCTCGATCCCGGTGATGTGCGAGTGCGAGAACTGTTCCCCCGCTTGATGTGTTGCCGTGCTGCGCTGCTCCGGCAATTCCCTGCGCCAACCATGATGCAGCACCGGGCCGTCGTTGTCATGTGCTCTGTACCGGGGTAGCGGAGCGGTGACGCACGCATGAACCACGGGTAATGCGTTGGGGGATAAAGTATTCAGAGATGTTGATGTTGGTTACCGATGGGTACGGACATGCTGTCTGTTCGCTCGGGTATCCGTGGGTGTTTTGCGTGAATCGGCCGGAAGTCGTGGTGGCCCAGAGTATTACTGTGCGGTCAGTATGTTGCGTGCGCGCGCCCGATCGATCTTGTTGACACGGTTGTTCCATGGATAAACTATTGGCCGACAGTATGTTTGGAACTCCGGACGATCCGCCGGGATTAGTGGCATTCGATGCATCAATCGGGCGCACTCCGTGCCACGCCGATCTCCGCGAGCGACCGCCGTTGGGCTTGCTCCGCACCGACGAAGGTCCCTCTCCGGGCGGGTGTGATGTTGCGCACAGAAGTTGTGCGTAGCGACGTTTCCGTCGATGTTCGGCGTGTGTGACGTGCACCTGACAGGATGCGAGACGTGACGCAGACGCAGATGGTGGCCACGCGGACGGCAGAGCTCGAAGTGCAGATCGACGGCGACGGTCCCGTCGTCGTGCTGCTGCCGTCGTTGGGCCGTGATTCGTACGAGTTCGACCCCGTCGCGCACGACCTCGCCGCCGCCGGATACCGGGCTCTGCGCCCCCAGCTGCGCGGTGTCGGGCGGAGTCGCGGGCATACGGCCGGCGCAGACCTGCACGACCTCGCAACCGACGTCGCCGACGTCCTCACCCACTTCGACGCGGCTCCCGCAGTGCTCGCCGGACATGCGTTCGGGCACTACGTCGCTCGCGTTCTCGACGCCGACCACCCCGAGTCGGTGCGCGGTGTGGCGGTGCTCGCCGCCGGTGCCCGCCGGTTCCCCGCGTCGCTCACCGAACGGGTCGCGAAGTGCTCCGACACGTCCCTGCCCGACGGTGAGCGACTGGAGCACCTCGCCGCCGTGTTCTTCGCCGACGGACACGATCCGTCGGTGTGGCTCGACGGCTGGTGGCCGGACGCGATCGAACTGCAGCGGGCCGCGATGGCGGCCACCGACAAGGAATCGTGGTGGCCGGTCGCGCATGCACCGCTGCTCGACCTGCAGGCGGCCGACGACGTCTTCCGGCCCCCGGAGAGCCGCACCGAGCTCGTCGACGAATTCGGCGCGGAGTTGGTGACGACGGTGCTGATCCCCGGTAGCGGTCATGCCCTGATACCCGAGGTGCCCCACGAGGTCGCGAACGCCTTGATCACCTGGATCCGCACTCTCGACTGACCCGTGCCACGCACACGGCAGGCGGACGCATACGCCTACGGACGCACCCGAGCCCCGCACCTCGGGGGAGATGCGGGGCTCGGGTGTACGGGCGGTCAGGCGAGGGTCTTGGCGATACCCCGCTCGAGCGCTGCGATGATCTGCGGACGCAGTTCGGCGGCCGGGACGATCCGGTGCACCGAACCGACCTCCTGGGCGCGCTGGATGTTGTGGATGGCTTCGAACTCGGCGGCGACCTCGCCGAGCTTCTCCGACCGTACGGCTGTGCGCATCGCGGCGAGTTCCACTCCGAGACGGGCCTTCTCGCCGTCGTCCGCGGCGGCGATCTGGGCTTCGAGTTCGACGATGCGCGAATCACCTGCGGTGCGCTTGTTCACGTCGCGGGTGAACACCACGGCTGCGGCGGGAGCGCCACCGAGCACCGAGGCGAACGACCCCTCGACGGCGAGTACCTCCATGTTCTCGTTCAGTGCTCCGGAGAACACCACGAACGCACCGCCGTGGTAGCGGGAGACCACCACGAACACGATGGGACCGTCGAAATTGACGATGGCGCGGCCGATCTCGGCCCCGTATTCGAGCTGCATGTTGCGCAGCGACTCGGGGGAGCCGTCGAAGCCCGACAGGTTCGCGAGGACCACGAGCGGGCGGTTTCCGCTCGCCGCATTGATGGCGCGGGCCGTCTTCTTCGACGACTTCGGGAACAGTGTGCCCGACGTCCACTGGTCGGGGCCGTCCGTCGGGAACCAGCCCTTGCGGGGGATGGCCCGCGACTCGATGCCGATCACGGTGGCGGCGTGCCCACCGAGGTGTGCGTCGAAGACGACGGAGGTGTCGGCCTCCGCCATGTCGGCCCACCGCTCGAGCACGCCGTGGTCCTGGTCGACGACGGCGCGCATCACGGTGCGGATGTCGAACGGCTTCTTGCGGTCCGGGTTGGTCTCGGACGAGAAGATGTCGCCGACCGTCGTGAAGTCGCTCGACGGATGCACGTGCGGATACACCTGCACGTCACGATCGACGGGGTCGGTGGTCGGGGCCTGACGGGGGAACCGTTCACCCGGCGCGACGTACGCGTGGGCGTAGTGACCGAAGAGCACCTCGACGGCCGTCGTGAGGTTCGGTGCCCAGTACTGTGCCTGGCCGTTGGGGCCCATGACGCGGTCGTACCCGCCGATACCGAAGTTGTCCTCCGCCGACACACCGCCGGAGTAGTCCAGCGACTGCTTGCCGGTGAGCACCATCGCGCTGTCCGGGGTCATGACCAGGATGCCCTTGGTGTGCATGAGCATCGTCGCCTCGGCGTTCCAGTACGGCTGGGCACCCACGTTGATGCCCGCGACCACGATGTTGATCTCGCCGCCGGCCTGGGTGAACTCGATGATGCGGCGCAGGGCGGCGCCGACCCAGTCCATGTTCTCGGTGCCGGAGTCCATCGAGATCCGCGCGCCCGAGGAGAGCGTGAACCACTCCACCGGCACGCCCATCTCCTCGGCGAGGTCGATGGCGGCGATGACCCGCGAGCACTCGGCCTCGGCGACCGCGCCCAGGCCCTTGGTCGGGTCGCCGGCCATGGCGATGCGGGTGACGCCCTCGGGGTGCAGGGCGGTCGGCGTGGTCACCTTCACCACGATGATCCCGGCCTTGTTGCGGCCCGGCTCACGGTCCACCTCCACCAGGCGGCCGGACGAGTCGAGGTCGAGCTCGACGACGCTGCCGCCCTTGCCGGCAAGCGTGGCCGACAGCTCGTAGGGGTAGACCAGCCCGCGGCGCTTGGCGCGCTGCACCTTGGTCGCGTAGTCGTCCAGCGGCTGCAGCGGCTCGGTCGGCGGCTCGCCGACCGAGGCCTGGACACCGGCGCCCGGGGCCGCGTGGAACCGGATCGCCATCGCGACCGCACCCTGCCCGTCGGGCCGGGAGAAGCGGCCCTGGCACAGGACCTCCTCGATGCCCGCGCCGTCCGACAGCGGCGTGATCTTGTGGCGCAGCGCGGCGATGTCCTCGAGGGCGAGGTCGATCTCGGGCCACACGTGCACCCAGACGTGGTTCATGTCGAGCTTCGAGCCGGCCGAGCCCCG
>ENA-UOUL01002372-UOUL01002372.1-bioreactor-metagenome-genome-assembly--contig:-NODE-2372-length-22167-cov-43.882798_pt1 | contig 22167 bp, 14 predicted proteins | sample MGYA00249838_ERZ747220 | MGnify/ENA primary metagenome ERZ747220 (study PRJEB28778, sample SAMN05720191) | bioreactor metagenome | isolation source: Anaerobic biogas reactor | place: USA:Washington...
GGACGGTTCTTTCTGTCATGTCTGCCAAGGTTGATTAATATCCAAGTAGTTAGCGCGACATGACAGAAAGAACCGTCCCCTCTTGCATTCAGCCTTAAAGGAACGACTTGACAAATTTTAACATACCGTCTAAACTAAAATCAGACTTCACTTTAGACGGAATGATTAACATGTATATAAAGAGGGCTTTAGAAAAAACGATACTGGAGATGCAAAGCAGCTTTCCCGTGGTATTAGTTACTGGGCCTCGCCAGGTCGGTAAAACAACTATGCTGCAAAAATTGGCCAATAACCAAAGGAACTATGTGACCCTTGATGACCCTATGATTCGCGATTTGGCGGTTAGCGATCCGGAGTTGTTTTTGCAGAGATTTGAGCCACCCGTTATTATTGATGAAATACAATATGCCCCCCAGCTATTACCGTTTATCAAAATGTATGTAGACAAGAACTCTCAAAAAGGAGCTATTTGGCTGACTGGTTCACAAACCTTTCATTTAATGAAAAATGCCAGTGAATCTCTGGCTGGCAGGGTAGGCATAGTTCAGCTTTTGGGGCTTTCCAACAGCGAGATTCAAAAAACCAACCATATCCCCTTCACCACCGATCCTGATCAGTTAATGAACAAACTAAAGTCCCTAGCACCCCAAAGTTTGCAGGAAGTCTTCAAGAGAATTCACACCGGCAGCATGCCGGCATTATACAGCCAAAACCATATCAATGTAGACATTTTCCATTCTTCCTATGTCCAGACCTATCTGCAAAGAGACATTAGAGATCTTACCCAGGTAGGTGATGAGCTGACTTTTTTACGCTTTTTATCATCAGTGGCGGCTCGAACTAGTCAAGTAGTCAATTATGCTGATCTAGCCAAAGATGCCGGGATAAGTTCTCCAACTGCCAAGCAGTGGTTATCTATCCTGGTGTCTTCGGGAATGGTGGCTCTGATTCAGCCATACTTTAGTAATGCACTGAAAAGAATTATTAAAACACCTAAAATGTACTTCCTGGATACTGGCCTGTGTGCTTACTTAACCAGATGGACAACTCCAGAAGCTCTGGAAGCTGGAGCAATGTCCGGAGCTTTTTTCGAGACCTGGGCGGTTGGTGAAATCATCAAGAGTTACTTAAACCAGGGAAAAAGGCCTCCCCTTTACTTTTACCGTGACAAAGATCAAAAGGAAATTGACCTGATTATCCACGAGAATGATACTCTGTATCCCATTGAAATCAAAAAAACCAGTAACCCTTCCCGAGAGGCCGTAAAGCATTTTGGGGTACTGGAAAAGGCAGGCCTTAGAGTAGGAACAGGCAGTGTCATATGCTTAACCTCACAGCTGCTTCCCCTAGACAAAAATAATTGGGTGGTTCCTGCCTGGCTAATATAGATCAGGGTGGGGGAACGATGCTGGTACCGCGCAAGTCGAAGGATCGTCCCCGAACTTGCGGGAACTTGCGGTAGCGGAAACTTAAGTTTCCGCTACAAGAATGAGAGATTGCTACTAAAACCCGTAGCTGAGACTTCAGTCTCCGCATAAAAGAGGCAGACTATATTGTCATTAATCGGCGAAATTCCGTGGCAATCTCGCCTGTAATCTCCGTTTGAGATTGCTTCGTCGCTTCGCTCCTCGCAATGACACATAAGTAAACATTTTCACAGCATTTGTTACTTGTAGAACAGACCACGATGAATGAAAACACCTTCTTAGGTATGGTGTAGGGGGCGATGCCCACATCGCCCCGCTGTGGAAAACGGGCAAACAGGGTCGTTTGCCCCTACTAATCAGGCAAGAGGCGTTTTCCCGTACATAAGCTATTTTTACACCAAACAAGATGACTTTATCAGCCCTCCCTTTCATTTTTCTGGCTAATCACAAGGAATTTACCCGTCAACCACGAATATTCTGCTTAAAATATCCTGGAAAGACATTATTTATATGGAGGTAACTATGAACTACCTGGATATTGCTAACAGCAGTTTTGTATTCATGGTGTGCGGGATCGTTATAGCAGCAGTGTTGATAATCTGCTGCGTTTTCTTGGCTTGGGCCTGGCGCCGGGGCTTGGAATTAGGCATGACCCGGGAAGTGATGGTGCGTACCATAAAAACCAGCATGACTTTTTCCATTGCTCCCTCCATCCCCATCATAATAGCTCTTACAGCCATGGTGGGAGTTCTGGGAATACCCTTTCCCTGGCTGCGGTTATCCATAATCGGTTCCTTTCAGTACGAGCTGATGACCGCCCAGATAGGAGCCACTTCCATGGGGATATCCACCCTGGGAGGCAGCGGGTATACCGCCCAAGTGTTCTCCAATTCTATGTGGATCATGTCTTTGGGAATTATTTGGGGAATGCTGTTCTCCATCCTGTTTCTCAAACGTTTTTCCTCTGGTCTTATCAATGCACAGAAAAAGGACTCCACCCGCATTGCAATCATAATCACCGCTCTATATTTTGGAATGCTATCTGTGTTCGTCGGCCCGCCCGTAGTAAGCGGCGGTATCCAGCTCTACACCCTGGCGGTCAGTGCTCTGTTAATGGTCACTATTACCCAATTGACCCGCCGCAATGAATCGGCTGGTGATTATGCCTTCACTTTGAGCATGGTAGGAGGCATGGTCTTTGCTGCCCTGTGGGCCAACTTGATATAGGGGGTGTCGAATATGAAACCAACCAACAGTATGTCTATTCATGTTATAGGCCGCATTGCTTGCATCGTTGCTTTGATTTTAATAGTGATGATTCCCTTAAGCATATGCCTGAAGTTTGACATCTTCCCGCCCATGAAAAACTTCCTGGGTGGGTTTTTCCAGGCCGTAATGATATACTTGCCTATCTCCATTGCAGAATTTCTGACCTTTGTCCCTATCCTGGGCTCGGGAGCTTATCTGGCCTTTATCACCGGCAACCTGACCAATTTGAAAATACCCTGTGCGGCAGTAGCTATGGAAAATGCTCAGGTCAAACCGGCTACCGATGAAGGAGAAGTCATCGCTATTCTAGCTGTGGCCTCATCTTCCATAATGACCATTATAATCATACTGATCGGCATGCTGCTGATCATCCCCTTGAGCCCCTTATTGAACCATGTGTACCTGCGCCCCGCTTTTGATAATGTACTGCCCGCCTTATTCGGGGCCCTGGGAGCCTATTTCTTCATGAAACAATGGATACTGGCGATATCGCCGCTGGTGTGTTCCATATTGTTTGCCTTTATCATTATCAACTTTACCGGTATCCAGTTTACTTCGATACAAGGAGCCTTGATCCCGGTCTTGGGACTGATCTCCGTACTGGCAGGTTTGGCGTTTTATAAAAAAGGGTTAATAACCGGAGACGATATGAAATAACCGTAAAGGAAGCCGGATAGAGCACAGCCGACAAGCTGTTCTGCTTACCATCTAAAGGAGGGTTAATTATGGGAAACTCGATCGATCCCAAAGGTTTCAATATCGATCAGGCTGTTGAACACCTGTCTCAGGCCATCCAGATCAACACCGTATCCTATCCTGATTACCAAGCCACCGATTTTGCACGATATGAAGAATTCCTGCACTTTTTAGAAAAGGCTTATCCGTCGGTAAATCGGGTATGCCAGCGGGAAATCATCAACGACTATTGCCCGTTTTATTTATGGAAGAGTGAGTCTGGCCAGGGTAAAAAACCGATTTTACTTATTGGACATTACGATGTAGTTCCCGTAGAAGCTGAAAACGAATGGGAAGAGCCGCCTTTCTCCGGAGCAGTAAAAGACGGCTTTATCTGGGGAAGGGGGGCTCTGGACAATAAACAGCAGGTTATTTCCGTCATGGAAGCAGCAGAATATCTGATCAACGCTGGTTTTCAACCCGACCGCGACATATATCTGGTGTTTGGTTATGATGAGGAAGTAGGGGGGGAGCGGGGTGCCGCTCAGGCCGCCCAGTATTTTAAGGAACAGGGCATAGAATTTGAATGTGTGATTGATGAAGGCGGCTGTATTGCCGATGGAATTATGGAAGGTTTGGTAGTTCCTGCTGCTCTGATCGGTATCGCCGAGAAATCCTGGTCTAATATCAGGATAACCGTATCCGGACAGGGAGGCCACTCCTCTATGCCGCCCCAGCATACAGCCATCGGCAAGCTGGCGCAAATAATTGCCAGTGTGGAAAATAATCCTATGCCGGCTCACTTAATTATGCCGGTGCAGGAAATGTTCAAGAAAATGGCTCCTTACATGCCCGGCAAAAAGCCGATCTTAAAAAACATTGATCGTCTGTTCCCCTTATTAAAATCCATGTTGAGTAAGTCGCCTACCACCAATGCCATGATCAGAACTACTGTGGCTTTTACCATGACCGAGGGGGGAGAAGCGCCCAATGTTTTGCCGCAAAAAGCATCGGTGGTGGCCAATCTGCGGATTCTGCATGGGGATAGTGTAGACCAAGTAATTGCGCATATCAGAAAAGTAAACCCGGGGATGGATTTCGAAGTGGAGAAGACCCTGGTGGGAGACATATCAGGTATTTCCCCAATTGATGTGCCGCCGTATCAGTTGCTGGAGAGAATAATCGGTGAGATGTATCCCCAGGCCGTAGTTTTGCCTTATTTGATGGCCGGGGGAACTGACTCCCGCAAATATGCTGGGGTCTGTGATAAAATCTATCGCTTTTCCGCTATGGTACTGGATCCTCAGGAATATGCCTCCATACACTCCACTAACGAAAGAATTTCTATAGAAAATCTAGCCAGCATAATTGAGTTTTATTGCCGATTTTTATCAGCCTATGACTATAAGAACATGTGAAAGCGATAAAGAGTACCACAGGGTAAGGAAAACCCATACCCGTAGCGGAGACTTCAGTCTCCGCAGAAATCACGGGGCCAACTATTTTGTCATCGCTGTGAAAACGCCTTTCACCTAATCCCTGTAGCGGAAGCTTTAGCTTCCGCTACAAAGAATGCTACTTCTATAACGCCAGTGGAATGACTTGTGCCGATCTTCACCCTAAATCTTGGCATATAGACAAGCTTGCTGTCCCGGTGTTAGAATGAGCGTAGTTTAGGACAAGGGGGGTTTGTCTGTACATGCCAACAACAATACTATACATTCTGCTAATCTTGTTGGCTTTTGCCGTGGCCTATTTTTCTACACCAGTTGCCATAAAAATCGCATTCAAACTGGGTGCTATAGATAAACCAGATCAGCGCAAAGTTCATCAGCAGACCATGCCACGTCTGGGCGGCTTAGCCTTTTTCGTTGCTTTCATAATCGCCACCCTGGTTTTATCCTGGGATAGTTCTGTCTTTAACGGCATCCTGCTGGGAGGGATCATTATTTTCCTGGTAGGGATGCTGGATGATATCTACCAGCTCTCCCCCTGGGTAAAATTGATAGGTCAATGCCTGGCGGCCGTTACCGCTATGTATTTTGGGGTAATAGTACATTTCGTTACCAATCCCTTTGACGGTTTGCTGTCTCTGGGCTATTTGAGCCTGCCGCTGACTTTTCTATGGATAGTCGGTGTTACCAATGCTATAAATTTGATCGACGGCTTGGATGGTTTGGCTGGTGGCGTATCGGCCATCGCTGCTGCCACCATGGGCATAGTATCTCTTTTGCACGGTCAGACTGCGGTAGCTGTGACCGCTTTTATACTGGTGGCTGCCATAGCCGGTTTTCTGCCCTATAATTTCCACCCCGCCCGTACCTTCATGGGAGACGGAGGATCCAATTTCCTGGGATTTGTACTGGCCTGTCTGGCTATAATGGGTACCGCCAAGAGCGCTGCCTTGATTTCCTTGTTCGTGCCGATCGTGATTCTGGGGATCCCCATATTCGACACCTTTTTTGCTATTATACGGCGGATCCACAAGCGCGCCCCCATTTTTATGCCCGACAAAGATCACCTGCACCATCGTCTGATGGCTTTAGGAATGAGTCATCGCCGCAGTGTTCTGATCATATATGGAATCAGTGCTTTTTTTGGAGGAGTGGCGGTCACCCTGTCCTTTACAACCAGTCCCAAAGCCAGCCTGGTACTGGCCTTGCTGTTACTGGTGATAGTGATTGGAGCCGACCGCATTGGCATGTTTACCGGTCAGCCCCCTCAGCTGGGCACCCAGGTAGCCAAACCACCCCGTCATGTAGAAATGTAAAATAATATAGTATTCAATTGAAAGAATCAACAAGATCCATCGTATTAATTGATGTTAATGACGCAGAGAGACAAGCGGAGGTCACCCGGGCATAAAGAAGCTATAATAAAAATCATAAAAATCTGCGGAAATCTGCGTCGAAAAATTTGTTTACCGTGATGCGCTTAGCGCGTGTCATTGCTATGAAAATATCCCTCGCTGTGTCATCGCGAGCGAAGCGCGGCGATCTCTACCATCATCTACGGTTTGAGTTTAGAGATTGCCACGCCCCTACGGGGCTCGCAACATCAATAGTGAGCGATAGCGAACATCAGGAGTGCCGGAACGGTCAATGACAGTCTTGAGGAAGTTCATCGTGGCCTTTTCAATCGCGAGGAGCAAAGCGATGTGGCGATCTCTACCGTCATCTACGGTTTAAGCTTACGAATTATGCATAAATAGCTGAAAAACTAAAAGAAAAAATCATAAAAATCAGCGTAAATCTGCGTCGAAAAATTTGTTTACCGTGATGCGCTTAGCGCGTGTCATTCTGAGGCGTAGCCGAAGAATCTTCTTGTTTTCGTAGTTCCAAGATCCTTCACTACGTTCAGGATGACAAAACAGGATTTTTCAGCAACCTCGGACAGTTCTTCGACTTACCCAGAAAGAGCAGAAGAATTAAAAAGAAAAAAATCATAAAAATCTGCGGAAATCAGCGTAAATCTGCGTCCAAGAAACAGTACCCCCAAAACGAACTTATAGGTGATCATAATGAATAAACGTAAAAAATATTTAACCATGATGATAGCAGCCGGATTGATTTTCGGGCTTTTTTTCGGTGTTGGCTCCGGGCTGACCAGTTTAATTGTCAACCGAGCTGAAGCCGATGATAATAAAACTCCGGAGAACGAAGAAGAGATTCTGGAAAGGCAGGATGGAGAACGAACCAATATCCTCTTGCTGGGTGTTGATGCCCGTCCCGGTGAGGAAACGGCCCGCTCCGATACCATGATCCTGGTCTCAGTAGACCCCGACCTTAATAAAGCTGCGGTGGTTTCCATACCTCGTGACACCAAAGTCACCATAAAAGGTGCCACTGAAAAGATCTGTGCCGCCAATGTACTGGGTGGCCCAGACCTGGCTGCTTCTCTGGTGGGAGATTTGATGAATATAAAGGTCGACTACTGGGTGGAAATGGATTTCAATGGCTTTGAGAAGATCGTCGATACTCTAGGCGGAGTTACCGTAACCGTGCCAGAGCGTATGTACAAACCCTCCGAAGGCATTGACCTGCAACCAGGAACCAAGAAATTGGATGGCCATGATGCCCTGGGCTTTGTGCGCTATCGTGACTATGCTATGGGTGATATAGATCGTACCAGTCAGCAGCAGGTGTTTATGAAGGCTTTAGCCAAAGAAGTCCTCCAGGCCAAGACCATCCCCAAACTACCGAAGCTGATCAAAGATCTGAATAAATATGTGAAAACCAACATGAAAACAACTGATATGTTGCGCATAGCCAGTTGGGCCCCCGGATTCAAAGCTGAGGAAGTAGTAGCCCAGACTTTACCCGGTGCCTTCTACGACCAAGTGGATGAAAACGGTATCCTCCTACAGAGCTACTGGCAGGTCGACAAAAAACAAGCCGCCGGTCTGCTAGAGACTATGTTCGAAGGGGAGACCATAGCGGTAGTGCAGAATGCTATTCAGACTGTGGTACCAACTCAAGATTCGACGGACAGTGATGAAGAGCCTGATGATGAAGAGGAAACTGCAACTAAAGAAGGAGATTCGAAAAAGGGCCCCACAGGTTACGCAGAAGTTCCCCAACCCCCCACCACCGACCCCCAGGATATAATAGATCCTGAGGAAGAGGATGAGGTTGAGACTGAGGTTGAAACCGAGGCGGAACCTGAAGCTCCCACCCCACCCCCAGCCGATCCCACCGGCCCAGAAGGTTATCTGTAAGAATGCAAGAGTAGGAGAGGCTTCAGCCTCTCCTTAGAATATCGATAAAGGCAATACAAGAGACTGCTTCCGGAGAATTGTCATCCTGAGGGAGGAACGACCGAAGGATCTTTCCCTCGGGAATGAATGGAGATTCTTGGGCTATGCCCCAGAATCTTCACCAGCAAAGGTTAGCCTGGATAACGGAAAAACTTAAACCATCATTGCCCCATTCGCTCACGCTCATCACTAATGTTGCGAGGCAGGCGTAGTGCGGCATACCCATAGGGCTAAGACAGGCAAAACAGGATCTTTTTCACTTCATGACCGTCCCCTAACTTGCGTGCGCTGTCGCATTCTTCCACTTTTACCTTGTAGTGTCTTTCCCGCCCTCTTATAATGGAATATAAGCAGATATCGTTTATTGAAGCGGTGCTTATGCTTTGATACATAATATTTAGGGAAATCATGCGGAGGTGCAAAATGAAGAAACCAAGAATAGTTAGGTATATTTTTTTTAGTCTAGTTTTAGTTACTTGCTGGTGCTTGGCATCTATTCCAGCCGTAACTCAGGCTGCCGAGCAGACCGGTACCCAAGTGCAGTCAGCCAGTGCCTGGCCTATGTATATGTATGATCCCCAACGCACAGGACGCAGTGAATATCGGGGACCTGCTTCAGCCATTGAAGTCAAATGGGAAGCCCGGCATAGTGGGTGGATGGATATTACCTCCTTAGGCCTGGCCGCCAACGGCGACATCTACACCGTAACAGAATCCAACAATTTAATCGTTTTAGACTCCCGTTATGGCCACAACCAAGGGCAGTTCAGTGCCGTCATGAAGGGAGCGCCCATTGTACTTAACAATGGTAGTATCGTAGCTACCGATGGTTCCAAATCAGTAATTGCCATGCAGAATGCCGACCTCTATGCCTGGAGATTTACCTTTAAGGATGAAGATTACAGTGATGATCTGCAGACAGCACCGGCAGTCAGCCACAACGGCGAATCTGTTTTCATACATGCTCCAGACGGACGCCTGTTTGCTCTTAATTCCACTACTGGTAAAGAAATGTGGAAATCAGATGTGTATGCGGATACCACTCCGGTAGTTGGCTCTGATGGTACAATCTACACCGTATCAGCAGCAAATCGTTCAGAACCTGGTTACCTATACGCGGTAAAAGTGGACACCGGAGCAGTACAGTGGAAGCTGCAACTCTCCAGTGAGAATGTAGGGGAATATAATCTGGCCGTTGCCGATGATGGTACCATTTATGCAAGCAGTCGCAATCACTTATATGCGGTAACACCATCTGGTGAGATGCTATGGGAGGTACCGATTGCCGACCGCTTGACTGCTCCAGCCATTGGTGCGGACGCTCTGTATATTGGATCAGACAAAGGAGTACTGTATGCTATCAATTTCGATGGCAGCGAGAAATGGCAGTATAAAACATCTGAAGCTATTCAACTAGCTCCCATTATAGGTGCCGATAACACTGTTTATTTGTGCTCGGCCAAGATGCTCTATGCTCTAGACCCCGCTACGGGTGCCGTGCTTTTTAAGTATAATGCCCAACAGCCTATCACTGCCGGGCCTATTATTGACGATAAAGGCTTGCTATACATAGCAGCTAATAATAGAGTCATAGCGCTTCATTCAAAAGCCCCCTATGCGCCTTACCAACTAACGGCTGAAACGGATCGTTTCAATAATGTAAATCTGACCTGGCAACAAGCCACTGGTAACGACGAAGACGGATTTATTATTGAACAGAAGATTGATGACCTGGATTATAAGCAGGTAGGAGATACTACCCGGGATATTACCCATTTTGAACTGACCGGACTCCCAGCTGGGCACTATACTTATCGGGTCAAAGCCTACAACAATGCAGGAGATTCGCAGTATTCCAATGAAGTAACCCTTGATTTGCAGGCCACTGGGGACAGTGACACCAAAGACGTGCGCACCGCCCGGTTTTTCCTGAACAGCACCACCTACTACCAGGATAGTTCTCCATATATGATGGATGTAGCTCCCGCAATTATTGAAAACAGGACTTTCTTGCCCGTGCGCTATGTAGCTGATGCTCTGGGTGCTGACATAGAATGGCTGGGAGCCGAAAACAGAGTGGATATAGCACGGGGCGAAAACAAAATATCCTTATGGATAGATCAACCTCAGGCTACAGTCAATGGGGAGCTTTATTTCATTGATCCCCAAAACCATAAAGTCAGACCTACTCTGCTTCCTCCGGGAAGAACCATGCTACCCATTCGCTTCATAGCAGAAAGCCTGGATTGCCAAGTGGAATGGGATGCTCAAACCAAAGAAGTTAAAATTGTTTATGTGAAATGATTCCAAACCCATGATCCATCATCTTAACTCTGACGGGGGCGCTTAGCCCCCGTTTTTTTGTGTTATTCCCTCATCTACACCACATTTCCGACCAAATATTTCTTCCAGTGAAAGTTTTCCACCCCATTGCAGTATTAAATTGCAAACACCTTATTCCCGTTTTTACCAATAGTCGTTTTGCAGGACTATCGGCAGGAAATGTCGAACAACTAGTGATGACAAATGTGGCTTTTAATCACATCTAGTTTAAATTAGACGCAGATTTACGCAGATTTTTATGATCTTTTCTTTTCCTTTTCAATTTTATCTGCGTTAATCTGCGTCAAAAAAGAATTATTCGAAAGGCAGGTTACCATGAACCTTAACCACTCTTTACATAAGCCAAATTCAACCCGTTACCTACACCCCCTTCTAACCGCACTACTGATTATTTCGCTCACTTGGTTGACCCTACTCTGTCTGGCCAATACCGCCTGGGCAGACACCGGGGTCATTAAGGGAAGTGTGGTCAATATCCGTTCCGGGCCTGGTACCAACCATGAAATTGTAGGCACCATCTATGAAGGCACCCAAGTTACCATCTCCCAACAACAGGGGGACTGGTATAAAATCAGCGTCGGCAATACCAGCGGTTGGGTAGCGTCTTCATTGATTACCGCTCAAAGTAGTGCCAAGGTAACCGTTACCGGCACCACCGTTAATCTACGATCCGGCCCAGGTACCAACTATGGTGTAGTGGGACAAGTTAGTAAGGGAGATACTTTGACCCTTATAAATACAGAAGGAGACTGGTATAAGGTAAAGACCTCCGATGGAAAGGTCAGCTATATAGCTACTTCTCTGGCTAGCAAGGCTGATGCTGGGTCTACTGCCCCCAGCCAGACTACTCCGCCTGCCCAACCTTCGGTAAGCGGAAAACAAGTGCAGGTTGTTTCCGGCCCTATCAATGTACGCAGTGGGCCGGGAACCAATTATGATAAAGTGGGATCCATACCCGACCAGGGAGTCTTCTCCCTAATTGAAACTCAAGGCGACTGGTATAAGATTCGCCTCACCGACGGGAGTTATGCCTGGGTAGCTGCCTGGCTGGTCAAGGAAGTGACAGGTACCAGTACTGCTCCGACTACGCCGGCTCCATCTACTCCCGGTACAGGAACCTCCACCACCCCAGTGGTAAATCTGGATGGCAAACGCTTGAATTTCGAGGTAGCCCCTATTATAGAAAATGACCGCACCCTGGTACCTTTGCGAGCCATATTCGAAGCCATGGGGGCCCATGTGGAATGGGATGCCTCTACTAATACTGTAACTGCTACCCGGGATGGTGTAACAGTGGTTTTGACCATCGGATCCACCCAGCCCACCGTGGATGGCAAAGTGTGGAATTTGGACGTTCCTGCTAAAATCGTCAAGGATCGCACCCTGGCTCCCTTGCGTTTTGTTGGTGAAGCCTTCGGAGGTAAGGTAGGATGGGATCAGGCTACCTATACCGTTACCATGACCTCACCAGCCAGCAAAGGAATCCCCACCACAGCTATTGTGAACCATGCAGCCGTCAACCTGCGCAGTGGGCCTAATTCCACCTTTGGAAAAGTGGCTCTGGCCGAGCCTGGTGAAAAGCTAACAGTGGTCGGAGAGCGAGATGGCTGGTATGAAGTCAGCCGGGGAGGAACCCGAGGCTGGGTAGCCAGCTGGGTAGTAGATGTGGCCTGGGAAGCTAATGAACCCATTCCCGATCCCAACCTACCTCCTGCAGAGGAAACTCCAGAAACACCTCCTACTAAGCCGGACAAACCCGGAGAAGATGTGATTTGGCTGTCCTGCGAAAAGAGTGAAAGCGGCTATATCATAGGCATTGAGTCCGGAGACAGAATCGACGCCAAGATTAAAGAACGCTCCAGTGAAGTGGTCTACACCATCAAAAACCGGGAAGTAGAAGGCAAATACTTATTTGAAGAAACCCTGGGGACTTCCAAACTAACCATCAAGGGAACCCAGGACGGAGATGATGCTATAGTCACCATCAGCTTCCCATCGGGCACAGAATACCGTACCGCCAGTGAATTGGGCGGCAAAAAAGAAACATTGATAGTTCCTAATTTTATACAAAAAGTTGATCGCAAGGCCTTCAGCAGCAATGGGGAACGATTAATCATAACCACTGCTCTGCCAGTCAAATATTCCGCCCAGCAGAAAGGCGACCGCCTAGAAGTGACTCTGGAAGGAGTAGTATTAGGCAAGGCTGATGATAAGTATACCTTTAAAGACAGCGACCTGATCGATTCGGTAAGATTTGAGGCCACCAAGGACTCCACCCTGATTACAGTAAACACTACTGACCTGGGCAAATACTCCCTGGGTCTGGGAGGCAGCCAGGGCAATGAATTCAATATCATGCTGGTCAATAAGTCCGCCGTCAAATCCCGCCAGGACAACCTGGTAGTGATCGATCCCGGTCATGGTGGTAATGACACCGGTGCCCGTGGCACCCAAGTAGATGAAAAGGTATTGAATCTAAAAGTAGCCTTAATGGTAGGGGATATTCTCCAAGAAAATGGCGTAGACGTGGAATACACCCGGGATGATGACTCCACCGTAGGCTTGGAAAGACGTGCCGAAATAGCCAATGCTCTGAATGCTGGTCTGTTTGTCTCCATTCATCATAATTCTACAACCACTTCTGACAAAGCCGGCACCGAGACTTATTTCTATGCACCGCCAGAAAACCCGACCCTGTTCATGCAAAAAGATGAACGCCAAAAACTGGCCAGCGAGATACATAAGAAACTGATCCAGAATCTGCGCCGTACTGACAGAGGGGTTAAACAATCGAACTTCTCAGTTTTAAGAAATACCCAGATGCCCTCGGCTCTAGCCGAGATCTGCTTCATAAGCAACCCGGACGAACAAAGCCAGGCCATGAAAACGTCCTTCCAAGAACTAGCCGCCCAGGCCATAGCCGACGGCATACTGGCGTATATGGGCAAATAGTTGATAAAGACGCAGCAACCTTATTAGTGACCGAAGGGGGATTAACGTACCCTACGGGTACTACCGATGTTCGCTAAAGCTCACAATTAATGTTGCTGCGTCTAATAAAAAGGGATCCCGCAGGCAGGCCCAACCCTGCCTGTTTTTGCATATAGGTCCTATATTTATATGCAAATTAGTGCAGGATTTTAGGCATTTGTGCCGAAAAACTTAACTTATGTGAAAAAGACAGGACAGTAACCGCATTTGAACGAATAGGAGATTGCACTCATATGAGTTCGCGAAGGAAGCAGAAGCCGCGAGAGGCTAATCTTATAGCTGAGAATAGAATAGATTGGTGGGGCCTTGGGATAGTCGGATTAGTCGCTTTATTACTTTTTTATCCCCCGTATTTTCAGGCGCTTTTCTTTGCCCCTCATATTTTTATTAATCATATTATTACTGCACTGGTATTTATCCTTGTATGGATCGACAAATATCGCCGCCGGGATTTCTCCTTTATTTCTAGTCCTTTAGACTGGGCAATAATCGCCTACGCAATTGCTTACGCACTATCGCTAATAAATGCTGTACATATTGGTGACGCGGTCTATGGTTTCTTAAAAGCCTTAAATTATTTCATGATATATTGGATCGTTTCCCAGGTTATTAGGGACAACAGCCATATTAAGATCATATTGAAGGCCATAATATTTTCTGGTTTAGGCGTAGCGCTTATCGCTTTGTTAGTGCCTACTGGTTTGATCGATTATTCTAAAGGCATAATAGATAACCATATTGCCAGTACCATGGGATACCATAATGCTTTAGCTGCTTTTTTATCTGTTGTTACCCTCTTGAGCATTTCTCTTTTAATTAACGAAAAAAATCGCTGGTGGCAAGTATTTTATTGTGTGGCCAATTATATAGCGCTCTTAGTCACGCTAGTAGCAGTGTCAAAGGGTGCATGGATTATTTTAATCTTTGGTTTATTCTTGCTAATTATCGGTATGCCGCGAGGCTATCGCTTAAAGATAATATATTTTTTTGGGATTACCATTGGAACAGCAATAATTATCAGCAATTATTTTATGGCCGCTATTGCTTCTGAGTCTCCGATAATGGGAGTTTGGTTCACCATGGCTGGAATTCCTGTGGTGATGGCCGGATGGATAGTCTGGGGCTTAATTGAACGATGGATGCAAAAACAGCAAATATCTCGAAATATCGTTATTGCACTTGTTTCTTTAGTTTTAATCGGAGCAATTTTTACCGTCACTCAGATGGGCTTGTCTAATCAGCTGGTTCAGGAGATAGGAGAGATTGCCGACCTGGAAAACCTAAGCTATGTTACCCGAGCAGATTTTATGATCTGGGCGGTTGACATTGTTAAGGATTACCCTGTATTCGGAGCTGGTGCAGGAGGATGGAACGCCTTATATAAACAGTATCAGGAGTATAACTTCGCGACTACGGAGACCCACAGCCACATTTTACAGGTGTGGGTCGAAGCAGGAACGATGGGATTAATAGCATTTGTTGCTATATGGATATTGTTTTGCTATCTACTTTATAACTTATATAAATCATATCGTGGTCGAGAAGAATGGGTATTAATCTGGGGCATAGCCGTGGCCGCCATGGGATTAGGATTACACTCCTGTTTTGACTTTGACCTGTCCATGCCCAGTATGGCCATATTATTATGGAGCCTATTTGCTCTAATAAGCTCCCACTATAATGTCAGTAATCATGAAAAAACTATTAAACCTGATCTAAAATGGGTAAATGTTGTTATGGCGTGTATATTAGCATTTGTACTATTGATACCTTCTGCACAATATCTATCAGCTTATAAACAGGCCAACCAAGGCCAGCAGGCCCTTCAATCGGCTCAGTCCGATCAAAATCAGGCTCAAGCTGAACAATTAAATCGAGCCGCCATCTATTTTTCACAAGCAATACAAAATGACTCGTTAAATGCTGATTACTGGTCACAGTTTGGCTCTATTCAGGGCTACTTCTATCGTATACTGGACCAGCAAGGCCATCAGCAAGCTGCAATTCATCGCAGTCAGAGTATAGCCGCCATGAACAAAGCAGCTGATCTTAAGCCTTATGATCCGCAAATGACTCAAATACTGGTTGAAAATGCTGCCCAAATTGGTGATTTGGACGGGATTATACGGTTCGGAAAGCTTACAGTGAAAGGTTTGCCTAATAATCCCGAAGTATATAGTAAAATGGCCCAATTGTGGTGGAATGCAAGTCAACAGTGTGTAAAAAATGACGAGCCTGACATGGCGATAAAAACTGCTGAAGAAATAATTAACTTGGAAAAAGACCTTCAACAGCAGTTAGCTAAAGTAGATGTCGACCACCCATTTTGGCAAGGCGAGAAATTAGCGATAACGCCAGAGTTTGAGGCTACCTATCAACAAGCCCGGGAATTCTTAGATAATCAGTAACAGTCTTAGAATCGACGATAGTTTACTACTATAATATAGTGAGGAAGAGATGCCAAAAACATCACCTAATCAATTACAATCTCAGACAGACAATCCAGGAGTAGTGTATAAGAAAAACACTGGGGAAGTTGTTAAAACCCTGTCAGCTCAACTAACACTTGTAATCACAGATCTGGTCGGCGTAACTTTAGCTTTTATGATAGGATATCAAGTTCGAATACATATATTACCTAATCTGTCTTCCGTATTCCCGGTCGAGAACCCACCGCCTGTTAACGAAACTGTCTGGTGGATATGGGGCATAGTAGTTATATGCTTTTTCTATGAAAAACTATATTCGCGACGGCTATCCTTCTGGCGAGAAACTAAGCGAGTTATAGGGGCGATCACTCTATCATTCATCATGATAATGGCTATAGTATCACTGGGGAAAATGAGTGCCAATGTGTCACGTACAGTGTTGGTGATAGCTTATTTACTCAGTTTATTCATCATACCAATTGGACGCTATTTGATAAAATACATACTGGCCCAGTTGAGTATATGGGACGAATCAATTGTTATTCTAGGATCAGGAGATACAGCCCAAAAAATTGCTACCGCCATGCAAAATGACTGGTATCTGGGTTACAACGTAACAAGCATTATTGACCCCCTTACCTACCCGGGCGCTGATCCAAAAGATCATTCTATGGCAGCGTGTATAGATGCGACTGCAGCAGTTAATTCCAAATTAGGTATAAGGAATTTAATCATTGCTATCCCTGATCTATCAGGAACAGAACTGGTTGGCATAGCTCAAAAGCTGCAGCCCCATGTTAGATCCCTGTGGACCGTACCGGATTTACGCGGTATACCCATGGTGGGCGGCGAGGTAGAATCTTTTTTTGATGAACAGATTCTGGCCTTTCGGACTCGGAACAATCTAGCCAGCCGCAGCAATATGATAGCCAAAAGACTTTTTGACCTGGTGGTAGGAACCTTAATTCTAATTCTGGTTACTCCTATACTGATAACGCTTGCATTGCTGATAAAATTGGATTCACCAGGCCCCGTGATTTATGCTGGCACCAGAATAGGCCGACTGGGCCGGGAATTTAAGTGTTACAAATTCCGAACTATGTATGTAGAAAATGACAAAATACTCGAAGAATTCTTAGAAAACAACTCGAAAATAAAGACCGAATGGGAATTGTATGCTAAAATTCGGGGAGAAGACCCCCGGGTAACCAGAATGGGCAGATTGCTTCGCAAATTCAGCTTGGACGAACTGCCCCAGTTTATTAATGTTCTTAAAGGAGAAATGAGCTTAGTAGGTGCCCGACCCTACTTACCTCAAGAAAAAGAAAAAATGGCCGAATGCGCCGACACCATATTGTTAGCCTATCCGGGTATTACCGGTCTATGGCAGGTAAGCGGCAGAAACGAACTGGACTTCTCACAGCGCGTTCAGATCGAGGTCTGGTATGTTCGCAATTGGTCTTTGTGGTTAGATATCTCTATTTTATTTAGAACAATTCCAGTAGCCCTACGAGCTTCTGGTGCTTATTAACAAAGATCCGTGGAGGGTAATATGACAATTGTACCAGTAATCATGGCAGGTGGCAGAGGAGAGCGGTTTTGGCCGAAAAGCAGGGCCAAACTCCCCAAGCAATTCTTGAATCTTTTAGGGAAGCAATCTATGCTGCAGCTGACCGTACAAAGGCTTACAGCACTGGTGTCTTTAGAAAATATACATATTGTAACCGGACAAGAATATCGCTCTCTGGTAAGCAGCCAGATTCCTGATTTGCCCAGTGACAATCTTATCATAGAACCAGTGGGACGTAACACCGCTCCCTGTATTGGACTGGCAGCCACGGTGATAAAAAGAAAATATGGCCAAGACGCCATCATGATAGTTGTGCCCTCTGACCACCTGATAGAAGATTCCATCGGCTACCTGGATACACTACAGACAGCTTGTGAAGCAGCCCACGATTACGATAATACGCTCGTGACCATTGGCATTGCACCCACTGAACCAGCTACCGGCTATGGATACATTCAGATAGATAAAGTTTTCACTCAAATGAAGAAACACTCGATATATCAAGTTAAGCGGTTTGTAGAGAAGCCTGATTATGAAACCGCTACCGCTTATCTAAGCGAAGGCGGGTATTATTGGAATAGCGGAATGTTCATTTTTACCGTGGAATCTATGCTAAGAAACATCCAGACTCATATGCCTGATCTGTATAGAAACCTACAGGATATATCTCTGGCTCAACATAGCCAAGCATATGAGAGGGTGCTAAATAATGTTTATCCTCAGATGCCATCTATATCCATTGATTATGGGGTAATGGAAAAGGCGGACCAGGTGATGGTTATCCCGGCTGACTTTGGATGGGATGATATTGGTAGTTGGACCAGCCTGGAGCGGATTCGAACTAAAAATGACGGAACCAATGTTATTCGGGGAAATGTCGTTTCCCTGGACAGCAAACGCTGTATAGTAGAAGCTGACTGTCAGGAAAAACTAATTGTCCTGCTGGGTGCCGATGATTTAATTGTGGTCGATACCGATGATGCCACCTTGATCTGCTCCAAGGACAGAGCCCAAGATATAAAGACAGTAATTGACAATCTGAAGAAGAATCAACAGGAGAAATATTTGTAAAAGAGGGGAGAATCAACATGAAAACAGCCCTGATTACCGGTATTACCGGCCAGGACGGCTCATATTTGGCTGAACTGCTGTTAGCAAAAGGTTATACAGTTTATGGGGTCAGGAGACGAACCAGCCAGGCTCACTATGGCTGCAGTGAACACTTAAAGGATGACATTAACTTTATCTACGCGGATATGACCGATCAAGCTTCGCTTATTCGGGCGGTGGAAAAGAGCCAACCAGATGAAGTGTATAATCTGGCAGCGCAGTCTTTCGTGCAGACCTCCTGGGAGCAGCCGATACTGACTGCAGATGTCACCGGATTAGGAGTAATTAACCTTTTGGAAGCGATTCGCCTGGTCAAATCAGATGCCCGCTTTTATCAGGCTTCGACTTCCGAAATGTTTGGTAAAGTCCAGGAAATGCCGCAGACTGAGCGCACTCCATTTTATCCACGCAGCCCCTATGGAGTGGCCAAACTGTTTGCCCATTGGACTACCGTCAACTACCGGGAAAGCTATCCCATGTTTACCTGCAGCGGGATATTGTTCAACCATGAATCCCCTCGGCGCGGTGTGGAGTTTGTGACCCGCAAGATTACCCATACCGTCGCCCGTATAAAATACGGTCTGACTAATGAGCTGCGTTTGGGTAATCTGGATGCTAAAAGAGACTGGGGATATGCCGGTGACTATGTAAAAGCCATGTGGCTGATGCTGCAGCAGGATGTTCCCGACGACTATGTTATAGCTACCGGTGAGACTCATACCGTCAGGGAGTTTGTAGAACAAGCTTTTGAATATGCAGGTTTAAACTATCGGGATTATGTTACCATTGATCCCCGCTTCATAAGACCAGCCGAAGTCGAGGTTCTGTTAGGGAACCCCGAAAAAGCCCGCACCAAATTAGGCTGGGCTCCCGAAGTAAATTTTGAACAACTGGTCCACATGATGATGGAAGAAGATTTGAGGTTGGCAGCTGATGAAAAAAAGAGTTCTGATAACCGGAGCGAACGGATTCGCCGGTCAGTATCTAAGTAATTACCTTAATAGTAAGGGCTATGAACTATGGGGACTGGATGTTGACAACCACCTTGGACAATCAGCCCAAAATATAACTATACGAGCAGCTGATATAAACAGTCAGGAGCAGATCGAAACAGTTCTGGCCGAATGCCGACCGGCCGCTATATATCACTTGGCAGCGCAGAGCTCGGTGGCAGTTTCTTGGCAGAGTCCACAAACCACTATGCGAGTAAACCTGGAAGGTACCATCAATCTCTTGGAGGCCGTTAAGAATCTTAAGTTGGACTCCCGCATTCTGTTAGTAGGGTCAGGAGAGGAATATGGGGCTATACAGCCGGAACACTTACCTATTGACGAAAGCCAAAATGCTAATCCTCAAAACCCCTATTCCTTAAGCAAGTTATATCAAACCATACTGGGAATGCATTACTTACGAGCCTATAACATGAACATTTATTTGGCTCGTCCCTTTAACCATACCGGTCCAGGCCAGAAAACTGGTTTCGTGATCCCGGATTTTGCAGCCCAGATTGCTAATATAGAAGCCGGCTTGCAAGATCCGGTGATTAGGGTAGGTAATCTAAGCGCCCAGCGTGATTTTTGTGATGTCCGCGATGTGGTGCAAGCGTACTGCGCAATTATAGAACAAGGGCAGATCGGCAGGATATATAATATCGCCTCCGGTCAGGCCGTGGCAATACAGAGCATCCTGGATCAACTGTTGAGCCTTAGTACAGTGCCGATACAGGTAACAATTGATCAGCACAAGCTCAGACCGGTGGATGTACCGATGATCTATTCCAGCATTAGCCGCATCCAGGCTGAGACAGGTTGGCTGCCGCAGATCAAACTGCACGATACTCTGAAAGACACCTTGGAATTTTGGAGGATGCAGGTAAAAAAGGAGAAGCAATAGTACCTTATGGGAAATCCATTTCGTGAGATATATGAATACCGAGAGATGTTTACCAATATGGTAAAACGGGATCTGCGCACCCGATACAAAGGGTCAGTCCTGGGATTCCTATGGACTTATGTGAATCCCCTGCTGCAGTTAATAGTGTTTTCGGCAGTATTTTCAACCATATTGCGAATGAATGTGGACAAGTACCCTATGTTTTTATTTGTGGCCTTATTGCCCTGGTTATTCTTTTCTACTTCTACGCAGACAGGTACCGGATTGATTATGGCCCATTCCAATCTGGTGAAAAAAGTATATTTCCCCCGCATAATATTGCCGCTAGCCACCACAACCGCCGGCGTGATAAATCTAGTTTTAAGCTTTCTGGTGGCGTTTGTAGCCTTAATCATATTTGATATACCACTGACCAGCAGTCTGATTGCTTTGCCGCTGGTGATATTAATACAGTTTATATTTACCCTGGGCTTTGTTTGTATATTATCCGCCATAAATGTATATTTGCGAGATATTGAGCATTTGTGGTCCAATCTGGTAATGGCCTGGTTCTATCTCACCCCCATAGTTTACCCATTGGATATGGTGCCGGCCAAATTCATGAGTATTTTTTTCCTTAATCCCATGGCAGCGTTTACCTTGGCTTATCGGGATATATTATATCGCGGAATTTTTCCCAACTTTACTCTGTTGGGAAATCTATTAATTATGTCAGTACTTATTCTAGCTTTTGGATATTTAGTATACAAACGTTTGGAAAGAGACTTTGCCGAAGTAGTGTAGGAGATTAATGATGAACGCCATAGACGTAAATGGAGTATCAAAAAAATACCGCTTGTATCATGATTATGCTCCCACTTTAAAAGAAAAGCTCTTGTTTCGTAATCGATCAGCATATGAAGATCTGTGGGTATTAAAAGATATAGATTTGCAAATAGAACCTGGCCAAACCGTAGGGTTAATAGGACAAAACGGCTCCGGCAAAAGTACCCTGTTGAAACTAATGAGCCGGATTATCTATCCAGATAAAGGTGAGATAAGAATGAACGGCCGGGTCTCTAGTTTACTGGAACTGGGGGCCGGTTTTCATCCTGATTTTACTGGCCTGGAAAACATATATATGAACGCTGCCATATTTGGCATGGCCCGCAAAGAAATAGACCGCCGTTTGGACGCTATTTTAGAATTTGCTGAACTGGGAGACTTCATTAATAGTCCAGTGAGAACTTATTCTTCCGGTATGTATATGCGCCTGGCTTTTTCAGTGGCAATAAATGTAGAGCCAGATATACTGCTGGTGGACGAAATACTATCGGTAGGAGATGAGAGCTTCCAGAAGAAATGCTTTGCTCATATGGAACAAAATAAAGCTGCCGGAGTGACCACTATTATAGTATCTCATGATCTTACTTCCATACAAAGACTATGCGACAAAGTAGTTTGGCTACAGGCAGGCCGGATAGCTGCCAGCGGTTATCCGGTAGATATCATCAATGAATACAGGACAGCCGTAGCCCAGCAAGATAACCTGCGCATTTCCAACGAAATCAAAAAACAGCATCAGGAAGAGGAGATAGCTGCTGCATCTGATAGCATTTCAATAGAAAGTGATTTACCCCAAAGTGACCGGTGGGGTAACCGCAGTATTATCATAGAAAAGGCCTGTTTCCTTAATCAACATGGAGAAGAGAGATTTACATTTCA
>ENA-UOUL01002373-UOUL01002373.1-bioreactor-metagenome-genome-assembly--contig:-NODE-2373-length-22163-cov-17.581998_pt1 | contig 22163 bp, 17 predicted proteins | sample MGYA00249838_ERZ747220 | MGnify/ENA primary metagenome ERZ747220 (study PRJEB28778, sample SAMN05720191) | bioreactor metagenome | isolation source: Anaerobic biogas reactor | place: USA:Washington...
AGCCTGAATCAATGGTTTCATTGCGCGAATCTATATTTTAATCACGAGTGGTTTCTTTCCGTGAACTGATGGTTTTAAGAAGCGTACAGGTGTCCTTTGTGGCGTGTAATATTCAATATGTATCTATTTCTTTTGAAATTTGTTCGTAAGCGGCATCTTCCATATAAATTTCATAATTGTAATACATGTAATCTATATTGCCTTTTTCAAATAAAATTCCCTGTAATTCTTTTCTAAAATCCGGCTGTTTACCAGCAAGTATTACTTGACTAATATTTTTATATCCTCTATCATTCAGCAACCTTTCTTCCGTTTTTCGTACCAATCTTATTTCATCTGGATTAGCCTTTCTATGGATGGTATTGCCAATACATCTTACATATGTATTACCTTTACCCTGTAATTTCAATGTGTTTAACTCATTAGTTTCAGTTTTTACCTGAGTAATACATACCATCGGCACTTTTGTCCATTTGATAAACTGTATTTTTTCTAGCCTCTTTAATGCTGTTTCAAATATGCCCCGCAAGTTTCCTCGGCTTATATTATAAAACTCATAAATATTGTACTCATTAATTTTCAACAGTTTAGCAAGCTTTGGCACTTTATCGTCACAGAAATTGTAGTTAATATTTACCATGTCAAACTGTTTGAGAAAAAAAGTAAGAGGCGCGAACAGTTTGAAAGTATTTTTTAGGAGTAAATCCACTATTAGTTCTTGTACAATACTTCCATATCTATTGTTATTTGTATTGCCGTCTTTTCTCTTATCAAGTTTAGGTGCTGGTACTTCATAAATTTCTTCAATAATATATTTATTACCATCTCTACTAAACCTAAAATATCTTTCCCAATCTTTAACCTGTAACTTTTTGCTTTTGCCATCTTTAATATCAGCACCTAATAGTTTGCATAATTCCCTGTAATTCTTAACTACTAGGCCAACTTTTAAATTCTCTGTTTTGATCCCCATTCATTATGATCCTCCAGTACTAAATCAACTCTTTGAACTGATTGTACTTTTCCATAGCTTCACGCAATCTTGCGGTATCCTTAAAGATAAATATTTTTCTATTTGAATCCTTTAAGTCTGGCTTTTCATCAACTTTATGAAATCTGTTAAACATAAGCCATCCAGCCATTCTTTCCTGCGTTATTACAATCGTTCCATTTTTATATTCCATTCTGACCTCCATCATTTGTAGTAATAATTTTTACATTATTCCACAAAAGTGGGTCGGGACGACTTCTACTTGGTGAAAACGAGGCAAGGGCTCTGCCCGCAGCCGATGTTTGAACCTAGTAGAAGCTTGCCCACTGATAATATTAAACAGCTATTCCTGTTGCAGTTAATCCCACACTGCTTTTATTGACTTTTCCTAATATTTCAAATTTAATGTTGCTGCATTTCAATAGGCTATATTCATTAATCTGTATCCAGTCATTGAATACTTCCAGCATTTCTTTCCCGTCTTTTAATAAAATAGCCTTATTATCAACAGCCTTCACATCAAAAGTAATCTGGCCGTTTTCTTTCAATTCATTTTTAATTAAATCTATAACTTCACTATCCAGAATTCTGGCTCTTATGTCGGTCTTTATGTTTATTATCTTCAAGCGTTTTTTCTCCTCAAGGTTTATATTTTTAACTATATCCCTATTATCAATGGCCTCGACCGGAACTTTTTTATATTTTTCATAAAGGTATGTAATATCTCCTTCAGGGTCTTTCTGATAAACATATCTTTTCGGCCGAAGTTTCTCGTTAAGATAATAAAACACCGAGAAGAACAGATTAATTATGAAATCCTCTGTGCAGTTCTTCATATTGCCAATAGCGTTCGCTATAGTGGCTACATCATATTTCCTCTGAATTTCTTCAGCAAGCGGATTGTATTGGGCATCCGCTTCTTTGTACTTTTTGAATTTTTCAGCTTTAAATGCTGCAATAGTATCAAAATACAAATCATCTTCCAACTGGCTCCAGGAATCATTATTAATCATTTCTTCTCTGTATTTGCGTTCCTTGTAACATTTCCTATTACATTCCTTATCGATTGCCTGTCTTTCTTCCGTATAATTTTTATAGATGGCTTCTATCTCTTCAAAACATGCAATATATTCATGTTCTTTATAATCAGCATTTACTAATTTCTTCTGAATGATTTCTGCTTTATTAGAAAACTCTTTAGCTATTTCATTTATTACATCCAACAGGCTTTTCTTTATTGTTTTTGTCATACTATCCAATAACCCAAAGGTATATTGGTATTGCCCCAGCACAACATCCGCTTTATTTTCTTTATACTTTAGGAAGCTCGCCTTTCTCCCATATTTCTTACTGATGATTTCCATATCTTCTGAACTTGGAAAATACAATGTTTTAGGAGCATCGATTGCCACCATTGCATTGTAGAGAACGGTGTATATGTCCTTTTCATTTTCATAAAATCTCTGTCTAATATGCTCCCTATGCTGCTCACTGGCGTTATACGTTGTAATCCATTCACCACTCTCTATTTTCTCATTAGCTAATTTCTTTTCTTCCTCATCCAGGCTCATAGTCAGAATGAATTTCTCATTAACGGTATCGTAATAATCGTATGTTTGCTGACTATCGGAGTTGATGCTGGCACTCTTCAAAGCAATTTTTCCTATTAGATTTCCTGAAGCTCTATAGGTTGCTAAGAATCTATTTTCCGGATTATAAACCATCAATTCATTATGTCCATCATCTTTATTAATGAAATACTTCCCGTCTTTGGGAGTTAGCACTGCGTTTCTTATAATATCTGAGTCTATGACGGTGCAGGCATCGCCATCACAGTCTGCCGAACTCATGAGTGCCAAAATATCACTCTTTTGATTAAAGTAAATTAGTTCCCGGCATGGGCTGAAATAGTTGTCCAGAAAGACACTCCTCACAAACTTTACATTATGAATTTCGCTATATGCACACAGAGGGTTCCTAGCGATTGTTCTTGTATCTTCGTGGTTACAGTCAGCACTATAAAATTCTCCGGCCTTAAGTCCATTCTCACCCTAGTCACGGTACATAGCAAAGTTCATATAGGAGAAGGGATCAATGGCAATATACTGGTATTTAGCCTTTGCTGTCACTTTACCACAAGCGAGTTCCCGGCATTTTTTCTCTATAAGCTTGGCTAAATTGTTCTTGACGTATTTCAGGTGGATAAATTCCTCAGATACATTAAGTATTTCTTCACATTTGGTGACCACATTGTTGGTGATATGGGCTGCTTCCTCTTGAAATTCATCGCTGTCTTCATTATCGCTTGTAATGATATTTTTAAAGAACAACCTTATGGTATCGATATTAATAAGCCACTCATCTTTGTCGCTGTTCTTTTCAAAAGGTTTCAGTATTTTCCGGTAAGCCCTTACATCTTCTTTTAATAATTCAATATAATCTTTTTTGCTCAATGCCATGGCTGTGAGCAATTGATAATTTAATCTTCTGTAGTCCTCAATATCCTCATCTCTTTTATTTACCTTTGTGACATAGAGCTTTCCGATTATGTCTTTGTATTTAGAGTCTACGCTGGCAATCCTTTGCTTATAAGTCCCCATATTTTCATCATTTTCAGGTTTATAATACTTTGCCAATTTAACCATTGACTCATTTAAAAGCATTATATTTTGAGTTACCAGCTGCCACTCATTCCACATATCCAGTAGATAAAATTGATCATCAACTTTTTTACAGTATTCGGTATCCCCTTTATAGAAAACGCTCAAGTATTTAATAATATTGAACTTCGTAATCATACCTTTAATGCCGATTCCATAACCTCTGATAATTGCAAATTCAACAGGATAGTCTAGTCCAAGTTCATTTTGTATCTGATTAAACAACCTCGGAGTGGCAATTGCTCCTCCATCGAACACGTCAATATCATCATCAAAATGGTAATCAACCAAGTTATAATTTACTTGGTCTTTCATATCACCTTTTTTATCTTTGACTTGCTCCGTGAACTTCTCTATTGTTTTGTAATCCTTAATAATATGAAATGTCGGTTGCGGCAATACAATAAAATCCGGCATATCTCCGGCCATATGACAATTACTAACCCCAAGAGAAAGGCGGCTGAGAACGTCCTTATTTATACAGATCTCAACTCCGCTCGCTTCTATTTCCTTAAATTTGCCCAGAGATACTAAATCCTCAAATTCTGTAGCGAAGGTATAAAAATCTTCTCTTATAAAAAACGTTTCACACTTACCCCTTGCCTTCTCTTGCTTCATACCGCCTGGAGTTGCAAACCAAGCAATATATTTATTGTTATTAAAGGTTAATCCATTGTCCCATTCATCTTTTGCGTCTTCATCTGTATCGGGAAGCATCACTTTTATTATTTCTTCTATAAGTTGCCCGTCTTCTATCTTTATTTTTTTGTAGCATTCGAGAGCGAGCGTGAGAAAGCTTTCGGTTAATGTTATTGTATTATCTTCCAGGTTTCCGGAAGTAATTACCCCGTCCTGAATGTTTGTTCTTCCAAAGCTATACATTTTAATTTGTTTGGCCTTCATCAATGTTGACCCCCATGCCATAATGAAAGATGTATATTAGCCCAATATACGAAAACTGAGGGAAATTCCCCCAGATTGATTTTACACCAGTTATGCGTTATATGTCCTATTAACTTCTTATCTTCTTTAAAACCCGATAACACCTTATTGGAAAATAGTTTTTGCAAGCTCAATATTCATCAGCTCTCATTAAGATGTCGGAGCAATATGTAATTTCAATTGCAGTGACTATTGATGGTTCTATATCAAGTACCACCTTTTACTCTTGAGCTTGTAATTCTATCTCTTTGCTCAAGCCACTTTAGAAGTTTCACTGGATCATTAAGAATCTCATCTTCGATATCAGAATAATCTATTTGTTCTATATCATCATCGTGATCCTCATAATCACCGACATCAGCATCTTCTAATTCTTCGTCTGGTAATGCGAAATCGTCAAGTTCCAATAATATCCACTTATCATCTTCTTCAAGTAAAACTGCAAAACTATTGTCAGGCTCGACATAATCATAGCCATATTTTTCTTTATAATAATTACGGTTTTGTTCTATAATCTCTTTTATTTGCAGTTTGGACATAAATATATCTACTGTATCCAATTCTATATATGGTAGGGCTTGATATGCAGCAAACTCATACGATTCAGGATACCGAATATAATCCCTTGAAAATCCATAGACCAGTTCATAATAATAATCTTTAACTGTTCTAACCCCGGATATATAAGGGTAGCAAACAGCACAAAGCGAAAACAAATCCATGCATGTACTATTTATGTTATACCATTCAGACATAGAGGCAGCCTGATCGTCAATATATGTACAAAACATAATGTGATCTGCGTTCTTAATAATCAATACCACAAAGCCATTATATGTTTTGCTTAATATCTGAGATATGTAAAACGAATCCTCACTGCGATCCTTTTCTGAACTGTTAATCTCGATAGCTATAAAGACAATAGTATCATCAGAAGATTCATTACTATCTATTAAGTCGCAATATCGAAGCTCACATAAAAAGGATGCTGTCTCGATATGTTTAAGATATATCATTTCTTGTGCATTATAATGAGATTTGTTTTGAACGGTAAAGTAAATGAAGTTTTCAATGTTCTGATTTCCACTATCACTATGCGATTTTACCGGATAATTCATTGCCCGAAGCAATGCAAGCGAAGCGTTACACAAATCAGAGCAGCTAAATTCGTGAAGAGCATCTTCTATTGCGAATACTTCAAACAATCCATCCACGTTCTCACTCCATTAATTTCTGCTCACAAGCTCTTTCAGTTTGCTTTCGTAATCAATTCCGTCCATTTCTTCTTTGAATTTTACTGTAATATCATAAATCCTATTGATATAATCTTCACGGCTTGTAGCCCCGTTGGTAAATTGTTCATATAGTTCTTCAATTCCGCCAAATATATATGAATTAAATAGATCCATGTTTTGAACACGTGCGGCCTTTGCGTGCTCGGTATCTTTCTGTGAATCATCACGAAACGCTCTTTCCAACCGCTGCTGAGTTGATAATTCTGTGGTTCCATCTATAAGCATTATTAGGCGATAAATGAAATCGCAATTCAGCCTTTCGGTAGCAAAGGCGTCAGCATAGATTCTGGCTCTGTCTTGAGACGAATTGTCCTTTTTTTCTGATCGTCCATGCAAAAATCCAATTATAGCCGCATTCATATAAACATCGATATATCGTTCAAAAACCTTTGCATCGTTTACTAAATATTTAAGGTGGGTTGCATATATACCGTAGATTGTATAGTCATTTTCGAACATCACGAATTGCTCCTTTTCAAGATAGAATAAGTATCTGTTTTCTTATCAAGCATCCATTGTGAACCGACACGGTAAGCCATTACAGGCTCGGCGTAACGCCAGTCTTTCTCCATAACAAACATAATTACCTGCTCTGCTACTTCTGGCAATACTTTGGAAATATTAGTTGTGTGCGTAGCATCAGCATTAGAAAACGGAGCATCCATGATAAGAGGGTACGGCTCGGAGCTCAGATCCATTTTATTCTCGCCTGCGATGGCTACAATTTTTTCCTTGGCCAATTCAACAAGACCTGCAATAAAAGCAAAATTTTTAACACGGTTTAAGCCTTCGGACTCACCGGAAGCAATTTCTTTTTCCCCGACCATCGTAAGCAATGTCACATTATACTTTTCGTTGATGGATGCACGGCGATGTCCATGATAAATCTTGTTAAAAATCTCATTTATCTTTTCTTCTAGACGCTCCCGAATATCGGATTCCTTTTCTTTATATGTTTTGGTTATCCAGGCTAATATTTCTTCTGCATAGCGGATGTAAATCATGATAGACTTATTTTTTGAAGAAACCGCCACAAGACTATCATAAACCTTTTGAAAACGTTCAATATCGTTGTTACATCCTTCATCTTCACGAATAAGACGTTCTTTTTTTTCATTCAGCTCTTTAAGACGGGACTTAACATCAGCAAGCTTAAGAGAATACTTTTTCATATCCTCTTTGCCCTCGATTTTCCCCTTTATTTCATCCGCTTCATCTTGCCATTCTTGTATGTTCGTTTTTATCCGTAAAATATCTTCGTAGCGTGATTTCAGGTTCGTGAAATAATTACGGTTTGTTGCATCATACGTTGCAATTTTATCTTTAAAGTTTCGAATAGATGTTCCTATGGATTGCGGAGGGAGAAAATCAAGTTCTTTTAGAACAGTTTCATACTCATCCGAGTCCTCAACTAAATCATGTCCACAGATACATCTGCCTCTTTTAATAATATCGGCAATTGATTGAGCAGTCATATCTTTAATGCCTTTATCATCAACTTTGGCATCTTTCATAAAATCCAGGGCTCTTATCATAAGCGGTTTTGCGAAAAAAGTAACCGTCCCACCATTGAACTCTCGAACAAATTTACCGTAATTTTGCTCAAGAACATCAGTTTCCCTATTAATCATTCGTTCTAAAGCAAGGCTTCGTTCCTGTAAAGATGCGGTACTTTTTCCTTCTGAAAGAATATGATCCAGCCGAGATTTTTCGGCTTCGTAATCTGTAATCTGAGTTTTAAGGGATTCAAGTTGCTCTGCAATAACCTCTTTACGCTGCTGTGTACTATTAATACGTTCCAAAGCTTCGGTAGCTTTTTGATTACCTTCATTATCCATACTTGAGTATAGCTTTCCGAGAACGGTTGTTTTTGCAGTTTTGCTACCCAAGTGCTTCATCGCATTATCTAACGCAGTCAATCCCAATAAGCCCTTTACAGATTCGCTGACATCTTGGCGATTGCTAACATCACGCACACGCTCGGTATCGAAAAAGAAGAAATTGGACAAATTGCGTGGCAAAATTTCATTAATCATTTTATCTATATACTGATCTCTAATATCGGTTTGCCCATCAGCACCAAGGGGCTTATATGACATCGTGACCTTTGACTTTTCACCTCGCACTTTATGCTCCGTCCAAAAATACTCTTGGGTTCTTGAAATGGTATACTCTGTATTTTTGTGAATTAATATAATTCTTACCTCAACAATATCTCGGCTACCATAATGCATTTGAGAAGCCAATTCAAGGTTGAGAAGCATATCGGGATTGGAATCCTTGTCAAATACTACAAAGTCGTATAAACACCAATTAAAAGTTTGAAGGAGCGTAGTTTTACCAAAAGTATTGTCTCCTAAGATAATAGTTACATTTTTCACTTTATCACGCGCAAATTCTATTGTAGTCTCACCTTTGAATTGCCTGAAATTCTTTATGTATAAAGACTTCATCAACATTTACTTTTCCATCCCCCTAATAGTTCTTTTTAAGCTCGTCCGATATGATTTTTCTTATCGCCTCAACCATTTCATCATTTGTCTTATCACGAGTTTTCAGATTTTCTTTTTCAAGTTCTAAAATATTCACCTTCATTGCAGTTAGGTGTTTTTCATCCAATAGCTTGTTTTCAATTTCCGGCATAGTTTTCATCCCCCTTAAATTTATTTAGTTCATATGCTTCTTCAATTTGGTTGATTAGAGAATCAACATCCCATGGATTTTCGGAAATATTAGCAAAATCTTTCATGCGCTCTATTTCTCTTAATGCAAGTCCAGATATGGATTTTAAAATCTCAGGTGGGTAATTCCCAACTTCATTTATAGCAATGGGCAACGTTATAAAATCGTAAATAATGGCCCTGGTTTTCCCTGGATATTTCCTTAGCACTCTTCCTCGCCGTTGAATATATTCTTTTGGGTTCGTGCTACTGGCAAGAATAAAAGCAGTCCTAATGCTTGGAATGTTAACGCCCTCATCCAAACAACGTATGGCAACAAGAGCTTGTAAGTGCTTCCCTTCATCAAAAGCCTTCTTTAAAGCTTCTCGCTCCGGTGCAGGTTCTTCGGATGTGAACTTAGATATACGCATTCCCAATTCATTACCGAGCATGTCAGCGACAACATTAATCTGTTTCTTCTCACTTTCGTTTGCACTACCCTCATGATAATCGGGATCGCTAATCGTGGTGGCTCCACAATATACCAACATATGAGTGTCATTCTTATATTGCTGCATTTGTTCTTTAAGCTTATTTATTTTTTGCCAAGCTCCCGAAACAATCCTGGCTCTCTTAATGAGAAGCATTTTTTCGTACTCGCTGAAAATGCGTCTCCCGCGCTCATCCGTTTTCCCGAATATCTTTTTAGAAATGCTAATATATTCATCAAGCTCATCTGGGTTAAGAGACACGACAATTGGATGATACTCATATGGTGTTAACATGTTATTATTAATTGCCTGTTTCAGCGTATACTCAATACATTTTTTACCAAAGTAATTATATAGCTTTTTAGTGCCGTCTTCGTCACCATGTCTTTCAATCGTTGCCGACAAAGCCAGACGAAAGGGTATATGGGGTGCAAGCAATGTGCTAAGATTAGTCGCACCAAAGTTATGAGCTTCATCTACCATCAAAAGAATATTACCTTTAGTCTTTAGCAATTGTTCTTGAACAAAATTCGATGAAAATGTGGCATTTGTACAGATGAAGCAAAAGTGATTGGTTATCCTCATATTAAAACTGCGAACAGCATCATTGAGCCGTTTTTCCCAGTTCTTTTGAACCGATGCTGAGTGACCGATAATGACCTTCATTCCGAATTTTTCAATATCTTCAACCCATTGATTAACCAGATGTTGATATGGTGCAACAATAAACACTGCAAGGTTATCACCCTGTTTTCGATACAATCGTTCTACAGCAGCGAGCCCTGTGTAAGTCTTTCCTGTACCTGTTGCCATATCAAAAATGCCTCGGAAGCCTTCTTTTTCCCACTTGTCAATCGCTTCCGTTTGATATGACCTCATTTTTACATCAGCAGGAATGAGCGGTTGCTTACTAGGTGTTGCTTCATATTCAAGTTGACTTTCTTGAATAATAAATTCTTTATGATCAATTTCATCATCGATAGAGTAATCAAACTTATATTTTTGAAATTGCTCTTTTGCAACTTCAGGAAAATCGATAGTTTTGATATGGGGTTCATAATCGTTCCATAACGCATTAAATGCTGCTTCCTTAGCAAATACTCTTTCTGAATCATGTGTCCAGGAGCAAAATACGTCAATAGATTCATAGTTGTGGGAGAAAGCAGTTTGGGTTTCATTCATAGAGCCAGTAAAGGCAATTACATTATTATCCACATCTGTTATAAGACCCATTTTTTCATGAAACATGCCAATTTTATTGTTGCTCTCCAAAAAAGCAACTTTAATATCAAGTTGACCATTAGCGATCAAATTGGCTAAAAGATTCAGCCGCTTTTCTTCGTAGACATTTCTTGGCGGTTCGAATGAGCGTTCCAAACATTTTTCAATGATTTCATAACGCATCTCAAATCCTTTTTCAATGGCGTCTATATCATCCTCGGATAACTTAGGAGATACTATCAATTGGATTTTACCGCCATTTTTCACTAATGATGATATCCCTTTAGATATTTCAATTAAAGCCGATGAGGAAAAGAAACCGACAGCTCTTTTGTATGAAACAGCTTGACTAAGTAAAGGAATATAGAAATCCCTCACTATATCGTCCAGTAAAGACCGGTATTCGCTTTTAGGTTCTACGTCTTTTAACCCCACGGTTGTCACCACCTAAATCATTTCTCATAGCCTGATAGAGTAGGAAACAAGACTCCGTTTGCAAAATGATAATATTTTCGTAAAGCGTTTGATATGTTTCCATTCGTGTCTTTCATTTCGGCTTTTATTTTAAGCAAGGATTCATACATTCTCCTATCGTCTGATACGATATAGTCAAGGGAAGTATCAAAGTGCCGCTCAATCATTCGTACTTTATTTACTCTTGAACGCACAGCTTTGACTTTGCTGACTATGTTCTCATCTTTGAGCAAATAATTCTCAAATTCTCGCTCTCTCACTTTATATTACTCCTAACCGTTTTCGTAAATATAGTCTAATGCTTGTCTAAGCCTTGCAAAGTCATCATCGGTATTGAAATAGCTCACACTAAATCTAACCGTTCCAGCAGGGAAAGTGCCTAAAAACTGATGAGCAAATGGCGCACAGTGAAGCCCTGTTCTGACCTCGACACACTGTTCATTCAGTGTTTGACCGATATTGTCGCTACTGTAACCATCAAAGACACAGGATACAACGCCAACAGAAGCTGTTGCTTCAGAAGGTGCAAAAATTCTGATATTTTTATATTCGCTTAATAAAGCCAATAACTTTTTATGGTTTTCTTTTTCCTTGGCATAAATACGATCAATTCCCGTTTTCTTTATCCAATTCAATGCCGCATTCAGCCCAGCTATTGCCATTATGTTTTGGCTACCGACCTCATATCTATCAGGAATTGTATCCGGTACATTTGGGTTCGCAGAGTCAATTCCCGTACCACCATAAATAAGAGGTTTAAGCTTGATATCACCATTACAAATAAATCCTGCGATGCCGAAGGTAGCGTATAAGGTCTTATGTCCAGCAAAAACCACAAAATCATAGATATTACTGCTTAAATCCGTATCTATAAGTCCTGCAGTTTGGCACATATCGATAACGTTAATTGATCCGTATTGACGTGACATCATGCAAATATCATATATAGGAGCCACTACACCAAACACGTTACTCGCATGGCTCATTATTACAATATTGGGTTTATTCTCAGCAAACTGATATTTAATTTTTTCTAAATCGTAGATTAGCTCCTTTTCGTTAACAGCCAAGGTAAGAATATTCAGTTTATATAACCCCTGCAAATAGTTTAGCACCCTGGTAACCGCATTATGTTCAAAGGGTGAAACATAGATATTATAATTATCTGCTATGGATAGTCCCTGCAAAATTATGTTGATCGCTTCTGTTGCAGATGGAGTAAATACTACCTTTTTTGATGGGCAGTGAAAAAGCTCCAACATTAAATTTCTCGTATCTTGAGTGAGCTTGCTTGCAAAGTTATTCAAACCACGCCCGGAGTTAACCCCTGACTCACGATAAAATTTATCGACAAAACTATACACTTCTTCCGGCTTCGGGAAAGTGGTAGCAGCATTATTGAAATAAGCTGTTCTATCCAACCGCTGAATCCCCTCCCCCGCACATTTTCTCAATAAACTCCATAAGTATTTGTCTTTTTTCTTGTTCTGAAATAGACTGACCCATATCATTGATAGCCGTGGCTATTTCATTGTAAAGGAGCTTCCCTCTATCGCTGTAAGTTGTTTTATCAAAGTACTTAACGACTTCTTTGCCGTCTTTTCCGATAAACGACACCTTGTAACTATTTAAGCTTATCGCTGAATTATCAACCTGTGCAGCAGTTAAGTCATACTCTAAAATGGTTTTCTTTATCTGTTCTAATTCTGCTGTAAATTGATAGATCGTATCTGCCGTCCAATCATCAATACGCAGGTCGGTAACAACCTTTGCTAGCCTCTCGATAAACGTCTTTTCGTCATTGCCAATGCTGCTCATGAGTTGCAAAATCTTATGTTCCTCATTGGGGAACAAATAACTAAGAGTAGTAGGTTTCAATCTTTCGATGTAATCTTTAATAATGGATGCCAAGGTTGCATTTTCAGCTTGTCCAACTTTGAAAACATCTCTCACATCGTTTGTTAGATGCTTAATAAGATCGTTTTTGGCACAATCAAAGGTAGATTTTGAGCTTCTGATATTGTCGACAACGTTGATTGTAAACTCTTTATATCCATAGATATCAAAAAGCTTCTCGAATAGATATTCTCGAGCATTAATGTTGGACTGTTTCAAGCTTCCGATAAACTTAACCTGTGCAGCTGGTATTTTTTCAGGAGAAGTATTTTTGCCTTTATAGATAGTCTTTAACTCCTTAATATACTTAGGCAAGCTCATATACCAGCGTGACATGGCAGATACAACATAAGTAAATGTGTTATAATCCTTTTCTTTCAAAATAACATAGTCCGAAAAAAGTTTTGCCAAGCTTTCAATGTAAGCTGATTTATCTTCGTTCCAATCCTCCATGAATGCGGTAAAAGCCTTTGGATTTTCGTTGATACTATTAAGGAGATCCGCTGTAATTTTAACTTCTTCGTTCCTGTTCTTGATGACAAGATACTTCTTGAAGAAGTGAAGCACTACTGAAATATAGATGGGAATAACCCCTTTTTTTATTCCGTAACCAAATTCGGGCATAGTCAACTTGTCATACAAATCTTTGAAATTTTGCCCCTCGTTTGTATTGGCGTTATTGAAAAACTCTTGTATCTCACGCAAGGTATTTGCCATATTCGCATCTTCTGGTGTAAGAGTCAAAACAGGCTTTACTTGTTCGTTTGAGAGGATACCTGTCTGTATCAGGGTGCTTCTCATAAATGAAACGTCCTGACCTGTTCCGGTAAGCCCCAAATTCACATTCAACTCGTTTTCAAGCAGACCTGAAATAAGTTTGCTCCTGCTGTTAATTGCAACCGTCGGCAAATTATCTTTATTTATGGATTCATTATTGATAATAGGAGTGTTTGGATAAGTTTCTGCACAAATTTCCGAGAGCTTAGCAGAGATTTGTGCCTTTCTCTTAAACAAATGTTTTTCGCCGTTCCAATAATACTCAGCTTCTCCTGTTTCCGGGCGTGTAAAGCTTAAAATATATCTGCCGATAACCTCTTCTAAATCCTCAATATAAATATCATATTCATCAGAGAGAAGCTCATCATCAGAACCCAGGTCTTTCAAGATAGTAACGGCATTAAACTCAAAAGCCATTTTTTCGATATCCATAAAGCATACAGGTAGCACAAAAATAATTCTATTATGGTTACAGTTGCCGCTTTTAATAGCATTTCTGACTTGTTCGATTTCTTCGTTGCTGCGAGGAATAATCGCATACACTACGCCATCTGCGCTAAGGTTTTCAATCTTTCTTCCCCAATCTGTAACTGAGAAAAATTCCAAGCTGTCAATAAAGGTGAAATCGAAGTATCTTGTGATCTCCATTTCATCATTGTAGGCAGTAGGATACATATAGCTTTCAAAAGAGGATTTATTCAGGATATCCTTTAAGCTCAAAGTCTGCCTATTCTTATCAATAACATTCTGAATCTCAACACCAATGTCAATGCCAGAGCTTTCCTTGATTTTTAGATAACCGTTGCTTCTTTTGAGATAAATAATGCATTCTTTTTCAATAAGCTCTGCAAGTACATCATCAATAACCTTAACATCGGAAACGCTATCTCTAAAGGTATCTATGATTATGTCTTTAATTGGAGAGAGTTTTTCAAATTGTTCCACAATATAGATAAGCGAAATAGTTTTAACAATTTTAGTGGCTAGGGAGCCCTCGTCGAGTTTTTGAAGCACCTTTGACGTTGTTTCATAAAGTTTGTGAATTTCGCTAGTGTAAGGCTCTTTTCTTAAAAGTGGCTCAAAGTAATCATACACATAATCAGGGGTAAGCATAGGAAAATCACCCTCTGCATCTTCTAAAAATGCGGATAGGGTGTACTTGTTATCCGATGATAAAAATGTAAACAACGTTCTCTCGTTCTGTGCTACCTTTTCGGAGAGTCTTGGGAGGATGAAGGTTGAAATCGGATGCAGCGGATAGCAGCCCATAACTGCAGTCTGGGCTGTGATATCATCATCCTTTTCAAGTATACCGTTTGCCTTAAAACGTTCAATCAAGCTATTAAAGCGTGTTTCATTTTTTTGCCAGTAATCAGCCCAATAGTCCTCATCTTTCTTTATAACGGCAGAGATAATCTCATACATCTGAGAAAAGTTGTTATGCAGATTAATATGCTTAAACCTGCCAGAAACACCTCTCCAACCATCAACTTTATCCTTTGGAAGGTTTTTATCTATGTAATTTGCAATATCCTTATGAGATATAAGCATCAGGTGCATTTGCTTGTCGCCGCTGCGGTCGCACTTTTCCGCAAAGTCTTGTAGTAGCTTTATGTCGCTAATCGTAGTATTGGCAATGCTTGCCTCCAGATATTTGCTGAATTCGTCATAAATGATGTATACACCGTTAAAGCCTTCGTCCTTCAGTTTGTCTACAACCTTCTCATAAAGCTCCACTACATCAAAGCCGAGGAAAGGGTTAAAAGCACTACCGGATGTGAGGGTTGGGTAAAGCTGGTTAAACTTTTCATAGGCGCTCACATCGTATTCTTTTAAGGAAACGATAAAGTCATTGATCGGCACATTAAGTTCCGCAATGAACTTTTTGTATGTATCCTGGTAATGATTTTCCCAAAGTTCTATAGTGTTGACAGCCGCCATGAAGTTGGTTTCGGGCATTAGATTTGTCAAGTTTTCGTTTTTCAGAGCTGTTTGCAACGCGCTCAAAAACGATTGTGTAATACTCGTGCTACTTCCGCTGACAATAATAGGTAGCAGTTTTTTATCGCTGTTTATATAGTCTGTAATAAATCCATGTAGTTTCGAATTTTGTTCCTTTATTTTATTCAAAAATACTTCGAACAAAGCTATGTCTTTCTTAAAAAGAAGCGACATGAGCATGAGTACAATGTGCGATTTTCCTCTGCCATATGCACCAATCAATATTCTTGCTCTGCTCCTGCCTTGCACACTGGTACTGAGAATAACATCTTCAATGACGTCAATAGATGACATCGTAGGAATAAAGCTTTTGACCTTATTTTCATTGTGCAGGTCATAGGCAATATTAATTGATGTTTGAAAACCTTTCTCGACCCATATTTTCTTACCACTCATACTATATCTCCATTCTTAGGGGGTTGTTTATCTGTTGATTGCGCCGTAGTATTCCCTGACACAACCTAAAAAGTCAATTGGTCTTTCGATATCTATAACATCAAGCCCAGCTGTCCGAACAACTTTGATGTATCCCATATGCTCGATTCTATTAAGCAAACTTGTCAGGGTAATAATATCAAGATTAAACACTTTACCGGCATTACACTTATCATTTTGAATAGAGGATATCTTAATTTGCTTTTCTCCGTTAGCTTGGTCAATAATTACCGCAAGGACTACAAGCGGATGTATGCTGTCAAGCTTAGGAACACTTTTTTTATAGGTCTTTGCCTTTTTATTTGCGATATCCACAAGCGATAATTCACCAAGCGGACAGTCAATATTGCTTTCCGGTTGCACCTTGCCGGGATTGGATTTAATTCTCGGTACATAGGTGTTAATGATACAGTTAAAGTCATCATCTAAAGAACGCTCGGAAACCTCTGATTCGTTCAGCATAATGTAGACATTGAGCTGCTTTACAAAATCATCCCGATTAAACTCGTTGCGATTAAATTCATTAAAGAAGTAATACCATGCCGTTGCATCAGCTTCGTTAGTTGCAAGCTTATAATGCAAAAGCCATAGCGTTCCTAGTTCTTCGATGTATCTGTCGTTTTCATAAACGATTTCACCAAAGGGGGTAAGGGTTTGGTACTTCTTCCCCTGAGTCGGTTCAACTGTAAGTCCAACAGCTTGTAGCCAATACCGCAGGGATTTAACCATATTTGCCCCTATGCCTAAAATATCCATAGGATTTCCCTTGTCACCCATAAAGACCGTTCTGTCACGGACAACATTTTTCATTCCTTTGTATAGCCAACCTTTTCGTATGAAAAAGGTATCATGTGCTCTAAATCTCATATTTACTCCTTTGTCTTGAGGTACTTGTCCATCAAACAGCCTCCGTCAAGGTATTTGGCAGTAACGCACATCTTACAACGCTTACATTTGCTCTCGTTTATGCGGTATTCGTCACCGATAATAGTGATGGCACCAAATCTGCACAGTGACTCACATTTTAAACATTTACGGCAAGCGTTGAATTTTCTTACCTGATAACCGACCGTTCTTTGCAAATCATCATGTTTTGCCACATTCATCGTTTTAATTTTTACTGCATAATCATATCCTTCCTGTGAAAAGGGCTGAACAGATAGAATCGGCACATTGGTTTTTATATCGAGTACAATGGTTTCGTTGATGAGCTTTCGCCCAAGTTCCTTAGTAACCTTACCAAATGGAGTTAATAAACCTAAAAACTTATCGTCAACCGGACGGTTAAGCTTATATACTTTTGCATTATCCTCAGTCGTACAGTTGGCAAACTTGATTTTGACATCCTCAGCGGCGGCAATACCATTACCACCTTGACGAGCTTTCCATTTACCACTGTCAACATAGACCTCTGCATCAGGTTTGCCTATTTTTACAGCAAAGCCAACTAAAAACTCTCGAAATTTCTCAGCTTGTTCCGGCATATAAATCCGGGACAAAAACTGCGCTCTTTCGTTATTGTTCGGGCAACACCAACAGCCCACACGGTCATAGCCGAGCCTGTAAGCATTGTTGAATTCTATGCCTTCACTCAATATGTAGAGCCAAACATCAATGTCTTTCCAAAGAAAAATAGGAGAAGCAACTTTTTGCTTTTGTATCTTGATCGACTCGGCATTATCCTCAACTCGGTTATACTTGCTGCGACTTACAGACTCATATTTTCGGATACCATAAAATGTTAAAATATTACTATCACGATATATACTATTCAGTACACGGGTAATGGGACCTGTCTTGAACATAGAACAACACCAGCGTAGCATACGGGCAGGAGGGCCAATATCCTCACAAACCGCATAAAAGTCTTGTTCCTTGTTTTTTGCGGTCTTAAATATCGCTTTTGGATTGTTTTCTCTAAATCGCTTAACGTATTCAATTGTCATGGGAAATTCCAGGGTAGTATCGCCAAAAATATGTACTAAGTTTGGATTGCTCAAAGCTCGCACAGTTAAATCGGCAGTAACGGTTGAATCCTTGCCGCCTGAAAATGAAATTACAATATTTTCACTCGGATATGCTTTTGCTGTGTCACTAATAAACTCACTAGCTTCATCAAAAATGCAATGTAATCTTTCTGTATTGGCTTTAATAAACTTATCTATGGTTTTATTAAAATAGTCATAGTTGTTCAGTTCCTTATATTTTTCAAGTAGCCCGGCGATTTGAGCAGCAGAACGCTTTTTATATACACTGATTGGGATCATCTTGGATTCACCGTCAATGTAATAACGGTTATTGGCCGCCCAAACGGTTTTGTTTATGTATTCAAACGGTTTTGCCATCAATATCTCAATCAGCAACCGTTCTTCGGGAAATACTGGGCGCAGATCCATGCACAAGTAAGCGGTTTCTTTTCCGCATAGTGGACAAATATTTTTATCTATTCTGTTAGCTGATTTGATAATCGGCGTCTTACATTCATTGCACCAGTAAACTAAGATAGGAATCTCTTGGTCTGCAGCAGAACCGCAAAGCTCGCATATTTTATTATTTGTTTCTCTGTAACAATTTTTGCACCACATGACATAATACCTCTTATCGCACTTGTTGTACTAAAAGATAGTCAGTATCTAATGAACAAGCTAAACTTTTTTATGCTCTAAAATATCTCCGACACCACATTCAAACAATTCACATAGTTTATTAAGTGTTTCATAATCAACACGCTCCATCTTGTCGTGATATAAGTTTGATATTGTTGTTCTTGCAAGCCCTGTTTTATCATGAACATCTTGTATTCGGTATTTTTTTTCGCCCATTAGTACGGATAATCTGCAATGGATAGACATGACACCCGCTCCTTAATCCAATATCGTCTAACATATTATAGCAAATATGAGGTTAAAATTGAATAGATATGGATGCATTTTTTCCCCATATCTATTTACAATCATATGTATTGAATTGTGATCGTTGCTTCTGTTATTTATCATGAAGATTATCAGCAGATGCCCTTAAATATAAGCGAATGATTCGGCTTTACTTATTCATCCCAACCTCAACCGTTACCTTCTTGCCCTTTTCACCGATATAATCCTTGCGATATAGCAGTACACAGCACTCCACGTGGCTTGAGAGGATAGAATGAATGTCATTTGATTATGTCCGTTCTCGGAAACATATCTACTGCGTTTTTTACACTATCGGTAGACGGAAACATATCCATAGGCTTCGCTGTTTTTTGAAAAACTGAGGTATGCTGTTAATTTTCAGTACCCAATACTGTAAATAACGTTACTCTCCTATTCACTAATGTAATTCAACAATCTTTCTAAAATGTCATGTGTAACTTTTAAGTTGTATTGTTCAATAAGGTGACTTTGCAAATCCATAACTAATAGCAAAGAATTTTTATAGGCTTCAAATAATTCTACCTTATCTAATCGAGCAGTGGTCTTTGCAAATTTTTTATAATTTTCAAGGCTAATTTCTTTTTCAAGGTTTTTACTCATGTTTAGCCAATTATCAGCATTTTTTTCTGCCATACGTATAAGTTGTAGTGTATTTTTTTGAAGTTGTGATAAGAGTTCTAATGAACGAGCATATTCTCCTCTTTTTAGAACGTTGATTCCCATCAACCATAGATTAGAGAAATTACACAACAAAAAATTAGCATTTTCTTCAGTAAGTCTATTTGGTCTTGCACCACTTATCTCTGATAAATAATTTTCTAATTGCCCTGTTTCATCATAAATAAGCATAGCCTTCGTATCAGGAATATAACCTGAATCTTTAAACGAGGGGATTATGTTCATATCTTTTTCAGAAAGGAAATGAAATTCCCCACGTATAAGATTATCAAAAATAACTACCTCTGTTCCGTACTCATTTTTATAAAGCATCAAGTACGGAGCTACGTCAAACAACCAGTTGGATGAATCAAAGTTCGAGGTTATACTATCTTTCAAAAATATATAGAACTCTATATCAGAGTATTGGTCACCTTCTCCTTTGGTAAACGATCCATACATCATACAAGCTGTAATTCGTTCATCTGACTCAGTAAGATTCTTAACGTTTGCAATTAATTCTTTTTGTTTTAACATTTCTTCACCCTTTCATGTAAATATCTTTTAGTTATTGTGGTAACTCAAAATCTCCACAAACCTAAATTAATATTTTTCGTAGAAATTTTGCTGCAAAAAGTATCATCATGCTCCACAAACAATAGGGTTGGACAATATTCCAAGATCGCATTTTCAATTTGAATACGTGAAAAAATATCAATATAATTCAAAGGTTCATCCCATATATAAAGATGGGCGCTTTCACAAAGACTTTTAGCAATCAGCACTTTCTTTTTCTGCCCGTCGCTATAATCCTCCATGTTTTTGTCAAACTGAACTCTGCTAAAATCCAGCTTACGAAGGATTGTTTTAAATAAAGTTTCATCAATCCCACTGTTATAGGCAAACTCAGTCAGATTACCTTTCAAAAATGATGTATCTTGAGAAATATAGGAGGTTTTCAATCCGCTACCCAACATTAGATTGCCAGTATGTGTAATGTTCTCTCCATTGATCAGTTTTAAGATGCTCGACTTCCCGCTTCCGTTTTTCCCGACAATCGCAACTCTGTCGCCAATATTGATCCTGAAATTAAGATCTCTACATATTTCTTTATCTCCATAAAACAAAGATAAATCTTTTGCTTCTATCAGGCACTCTTTGTGGTAACCAAGTGTTGAAATCTTTAAGTCATCATATTGCTCAATGTTATGAAGCAGTTCGGATTTTTGCTCAATAGCCTTCTTCTGTCTTGACTCAATACTCTTGGCACGTTTCATTGCTTTTGCTGACTTATGTCCAACATATCCCCTATCCAATTTTGAACCAGAGTTTGTCTTACCATATTTGCTTTTTTCTACTTTATTTGCCCAATTTGAACTACGTCTTGCCGCTGAAGATAGCCGTCCGATTTCATTAAGAAGTTTTTTGTTTTCCGCTAATTCATAATTGTCTTGTAAGCTTTTGTTCTCCCACCAACTAGTAAAGTTTCCTTTTTGGATTTCGATATTCGTTTTATTAATAGATAATATGTGGTCCACGCATTGATCGAGTAGGCTTCTATCATGAGATACCAAAATAAATCCTTTCTTGCTTTTCAGGTAGTTTTGCACTACATTACGTGCATCGATGTCAAGATGGTTTGTAGGTTCATCAATAAGCAGGAAACAACTCGCTGTAAGGAATAAAGCTGCAAGAAGGACCTTTGTTTGCTCACCATTTGACAATGTATTAAACGGACGATATAAAGCATCTTCTTGAACATCAAGCAATGATATTTCACGAAAAATCTCCCAATCCATACATTCCGTACAAATACTCTTCATTACTTCAATTGTATATAGACTCTTATCTTCCACATCATAAGGAAAATACTCAAACTTAACTGTAGAACTTATATTGCCGGAATACGCATATTTGCCAAGCAGTAAATATAAGAAAGTAGTTTTACCTCGTCCGTTTCTTCCAATAAAACCGAGTTTCCAATCTGTATCTATCTGAAAACTTACATTTTCAAAAATATTGTCATAACTTCCTTCATATGAAAAAGTTAGATTTGAAACATTTATTAAGGACATATATTTCTTCCTCCTTTACATTATAAAAATTCTATAAGCAAAGTCGGTTTTCGGCATTAATTACTCTATAATGTTATCCAACTCTGCAAGGATTTTGTCATGAATGACATAGTATCATTGTCTATCACGTTTATCTTCCTTTCTTTTACAAATATTAAAAGCCGCAAGAAAGTAAATTCTTACGGCTCAAAAACAAATACTATTATTACCTTTTGTTATACATAACATAAGGTTACTGTAATGTATTATTGAGTGTAGAATACTTAACTTTCTTGCAATTTGCATAACAAAACAAACGGTTCTATAGCCGTTTCTTTAAATATCTTATTATGCATCATATAATTAGCAAGAAAAGTTATACATTCTTCCACCTCCAAGTCGTTTTATTATATCATATTATCTTTAAAAATCCAATATAATTCTTCTGTTCTCTTTCTAAAGATTACCCTTCTACATCAATCTCGACTCCTGATTTGAATACAACGGCGAACTTATCATGAAATACCGTAACTTTTTCAATTAGCCGCCTTACTAATTGCTCATCATACTCCTCCAACTCGCAGGATTGCTCATTAAAGAAATTACTCATTTCAGCGATTCGTTGCCTTTTCCCTTCTCGATCTGCATTCTCTACAAGTGCATTTTGCTTTAACTCCCGAAGTCGATAAATTTC
>ENA-UOUL01002374-UOUL01002374.1-bioreactor-metagenome-genome-assembly--contig:-NODE-2374-length-22127-cov-34.544444_pt1 | contig 22127 bp, 22 predicted proteins | sample MGYA00249838_ERZ747220 | MGnify/ENA primary metagenome ERZ747220 (study PRJEB28778, sample SAMN05720191) | bioreactor metagenome | isolation source: Anaerobic biogas reactor | place: USA:Washington...
CCCTTATTGTTCGCTATGGAGATCACTCTCCCGGGTTTCCCGTTGTTATCTGGTTTATTCATATTGCCGTTATTACCTTTATTCCCGGGTTTAAAATAATTCTTTCGGTGGTCCGATATCCCTGGAGTGGGTGGGGTCCGTTATTACTGAGGATCCCGGGGGGAGGTGTTCCCCTATTACCTGGGTGTTACCGTTCCATTTTATTGTGTCCTGTAGGCCTACCAGTCCCCCCCTGTTCTTTAAGATCTTTACATACAGGGTATCAGGGGAGTTTATTCCTCTCCGCTCGATCTCTTCCAGATCCTCCCCTTTTAGCTTACCCAGAGGCTCAAAATTAGTATTCCAGAATCCTACTATTAAATTAGCTACCCTCTCTATATCTCCGGCCTCCCCTATTTTCGTGGAGTGGAGTAGGAGAGGATTTACTACCTCCCGGTTAAACTGGGCCCCCAGGATTATAGGGAGCCCGGTATCTACTGCCAGATCTTTAAGGCTTATACATATCTCCTTTAGCTCCTCCTGCCTGGCGTTTATTTTTCGCTCTGTTTTTACGCTGGCCGGGAGATTTAATAGCTGTATGTAGTCTATCAGAATAGCCCCCGGGTTGGCGTTTTTATGGAGGTAGCGTATAGCATCTATAAGGGTCTGGCTATCATAGGAGGTGTAGATAACATTAATTTTTCTGGTCTCTACCATCTCCTTAAAAAATCTGTTTTTATAGTTGCTAAACAATCCTACAGCGTCCCTCTTTATGTATTCTGTAGATCCTGTAGAAAAGTAGCTCCTCAGGCTCCCCCTGTTATCCTTACTTAAATCTATCCCCATATAAGAATTAAGTACATAGGTAAGCATAGTATCCCCGTCCTCCTCAAAGCTAAATAAGTAGATCTCTTTTCCCTGCCGGGCTATGTTTAGGGCCAGGTTAATTAAAAAGGTCGTTTTACCGTGGGAGGTGGGAGCTGAAAAAACAGATAGAGCCCCGGAGGGTATAGATAGATCTTCTCCCCCTATTTTATACCCGGTAAATATATTATCTGGCTTTTTAGAGAGCCTCTCCTTTACTCCCTCCTCCGTTACTGGTACCAGTAGGTTATTAAATTCTGTCTCCTTATCCTGTATCCGGATAATCCCCAGGCTCTGATCCATCAGGGCTATAGCTTTTCCGGTATCCCCGTTCTCCTGGTGTTTCTTTGCCTCTGTTATGAGATCCCTCAGGGCTCTGGCCTGTTCCTCCTTTGCCCTGGTGGTGGTCAGCTTCTCTACCGCTACCTGGTAGCTCTCCTGGGTTATCCCCCGGTCCTTTACCCAGGGTATGGCCATTACCAGGGCTCTGTATTGGTCCCGGTCCAGGGGATCCAGCCCCGCCCCCAGTTTTACTACCTCATCCAGCAGGCTATCTGTCTCCTGGGTGGAGAGATCCCCGGCCTCCTCTAGCTTTTTATCATAGATATCTAATAGGGCCTGTAACTTGTACTCATACTCCCGTATTATTGGGTTATCCCCCTCTTTTATGTAGGTCCTTTTCCTGGTCTGGGCTATCATCTCCAGGGTCCTGAGTACCTCCGCTGTGGCCTCCGGTCCCGGGGAGGTTATTACTACCTCATCCCCCCGCAGATCTTCTATTTTTATGGTGGCCCCCGGGGTGCTTATTACCGTGGTTCCCTGGTTTGCTTTTGTTCCCGTGCTTACCGTTATTACCTCCGTTTTTACCATAGTGGGGGCTGTTTTGTACTTCTCCAGTTTATCCCCGTAGCCCAGCTCCCGAAGCCTCCGGGCGGATAGTTTATAATCTCCTCCACACTCCAGCAGGGAAAAAACAGCGGAGGGGGTGTATCCCTTATTTTCAAAAATAGTAGAGGTGCTAAATATGTATAGGGTCCTTAATCTTGTATGAAAACTCCCGGAGGTCTTACTGTCCGTTTTCCCAGGTCTCAGGAGGTTTATATTTTCCCCCTTTTTGCTTACTACCCTCCAGCCGTGGCTCTCCATCAGGGCTATTATATCCCCCCGGTTATCGTAGTCCTCCCAGGGGGTGAGTCCCTGGGTATGGAGGGGGCCGGGGGATACTGTAGAGGTTCTGGGCCGGGGCTTCTCCTCTTCCACTTCGTTAAAACTCCGGGCTATAGTGAGAATTACCTCCCTTTTCTGGGGTGTAATTTCCGGTATGGTTCCGGGGGATCCCTGTATAAATTCGTATCCGGCTGTAGGAGGTGCCACCACATAGCCACCCTCTCCCCGGGTCTCTATAAGTACCTCCCGGTTTTCTTTTACAGATAGTTTTATGTTCCGGCCTATCTCCCGGCACCTGTAGTAAATATGGTAGCCTCCACTCCGTGTCCGTGCTATTACCAGCTCCGGGTAAAGGTCCTCCAGGTTATCCTCCAGCAGGGTTTTAAAACTATCCCACAGCGTCCCGGTGGTGTCGTGCTTCGTGTCTACATCTATTACCTCCAGGCTCCCGGATCCGGATCCGGTAATAATTCCTAAGCCCTGGGGATCTGTAAAGGTCCTGAGCCCTTTTTCGGTGTATTTTTTCCCGTCCCTGTCGGTTTTCTCCTCCACCAGATCTGGCCGTATTGTTTTCTGATTAAATAAGAGCTCCGCCTCCTCCGTGGTTAGCGGTGTTTTTTGCAGGGCCCCCCAGGAGTATACCGCTGGTTTTTTAATATCCAGGTCCTTATTATTCTCTCCCACCAGGGGGATAACAGATAGCCCGGAGACTATGTACTCCTGAGCCTTATTTTTTACGCTGTTCATATTGCTGTATGGTTTATTTTTCCCACTACTTCCCCCGCCACCCGCTCTATAAATTCCATCCTCTGGCTGTCATCCTTTACCACCCGGCCCCCCAGTTGCACCTCTTCCAGGGGTGGGAGCTCGGTATATTTCCAGGCCATTTTTACCCCGTTGTTGTAAACTACAGCCTTAGTATAATCCCCGCTCCGATATACCTCCAGCCTCACCAGCCCCAGCTCATCCGCAGAGGCCAGGGAGTTTATAATACTCTTGGCCACCCCTGAGGAGTAATGTACTGATAGGCTATATATCTCCCCTCCGTTGGGGTCCTGGAGGTCAAAATACCAGTATTCCAGCCTCTCCCCCTTAAACTCCCGCTCCCGCTTATAGATCCCTCCCAGGTAGCCCTCTACATAATCATAGGTTTGTTCCTGGCCATCCCTGCCCCTTTTGATTATCCGGCCCTCCCGGATATTTAAAAAGGTCCTGTTTTGTTTTGTTCCTAAGCTCATATTATTACCGTGTTTATCCTTATTACCATTATTACCGTGTTTACTAAAAGGGTACGGATCCCCTCAGGTAGTATATCCCCAGGTCCGGTACCTCCTCCATTTCCCCGGCCTCCAGGATCTTATTAAATCCATTCTCTGCCCTCTCCTGGCTTACCCCGGTACCCTCCTGGATCCGGTTTACTACCTCCTCCCTGGTGTAGCTGTTCTGAGGCTCCAGGATACTGAGAGCTATCTCCCTGAGTGTTCTCCCCGGTCTCCCCTTTATTTGGGGCTGTGGGGCCTCCTGTGGCCTTATTTCTGCCTCTTTGGGATACTCCTCCCTCTTTACCATCCTGGGCCGTTCTCCTGTCTCTGGCGTGGCCAGGTCCAGGGTATCTATCAGCTTCTCCAGGAGTGGCTCCTTTTCTATCATCCGGGTATAGGTTCTCTCCATATCCGTAAAGGGTAGCTCTGGCCCCCGGATCTTCTCCCTTTTGGGCAGATCTGGCTCCCGGTTCTCCCTGGGCTTTACTTTCAGCCCCCCGGGAGAGATCCTCTTTACCTTTGCTATGTTTACGGATAAACTGCCCATTTTTTCAGTTCATCATAATAATTCTGGGGGCTGGTATTGGTGACTCCTGGGCTGTCTGGAGGAGTTGGTACTCAAATAACTGCCTCTGATAGCTCTGTATAAGCTCATTTTTACGGGCCAGTTCGGCCTCCAGCTCCCGGATCTGCTCTATGTATTTCCTTTCCCTGGCTGTCATATCATTGTTTTTTATTCCAGTACTCTACTAGCGTGTCCAGTTCGTCCCTTTTTTCTTGGTGTACCCCCATCCGGCCCCGGCTAAAAGGATCCAATCCGATGAGGGCCCCCACCTCCCTAACTGCTTTCTGGGCCGTGTTCCGGATATTTACCCAGGGTGAGGGCTGTAGGTACCCGGAGGCCGTGGTATTGATATGGTCCTCCGGTCGCTGGAGGTTGTTTACTGCCTGGAGGTAGGTCCAGTATTCCTGAGCGAAAATAACTACCAGGTGGATATCCTCCGGGTGGAGCATTTTCCGATCTATGAGGATCCTACAGGCATTTTTAAACAAGTTCCCCGCCTCCTGGTTTAACTCTGCTGGGGGCTCGGGTACTGTTGTTATCAGGGCTCCCGGGTCTGCTTCCCTGGGCCTGTATGTCCCGGAGAGCTTTCTAAGTTCCGGGTTTTTCGGTGGTCTACCTCTGGGCATTTTCTGTAATTTTTATGGGTTATCATTAATAAATTCCATCCAGTACGGCCTCCCCGGAGTGCTGTAGTCTCCGCTCCTCCTCCAGGGTTTTTACATAGATCAAAGTAGTGGCCGGGTTGGTGTGCCTACAGAATATCCGGGTTTGTTCCAGGTCCCCCGTTGTCCTCAGGATATTGGTAGCCCCGGTATGTCTCAGGCTGTGGGCTGTGTAGGCTCTCTCATCCAAACCTATACCCTTTAGCCCCTCCTTAGCTATAAAGGAGATACTCCGGGTAGTTAGCCTCTCCCCCCTGCTGTTATTGCTGGTACTGGTAAACAGGGGCTCCGATCCCTTAGCCCCCGGCCTGGTGGCCAGGTATGCCCGTATAGGGGCGTAGCTTTTATCTGTGAGCTGTACAAAATTATCCTTTTCGTCCCGGCCCTTACCCTGGATCAATAATACCCGGGTGCCCCCTTTATAGGTAATATCCTCCACATTGGCCCGGATCACTTCTACAGTCCTGAGCCCGGTCCTGAGGAGGAGGTTTACTATTGCATAATCCCGGAGGGCCTTACCCTGGTAAAAATTCAGTAGATCAGTAGCCTGTTCCGGAGTGAGTGGTTGTTTTTTAAATTGCTGGGTTCTCCTGGGGAGTTTAATCCCCCGGGCTATGTTCGGGTAGTACTTCTCCGCCTCGGTCCATTCATAGAATTTACGGAGGGCCGTAATGTATGCGGATACCGTTAAACTGGTCAGCCCTGAGGCCAGTAGATCCTCCTTATATTCCAGGAGGTGGGGCCGGGCTATCTGGGAGAGCTGGTACCCCCGTTTACCTACCCATTTTAAATACTGCTGGAGAGATCTCCGGTATGAGGCCCGGGAGGTGGGTTTAACATCCTGAGCGTTTAAAAAAGCATCTACCAGCTCCTGGATCCTATCCGGGGAGACCCTGGCCAGGCCTCTGGTACCGTGTTTTATTGCTACAGCTCTCATACCCTGTTTTTTATTGTTTACTTCGTAAAGATATATAATAATGTAATACTATCTCCACTTTTGGAGATATAATTTACCAAATAGTTATAAACTATTAGGAGGAGCTGGGGAGCTGTTTAATACCCCCCCTCGATATTCACCGGAAAATTCACCTTTTGGGAGTGCGGTCTCACTCCGTTTTCAAAAAGAGATTTTCACCCCCCTATGGGTATCAGATACTTAGCTATATTTTTTGGGGTATCCCCCACCCCTATACCCCGGCCCCCGTGGTGCTGTGGTAATAAAAACAATATCTGTTTATCAGGTAATAATTTATTAACATTCACTCCCGGGGGGCTGTTCCGGATCCGGAGGGGGGAGCTCAGATACTAATGTTCTACATCGGAAATACATTTGTATAACTTACCTGGATCCTCTTCCCTGGCTTTTATCTCTTCTCCTCTTCTCCCTGTAGTGGATCCGGCATAGGTTTACCCAGTTCTCCCGCTTCCAGAAATCACAGCCCGGCCAGGGTATCCGGTGGGTGGTATACTCCGCCCGGGTAACTATTCCCTGTTTCTTACATTCCTGGCAGTCGGGGGAGCTCTGCCTAAACTCGCAGGAGAGACGGCTCCAGTTAGAGGTATGGTATGGGGTGGTAGGTTTATTCCTGCCCGGCTTAGGTTTGTGCCCCGGTCTATCAATGAAGAGCGGGGGGTAGAGATCAGATCCGGAGGAGGTGCTATATGTTCCCATTATTACCGTGTTTACCTTGTTTAACGGGGAATAAAGGTAATAAATACCCGGGAGATACTACAGGAGGAGGATCCGGGCGGGGGTGGATCCGGGGGCGGGCCGGTGTGAATTTTTCCGGCGGGGGATCTTCTTTTTTTTAATCTTAACCCTGTTTACCCTGTGTATTGAGAGGGAAAAAAAGCGACTAACGGAGAGCTTTTTTTCCTATATATTTTAATTATTAAGTTATTAAAATTATACCCCCCCTAACTCTCTGATTCACAAGGGGCGTTTTCAACTTAAAGTTACCGGTTATTCAACTTAAAGTTACCGGTTATTCAACTTAAAGTTACCGGTTATTCAACTTAAAGTTACCGGTTATTCATTTTTAGGGTCTGGAAATTTCCCCCGTTTTTTGCTGTCCAAATAGCTCCCGCCCCTGTGGAAAAAACTCCTCATTCAAATAAAGTACATCCACCGCCACATCATTTTCCACCCGGAGGAGGTACCCCAGGCGGGTGGCTATGGTGTACGCTTTTTCTATTATTTCCCTGGCCCGCTTCCTGTTTAATTTATACATACTCTCCGGCATGTTCAAAATAATGGCTATATCTTCCCACCGGTATTTTAATATAAACGGTTTCTTTTTTGCCTTATTCCTGGAGAGGTTATTAAATTGGCGTATCTCCTCAAATTTCATCCGGAGCCAGAGCAAAAAAAAGTAGGTGTACGGGGTGGCCCTCCTCCCTGTCAGTTTTTTTATTTCCTCATCCCATTTTTTTGGGATGGTCAGGTAATAGGTCCCGCCGTATGTATCATTGACCTGGTCCAGGATCACCGCGGAGGGGGAAATTTCGTAATGCTTTAGGATGTTGGTATTATCCTGAAAAATATGTTTTATCCGGAAATAGGTCCCCACCTCCATAACCAGCTCTTTTTTATAGTCTCCGTTTTTATCCATTAACGGGATCCCCTTCTCATCCTTGGCCAGGCGTTTCCAGAAAAAAACATACTGTGTTTCCCCCAGGCTCTCCAGCGCTTTTATTACATCCTGTTTCTCTCCCATGGTGCTCTCATATCCGGAGAGTCGTATAACATCCGCCTGGGTGAGTTCTAAAACAGGGATCTGGTTTATGTTCCTGTAGGTGGTTTCCATTATTTTTACGGAGTCGTTGTTTTTTATTATCCCCCGTTCCTTAAATTCAGCTTCTTTAGTTACCTGGCGGGTCCCCATATATTTGGTATTACTAAACTCGGTCAGGATCCCCTGCAAAACAAGCGCCTCCGTTATATTTAATCCGGGGAGCCCTGGTTTTTTATCTTTTATCCTTATCCCCGTGTTATTTATATAATCATCTATCTTTTTATCAAAACTCCCCGCTTCAGAAAACAGTGTTAAAATACTTAGGTTATTATAAAACTGTTTTACTGTGTGCATCCCCATGTTAAACTCTCCCTCCGGTCTTTTCTTTTTTGGTCGGCCCGGGGATCTTCCCCGCTTCCGGGGTTGGTCCTCCACCTCCACCTCATCCTCTTTTCTGTAAACGTAATAAACCAATAATCTGGGGGTATGCCGGATTACAATTTTATCCACCCGCTTCCGCTTCTCCGGGTCCTCATTCTGGGAGTAAAAAAGAGTGAAGGCGTATTCCTGGGGGGATATTTCCCCGCTCCCGCTGTGGTACATTTTCCAGAGCCGGACAAAATTCTCATGCTCTACAGTCCACCGGCCCGCCTCCGCTTCCGTTAATATTCCCAGGCGCCTCAGCTTCTCCTCAATTTCCGGCTGGTGGGTGTCCATAATAACCTCCGGCGATGAAATTATTTCCGCTTTAAAACTCTCCGCGGTTTCTGCCTCGGGTCGGTCCTGTGAAAAATTATAAAAAGCGTTCATTCCCGTGGTCTCATCCGTGGCGTGGCCCGCTATTATACCCCCTTCGTTTCCCCTTCCGGGGATAAATGCCAGGATTACCCCGTCCTCCCGTTTTATTACTGTCTCCCTTATTCCCATTTTTATGGTTTATTGTGTTTACTAATATTACCCTGTTTACTAATATTATTCATGTTACCGGTGTTACTCTGTTTCACTAACCCGGATTATTTCCCCGATCCTGTGCACTACCTCCCGGGCCTCATCCGGTGTTATCCTGTTATCGTTAAACAATCTGATTATCTTTTTTACCACCCCGTTTATTTTATCCTTACCCAGTCCCCTCACTGCGCTAATAAATGCCAGTGCCTCCCCGGTGCTCATTTTCCGTTTACAGATCTCCCGGGTTAATATCTCAGCTTCCTCCGGTCCGTATTCCAGGGCCACCCTCCCCAGCGCGGAGAGTATGGTTTTTTTAAATTTATCCTCCTCTGGGTTAAACAGAAATTTAAATAGTGGGTCTTTGAGCTCTTTTTTCTTCGTGTCATAAATCACATTAACCCCGAAGAAAACCCCGTAATAAAGATTATTTTTCCCCCGGCGTGTTCGTATATCCGGGCTCATTTGATCTATTACCCCGGCCAGTAGTGGATTATTTAGGTGGCCCTTTGGAGGTCTCCCGCGTTTTCTGGGTATGTCGGTATTTTTAGAAATGTTTTCCATAATTACCTATTATTCCCGTCCGTGGAGCCGGAGGTTACCATCCCCTCCCCCTGTGGGGTTAACTTAATTTTCATATACATGATATTCCCCCGGGTGGTTAACTGGATGAGGTCCCGCTCCCGCAGATCCTCCACCACCGTGGCTATTTCTTTCCGGGCGGTGTTTTTCGCTTTTACATCCCTGGTGGGTGTATCCCCCCAGAGGTGGGGGTAGAGCGCCGTTTTCACCAGGGGGAGAAAATCAAAATAATAGCGCCCGCCGTTCACCGTGGCCAGGATCTCCAAAACTCTCCGCTGTGGTTCGCTTATTTCCCGGTTCATGGCTTCCCCGGGCTATTGATTACATGCTTCTCCCGTGGTGGATCCCACCGGGCCGGTTCCCTCCGGATGAGGTAAACCAGCGCCACCATGGCCAGGATTAAAATGGGGATGTCTCCCGTGGGTATGTATTCCATTTTTACCGTGTTTTTTTTACTTCCGTTATGTAATGTTAACAGAGGTAGGGGTGGTTTCCCCGGTCAAAAAATCCCGGAGGTTCTTCTCGGTTATCAAAATGGGGCGCCCCACTCTTACCCCTTTGAGCCGTCCCTTTTTTAGCCAGGCTCTCACTGTTTCCGTGGTTACCCCCAGCGCTTCCGCTACCTCTGGGATCCTGTAAAATTTAATCCCTTCTATTTCCGTTGGCATAACTTTAATCTTAAAATGTTTGTAATCTCTTTTTTTTAATCTCAAATATCTGGCGTATTTGGCCGGGAGCCGTAACTCCTCCCCCTTCCAGGTTACTGTTTTTATTCTTTGTGGGGCCATGAGTTCGGTATGGATCCATGCGGGCACATCCCGGGGAGGATCTTCTCTCCATTGGTTCCTGTGGATGGTCCCCGCCGTTTTCATTTGCCGTTAATGTTCTCCAGTGTTAAACCGGCTCCTGTCATGGCCTCCCGGATGTCCTCAAACATTTGGGGATCTATTGCTATCCACCCGTCTATTTTTTGGTACCCCTGGAGGATTAGGTTCTCTTTTGCCCACCGCTTGGCCGGTTTGGTTAACGGCTCCACCAGGATAATGGAGAGCTCATCCCTGTAGATAAAATCTAAAAATCTCACCGTGTCCATGTCCATTACTCTTTTTCAGGTATGGGTTTAATTTCTCCGTGCTCCGCTTCGTAGCGCTCCACCACATCCACCAGAGCCCCGTTTATTATATCTTTAATCCGTGCCCGTTCCCAGTAGGCCACCGCCTTGATCTTCTCCAGCAGGTCCTCCCTCACTATGAAAGTAGCCCGGGTTTCCCCCTCCGGTGTTTTGTCCTGGGAGCTCTTTGTTATCTTCCGGCTGTAGGTCCGTGGGCGTCCCCTGGTCTCCCTTTTCAGTTCCACCCCGTCCGGTATCAGAGAGCTTAACCCCCCCGCGCCCGTTACCTGGGATAGCGTTCCCTTAAAGTCTTTTTTACTCATGGTCTGTTTATTTTTGGTTATTACTGTGTTTACCAATATTACCGGGTTTACTTCTCTGGTGTCCGTTCCTGGTCAGGATCTCCCCGCAGAGTGCCCCATAATCCTGGGCGCCGTAACTTTTCGGGGAGTATCGGAAAACATCCATCCCCTGGGTGGGCGCCTCGGCCAGCGCTATGTTATCCCGGATCTTCGTATTAAATACCTCCTCCGGAAACTGCCCCCGGATGGTGGTCTCTACATCCCTGTTTAATATCTTCCGGCTGTCGTATTGCGTTAACAGGATCCCCCCTATTTTGAGGTCCGGGTTTAATTTGCGCCGGATCTTCTCCACCACCTCCGTTAATTTCCCCAGTCCATGGAGGGCCAGATAGTGCGCCTGTATGGGGATGATCACCTCCTGGGAGGCTGTCAGAGCGTTAACGGTTAACAATCCCAGAGAGGGCGGGCAATCTATTAAAATATAATCATAACGGCCCCGCAGAGGTTCCAGGATCTCCCGGAGGATGTACTCCCGGCCTATCTCCCCGGAGAGTTCTATTTCCGCCCCGGAGAGGTCCAGAGTAGAGGGGATCAGATCCAGCCCCGGGAGGATCACCACCGGCGTAACAGGCGCCTCCCCCCGGATGATTCTGTAAATATTGGCCTCCGGTGGTTCCATTATTCCCATGCTCTGGGAGAGGTTCGCCTGGGGGTCCAGATCCACCAGGAGGATGTTTTTCCCGGCCATGTTCAGCCCCGCCCCTATGTTAATGGCTGTGGTGGTTTTTCCCACCCCGCCCTTATGGTTGGTAATGCTCACCACCTCCCCCGTGTTACTGTGTTTACCCATGTTACTCATGTTACTGTTTTTTTATTTTTCAGATCTTCACCAGGAGGATCCGGTTATTACTCCGGTGTATTTGTCAAAAGTTAACAGGGTGCTCTGTCCTGGTTCCCCCTCCCGGTTTTTCAGCGCTTTAATTTTCAGCTCCACCTCCCGGGTGTTCCCCTCCTCCGCGCTGTCGTTTTCCCGTGATTCATTCCAAACAGATAAAACCGTATTGGCGTCCTCCTCCAGGTTCCCCGCTTCTTTGAGGTGCTCCAGGCGTGGCTCCCGCTCCTCCTTTGCCCCGCGGTTAAACTGGGCCCCCAGGATAATGGGGCGGTTTATTTCCTTTGCGGTCTGTAGTATCATATCAGAAATATGGGCTATTTCCGTCCGCTTGTCCTGGGTCCTCCGGCTGGTGCTCATTCTCTGGATGTAGTCAATGAACACGGCCCCGATCTTCTCCCGTTCATTCAGATACATGAGGATTTTACCCATGTCCTCCACTGAGTAGCTTTTATCAATTATCCGGATCCGGTTCCCGTCTATGAGCTCCCGGAGTTTTTCCTTTCCGGCCTCCAGTTCGGGGATGTCGGTACGGCCCGCCCGGATGTAGTTTTTTATAAATTCATAATTTGTTTGGCGGGGTAGGTCTACCCCAGTGTGAAAATACGGCCTCAGATCCACCCCGGAGAGGTTGTTAATGATTTTCACGGCCAGGTTTTTTAGTGGCTCCTCAAATGTCCAAAAATAAAAAACCATGTTCCTGTTTTCCGGGAGTTGGCACATCCTTAACATGAGGTTAAACATGAAAGTAGTTTTTCCGTGGCTGGGGCGTCCCGCTACCAGGGTAATGGCTCCCGGGGTAAACCCTATAAACTCATCCAGAGAGGGGTAGCCGGTCCTCAGTGCCGGGGTTATTGTCGCTATATCCCCCATGAGGCTCATGTAACTCATGGCCGGGGGGATCAGTCCCGTGGTGGTTATCGTTTTTACCTCCCGGAGTTGTTTTTCCAGGTGGTGGATAGCTTCCCCGGCGTCTCCCCGTTCCAGTAGCCCGCGGGCCTCATCTATTACTTTTGCGGTCTCATTCCGCTGGCGTTCCTTTGCCCTGGTGTCCCGGATCCTCTCCACCGTCATGGTTATGCTCTCCTGAGTTATCCCCAGATCAGAAATTCCCGGGGTGTTCAGAAATTCCCTTATATAGAGGTCCCTGTCTATGGGATCCATCCGGGTGGCCACCTCTACCACCTCATCCAGAAAATTGTTTAATTCCACCCCGGAGAGGTCCCCGGCGTCCTCCTGTATTTTTGAATATTTTGCTATGATGGTCCGGAGGCGGAAATAATGGCTCTGGATGGTCCGCCCCGCTGTCTGGATATATACCCGCTTCCCGGTGTTCTCCACCAGTGTAATGGCCTGGAGGATCTCCGCCGTGGCATCCCCCGCCGGTGAAGAAATTACAATATAATCCCCGGTCACCGCCTGGATGTTCTCCGTTTGCAGGATCTCCCCCGGCTGTGAAATTACTTCCTCCTCTCCGTTTACCTGGTTTACCCGCGTTACTTTCACCGCCTGGGTTTTCATTTGTACGGGTCCCGGCCCTCGGTATGGTTCCCCATATCCCTGGGCCAGGAGGCTCCTGTAGGCCTCTTTGTAATCCCCGTTACATTCCAGTAGGGTGTAAATCTTTGCGGGGCTGTGGGCCCCCACATCCAGCCAGGGGGAGGAGGTGCTGAAATTGTAAAACAGTCGTTTGGTGGTGTGAAAATTCCCGGAGGTTTTACTGTCGGTTTGCCCGGGGCGTAACATGTCCACCTTTTCCCCGCGTTCCCTTACCACCTTCCAGCCATGGCCCTCCAGTAGCCCCACTACATCCCCGCGGTGGTTATAATCCTCAAAGGGGGAGTTTTCCGATGAGGAGAAAATGGCCGTTGGCGTGGTCCGTGGTTTCTCCTCCTGTAGCTGGTTAAAACTTCGTGTAATACTCAGGATGAGGGCCCGCTCCTCCGGTGTTATCTCCGGCGTGGTGGATGGATCCCCCTGGATAAAACTGTAGCCAGGTGAGGGGTAGGCCACCACATAACCACCCTCTCCGCGGGTTTCTATGATCACCTCCCGCGCTTCGTTATTGGCCAGCTTGAGGTTTTTCTCCGGCTGTTGTCCCTGTATCCTGTAGTAAATATGATAACCTCCGCTCCGTGTCCTGGCTATTGTCAGGCGTGGAAACAGATCCGGGAGGTGGTTCTCCAGGAGCTCCCGCAGATCCTCCCAGAGTGTCCCGGTGGCGTCGTGTTTTGTGTCCACATCCACCACCTCCAGATTTTTGGAAACAGCCCCGGTAATGATCCCCACCCCGGCGGGCGTGGTGAAAGTCTTGATCTTCTCCCGGATGGTCCGCCCTGAAAAAACATCCTCCAGCTCCTGGGGTGTCATGGCCTCCCTTTGCAGATCTTCCCAGGTGGTTAACGCTGGGCGTTTATCCTCCCGGATGGGTAACACGGAAAACCCGGCCTCCAGGTATCCCAGCGCTTTACTTTTTAACTCTCCGCTCATATCATTTCCATTTTAATCCGGTCCACAATCTCCGCCACCATTTTCTCCACCAGGGCCATCCGGTTACTGTCGTTTTTCACCGTCCGCCCTCCTATGTTCACCTCCTCCGTGGGGGGGATCTCTGTGTATTTCCAAGTCAGTTTTTCCCCTCTGTTGTAAACCGTGGCCCGGGTAAAATCTCCGTGTTTGAATACTTCTATTTTTATCCTGGTGGGATCCTCCGCAGAGGCCAGAGAGTTAAAAATACTGAGGGCCAGCCCGCTCCTGTAGTTAATGGCCATGGTGTAAATGTCCCCGCCGTCCGGGTCCTGGATGTCAATAAACCAAAACGGAACCCGCTCCCCGTTAAACTCCCGCTCCCGCTTGGTTATCCCTGTGAGGTTTCCCTCCACAAATGAAAACAGGCTCTCCCCGCCCTGGGGCTCCCGCTTCACTATCTTACCATCCTTTACATTCAGGTAAATTTTATTTCCGGTGGTTGTTCCTAATCCCATGATGTTATTTTATTACTGTGTTTATTGATATTACTGTGTTTACCGTGTTTACTCCGGCGGATCAGTTCAGTGATTCCCCAAAGAGCTCCGCCATATATTCCGGGGGCATGTCCGGAGTTATTCCGGTCTCCAGGATTGTACGGTGGATAAAACGGGAGGCGTCTGAAAAAAATCTAACCTCTTTTATTAACTTCTCATTTTCCTCATTCGCCCGGGCCAGCATGTTCCGCAGTGATTCAACTTCATCTTTTAATTTTATGTTTTCCTTGGCCATGGCTCTGGCAATCCTCCGGACCTCCTCAAATTCATCACCTGTTAAAAAATTGCTGTTATCTTCCATGATGGTGGTTATTTATACATGTTTAGTATTTCCTCCAGAGGGTCGGGTTCCTCTTTTGCCTGGGGTTTCATCCTCTCCCGGGCCATGGGATCCAGTCCGAAGAGCGCCCCCAGTTCCTTAACATTTTTGAGCGCCTGGTTTTTTATCTGTATCCATGGGCTGGGTTTATCCCCTCCCGCCGGGGTGGTGGTAATATGGTCCGCCGGGGTCTGTAGGTTCCGGCTGGCCAGTTCGTAGGTGTATAACTCCCCGGCGAACATGGCCACCAGGTGAAGATCTGAGGCGTATAATCTCCGCCCCTGGATGAGAATACTACAGGCCCATTTAAAGCGTTCCACCGCCTCCTCCTGTAGAAAATCCGGGGGTGGTGGTATTTTGGTGATCAGATCCCCACCGGCCAGCCCCTTCTCCCGGGTCGGTTTAAATGTCCCGGAGAGCTTTTTTAATTCTGTAGATTTCGGTTTTCTCCCTCTCATTATTTCGTTTTTTGGGGTTAAAATAAACCATCTATGAGCGCCTCCCCGCTGTGGGCCAGTCTCCTCTCCTCTTTTATGGTGGCGGTGTAAATCTGGGTAGTGGCGGGGTTACTGTGGCGGAGTGATTCCTGGGCCTGTTCCAGTGATCCACCGGCCCGGAGGATGTTAACGGCCATGGTATGGCGGAGGCTGTGGGCGGTAAAACTCCGCTCATCCAGCCCGATCCCTTTGAGGCCCTCCTTGGCTATGAAACTAATGCTCCGGGTGGTCAGGCGTTGGCCCCGGGAGTTATTGCTGGTGGAAATAAACAGGGGTTCAGATCCTTTTATGGTGGGTCTGGTGGCCATGTATTCCCGGATAGGTCCGTAGGCCTTATCTGTGAGCTCTACAAAATTGTCTTTTTCGTCCCGCCCTTTGCCCTGGATGAGGAGGACCCGCTTCTCCCCTTTGTAGGTTATATCTTCCACATTTGCCCGGATCACTTCAATGGTCCGGAGGCCCGTCCTCAGGAGTAGGTTAACTATTGCAAAGTCCCGAAGCGCCCGCCCCTGGTAATATTGGAGGAGTTGGGTAGCCTGGGCCGTGGTGAGCGGTTGTTTTTTAAATTGCTGTTTCCGGCGGGGGAGTTTTACCCCCTTGGCTATGTTCGGGTAAAACTTCATACCCTCGGCCCATTCGTAAAACTTCCGGAGGCTGGTAATGTATGCGGAAACCGTTAAAGAGGTGAGCCCGCTGGCCAGGAGGTCCGCCTTATATTCCAGCAGATCCTCCCGGGTTAACTGGGTCAGGTTATACCCGTGGCGCTCCACCCAGTTAAAAAACTGCCTCAGGGTCCGCCGGTATGATTCCCGGGAGTTGGGTTTCACATCCTGGGCCATAACAAAAGCGGTTAATAGTTCCTCCGCGGTCTGGGGTGCCCGTCTTACTATCCCCCTGTTTCTCCGTATTGATACCCTGGTCTCCATGCTCTCCGTTTTTTCGTGTTTACTCCACAAATATAACATATAAATAACCCGGTTTAATGCTATTTATATAATAAATAATAATAAAGTTATCAACATGATCCAGGGGGGGTGAGGTGGGCGCCGGGGGCGGGTAAAGATCCGGGCGGGGTGGTATCTTGGTTGCAAACGAATAAAACCGGTTATTCCCCTGTAAATGCGTTTGGTAGGTTCAAGTGAACCCTCCTTTTCACTTCCGCCGGTGGTGGCCAGTGTCGGGGCCCGGGCGGTCAATCCAATTTCTGATAGGGTGCGGGGTGTTTTCTCTGATGCCATAAAGGTATCGGAGGCAGTTCCAAAACTTTGTGATTCTTTTCTTATCTCCCCGGCATCCTGACCGTCTTTTATCAGTTGGCCGTGGCCAGGGCCCGGGCGGTCAATCCAATCTCTGAAAGTGTGCGGGGTTTGATGTCTTCCGGTGTGGCATACTTAAATACATTCCCTCCGGTGTCCTGTTTCGCAATCTCCCCGGCATCCTGACCGTCTTTTATCAGTTGCCCGTGGCCAGTGTCGGGGCCCGGGTGGATTCCTTTGGCGTGGCGGGCATTGTAAGTTTCCCATTTGGTAACTTACATTCTCGGTTATTAAATCCCTCTTTTGCCCCGTGCGGGTGGTTCTCCTCCAGCCATTCCCCGGGTGGGCAAAATTGCCATTCTCCGCGTCCGTGCGTAGGTGTTTTACCGCGCATCTCTCCCCGGGTGGTACAATCCCCCATTTTTTGCCGTTATGCCCTTAAAATGGCTGTGGTGAGCTCCTGGGGGGGTTTCCATTTACAGTGAAAATAACGGGGATTTCCCCAGGGGGCTCCAATTTTGCACGCATATAAATACTCTGGGAGTGCGGTCTCACTCCGTTTTCAAAAAGAGATTTTCACCCCCCTATGGGTATCAGATACTTAGCTATATTTTTTGGGGTATCCCCCACCCCTATACCCCGGCCCCCGTGGTGCTGTGGTAATAAAAACAATATCTGTTTATCAGGTAATAATTTATTAACATTCACTCCCGGGGGGCTGTTCCGGATCCGGAGGGGGGAGCTCAGATACTAATGTTCTACATCGGAAATACATTTGTATAACTTACCTGGATCCTCTTCCCTGGCTTTTATCTCTTCTCCTCTTCTCCCTGTAGTGGATCCGGCATAGGTTTACCCAGTTCTCCCGCTTCCAGAAATCACAGCCCGGCCAGGGTATCCGGTGGGTGGTATACTCCGCCCGGGTAACTATTCCCTGTTTCTTACATTCCTGGCAGTCGGGGGAGCTCTGCCTAAACTCGCAGGAGAGACGGCTCCAGTTAGAGGTATGGTATGGGGTGGTAGGTTTATTCCTGCCCGGCTTAGGTTTGTGCCCCGGTCTATCAATGAAGAGCGGGGGGTAGAGATCAGATCCGGAGGAGGTGCTATATGTTCCCATTATTACCGTGTTTACCTTGTTTAACGGGGAATAAAGGTAATAAATACCCGGGAGATACTACAGGAGGAGGATCCGGGCGGGGGTGGATCCGGGGGCCGGTGCCGTTCTATCTTTGTTGTAATCGACCTGTTCGTCAATTAATTGACTAATAGTTCGTGGCGGCTGCGTTGGTGTTCGGGTCGATAGGTTGTAACAATAAATTGTTAGATCTGGTAAAAGTCCCGGATTCACTTCTCTCTCTTATTTCTGCAATTATCTTTTGTGTATTATGTGTTTCTTTTTCATTAAAGGGTCTATCAATAATTGATAAAGGGTTTATTTCTTTTTTGGGTTCAAATATGAATCATCAGTTTTGTCAATTATTGACAGAACTGATGAAAAGTGTATTATGTGTTTCTTTTTCATTAAAGGGTGTGTCAATAATTGACATAGGGTTTATTTCTTTTTTGGGTTCAAATATGAATCATCAGTTTTATCAATAATTGATAGAACTGATGAAAAGTGTATTATGTGTTTCTTTTTCATTAAAGGTTCTATCAATAATTGATAAAACCTTTTCGTCTTTTGTGTTGCCGCGACCATATAATTTTCCTTCTTCCTTTTTCTTCTCCCGACCTTGTTTTAATCGTGCCGCCTCATTGATATATGTTCGGTTGGTATTAAAGTTGGTGGCCAGCTTGGTGCGGGTCTCATTGTCTTCTTTCCGTACTTTAGACGGCGCAATTAATTGCGTAATAGGTTGCTTCATTGTGACTCTCTGTGTATCCGCCTGCTTCTCCCTTCTCTGCCGCTCGGTTTCGGCTTTTATCGCCTCTACAATCTCACCTGCCTCAACCTCGGCCATTCCAACCCATCCGGTGCTTTTACCTATTTCTGATGAAATGATATTACGGGTGTTGTGGGGTTCTTCTTCAGAGGTTTTGTCAATTATTGACAGAACCTCTTGTTTTTGATGATTTTCTCCGTATAATTTTCCTGATTCTTTTTGCTTCTCCCGACCTTGTTTTAACAGAATATCCTTCTTTTTTAACGACAATTCAAATTTCACCCATTCTGTTATATTGCGCCTTCCCACCTGGTTGTCGATGATCCAGATTTTCGCCCCGCCACCATCCCCGGCCATCGCCTGGAGATCCTGGCCGGATCCCGGAGGGTGTTTATGGAGATCCCCGCCCATTCTGGGAATATCAATGGAATTATATATACTATGCTATTCCCTGGAGCGGGGGTATCTTTTTTGGGGTTGTTTTACTCTTTTTCTACCAGAAAAAAAAAGAGAGCGTAATAAAAATGGAGCTCTCTCTCTAATAGATATCTATTAATATCTATTAAAATACTACCTCTTTTTTTTATCGCTGTAATTATCTATATTAGAATAAATTATGGAATACCTCAGGGACCCAGGCTCCATAGTTAGGGACCCAGGCTCCATAGTTAGGGACCCAGGCTCCATAGTTTTATGTGATTTTGGGACCCAGGCTCCATAGTTTTACATCTATGTCCGGGCCGGATTATTCCCATTTTTTACTCAGGTAAAAATCTATTAACAGGTCCCCGGTTTTACCGTTTCTCTCCGTATAGTGGTGTAGTATCCCCAGGGATATACAGGTCTCTATTGACTTTAAAAAATACTTTCTGAGCTTGGGCCCTTTTCTCGGGTTCCCTGTTTTTGGGTTCATATAGTTCTCGGCTATTTTCCAGTAGAGTTTTTCGGCTCCTATGGTATAGATATGGTTCCCCTCCTCATCCTTTGGTAGGGATCTCCGCCCGGAGTATTGCCTGGCCAGTTCCAATACCAGCCTGTTAGTCATTTCCGGTATGTTATGGGATCCATAGGCCTCTATCATTCTCTTGGTTATGTCTATGGGAAAATCTACACTTTTATTTTCTATCTGGTCCCTTATGATAGGGTGGAGGATAATTACAAGGTCTCTCCGCTCATCTATCTGGTTCCCGTTTAAAAAATCCTTATACCCGGCTGTGGCTATTGATATTAAACTTTCGTATCTCTCTATAAAATACTCCCGGGTTTTATCTTTGCTGAGCCTTACTACCCGTTTATACCTCATCAGGGCCTTTTTATCCGGGTCATCGGCCAGGTTATAAAGCATCCGGGATACTACCCGCACGTTTTCCCCGCCTATGTTATCACCTCCATAGTACTCTTTGGCTATTTCATACGGGGTAATTCCTATTTTCGGGGCCATTACTTCTATTTCCCCCTGCTGTGTTCCCCACTTTACCACCTCATAACCCATATTACCGGAGTAGTAGTCTTTTCCCGTTTTGTTGGTGTTCTGGCTTTTTTCGTGCAGGATCTTGGATAGGCACAGGATTAACATATAATCCTCTTTAGAGAGTTTTATCCCCTCCCCTTTTCGGTTTATATATTCGGCTGTAGTCTGGGTCCTGTTTAGCCTGTCCTTAGTCACGGGGAGGAGCGTATCAAATAGGTTCCCCTGCTGGTTTATCCGGTGGTTTATCAGGATATTATCTATGAGGTGTTTCCCCGTGGGAAAATTCCCCTTTATCGGTTTATCTTTTTGAGGCCTCCCTCTCCGCTTTTCTTTATTCAGTACCCAGTATGTAGGCACCCCGCCCCCCACCAGCTCTTTATAGAAAATTGTTGGTTTACCTTTTCTCAGGGCTGGGGGTACCTGAGCGAAAAATAGGCCATAGGCATACTCCCGGGGGGATAGCCCTCCCCTGGCCCGGAGGTTCCAGAATTTTATAAAGTTATCCGGGGTAATTTTCCAGCTCCGCCCCACTTTGGTAATTATCCCCAGATCCTTTAGCCTGTCCTCTATTTCCGGTTGGGGGTACTTCATTGGCTCCATCTCCCCGTATTTTTCCTCCATAGTTGGGCCCTTCTTTTTTCCCTGTGCCCGGGGTCCCTGGGGGGGGCTGGTTTCTATTACCATCTCCAGGCCGTCCTCTGTTTTTGCGTATACTGCCTCCGGGTTGCCGTTATCGTCTAGAATTACCTCCGCCTCCTGGATCCCGTCAAATTTACCAGGCTCCAGCTCCCTGGCCATATCCAGATCTATTTTTATTTTCTCCATTTTCTACTTCCGTTATGTAATCTTTACGGTAGTACAGGGGTATTTTACCCCGTTTTTTAACCCCCGCTCCGCCTGTCGGGTCCTATTCAATCCAGTTCTTTTACGGAGGTTATAAGGTTCCATTTTCCCGGTTTTATTTGTTGTTCGTACTCTCGTTTATTGTTTCCATCCCCGGGAGATACTCCCCCAGGCTGGGTTTAAAAAAGTCGTTTAAACTCTTGGCCGGTATGTATACGGGTTTTCCTATCTTCTGGCCCCGCAGTTTACCCGTCCGGATATACTTCCGGATAGACTGCTCAGATAGCTGGAGGATCTCCGATACCTCCTTAACTGTGTAAAATGTCACTCCGTTAAAAATAGTAGGCATATTCTTTATTTTTTAATTGTTTAACTTGTAAAATCGTGCGGGGCTGGGTATTCTCCAGCCTCTTTATTACCATCCCCCCGGTATCTATCCCCTCCAGTATTGGCTCAAAGTACCGGGGCTCTATTGCTATGTAGCCCGGATCCTGGCGGGGTGTATCCTGGAGCTTTTCCCTGGTCCAGGCCCGGGCCGTCTCATTCTGGGGGATCAGGAGGACTATAGAGCCCTCATCCCTGTAGTAAAAATCCGGATCCTTTTCCATAGCCCTATTTTTTCGGTATGGGTTTAACTGCCCCGTGCTCCTGCTCATACAGGGCCACAGCGTCCAGTAGTGCCCGGTTTAGTACCTCCTTTATGGAGATCCTATCCCAGTAGGCTATAGCTTTTACTTTTTCCAGGAGCTCCTCATTTACCACAAATGTAGCCCGGGTTTCCCCCTCCCTGGTCCCCTTCTGGGAGCTCTTGGTTATGATCCGGGTGGAGGGTTTCCCCCCTCCCTGTTCTTTCTGTTCCGGCTGTTCCCCCAGCAGGGAGCCCAGGCCTCCGCTGAAATTCTTTTTACTCATTTCTCGGGTTGGTTTATGTTATTACTGTTACTGTGTTTAATCTTATTACCGTGTTTAATACCGTTACCGTGTCTCCTCATTATCTCCCTGGTCAGGGCCAGATAGTCCTCCGCCCCGTTACTTTTCGGACTGTATCTGAATATATCCAGCCCCTGGGCCGGGGCCTCCGCCAGGGCTATATTATCCCGGATCCGGGTAGTAAACATATCCCGCTCAAAGTAGGTTTTTATAAACTCCGCCACATCTCTATTTAAAACCTTCCGGCCATCATACTGGGTAATAAATACCCCACCTACCCGGAGCTCCGTATTTAGCCTCCTCTGGATCTTCTCTACTATCTCCATTAGCCGGGTGAGCCCCTGGGTGGCCAGGTATTCGGCCTGTAGTGGTATAATTACCTCCTGAGAGGCCGTTAGGGCGTTTATGGTTAGCAGTCCTAAGCTCGGGGGCGTATCTATGAGGATATAGCCGTAGTGGCTCCTGAGGGGCTCTATGAGCTCTTTTAGTATGTACTCCCTCCCCGGTTCGTTGGCCAGTTCCACCTCTGCCCCGGAGAGATCCAGCGTGGAGGGGATAGCATCCAGCCCGGGGAGTATCTCTACAGGCTCCAGAGGTGCCTCTCCCCGTATGGATCTGTAGATATTCGCCTCCCGGGTGTTTATGATCCTTAGGCTCTGGGAGAGGTTGGCCTGTGGATCCAGGTCTATGAGCAGAATTTTTTCCCCCTGCTTCTGTAGCCCGGCCCCCAGGTTTATTACTGTAGTGGTTTTCCCTACCCCTCCCTTATTGTTCGCTATGGAGATCACTCTCCCGGGTTTCCCGTTGTTATCTGGTTTATTCATATTGCCGTTATTACC
>ENA-UOUL01002378-UOUL01002378.1-bioreactor-metagenome-genome-assembly--contig:-NODE-2378-length-22116-cov-8.867462_pt1 | contig 22116 bp, 5 predicted proteins | sample MGYA00249838_ERZ747220 | MGnify/ENA primary metagenome ERZ747220 (study PRJEB28778, sample SAMN05720191) | bioreactor metagenome | isolation source: Anaerobic biogas reactor | place: USA:Washington...
CTCCAAAACCTCCTGGTCTCCGCTTCTCTCGGTGGATACCAACATCACCCTCCCCAAAATCCGTGACGGTCAGGAAACTTTGACGCTCGTGTAGTTGCTGCCGTAGAAGGGGAATGAGAAGCCGCTGGGGAACGTGAGCGTCCACGATCCCTGCGAACTCCACCAACTTTTTGCGGTGCCGACGAGGGCGAACGAGCTGGACCCTAGACCCGTCTCCATGTAATCGGGAGTCCCCGTGTTCGCGACGCCGGGGTCGTCCAGACGCGCCAGCCCGCGGATATCGGTCGCCTGGGCAACCCAGGTATCGCCGGCGTCGATGGCCGGGGAAAGCCCGACCGTGTAGAAGTTGTCGTCCGGTCCGCCATCGTAACCGTCCGCTGCCGTGGTATAGCCGAGGACGTTGTCGGCGCCGTTGATGTCGAGGAAACCGGGATTGCCTTCCACTGAGTTCCCGTCGCGCGTCGTCGTGTCCTGCCAGTCGGCCAGAGTATGCTGGATGACGCTGTTCCAGAATCCGACGTGCGCGCTGGGACTGGCGTCGTGGTAGAATAGGTTGCGATCGCTGGAGAAGCCGGTTTGGCTGTTGGCGTCGACGGAGAGGCAGTAGCCGGCATCGACCCAGAGGATGTTGTTCCTGAGGTTGACGTTCTGCGAGGAGCCCTCGATCCGCAGGGCGTCACCGACGGTCTGGTAGACCGTGTTGTTGACGACCCTGGCGCCGCTACGGGCGCCACTGAGGCGGATGCCGCGGTTGGTGTTGGCGTAGACTAGGTTGTTGGTGATCGCGCCGCTGTAACTGCCGATCGCGTCGATGCCCAGCGAATTGGAGTAGACCACGTTGTTGCGAACCGTCATTCCGACGTTGGCGACGATCCCCGTGCCGGTGTTGTGGTAGACGCGGTTGTTCTCGACGACGAAGTAGCAGCTATAGTTGTTGTTCAGGGTGATTCCCGTGGCATTGTCGTGGATCTCGTTGCCGGCAACCCGGCCGCTGCCGCCATTACCGAGATAAATGGCGGGCGAACCGGAATGGCCGCGGATCACGTTGTTCTCGATCACGGGGCTTCCGCCGTTGCTGTGGATCCCCCTTCCATCGTTGTCGTACACCGTGTTGCCGGTGACGAGAACGCTGCTTGCGCAGTAGATCCCGTAAGAGGAATTTCCGTGGACCGTGTTCCCAATTAACGTGATGCGGTCGGACCACGACCCGGTGTATTCGGCACAGATGCCTACACCATTGCCGTAGACCTCGTTGCCGCTGACCGTGGCGCGGACGCCACCGACGTCGATAGCGCCGCCCCCATAGGCGCCCGCTGCCGTGTTGCTGTACACCCAGTTTCCGCTGATCAGGGCGTCGGCGCCGTCAATCCGAACACCCCTGTTGTTGTTGTGAATCCTGTTCTCGGAGATCACCGCCCGGTCGTTGCCGGCATCCAGTTGGATGCCTGAGCCGCTACTGGTATGGTTGCCGTAGATGTCGCAATGCTCTACGGTCAAATAGTCGCTGTCGGCGGAACTTGCGGCGTAGATGCCGTGGTAGCCGTTGGTGATCGAGAGGTACTCCAGCGTCACGTCGTCCGCGCCAGTCAATTGGATCACGTAATTGCCGCTGGCCGTGTTGCCGCGATTGAGGATCGACACACGATCAGGGTACATTTCGTCGTGATAACCCTCGATCGTCACGCCGCTGTCCTGGCTGGAGAGCGTGATATTGCGGAGCAGGCTGTACGTGCCCGCGTCCACATGGATCACGTCGCCGGGATGCAGGTCGTAGGCCGCCAAGAGCGCAAAGAGGCTGGCCATGGGATGGGCCGGGTCTTTGCCGCTGGCGGCGTTGTCGCCGGCCGCGGTGGTCCAGTCGCCCTCCCCAAACGTCGCATCGTTCACGTAGTAGTCCGTGCCGCCGTTGGCGATCAGGAAGCCCATGTCCGACGTGTCGGTCGGCTGAGCGCCTTGCTCGGCCCTCACGCGGATCAGGGCCGAGTTGCCATTGCCCTCCGGTCCGGTGATGGTCCAAACGTAGCTGCCCCAGCCGTACCGGTCCATCGTCCGGCCGGCGGCGAGCGGTTCCCAAGTGGCCCCGTCGTCGCGCGAGACTTCCAGCCCGGCGGTCGGTGAGGCGGTGCCCGACGGATTTACCGCCGTCAACTCGATTCCCGAGAGGATGGCCGCGCGGTTGTTCGTGGTCTTCTTGATCAGATCAAGACTGATGCCATTGCCACCGGTGGCGGTTACCGGGAAGCTCAGCGTGGTGGCCTTGAGCTTGGCGCCCGCCGCGGCGTAGATGTTGTAGTCGGGATGAACCACCGTGCCCTGCAGCTTGATGTCGAACTTCCGTGAGGTGGTATCGGCGTCGGTGGGCTCGACGAAGTGCAGTCGGATTGTGTACTCGCCGTCGGCGGCCGGCAGCCAGTAGGACATCGGAGCGCCATTGCCGGCGCTGCAATAGGCATACGACTGGTAGACCGCCTGCGGCGCGGGATTGGCGACGCCGCTCGTGTCGACAGTGGTGCTGATCGAGGTTTTGGTGTAGCTGTAGGAGCCGTTGTAGAAAGCGTCGCCCCCCCAAAGGTCAGTCAGCGAGCCGCCGACGTTCACCAGCGCAACCTTGTGTTCTTGAGTGAGTCCCGAGCTTCGCCACTGGATGGAGACTTCCTGGCCGATTTCCAGTTTCTCCAGGCCATTGGGAGAGACGACCTGAACCATCTGGCCGGCGCTGGTCGTCGCCTCGGAGGTGTTGCCGGTGTGGCCCAGATTGACGCGGCCGCCGTTGGGCGCCGGCTCCGACAGATAGAAATCCGTCGGATTGCCCGCGTCGACCGACAGCGACGTGTTCTGGACGCGGAAATCGTCGTCGAGTCCGCAATCGGGCGCTTGCGGGAGCAGGCTGAAGGAACTGATGGGGATCACCTGCTTGCTGATGCCCGGCCCCTCCCATCTGAGAATCGCACTGGCCTGGCCCGTCCCCTCGCGAATCTCGTAACGGATCTCGTGCCAGCCGGCCGCCAGGCCGACCGCCTGGTAACTGTTTTCCAACCCACCGTCCCAGGCCCATTCGTCGATCACCAGCTCGCCATCCAGGTAGAGCCGCTCCCCCTCGTTAGTTAAAGTGTAAAGGGTATAATCGCCGTCCTGCGGAACGAAAAAGTAGCCTCCCCAGCACACGCTGAAGTGGTCGGCGTTCACGCCGGCGCCCGGCGATCCGCTGCCCCAGTCAAAATTCACCCGCGCATCGACGCGCGCAAGAACGGGTGGGCCGGTGAGGGTCTCATTGTTGAAGTATTCAGCCGTGAGGCCGCCGAAGTGCCCCAATAGGCCATCGTCGCCGTCGGGGTCGACGAACTGCGGATCGGCCAGCAGGCTGTGCCCATCCTGGGCCACTTCGTAGCGCCAGTCGGCCAGGGTGGTGAACGGCAGGCTGCCCCAGAGGGCCAATTGGCCCATGCCGGTCGTCCAGAACAGGTTGTAATCGCTGGTCAGGCCGATTTGGCTGTCAGTGGCCACCGACAGGCAGTAACCCGAACCGGTCCAGAGGACGTTGTTCTGCACCTTGACGTTCTGCGAGGAGCCTTGGATCCGCAGTGCGTCGCCCACCGACTGATAGACCGTGTTGTTGACGATCGCGGCGCCGCTGCGGGCGTCCACCACGCGGATGCCCTGGTTGGTGTTGGCATAGACCAGATTGTTGGCTACCTGACCGCCGAAGTCCCACGTCGCCTCGATTCCGAGGGAGTTGGAGTAGACCACGTTGTTGCGGACCGTCATGGCGTAGTTGGCGACGATGCCCGTGCCCGTGTTATGGTAGACGCGGTTACCCTCCACGACGGCAGAGTGCTGCCCGCCACCCGTGGTAATTCCCGTGGCATTGTCGTAGATCTGGTTGCCGGTAATTCGCGGGCTGCCGGCGTTGCCGAGGTACACGCCGGTGGGGTTGTCGTAAATGGTGTTCTCCTCGATCACGGGGGAGCCGCCGTTGGAGAGGATTCCCCGCGAGCCGTTGTCGTAGACCGTGTTGCCCGTGACCAGAACGCTGTCGGTGACGTAGATGCCATCGGATGTGTTGCCGTGGACCGAGTTCGCAATTAACGTGATGTGGTGGGACCACGACCCGGTGTATTCGGCACAGATGCCTACACCGTTGCCGTAGACCTCGTTGCCGCTGACCGTGGCGCGGACGCCACCGACGTCGATAGCGCCGCCCCCATAAGCGCCCGCCGCCGTGTTGCTGTACAGCCGGTTTCCGCTGATCAGGGCGTCGGCGCCGTCAATCCGAACACCCCTGTTGTTGTTGTGAATCCTGTTCTCGGAGATCACCGCCCGGTCGTTGCCGGCATCCAGTTGGATGCCTGAGCCGCTACTGGTATGGTTGCCGTAGATGTCGCAGTGCTCTACGGTCAGATAGTCGCTGTCGGCGGAACTTGCGGCGTAGATGCCGTGGTAGCCCCCCGTGATCGATAAGTGCTCCAGGGTTACTTCGTCCGCCCCGGTCAGTTGGATCACGTAATTGCCGCTGGCCGTGTTGCCGCGGTTGAGGATCGGCACACGATCAGGGTACATTTCGTCGTGATAACCCTCGATCGTCACCCCACTGTCGTCCTCTGAAATGGTGATATTCGCCGCGAGCAGATACTCTCCGGCGTCTACTCGGATAATGTCGCCAGGGCCGAAGTCGTAGGTCTCCAGCAATGCACGGACGGATGCCTTGGGCGTGGCGGGCGAGAGCCCGTCGTTGGCGTCGTCGCCGGGGGCGGTGGTCCAGTCGCCCTCGGCCATTGCGGCGTCGTTGACGTAGAAGAGCGTGATCGGCGCCGAGATCGAAAACGACGCATTGCTCACGTCGGACCAGGCTCCACGCGTGACGCGGACGAAGTAGTTCTCACCGGCTGCGACGGTCTCCGGCACCGTCCACTGGTACTCGCCGTCGTTCTCGGTCGTCTCGGCGATTGTGGCGATGACCACGAGCGTTCCGTCCTGGTCTTCCAGCAACTCGACGGCGGCGGTGTCTTGCCAATCCTGACTGCGCCATTGGATCGCAAAGGTCTGGTCGGCGATCCAGGCCTCTCCGCCGTCGGGCTGCAGGAGCATCACGTACTGGGCTGGGCTGAGGGAGGCCTGCGCCGTGTTGCCGAACGCGCCCAGGTTGACGAACTGGCCGTTGGGCGACGGCTCGTTAGCACAACTGTCACCGGGCGCGCCCCGGTCGACGCCGGGCGACGTAGCGGTGTCCGCAGTCAGCGTGCCGGAAAGCAACAGGGGCAGCCCCGTCCCGGCGTCGATGACCGGGGCCAGCGCGCCGCCGTGGAAGCTGCCCTGTAGACTCTGCAAGTGAAAATCGAGGCCGCCGGGGTCGACGAAGAGCGGATCCTGCGCGATGCTGTGGGCGTCGGTGAAGGCGGCGCTCCGCCACGCGGCGAGCGTCGCACGCGGGGCGTTCTGCCACCAGGCAACCTGGCCGCTGCCGGTGGTCCAGAGCACGCTATAGTCGCTGGAGAGGCCCAAAAGGCTGTCGGTGGCGAACCAGAGATCGTATCCGGCCGCCGCCATCAGCACGTTGTTGCGCAGGACCATGTTCCGCGAGGCGCCATCGATACGAACCGCGTCGCCGCTGGTCTGATAGACGGTGTTATTGACCAGGGCCAACTCGCCCTGGTTCACACGGATACCGTAGGTCGTGTTGCCATAGGACAGATTGTTCGTCACGTCGCCGGTGGAGTAACCGCGGGCGTCAATGCCGACCAGATTGGAATAGACGGCGTTTCCGCGCATCGGCCCGGCGCTGGTCGCAAAGATGCCCGTGTCGGCGTTCTGATAGGCGCGGTTTTCGGCAACTTCGCCGGAGCCGGTATTGTAGATGCCCGTGCGGTTGCCGTGCGCGACATTGCGGCGGGCGGCGGCGCCCGATGCGAGGTAGATGCCGACGTCGCCCGTACCGGTGTGGCCGTAGACCGTATTGCCCGCCACGGACACGCTGCCCGAGGCGTAGACGCCATGGCCGGCGTTGTCGTGGACGTGGTTGCCGACTGCGGCCGCCAGGTCGTAGTTGCCGATTGTGGCGATGGTACCACCGACCGTGTTGGAGACCTGGATGCCGTGCCCCGTGTTAGCGAAGACTTCGCTCTGCCGGAGTTGCACGGAACCCGGATTGACGAGGCAGATGCCCGTGCTGCTGTTGTAGTAGACGTGGCCGGCCGTTAATTGCTCGATTCGCCCGTCGACGTAGATGCCGTAGCGGCCGTTGTGGACGGCAGTGATACCGTCGAGTCGCGTTACCGTCGAGTTTCCTTCAACGCGGATGCCGTCGAGGTCATGGTCGGCCACGACGAGATCCGCAGCCGCGAAGTTCGTGCTGCCGTTGTGGACCCAGACACCCATTTGCGCATCGAGCAGGTCCAGATGCGCGAGCGTCACGAAGTCGGCGTCGTCAAGTTCGACCAGCGGGGCGACGGTGAGGGAATTAGCGTGCCGGAAGATCGCATGATGGTCCACGCCGACGGGCCCGGTCGCCGAAAAGCCCTCGTCATCGCCACGCACTCCCCCACCGGACACGACCAACGGGTGGAGTAGCCGGTAGTCGCCCGTGTCGACGAAGAGTGCCCGGGTCGGGCCTAGGGTGTAGATCCTGAGGACGTTGCCGGGATAAGGCTTGGGCGCCGCGGGGATCCTGCCGGTGTGGCGGTTGCTACCGGTTGCGGTTGCATACTCGTCGCCCGTCACGTCGGCGTCGTTGACGTAGAACTCGGCGGAGTTTTCCGGCACGGTGAACGACTCGGTGCTGCGGTCGAAGACGGCGGGGTTGCCGGCCAGGGAGACGGCGATGCGCAGGCCGTACGTGCCGTAATCGAGACCGGCGGTCGCGGGGATCCACGTGAACTGGCCGTCATCCTCGGTGGCCGCTGCCAGGTTGGCGAGGAACTGCGGGCCGTCGGGTCCGTCCTGGTAGAGATCGATGCGAATGAGCAACTCGTCGGGGTTGTTGCAGGTGTCCCAACGAATGGTGTGTGGACGATCCAGTTCCCAGTCGGTGTAGAGATCGGGAAACCGGAGTGCGAGGTGGGCAGCATCCTGCTGGAGATCCTCGTCGGCCGTCATGCCGTAAGCGCCGAGATCAGGGAGGAGAGTCTCAGGGTGAAGGTAGACGAAGGCGTTGTCGAGATTAGCATTGTTTTCGCTGCCGGCAAGGCGGGTGGCTTCGTAGCGGAACCGGAGGGTGCGCGTGCCCTGCGGCAGTGTCACGCGTCCGCCGACGAGTTCCCAACGCTGCTGCGTGCTGCCGGCCTCGACCACCTTTTCGGAGATCGTCGCGCCGGACGAGTCGAGGAACGAAAGGGTAATTCTGCCCGTATCGGTGGGACTTTCCGAGGCGACACGGACCCGCCCACCGAATACGGCCACAAGGTCACGACTGTCGAGCTCGGCATCACCATAGCCCATTGCGGCCAAGTCAATCGTCTGCTGTGTGTAGCCTTGGGATACCGCGCCGGGGTAGAAGTAGTTGAGAGCTTCAAATGGCGTGGGCGACGATTGCCGCGTGCTGCTGCCGCTATTGACCTGCCAGCCTGCCAGGCCGGATTCGAATCCTGGATTGCTCAGCAGGTTCTGGTAGGAGGCGGGCAAAGCGACATCAGTCAAAGGATCGGCCGCATCGCGAGTTGGGCTGCTGAAGCGCCGGCCGGCTACCAGGTCAAACACTCGGAAGTCGCCGGTTCCGCGGCCCAGGAACCGAGGCTCGGACCAGGCGGGGTTGAGCACCGTGCGGCCGATCGAGTGCAGGTCGAACTGGTGCACGTCCTCCTGCCAGTCCAGAAGATCGGTGAAATCCCTGGTCCAGTAGACCAATTTTCCGGTGTCGCCGGCGTGGAGGTCGTTGTAGTCGCTGAAGAAGCCGTACTGGCTGTCGTTGGCAACGTAGATGTCGTGGCCGGTCTCCGTCCAGAGGATGTTGCCGCGGAGTTCGACGGCACGGGCACCGCCCTCAAGGCGGATGTTGTCGCCGCCGGAGTAGAACGTGTTCTGGATGATGCAGACGTCGCTCGCTCCGTGGACACGGAGGTTGAATCCTTCGTTATCGTAGATCAGGTTGTGAGCGATCCACTGCCCGTTGCGAGCTTCGATTCCGGCGAAGTTGTCGGCAATACGGTTGAAGAGCACCGGGCCGGAGAAGGCCAGCGGCGTCGTGTTTCGCTCAATCCAGTTGGCGTGATCCAGGTCACTGCCACCGAGGGTGCCGTTGCCGCTGATACCGGTCACGTTGCCGAAGATGTGCTGGTTCTGCATTTGGCCGGCGAGGTCCACCCCGACCGTATTGGCGTAGATCTCGTTGGGCTCACTTGCGCCGACGAAGCCCAGGGCGGAAACCGAACCGGTTACCGTCGCCCGGACGCCGACGGCGTTGTCGTGGATCCGGTTGCCACCCAAATCGGCGGCCGCGGCGTAAACGACGCCGGTCTGGAAACCGGAGATATCGTTGTTATGAATCGAGCCCGCAAACGCTGCAGCGATGCTCAGTCCGGTGCCGGAACCTGGATTCTCGAGGAGATTGGCGGAGATCGTTCCGCCGGAAGGGGCACCAAGCGCGATGCCGGTTGCGAAGCCGCGGATGGTGTTGTCCGTTAGGGTCAAGTGGGCCGCACCGCTGCCGGTAACAGCGACCCCTGCCAGTCCCGTGCCGGTACCGTCAAGGATGTTGTTGGCAAGCACGACGTGGTCGGTGCCGCCGGTGAGCGCAACCGACGTCGCCGCGCTGATCGTGTTCCAGGCAAGCTGGGTGCCGGAACCGCCGTCGAAGGTGACGCCGACGGTTGGCAACACGCATTCGCGGATCGTCAGATTTTCGCTGCCGACAGCCGACACACCGCCGGTGAGCACCAATTGGTCCAGAGTGACCCCAGCCGCACCATTGACTGCGACCTGCCCACCGATCGAAGCGCCCGGGGCACCGAGAATCATCACGCCCGAATCGGCCGCGGTGATCGTGAAACCCTCCGTGTGGACTCCGAGAACCACGATCACATCGCTCTCATCCAGGTCTTCGCTATCGAGAATGCTCTGCACGGTGACGTGCATGCCGGGTACATTCGCGGCCAGATACACGCTGGCCGGCTCGAAGCGGTTGCCTACAAGGCCGACTTCAGAACGTCCGGAGAGAATATCGTTCCAGGCGGCGAACGGATGACCACTGGGATCGACGGCCAAGGAGAGCGACTGGACTTCCCTGGTTGAAGGAACGACGCCCTGTCCCGAGGCATCACCGGGCGCGTTTTCGGCGAACCGGGAGCCGTTCCAATGCTTCGCATAGACAGCGGTTTCCTGATTCGCCCGATGCGGGCCGGCATCTTCCCGCCAAGCCAGGTGAAGGCCTGTGCCGCCGGAGGCCATCTGCGGCTGGGTTGCATCGCCCGAAGAGTCCGACACTCCCCCTCCTCGCGTGGCGCCTGCGCCGGCCGGTTCCCAACCGGAGACCGTATGCCGCGCGGCGTAGATCTCCCAGCGATCGGTGGTCTGGTCTTGCCAGGCGACGAACAACTCGCCCGTGTGGTAGGCCACGCTCGGGGCGCGGCTTGCGCCGGAAGTCCGACTGACGCCGGAACCGGTTGCGGAACCGCTCAGTTCGTTCCACTGGCCGCCGCTGTATTCGCGGACGTATATCTGCTCGATGCCGCCGACTACTTGCGTCCAAGCGACGGCGATCTTGGTGCCGTCGACGGCGATTGCCAACTCGCTCAATTCAGTATGCTCGGGATTGGCGGCGGGGATGCCAAGAGATTGCCATGCGGCGCCGTCGAATCGGGCGACCATCACCTGGGGCCAGCCTGCCGAGCGATCGAGCCAGGCGACCACCGGCCCCGACGACGAGCCGATGAGGTGGGCCTGGTCGGCTGCGCCGGTGTTGCTCACGCCGCCCGGCCCGAGCGATCCGCCGAGAGCGACCCACTGGCCATCGCCGCCCTGGGCTGCGGGGTTGAACATCGCAACCTTGACGTTGCTGCCCGTGGCGGTCCATTCCGTCCAGGCAACCACCGGGCGCCCCAGGTTGTCCAGCGCAATTGAAGGCGAGCGGGAAGAGCCGGACGTACGGCTGACACCGCCGCCTTGCGCGCTGCCCACCATTTCACTCCAGCCGATGCTACCATGCCGGGCGACATAGATCTCAAAGTTGCCGTTCCGTGAGTCGGCCCACGCCACGTACTGCGCATCGGCCGCCGCCACCACGCTGGGTTCTAATGAAAGTCCCGTATCACCGCTGAACCCGAGGGGACCGGCCGATCCTCCGAAACCGGTCCAGCGACCGCGTTCGTCCGTTCCTATGGGCAAGGAGGCCATGGCATAGGCGAAAGCCTGGCCAGGCTGGATCGCCGGATCCGGCGTTGGAATCGGCATGACGAAATCGCTGGGTACTGCCGACTCCCCACTGCCGTAGTCGAGGAAGTCGTCGCTACCGGAACTGCCGTCGAGTAGATCGTCGTCACCTTCGCCGAAGAGCTGGTCGTTTCCGCCGCCGCCGTAGAGACGGTCGCGGCCCTGTCCCGCCTGGTTGCCGTTGCTGCCGAAGTCGCCGTAGAGATAGTCGATGGCGTCGTCATCGCCGCTCCCGTCGGCGTTGAATCCGTACAGGATATCGTGATCGGGGCCGCCGATGAGCAAATCGCTTCCCGCCTGACCTTGGAGCAGATCGTCGCCGGCCCCGCCGTCGAGCAGATCGTCGCCGGCCCCACCATCGAGGCTATCATTTCCGCCGCCGCCAAGAAGCCAGTCGTTGCCCGCACCGGCAAAGATCACATCGGCGCCGTCGTCAGAACCGTAGAGGATGTCGTTGCCGTCGCCGCCGTCGAGCATATCGCCGACTCCGCCGCCGCGGAGGACGTCATAACCGGCTCCTCCGTAGAGCAGGTCGATTCCGAGTCCGCCATCGAGTTCATCGTCTCCTTCGTCGCCATGGAGTTCGTCGTTGCCGCCCTGGCCCCTAAGGCGATCATTTCCGAGACCGCCATGGATGCGGTCGTTGCCTTGATGGGAACCGTAGAGGCGGTCATCGCCGGCATCGCCAAACAGCTCGTCTCCGCTGCCGGAGCCGGCCCAGAGTTCGTCGTCTCCATCGCCGCCGCGGATGTAGTCCGCTCCGGCCCCACCGTCGATGAAGTCGGCGCCCGGCCCGGCGACAATGTAGTCGGAACCTCCCAGTGCCCACACCGAATCGTTGCCGTCGCCCGCATCGATTACATCGCCGAACCATACCTGGTCGGTGAAATCGGGGTCGAAGCCGCCTTCGTCAGAGCCGTAGATGCGGTCGTTGCCCTCACCGCCGATGAGAACATTGCCTACGCCCGCGTCGGCGGAAAGCAGGTCGTCGCCGGTGCCGCCGTCGAGCTGATCGACGCCCAGTCCGCCGTAGAGCTGGTCGTGGCCCGATTCACCAAAGAGCTGGTCGTCCCCATCTTCGCCGAAGACGAGATCGTCGCCACTGCCGCCGTACACCAGGTCGTTGCCTGACCCTGCATAAAGTCGATCGGCCTGATCGCCGCCAAACAGATGATCGAGACCTTCGCCGCCGTACAGGACATCGCAGCCGACCTCGCCGTAGACATAGTCGTCCCCAATGCCCGCGATGAGGATGTCATTCCCATCGCCGCCCCAGAGTGTGTCGTCTCCGGCATTGCCTTCAAGAAGATCGTCACCGGAGTCGCCAAAGGCCGTGTCATTGCCATCGCCACCGAAGACGCGATCGTCGTCTTCTCCACCGTAGAGCTGGTCGCCGCCGATTCCGCCGTAGATATCATCGCGACCTGCGTCACCATAGATCGTGTCGGCATCGGCATCGCCGAGCAAGAAGTCATCCCCAAGGCCGCCGTGAATCTCGTCGTTCCCTGCCCCGCCATAGGCGTTGTCGTTTCCGTCTCCGGCATCGATATAGTCGTGGCCGTCGTGGCCATACAGAGCATCGTTGCCGTCGCCGCCGTAGAGCTGATCGTTATCCTTTTCGCCCGACAAGCGGTCGCTGCCGCCTTGACCGTAGAGAGTATCCGCCCCGTCGCCACCGTAGAGATAGTCGTCGCCTTCGCCGCCCAGCAAGGTGGCTACGCTGTCGATGACCGTGCCGTGGCCGCCCAAGAGGATGTCATCCCCCCGCCCTCCGTAGAGGATGTCGTTGCCGTCCGCGCCGACGAGTGCAGAGGCACCGCCGATCAGCCAGTCGTTCCCTTCGCCGCCGTAGAGGGCGTCATTGCCCAAGCCGCCGTACAGCGTATCGTTGGCGTCGCGGCCATAGAGGGTATCGTTTCCTTCACCGCCATCGAGAGTGTCGTCACCGCTGCCGCCATCGAGACGATCGCTGCCCGCGCCGCCGAGGATCTGGTCGTTACCTTCTTCGCCTTGCAGTTCGTCGTCTCCGTCGCCGCCGTCGAGCGTGTCACTGCCGCTGCCGCCGGCGAGGAAATCTTTGCCATCGCCGCCGCTGAGCGTGTCCTGGCCGTCACCGCCCCATAGCTCGTCGTCATCCGCGCCACCGTAGAGGGCGTCATCGTTCGCCCCGCCGAGCAGCCGATCCTTGCCGCCAGCGCCATGCAGGGTGTCGTTGCCTGCCCCGCCGTCGAGCATGTCATTGTCTTCGCCGCCGTCAAGCAGATCATTGCCCTCGCCGCCGACGACCCGGTCGTTGCCTGCCCCGCCGAAGAGCTGATCGTTCCCGCTGCCACCTGCCAGCTCATCGTTCCCGTCATCGCCATAGAGGATTGCTGGGCCGTTGCCGGCGGCAAGCTTGTCGTTGCCTTCGCCTCCGCGTAGTTCTGCCGCGCTGAGGACGGGTGACACGACGACGTTTCCGTCGTCGTCCACGACCGTTCGGTTGAGCACGATGGAGTCGTCGCCGCCGCCGCCGTCGGCGACGATCTTCTTCACGCCGCTGTACTTTTGCTCGAAGCCCATCGCCGTGACGAGCACGGTCTCACCGCTGGGGGAGTTTGGATCGCCCGATAGATGGCTGACCAGGAAAGTCTCACCCAATTCACCGTTGGTGTTGATCCGTTGCTGCTCCTCCGGTGTCAGACCCCCTGGCATCCTGGCTGCGGCGTCGGGCCCCATGTTTAGGCGGAGCACGCCGCCACCGAGGTCGGTTGCCAGGATTGGTTCTTTGCAGCTATGGTTGTCGAAGTCCAGCAGCGTCGCCTCGGCGATCGTAAAGTCCCAGGTCTTCCTCAACGGCCAGATGCCGACACTGACGTATGCATGAAGCCCAGCAGTCATCGTGCCGCGGAGATCGAAGGCGCAGCCCGGCCCGAATCTTGCCAGTTCATCGAAGTGTGCCTTGCCGTCGCCGTCCCAGTCGCGAACATCTGCCGATGCGGTCGCATAGATGCCACCCCCCACGTCCGCCGAGGCAATCAGGATGTCAATGCCGCCCTTGGCTTCAAGGCTGCCCATGAGCGTGAACTCCGGCACGTCCTGGCCGGCTTTCTTGACATCGGTGAAGTAGAAGCCCGCGGCCAGATCTTCAATATCGCCGCTGTTGGCAAGTAGCGCTAAACCATGGCTGTCGTAGCCGAACTCCATGTCGACGCCGACTGCCAGCGTACCAACCATCCGGACTGGCACCGGTCCCAGCCACATCAGCGGCATGTCCGTCGAGAATTCCAATTTCAACGCTGGCGGGTTGAACTTGAAGAGGTCGACGTCTGCTCCCAGCAGGATGTCGAAGGCCAGACTCGGGTCTTCCAACAACGGAAAGGACAGAAGGTCACCAAACGACTGAGTGCCCAGCAGTTCAAGGAAGTCGGCCGCTGTCTGCGCAAGATCGTTGCCGACCAACCCCCGCAATTCGTCATATACTTTCTGCTCAGTCGATTCATTCGTTCTGGCCGAGGCACTCAAGCGGAAATCGGCAGCGCGGGGATCGGCCCCTCCCGCCAGGTCAAAGGAACCCAGCGGAACCTGCAGGTTGTGCCCGGGAGAAAAACTGGGCAGCTCGGTGATGGTGTGGGCAACGTCCGCCAGCACTGCAATAGCCTGGTACTCTGCCGTGCCGAACCTCATCGCTAGATCCACCAACGATACCCCGCCCTTGCCATCCGCGTTGAGCAACGTGTTGACGCCGGGAATGTCTGAGACCACTGGGATGTCAGCGGTCACCAAATCCAGCAGCGGTTTGACCGGCGTGAGAACGTCCTGGACCGTGCCCAAGACCGGTCCGAGGAAGTCGGAAAGGAAGGAGCCGACGTCCAATTGCACGCTTGGAAACCCGAGTTGCGGCTGGTTGCCGAATTGGGCGGCAGGCAGGGTCGTGGCGGCATCCGCAAACGACCAGTCGAGATGGATATCGGCCAGCAGCGAGGGAAACATGGCCGATGGACCGAAGTTGAGCCGCGTCTTCAGGTTGATATCGGCGTCGCCGGTCAGCCGGGCGTCGACAAGCGGCGGGCTGTTATAGTCCATCGACGCGAGTTCGCAAAAAGTCAATCGCCCATCGCTGCCGCCTAGGTCGTTCACGTCCACGGAAAACGTCCCGGTAAAGGCGCTCGGGTGGCTGGGATCGTCTTGGACACTCAGCGGCAACAGACCGAGCTTGCCGCCGGCCTGCATCTCGCCGGGAAATGCCGCACTGACGTTCACTGCCAGCTCGTTGGCGGCATTGGTATCCACGTAGAAGCCGTCCGTGCGGTCCACGCCGAAGGAAAGCGCGTAGTCGAAACCCACGCCCGCCCGGATCTTCGTATTCACCACCAAATCCAAGTTCGGCAGGCCCGTGCTGAAGTCCACATCGCTGGCGGCCAACGCCACGCCGCGGTGGAGTTGCAGGTCAAACTGCAGACGATCCGCTTTTTCGTCTCCGTCGGTATCGGTGGAGACGACCTGGATGTCGCCAGCATTGATCGCATGGTCGCCGTTCCGGTCGACCAGGTAGTTCTTCCCCGCCGGACCGAGGGCGGCGACCAACGCCTGCTGGACCAGGACCGGAGTCTTGGCTTCCACACCGTCGAGACTGGCATGGAGTTGGGCGACAAGGCTACTGCGGAATCCAGCCGAGCCGTCGATGAACTCTCCTGCCTGCTGGAGTTGTTCGCCGAAGAAGGGGATCGAGACGCTGTAGACCTCGTAGCCCAAGGCATCCTGCAGACTGTCGAGATACTTGTCCAGGCCGTCGATCACCGTGCCAGTGTTGCTCAACAGGTCGATCCCAGCCAATTCCGTGCTAAGATCGGGCGCCGCGAACTGGTTTACAGACCCCGGATCGTGTTCCAGGAACGCGCAAAGGTCGCTGATGTCCAGCGTGAAATTACCCAACGGCTCGTCCGCCGGATATGCCAGCGGCAGGACAGCCGTCGCATGTCCGGCAATTGCCAGCTCGATGCCCGAGGCCGGGTCGGCAGTCAGCGCCGCCAGATCATAGCGGCCCCCGGGGGCGGTTGCCAGCGTCACCGCGAAAGTGGCCGGAGTGGTCGTTCCTGCGTCGCCATCGGCGTCGAGCACCATGTTTCCGTTGACCACGGACAAGTCCAGCGGACCGGCCGCGGCCGAAAAGCTGCGGTTGGCGCCCACCGCCCGGACGCCCAAATCCAGGCGGGTGCCGTCGTCCAAGAAAGCCGCCGGCACCGCCGGGTCGCTCAAGTCGATGCCCAAGATCAATTGCACCGAGCTTTCGGCCGTCACGTCCAGCGGCGCTTTAGGTCCTGTGTCTGCCAGATTCGCGATGTTCTCCCAGCCAGCAGGCGTTTCTCCCTTCAGTTGCGAGAGCCGCGCTACATCTAGGTTTGTGCCACACTGTCCAACGTCCTGGACGCCTGTGCCGATGGTCAGCACGAACTGCAGATCGTTGTCCACCATCTGAAGGGTCGCACTTCCGGGGGTTACCCCGAAGACGGTCTCAATCTGCTCTTGGATTTCCTGCACCGAGCCAACGGAATGCTTGGCCAACTCCGACGCCTTGGCCTCGAAGTCGCCCGCAAATCCGCTCAGGCTTGCCACCGAGCGATTCACGATTGGCAATTTCTCGCCCAGCGCGGCGTATCCTTTCAGACTGTCGAGCCAGACGGCGGTTTGCTCAAAGGCGTCTACCACGGTCACAAAGCTCATGTGCTCGAACGCCCGTAACGGGCCCATGTCCGTGTAAACGGGCTCGGAGGGCGAGGAGGGGTCGGCGAACGGGACAGTGTACTGGACTGCCCGGCCCGGTTGGTCGGCGATGATCCCGCCGGGGGCGGAAACGTTCAGCAGCGCTACCTCCGCCGATCCGCTCAGCGCCGGTGCGGTCATCACGGTGCTGACGTCGGTCACCACCGCCTGGCCGAATTCCGCCAGCGTGATGATCCCCGCTGTCGCCGCATCGGGATCGATCAGCGTAAAGCTCACCGGCGTGCTGCCGGTGACCGTACCATGCTCAAAGGCCACATCCAGGAATCCTAGCCGCGCTGTGCCGGACACATCGCTCGCCGCTACGCTCACGGTTCCTTCAACCAAGCCATCGCGGATGAACGCCCGTTGCGTCAGCGGGTAGCTGGCCGACTGGCCGTTCTGAAAGCGTAGTTCCGACAGCGCCGGGTCACCGTCGGCTGCCAGGATCATCAGATCCGGAGCGACCCCAGTCCCCTTGGTCGACAGCGTTAGCTTGTCGCCGTCACGGCCCGCAACCACCACAGCATTCAGTCCCGCTTGGTCGAGCGCGGTATTGATGTCCGCCACCAGATCGTCGACGCTGGTGTTGCTGGCATCGGCAGGCACGGTTACGGCTGTTGGTGCCCGCTCGCCCACAGCGAGCGTGAAATGGGCTGGAGCCGACAGAACGCCGTTAGCCGGAGCAGCGGAGGTCGCCGTGAGGACGGCCGCACGACTGGTCAAGTCAATGCCGACAACCAGGTCGATTTGCGCGGTTGCGTTCAGGTCTACACTGCCTCCCGCGGCGGCAAGGTCTGTCAACGCGCCCGGTGCCGTAGCGAGGTTCAATAGCGCGGAGACACTCGCGAAGTTGTGCGAGATCAGAAGATGGTACGTGAGTTGTTTGGTTGCCGGGTCGTATTGAGCGTCAACCTGGGACGGCGAGAGCCCAAGAACGGATGCGAATTGGGCGGCCAACTCCTGGGCGGTGCTGTAAGTCGGTTCGCCTGAAGTGGTTTGGAGCTTACTCGTCAATTGACTGGAAACGGCCGTGGAAAGATTCCATAGCTCGCCCAGACGGACATTCTTGGCCAGCGGCAAGGGAACATCCAACAGCGGCGACTGGCTCAGATCGCCCAACCGACTGCCCATCAGGTCCAGCACGTCATTGATGTCGACCGAGGAGACGTTCGTGAAATTCCGTAATTCGCCGAAGTCAGCGCTGCAAGAAATGGCAGGATCTTCGCCGCCAAATACATCGGTGGAACTGAGCGTCACCGTCGACTGGCTGGCGGGCGTGTAACTTCCGAGGCGGCCCGCCGTTACCGGAAGCGTAGCGATAAACGTGCCGGACGGCTCCAGGCCGACCAAGTCGACCAAGGCTGTTCCTTGAAGCTCCGCCAGCGTCACACTCTCCAACGGATCGTTATCGGGATTGGAAACGGAGACGGCCAACTCGCTTTGCAGAGTTGCCGTGGCGTTTTGCACCACCGTTTGGAAGAATCCCACACGGGCGTCGAAGTCCAAATCGCTTTCTTCGACCTGTGCGCCGGCCGACATCTCCTCGATTCGGATGAAGAACGATTCCGCAGGGGCAAGCCCCTTGGCGAGATCGCACCCGAAGGCAAAGTCCAGGTGTAGGCTAGCGGCCATGGGTACCGTGGCATCTCCGGCATGCAGCCCCAATCCGGCCGCGCTCGATCCCAGGTCAATCGGCGCTGCAATGACACGCGTCGCGTTGAGAACCAGGTCGAAACGCAATTCACTTGAACCAGCGTCATCGTATAGCCCGCCGCTAACGATCGCCGGATCGACGACAATCTCCAGTCCGCCCACACTTTGGCTGAGGCCGCTAAGGACGCCCACCAGTTCCCCTGTGGTCGGCGAATTGTCGCCGGCAAAGTAGGTCGCTATCGGATCTCTAAGCCCCTTCGTGAGGATCTCTTCAGAATCCAATGCATCGCCCAGGCTCGTGCGGAGAAGGGGAAGCGACTGTGTGAATCGATCGAAGCTCTCCAACTCATGGGCCCATGTTGCCAGACCGGTCAGGCCGTCGAGAATCGCCTCTTGCTGCGCGTTGGAGATCGACATGTCGACCGATAACAGCCTGCGATCCTCGAGGGGTTCGAGTCGCAAGGATACTCGGCTATTGGGACGGCAACGGTGCTTTCGGTTTAAGGTGTACTTGCCCATTTCTTCCCTCGCGACTTCTTCATCTAAGTCAATGCGGCACCGCAACGTGTCGTGAAGAGACCCGCTGGGCGGTTGCTTCGTTGGCTGGACGACTTCGAGCGTGAGTATGATCGGCGCGCAATGTGCGCGGCGTGTCACAGGCGAATGGATGGCGGTTTGCACCGCGTTTCCGAACTGGGCGGGGAAACAGCGGGGATTCGTTCGCGCTGGCAAACTACGACGAACGAGTGGCAGGGGCCTCCAACAGAAACGCAACGCCCGGCGGTCCGGCGACCGTCGGAGATGGACGTCACGCATTTAAGAGCGTGCGCCGGCACTGCTCCGCCGACGAGAGTCTGTAGCTGTCGTCAAGCGCGAATAATCAGGACGCGGAATCTTGCAGCAGAAGAGGAAGCAATCTGAGTGCACACACGGGACAATCTCAAGCATCGCACCCTTCCACTCAACTACGTCCACCTCCCCATAAGTAGCGGTGATTTTAGCTGCCAAAAACCAGTTGTCAAGTAGGCGAAAACTGATTTTGATGGCGGATTGGGATCATATAACCGTGAAACACCGAGAGCGCCGTGGTGGGCCGCAATGTTCAACGCCCGGCGTTCGTCACAGATATGGGCGGCAGTACCATCCCGCGACATCACTCTCGTCTCGCACATGCGTGTGGAGGTCGGCATTCTTAATGATGCCCCTCTGAAGCAGAGTCTTGTTCGCGTGGTTACCCCACTTTTCCCACCGAGCTGCTATTAGGCGGTGTGGAGCGTGCCTTCGGTTTGGCTTGGAGCAGACGCAGTGGCCCCAATTGGGCCTCCCCGCATCCTATGGCCCCCGTCCACCGCCCGTGACATCCCCAGAAAAACAGCCTCCGCGGGCCGACGCGAATCCGTGGCTAAACGGCAAATCAGTGCAATCTGTACAAGTACGCGGCAGACTGGTGGTCACCACTGTGGGCACCCCAAAAATGCCGAGAGGCCTTAACTCTAAACGGGCTCAATAGATACGAACACCATCGATCCGCCTCCGGAGCCGAAGGCTACAGGTTCGAATCCTGTCGTTCGGCCGCGATATGCGGCCAACGCCGGACGGCCCGGAGCCGAAGGGGAATGGTCGACATGACTTTGCCGTTACCGATACGCTCAAGCACTGGTAGAATCAGCAGCGTACGACCACATCGCGATCTGACAGTGTGAGCCTCGTGGCTTGTAGGCGTGTGAGCTGAAAGGAATGGGCTGTGGCGAAGAAGAAGAAACGGGAAATGACCGAGGATGCTGCCTTCGAGATCGCTCTGGGGGATCATCCTGAATGGCGTCATTCGTGGCAGAGGGGCGAGTTGGCCGACGAGATCCCTGGCGAAGATGGCCAGCCGATGAGTCCCCTCGCCCATTTACACATTCACACGGTCGTCGAACGCCAGCTTGCAACTGATGACCCAAAAGGCGTACTTGCCATCGCCCGCGAGTTGGAACAGCTCGGCGTGTCTCGGCACGACGTGCGGCACGAGATTGGTGCCGTGATCGCGGAGCACATATGGTATATGACGAAAGAAGGCTGCACGTTCGACGAAGGTCGCTACCTGGCGGAACTGCGCAAGATCGTCGAATCGCATCGGTGACACTTTGAGACTCGACGCTATGAGGCTTTCAGCGTTCCTGCTTTGAGGAACCGTTCGAAGCCGGCCAAATCCAGATGGCCGCGATACATCAAGTGCGTCCGAATCGAGATGACATCTGCCTCCCGGGCCGGTTCCTCGTCTTTGTTCGACGGCATCAGCATACGAGCTTTTGACTCTGCGTGCTCGAAGACGAGGCAGTTTGGCTCGACGCTCTTGCGTGCCTCGAACCCTAGATCGAGTAGTAATTGCCGAAGTTGGCGATTGGTCGGTTGCATGAGGGCAACTCCCTTCACCCTTCCAGGTTCATTCGCTTAAGCGAAAGCGGTCGATCGTCTTGACGGTAATCTTGTTGGCCCACGGCATCCGGATCGTTGTTGTCTTCTGGTCTGGATCCAGCCCGCCTAGGACGTCATCGATGTACTGGCGGACGTCCACCCAATAGCCTCTGTGTCGGCTTGCATCGTAGAGGACCAGGATAAACGGAAGCTTCTGGGATTCTCAATACCAGTAATGCAGGTGCCTTGTTTCGATGGCTGGGCAAACGGCGTATTCTGCCGCCGTGTTCAAGTGGTCGGTAGCTTTCAGTTGGAAGCGGACCTCGCCGTTCTCGATCTCCCCGGTCTCGGGAGAGAAGTGGAACATGGTCGCGTCATACCCGTATTCGCGTCGAGTCGCTGGAACCAGTTGGTGGCCTCGCTCAAGTACCTTCCGCTCCAGGAAGTTGAGGCTCATCTCCTCGATGACGTGCTGGCGTGTTCGATGCGTGCGCTGCCCACTCCAGTCAAACGGAAACATTCGGCAACCCCAGGCTCTCCAAGCCACGGCCTCGGTAGTTCGTCTCTATCCATCATCGGCTCCAAGCGGACCCCGCCTTGGCCATGAGATGATACCGTGATTTCGCCGGCCAACGCTAGGCCAACTTGTTTTCCCGGAAGCATTTGCGCTCACCGGATTTCGGGCGAGATGCGTATTTCAGCGGGTTTTCCGAGGGGCCTTCGGCGGAAGGCCCGTCCTTGTATCCCACTTCTTGGTGGAAAGCTCGATTTCAGACAGTCGCCTCCGTGGCGAGGGCAGGAATCGACTTCGGACTGAGTCATTTGGCCGTGATCTCAACACTTTGGCCCCCGGAAGGCCAACCCGATGAAACCGGCCCCGACGCCGGCTACGCCGCCTTGCGCTCGTAGTGCCTCAACAGCCCGCCCAAGTGCTCGTGACAGACCACGCGGGCCGTCAGAGCGTTCCCTACGCCGCCCCCTCATCCGGGCGCCTTCAGCTTCCGAATCGCATCAACCTGCTCGTTCTGGTCGACGTGGGTGTACACCTCCATTGTGAGGCGAATGGGGGCAGCGGTTTGCAGGCTCCGTCACAGCCGTGGCGGCGGTAGTACTTGGTGCCATCTTCCCGGGTGACCTCGGCGCCTGCCCGGGCGGAGATGGGGAATATGCGCGCTTCAAACTGGCATGTGCGTTTTGGCGCTCAACGGCGAATCAGGCGGCTCGGCGGGTAATAACCAAGTAGAGGCCGGCAAAAAGCCAAAGCCAGACGAAAACCCGGAGAGCCAGTTTCGCCATGCCCACACAAACGCTGATTGATCTGAGCGTTCTAGGCACCGAGCCTGCTGAGGAATACCACGCCAAGGCAGGACTGTATCTATCGAGCCACCAGCTCATCGACTTCATGCGATGACAGTACCCTCCCAGCGACTTCGGCGCGGTCGGCAGCGCCAAGCGTTGTCACCCTCATCGAAACCCGTGGCGATGGCGGGCTGTTCCTGTGCGCTCCGACACCGGGCTACGAGCTGATTCAAGGCGACCTGGCCAATCCGCCCGTCTTGACTGAAGCTGAGCGTGAAACGCTTCTGCAAGCCGCCTGGGAACTGAACGAATACTGGCCAGAACCTCGCCCGTGTTCGCCCACGTTGGGCCACGTTGCGTCCGTTTCCAACGTTGGCGTCCAAGTCCGGCCCGGTGACGACTACAACGCACGGGGCGACGTGGGCGCCCTGCTCGCCAGGCACGGGTGGCGATTCCGGGGCGAGCGCGGGGATGGGAACGGGCATTGGACCCGGCCAGGGAAGAACTTCGGCACGTCGGCGACGATGAAGGACCGTACGTTCTACGTGTTCTCGTCGAATGCCGTGCCCTTCGAGCCGAACCAGGCTTTGGAACTGTGACAAAATAAAGTATCCATTTCAACGGGACGGAGCGATTGTGTAATTCCAGTCACCGTGAAACTTGTGT
>ENA-UOUL01002381-UOUL01002381.1-bioreactor-metagenome-genome-assembly--contig:-NODE-2381-length-22104-cov-5.551414_pt1 | contig 22104 bp, 20 predicted proteins | sample MGYA00249838_ERZ747220 | MGnify/ENA primary metagenome ERZ747220 (study PRJEB28778, sample SAMN05720191) | bioreactor metagenome | isolation source: Anaerobic biogas reactor | place: USA:Washington...
GAAAGCCAGCCGTATCCGGGTTTATACGGTTATTTTCACCGTAATTATCCTGTCTTTAAGCGGCCTTTATCTGCGTTTTGAATGGAACAGGTACAAAGGAATTGCCTCATCGGAAGCGATCATGCTGGCGGAGTCGTTGGAATCCGTTCTCCATCCCGAGCATATCGCCGGGTTGACCGGCGATGAACAAGACCTGGAAAAACCTGAATACATAATGACGAAAACCAGCCTGCAGAGGCTTGCCGGGACAACTAATCCCATCCGATTTGCCTACCTTATGGCTGAACGGGAGGGCAGCGTTGTATTCCTGATAGATTCGGAACCTCCAGATTCACCGGATTACTCACCTCCCGGGCAGGTCTATGAAGAAGCCGGTGAAGCTATCCGTACAGCTTTCACGTCCGGAAGGACAGTGTTATCCGAACTGCAGACCGACAGATGGGGGACATGGATCAGTGCGCTGGTGCCCATAAAAGCCCATGACACCGGGAAAATCATCGCTATCCTCGGGATCGACTACCCTGCGTCAGAGTGGTATGCCCGCATTTGGAAGCGGATGATCCCCGACGGGATCATCGTGATAAGTATTCTTCTGCTCTTTTTCGCCTTGCTCCGCACCTGGAGCCAACACTCCACCCTTAAATACCTCAGCGAAAAACTGGTTCTTGATGAAGCGCTGTATCACAGCATCTTCGACCAGGCTCCCATCGGAATCGCGATCGTTAACAACAAGAGCTTTGTATCGCAGTCAGAGTACGGACAAATGGCCATTAACCCAATGTTTGAACGGATCCTCGGCTGGGAGAGCGATGAGCTTTCGAAGCTGAACTGGATGGAAATAACCCGCCCTGACGACCTGCAGGCTGACCTGGACAAATTCGAACAGTTCAAAACGGGCAAAATCAACGATTATTCCATGGAAAAGCGGTTTTTGCGGCCTGACGGATCAAGCGTCTGGACGAATATGCAGGTTTCCCCTCTTCTGGGCGTTGCCGGGGAAAATTCCATGCACCTGTGTCTTCCTGAGGACATATCCGCAAGAAAGGCCGCGGTGGAAGCTCTGAAAGAAAGCGAGCGCAGCAAATCCGTTCTTCTTTCCCACCTTCCGGGCATGGCCTACAGGTGCAATTATGACCGAAACTGGACAATGCAGTATGTTTCATACGGCTGCTTTGAACTGACCGGGTATTTCCCGGAAAGCCTGGTCAACAACAGGCACCTGTCTTACAACGACCTGATAGCGCCCGAATATCGCGACCTTCTCTGGAATGAATGGCTGCGACTTCTTCCTGAGCGGCTGCCGTTTCGGTATGAGTATGAAATCATAACGGCCGGAGGCGAACGCAAATGGGTCCTCGAGCTGGCGGAAGGAATTTTCAATGAGAAGGGCGAAGCGGAGGCCCTCGAGGGAATCGTCATCGATATCTCGGACAGGAAAGAGATCGAAGATACCCTCAGATACAACAACGAACATGACCGTTGGACCGGCCTGTTCAACAGGAATTACCTGGAAAAGCTGCTGACAGGCGACCTCGGAAAGCAAACTGCAGAGAAGAGAGCCGCCGCAATCGTTAATTTGAGTGCGTTGCAGTCCCTGACTACGGTTTATGGATTCCATTACACCCAGGACCTGATCAAAAAGGCGGCGGAGAAGCTCAATGAGTACTGCACGGACAGGCGCCTGCTGTTTTATACCTATACGAACCGGTTTGTTTTCTACCTGAAAGAGTACAGGGACAAGGATGAACTGCTGGAATTTTGTGAAACGCTGGCGAGCGCACTGGGGGCTTTGCTTTCGTCGGAAAGGATCGGCGGCGGGATCGGAATAGTGGAAATCGGTCGGGCTGAGGAGCCTGATGAAGACATGCTCCTGAGAAAGCTCCTGATCGCATCGGAAAAAGCGGTCGATATTTCTGACAGGGCCTTCGGTGTGTGTTTTTATGACGTGGAAATGGAAAGAGAGATACTCCGTGAACAGAAAATAAAGCATGAACTCGCCAGGGTCGCCGCCGGGGATGAGAATAACGGATTGTTTCTGCAGTATCAGCCTATCCTGGACCTCAAGTCAAACAGGGTTTGCGGCTTTGAGGCCCTGGCAAGATTGAACAGTGAACAACTTGGACTGGTTTCCCCCCTGGAATTTATCCCCATTGCCGAAGAAACGAAACTGATTGTTCCGGTCGGGTGGAATGTGTTCCTCCAGGCGTTCCGTTTTCTGAAGAAACTGAAGGAGAAGGGATTCGACACGATCAACGTCTTTATAAATGTCTCCGCTATCCAGGTGCTGGCGGAAAATTTCACTGATGACCTGCTTGAAATGATCAGGGAGGCCGAGGTTTGCCCTGAGAATATAGGAATTGAGATCACGGAGTCGGTTTTTTCTATGGACTACCAGGGAATAAACCGCGTTCTGGGCAGTTTGAGGGATTCCGGCCTTCACATCGCCATTGATGACTTCGGGACGGGATATTCCTCCCTTGCGAGAGAACGGGAGCTGAATGTAGACTGCCTGAAAATCGATAAATTTTTCGTTGATAAGCTGTTAACGCTCAGCGCGGAAGATGCCATAACCGCAGGCATAATTTCCATGGCCCACAGGCTGGGACACTGTGTCGTTGCGGAAGGGGTAGAGCATGAAGAGCAAAAGGAGTACCTGCTCAGGAACGGATGTGACAAAATTCAGGGATTTCTTGTTGCCAGGCCGCTTGATGAAGAAGCGGCACTTGAACTGATCCGCAGTCAGGCAGGAACCGGACCGGAAAGCACTTGAAAGTGAGGGGGCCTGTCCTGTGACGAATCGACACCATTTAGTGCGGAGGTGAAAATGAAGGAAATAGACATTGAAACATGGAGCAGGAAAGAACATTTTCAGTTTTTCCTGAGAAGCGATCTCCCTTTCTACAACGTCAACTTCAATGTTGATATCACCGGGCTGAAGGAATATGCCCGGTCCTGCGGCCTGTCTCTCACCAACACCCTGCTTTTCCTTGCCGTGAAAGCGCTCAACCGGGTGGAAAACTTTCGATACAGGCTTATGGAAGGGAAAGTAGTTCTCTATGACCGGATCAATCCTTCCTTTGCCTGCATCCGGGGAAACGAAGATCTGTTCCGGATGATCACCGTGGAGTTCGAGGACGATATCGTCGCTTTCGACACAAAGGCAAAGGCCGCGATAGAAAACAGCACATCCTATTTCGATCTGTCAATGCTGAAGGGCCGGGCCGACTTCGCTTTCTTTTCGCCTCTTCCCTGGATTCCCTTTACCGCCGTCGACCACACGATGAGCCTGAAAAAAGAGGACTGCATCCCGAGGATCTCCTGGGGAAAATACTCGCAAGCCGACGGAAATGTGCTGCTTCCCTTCAACATCCAGGTGAATCATATTTTCATCGACGGGATGCACGTGGGGCAGTTTTACCAAACACTCCACGAACTGATCCGGGAGCAGATGAAGAAATGACCTTCAGCCCGGTCCTCATTAGTCCCGGTGTTCCAGCCCCTGGGAAAGCGAAAGGAACGATATGATTTCGACAGCGAGATTATTCCTGGAGCCGGTAACGCCGGAAGACGCGGGCGAAATACGTCGCCTTGCGGGGGACGAGGCTGTCGCCCGGAGCGCCCTGAATATTCCCCATCCCTTCGAAGAGGGCATGGCCGAGGAATGGATCGGCCGACTGAAGCCCGGTGATGTGGTTCTTGCCATCCGGCAAAAAGGGGAGGACACCCTCATCGGCATGATCGGCCTGATCCGTGACGAGGAAAATGACAGCGCCGAGCTGTCGTACTGGATCGGTCGCCCGTACTGGGGACGCGGCTTCGCCGGTGAGGCCGCGAATGCCGTTGTGGAGTACGCTTTCCGCAGCCTTGGCCTCAACCGGATATTCGCCACCACTTTGTCCCGAAACTCTGCGTCAATCCGGGTGCTGGAGAAGGCTGGTTTCAAGGTCGAGGGATGCCTGCGCCGGCACGTGAAGCACTGGGGCCAGTTCGAAGATCTGCTCTACCACGGGCTTCTGCGGGCGGAGTACGAAGAGGAATTCGGGGAAGACAGGCAGTAACGGTTCGGATCTGCCTTACGCCGTTCTGAAACGATCCCGGCAGAAAAGGGGCGATACAATGTCCGAGTTGCATGAAGAAGTGACGATCAGGCTGATCAACGACAATGTCCAGTTTACCGGTGTTTCCGAGGCCAATCCTGACCATCCGGTCACTATTGATTATGTTCCGCCGCTGGGGGACGGAATGGGATTCAGGGGGCTTGAACTGTTTCTTCTCAGCTTCGGGGGCTGCAGCGCCACAGCGGTAGTGGCTCTTTTAAGAAAAATGGGGAAGACTGTAGCCGGATTCGAAGTCAAGGCGAAGGGAATCAGGAGTGGGAAGCCTCCCATAAGGCTCGAAAAGATCTGTATCGAATTTCTCCTGGAGTCGAAGGACGCGGAGGAAAAGGATCTCCGGAGGGCTGTCCATCTGGCGGAGGAGTCGCTCTGCCCCGTCTGGCAGCTCATAAAGAACAACGTTGACGTTGTACCGGAATACAGGATCGTCAAATAGCGGGAAAAGAGGCGTCACTGAAGGTCAATCGGAAGTGTCAGCCAGCTGTGTCAGGGTCTCTGCTCAGCAGGCATTCCGGCGGTGGGAATGGTCCGGGAAAAGAAATAGAGGGCGCTTTTTTTATATCCTGAGACCGGTAGTTTGATTTATGTCATCCTGAGGTTCTAAAAAAGGCGAGATTCTTCTTCGCTCAGAATGACAATCCCTCCAATCCTGAGACCGGCGGCTTGATTTATGTCATCCTGAGGGCTGTTTCACCGCCCGAAGGATCTCGATTTTAGGTTCCCCAAAATAGGTGACTTATGGCACCGGAACGTGATAACAGTGGACAGGGAGCATTATTCGGTGTCCGCGACCTGCAGGCGGTGCTTGAGGCAGTGAAGGATTGCTGCAGCGGCATCTCCCTGTTCGCCTCCAGCCTCGGCGCCTATTTCAGCCTGGACGCCTAACGGGACGCGACTTTCCGGAAGTCCCTCTTCCTCTCGCCGGTGCTCGATATGGAGCGGCTTATCCGGAACATGATGCAGTGGACGAACGTGACCGAAGACCGGCTCCGGTTTCTTGAGAACTGGCCGGGGGAACAGGAGTACGAATAAATTACCCGGGAGGACGGCCATGAATACGAGTTCTTTATGGCGCGCTGCCCCTCATTAGTAAAGAGATCCTGGAATACAGAAAATTCCATGAAAAAATAGGATCGATTCTTTTGTTTTTCGTCGTAAAAAATGTATTGAAATACGATATATTCATCGTATATTTTGCGCAGGCGGTGTATAATCTCCCTGAGAGGTGATTGCAATGTACCGTGCCGCAATAGAAGCGCTTGAACGATGGAAGGCGAAAAAAGAGCCGAAACCGCTCCTCATCAGGGGCGCGCGCCAAGTTGGCAAAACCTGGCTGATGAAGGAGTTTGGAAGAAGAGCCTTCAAAAACACGATTTACGTAGGATTCGAAAACAACCGCCAGATGAAAGAGCTGTTCGAGGGCGATATGCGGATCGACCGGATCATCACTGGCCTGGAACTCTACGCCGGGCGGAAGATCGATCCGGAGGACACGCTGCTCATCTTCGATGAAATACAGGAAGTCCCCTCTGCGCTGACCTCCCTAAAATACTTCAACGAAAACGCACCACAGTACAGAATCGTTTGCGCCGGTTCCCTGCTCGGTGCAGCGTTGCATCCGGGAACGTCATTTCCCGTCGGAAAGGTAGAGTTTCTCGAGCTCTATCCGCTTTCCTTCAGCGAGTTCATGAAGGCGATGGGAAAGGAGCGCTTCGCGGAGCTTCTGCAGAAAAGCGATTTCGACCTGGCCACCACCTTCAGACAGGAGTACATCGACCTGCTGAAACATTATTATTACGTCGGAGGCATGCCGGAAGCGGCGGCACGTTTTGCTGAAAATCGCGACTTCAACGAAGTGCGCGGGATACAGCAGCGCATCCTGGCCGCCTACGAACAGGACTTCTCCAAACATGCGCCAAATGAAACAGTGCCCCGGATCCGCATGCTCTGGAACAGCATCCCGGCGCAGCTTGCGAAGGAAAACAAAAAATTCATCTACGGCGTCGTGAAAGAAGGAGCGCGGGCAAAGGCCTACGAAATGGCCATGCTCTGGCTTGCCGACTGCGGGCTGGTTCACAAAGTGCATCGTGCGACGTCCCCCCGCCTGCCTTTGAAAGCATACGAAGACGGAAAAGCCTTCAAGCTCTATCTGCTCGATGTCGGCCTGCTTTCGTGCATGGCACGCCTCGACCGGAGAGTATTGCTCGAAGGCAACGCACTTTTCACCGAATTCAAGGGTGCTTTGACCGAACAGTACGTGCTGCAGCAGCTGAAGACGCTCGAGGGCATCGAGCCCTTCTACTGGACCAACGATCGGGGCGGCGCGGAGATCGACTTTCTCCTGGACGGGGGAGACGAAGTTATTCCGCTCGAAGTCAAGGCCGAGACCAACCTGAAGGCGAAAAGTCTGAAAACCTTCTGCGAGAAGTTCCGGCCAAAAACCGCTATCCGCGCCTCCATGGCCGATTACAGAAATGAGGAGCGGCTTCTCAGGCTGCCCCTCTACGCAGTGGAAACGATCGGGAGACGCGCGGGGAAAGAAGGATGAATATGGATGGATACAGCCGTGCAGTGAAACTGTGGCAGTCGTATACAAACACGTCGGCTGCGGATCTGGACAAGCATCTCCACAGCTTTCGCATCCTGTTTGCGTACCATTCAGGAAAGATAGAGAACGAGGAGATCACCTACCACGACACGCGGGAGATTTTTGAAAACGGCAGAGTGACAGGCTATACGGGAAATCCGCGGGCCCTCTTCGAGCAGCAGAATCAGAAACTGTGCTACGAATTTCTGAAAGAGAAAATTGTGAACCGCGAACCGATAGATATTGAACTTGTGAAGGAAGTGCACCGGCTGCTAACCGCCGGTACCTACGACGAACGCAGGTATATAGAAAACAAGGAACGACCGGGCGAGTTCAAGAAGCACGATTATGTAACCGGCGTCCATGAGGTGGGATCGTCCGCACAAGATGTGGAAAGGGAATTGGCGGAGCTGATAGCAGAAACAGGAGCCTACGACGGCGAGGACGTGCTGATGGCCGCCGCATATTTCCATGCCGGGTTCGAATATATCCACCCCTTTGCCGACGGCAACGGACGGGTAGGCAGGACCCTGCTGAACTACTATCTCATGATCCGGAACCATCCTCCCCTTATCGTCCATGACGAGGAGAAGGGAAAGTATTACGGGGCCCTCCAAAAGTATGACGAAACGGAGGATCTGGCTCCCCTTTACGGATTCCTCAGAGATGAAACCGAAAAGACATGGGCAAAAGCCCTGTCCGTTTTTGACGGTCAAAAGACGGAACGAAAAGGCCTGTCGGATTTTACTTGCTGAGTCTCCGCAGCCCATTACAATGAGCTCAACATAATTTACCCGGGAGGACGGCCATGAAAACATACCCGTACTACAAGCTCAACGCCTTCACCATAGGGAACTCCGAGGGAAACCCGGCTGCGTTTCTCGACCTGGGAACGGACCCGCTGTCCGAGGATGCCATGCTGGCCATCGCCAAAGAGCACTCAGGTTTCGTCTCCGAAGTGGTCTACGTCAACAGGGACGATACGGGGAGCATCCTCCTGACCTACTATTCCTCGGAATGCGAAGTTGCCTTCTGCGGCCACGGCACCATCGCCACCATGTATGAGGTCATCCGCCGGGACGACGGGCTGAGAAACAGCCCCGTCATCGAAATCGGCACGAACCGGATGGGCAGGCTGAACATCTACAACCACATCAACGAGGAGGACTGCATCTACATCTCCGCCCCGGACCCCCTCATGATCGGGTGCTCCCTGTCACGGCAGTCTATCGCCGCCGCCCTCGGCATAAAGGACGGCGCGATTTCGGATTCCCTGCCCCTGGATATCATCGACGCGGGGCTCCGGACGCTCATCGTCCCCATAAAGAATCTGGCCGACGAGATCTCCATGTATCCCCACGAGGAAGGGCTGAAACAGTACTGCCTCAAAAACAGTGTGGACATCGTGCTGGTCTACTCCATGGAGACCGCCGGTCCTGGGTACTTCGCCCACACCCGCGTCTTTGCCCCGAAGTTCGGTTACCTGGAGGACCCCGCCACCGGGTCGGGAAACAGCGCCTTCGGCTGCTACCTCATCAAGAACAGGAAGTGGAACGGCCACAGCATCAAAATAGAGCAGGGCGGCGGCAACCGGATCTTTAATGAAGTCAGGCTGAGGACGAAGGACGGAAAGGTCCTCTTTGGCGGAAAGGCCTCACTGAGAATCGAAGGCACCTATTACACCGGCGAGTGATTGATTGCGGGGAGTGAGAACTTCTCTTCGGGATGTTCCTTCAGCAGAAGGAAAAACTCGTTGATGCAGCTGCACGATTTCTCCTTTCACATAAAATTCCACAGGAAGGATCCTCCTGAAACCTCAGGGTGTTATGGCCTGTATTTTCGTTTTATGTAGTGTAAAATCTTATTATTAGATGTTAACATACATAAAATAGAAAATGAAGACGGGATGATGACGGCATGACTGATCTGGAACTGCTTGCGGGCCTGGAGACGGAGATCCCGGGCTGGGTCTTGCAGAACAGGCTTCGCGAGAATGGATACGTCAATGTATGGCAGAAGATAGAGGGCCTGGTATCGGACGGGTACATCGAACGGCTGAAGCGCGGATGGTATTGCCTGGGGCCCCTTTTGCGCAGAAGAGAGCCCTCCCTGCGATATCTTGCCTGCAATGTCTGCGGTCCGGCGGCAGTATCCGGAAACCTCGTGCTCTTTGAAGCAGGTATTATACCTGATGCCGTTGCATCGGTCACGGCCGTCAGTAAGAAGCGGAGCTCCAGCCTGATGACGCCATACGGAAATATCCACTGGGAGAGGCTTCCCTCGAACATGGTGTTTCCCGGCACCAGCAGGGTGGAGGAACCGCCCGGATATATCAGGGCGACGAAAGAAAAGGCCCTGCTTGACCAACTGTACATAACGAGGTATACACCGCAGAACTACTCTCTCTGGAAGGCTTTTGTCTTTGACGACCTGAGGATGGACGAAGAAGCGCTGGCCGGCCTGGATTTTACCCTGATGCAGGAACTGGCGCGGATATTCGCGTCTGCGAAGATAACAAAATACATGAACTGGTTTCTCAATTACTTCGGCATGCCTCGAATCGGGAGGCTGCCCGGGGGAGAGAAGTCCTACCGGCGCGGCCGTATTGAGGAAATAGAGTACGAGTTTGCGGAATGAACCGCTTCGCCGCTCAGCCTGGCCCGGGGAGTCATGCTTTGGACATGTACGCCTGTTCCGGCAGAGCGCTGCAGGCAGCGGTGTCTATAGCGCTCTGCGCGCCTATTTCGACAAGGGGGTAAATCATGGAATTCAAAGGCAAGGTTGCCCTTGTAACCGGTGCCGGCACAGGGAACGGAGAAGCAATAGCCGCGCGGCTGCATGCCGGCGGTGCCTGTGTTGCCTTGGTCAGCCGCCGCCTTGAGCAGGTGGAGTCAGTTTCCAGGAGTATCGACCCCGAAGGTGCCCGGACAGTGGCCCTCGAGGCGGACGTGCGTGATCCGAAAGCTATGGAGGGAGCAGTGAGACGGACTCTTGAGCGGTTCGGGAAGCTCGACCTGGCTGTCAACAACGCCGGTATAACAGGCCCGGCAGGTGTTCCTGTCCAGGACCTTGAGGCGGAGATATGGCGTGAGGTTATCGAAACGGACCTGACCGGCATCTTTTACTCCATGAAGTACGAGATACCCGCAATGCTTGCCAACGGTTCCGGCGCGATAGTGAACATGTCGTCCGCAAACGGCCTTGTCGGCCTGGCGGGCATGGCCTCATACACCGCGGCGAAACACGGAGTCATCGGGTTGACTCGCTCGGCCGCCCTGGAGCTGGCGGAGTCGAATATCCGCGTGTGTGCGGTCGCGCCGGGCTACGTCGCTACCCCTCGCATAATGGATTCCGGCAAAGAAGTCACGGACTGGATGGCGGGCCTGCATCCCATGAAACGGCTCGCCACCAGGGAGGAAGTTGCCGATCTGGTCGCATACCTATTAAGTGACCGGGCGGCCTTCATGACCGGAAGCGTCCACTCTATCGACGGCGGTTACACGGCACAGTAACTCAACTGTGCTAAATAGCAGGCGGAGGGAATGCCCCGAGTCCGCGCTCCACACATGCGGCGGCGGCCAGGGATACGTCTTCCCGCCAGGGACGGGCCACGATCTGCACCCCAATGGGAAGGCCCGACGATGACGTCCCGGCACGAACCCCCGTGACGGGCCAGCCGGTGAGATTGTAGGCCATGGTGTAGCTGAACGCCCGAAGATCGTCCCTGACTGCACCGTGTGGCAAGGCGGGCAGCGCGTTCACGGGCGAAAGAATCACGTCCCGGTTCTCAAGAAACGAAAGCATGGAGCTGCGGAAGCCGTACCATCCCATGACCAGCGCGTCGAAAGCCGCACTTTCCATGGGAGACGCAAGGCCGAGCCACGGAATGGAGTGCCGTTCCGTTCCCGACTCCCGCAGCAGCCTCCGTATGGAAGCCCCTCCGTCGGCGGACAGCAGCCCCATCATGATCTCGTACGAGTCTTCCATACCCTTCGGCCGAGCCTCCTCGACCAGGGCTCCGGCGTTCTCCAGCGCTTTCGCCGCCGCATGCACCGCCGCCGCAGTCTCCTCCGAAGCCGGAAGCACTCCATTGTCGGTGTGGAAAGCGACTCTCAGCGTGCGGATATCCACGTTCTTCGACTCGCCGAGAGACATGGGGACGATGGAAGGATCGATCCAGTCGGGACCGGTTATCAGGGGAAGAATGTATTCAAGGTCCTCCACGCGCTTCGCCACGGGGCCGACCTGCTGGAAAGAGTCCAGCACACCGCCGAAGGGAAGGATATGTCCCGTCCTCGGAACCCGGCCCGACGTTGGCTTGATGGACGTGATTCCGCAGCAGTGGGCGGGATACCGCAGGCTCCCGCCGTAATCGCTGCCCACGTCGAAGGGGGAACCTCCTGAAGCCACGATCGCGGCGGCGCCTCCGCTGCTGCCGCCCGGCGAACACTCCAGGTCATAGGGGTTGTTCGTCCGCCCGTACACCAGGTTGTCGGTTTCGTACATAAGGGTAAACTCGGGCGTATTGGTTTTTCCCAGAAGAATCGCCCCGTTCTTTCTGAGACGGGACAGGACCGTCGCGTCCTTTACGGGAACGAAGTCCTTCCGCCCAAGGGTTCCGCCTGCGGAAACAACGCCGGCGGAATCGAAGGAATCCTTCAGCGTCATGGGGACGCCATGGAGGGGACCGAAACATTCACCCTTTGCCAGCGCACGGTCCGCCCGTGCCGCCTCCGACAGAGCCGCATCGGCGCAGACCTGGACAACGGCGTTCAGCTTCGGGTTTACCTCGCGGATCCGGCGCAGAAACGCTTCCGTCACTTCCACCGACGATATTTCTCCGGCACGGATCACCTGGGCCAACCCCCGAACGGACATTTCCGGAATTTCCTTCATGATGTCTCCTTTCAAAAAACATACTCCCCTAACATTTGGCAAAAATGATTTCAATTCGTTGCCTTTCATCTGGTTTTATGGTCATATAGTATCATGTTTCCGTGGAGTGCTGAACGGGCATAGGGAGGCTCCCGCAGGTGTGTTATTACCCCGGAATGCATGTACAATAAAAACAGGCGCAGGATTGAGTAAAATCATGATGAAAAAAAGCGTCTCGCCATGGCATGATTATTCTGGCCTGTGACCTCAGATGACTATACGATCGGGTGATTTGGATATGTCGCTGCTGATTCGTGAAGTTCCGCTCGTCGATGCTCCAATGGATTTGCTGTTGCTTGCCGATCCCTCGGAAGATAAACTTCGCTCATATCTCGCACGATCACGGTGTTTCGTCGCGTCAGGCGACGGAGTTGTCGCAGGCGCATGTGCCGTTCAGCCCCTTGAGGCGGGCGGGCATGAGCTTATGTGCATCGCGGTGTATCCTGACCGTCAGAAATCAGGTATCGGCACTGCGCTTCTGAAGTGGGTCATCGATTTCTACCGGAGGTCCGGCGCCGGCCGATTGGAGGTAGGTACCGGAACATTCGGCTACCAGCTCGCTTTCTACCAGAGGCAGGGATTCCGGGTCACAGCCATTGACCGGAACTTTTTCATACAAAATTATCCTGAGCCCATATTCGAGGACGGTATCCAGCTCTTTGATATGCTGCGCCTCACCCTTGATTTTTCCGGCAAAGGTGCAGAATAAGCTGTTCAAACAGAAACGCAGGCAGCCGCCGGAAATGCCAAAGGCACTGAGAAGGATAAAACAATGACGAAACTGAAACCGGGAATCCGGATCATCAGGAAAGGCGAACTCCGCTATCTTGCCGGAAGCGGCGGCCGTCCGCTGCAGTTCAAGCCATGGCTGGGAGACTGTTTCTCCTTCCTGTACGATTTCCTTATGAGCAAATCCGTCTTTCCCGGAAAATTAGGCGCGGATCTCCAGAAGCACTATTCTGTCCTCGCCCGGGAAGTGGCAGGGGTTCACGGCAGACGCATCCTTGAACTGGGAACGGGAAGCGGAAGCGCGGTCAACTTCCTCCACAGCGACAACAAGTACGCGGGAACGGATATCAGCCCCGGACTGCTGAAGCAGGCGGCAAAACGGTTTCTTCGCGCCGGCTTCCCGGACCCTGAATTCTACGTGGCAAGCGGGGACGATCTGCCCTTCGAAACCAGCGAATTTGATCTCTGCCTGTGCATCCTGTCCCTGAATTTCATCGGAAACGTGAAGAAGGTGTTTCAGGAAGTTCATCGCCTCCTCATTTCCGGCGGCGTGTTCGTTTGCAGCGTTCCCGTCCCGGAAAGAAAAAGGCTCCGGAGTACGATCCGGGGCGTTCTACATTCAGAAGAGGAACTTAAAAAAATATGCCTTGAGAGCGGGTTCAGTTTTGAACCCCTTCCCTGCGACAACGGTGCACTCCTGTATTTCAGGGCAGCGAAACAAGGCTGAGAAATTGAGCGGCCTGACGCCAATCTGCTGCCGAGTCGGGCTTTGAGGTGGGGGAAGGAAAAGATCATGGAACGCTTCAACATCCGTAAAATTTCTAGACAGTTCGGCGAGCTGATCCGAGCCGAGTGGGGGACGTTCTGGTACGCGACACTGGGAGCCATCCTGATGAATTTTTCCATTGTGGCTCTCGTCGTGCCTTACCGTTTCGCCGGTGCGGGACTCTCGGGAATAGCCCTGCTTACGCGCTATGTTTTCGACATTTCTCCCGCATGGGTGATCGCTGTCGGAAACCTGCTGCTCCTTGCCTGGGGATGGCGGGTGCTCTCTCCGCGCTTTGTTCTGTGGACCCTCTATGTCTCGCTGCTCTCATCGGGGTCGGTAGCCTTCTTCGAACTCTTCTCCTATCCCGTGCTTGCCAACACTTTTCTTGCCGCGCTGCTCGCAGGGGTATGCAGCGGCATCGGCATGGGGCTTGTCTTCCGCGTAGGCGGCTCTACGGGGGGAACCGACGTTATCGTCGTGGCTGCGAAGAAACGCTGGGGTGTCGATGTCGGCATGTTTTCCTTCTACATCAATACGGCTATCCTGTTTCTCTCCTGGTTCGCCGTCGACCTGGAGCAGCTGCTGATGGGCGGAGTGCTGCTCTACGTCGAGAGCGTCACCATAGACAGCGTGCTGAAGTCCTTCGACCGGAGAAAGCAGGTGACCGTCATCACCTCGAGGATGGAGGACGTGAAGCGCTTTATCGTCGAGGAGATGGGGAAAGGAGCTACCATCATCCGGGGCGAGGGAGCCTATACCGGCGCGGAGCGCCCGATGATCATGGTGGTGCTGAACCGCCGCCAGGCCATGGAGCTGAAACTCTTTACCGTGTCTCTTGACCCCAACGCATTCATCATCATGGCCGACGTCGCGGAGGTGGTGGGGGAAGGGTTCAAGCACTGGAAAAACCTGTAGCCGGGCAAAAACACACAAGGGCAGCATCCTGCTCCTTCCGCTCTCCGCCTCCGAACGGACATCAGCCCTCCGCAACTCCCCAAATCCTCTTTATTGAATGATCTGTCTCTTCACAGTACAATGTATATAAAGAATATTGGGAAATATCACCAATTATCGTTTCCCTGGTTTGTAAAGCATCGTCCGCGGACAGGGTTGCCGGGTTTCAGTGAGAGTCGAATTGCCATTAAAAGGAGAGTGAAAAAAATGAGCTGCCTTTCCAATCGCACAACCGGAAGCAAAAAACGACCGCGCTTTACCAGGATTGTATTCTTTCTTGCGCTTCTGCCCATGGCCGCCTTTCTCCTTTCTCCCGTCCCCGTCGAAGCCGTGGCCGATCCGGAAATCATCCAGTGGAGGGCTTACCAGAACGCCGATTTTCTGAACTCCCTCTTTCTGGGCGTTCTGGGACGGGGGCCTTCCCCGGATGAATTCAACTTTTACATCACACGGGACTTGAGCCGGAACATGGGACGGGGCGAAGCCTTCTGGTCTCTCCTGGGCACCCAGGAATACGTCAACCGGTTCGGTTCGCCCCAGGGGCCCTACCAGGTTCTCTGGAAGCACCGGCAGATAGACACTGACAGAGGCCTGCAGTGGTGCCGGTGCTATTTTTTCACCAAGGATCCGGCCCTGTCGGGCGGCACCCCCGCAGTCATGCAGTACCTTGGCGTCCGGACTCCCTGGGAGAACTACAGCTTCTCCGTTGCGAGGGCGGTTACCCGCATGTACGCCCATTACGACCGGGAAGTGTGCCCCCATTTCGACTGCGGATGGGGTCCGGGAGACTCCGCCATATTCGATCCTCCTGACAGAAACTCCACCGGCGGCGGAGGGGGTGGAAGAAACTACGCCAGAGATCCCCATTTCGCTCAGTTTACGAGCGGAAACGCCTGGGGCACCGGCCAGTACTCCAATTTCGGGATCTGGTGGAACTCCCGGAACGCCGATTCCCGGGCCACGGTCGTGAACCTGGGAGATAATCGGCCCCCCAACTCCTCGGCCTCAACTGCCCTGTATCTGGTCAACAATTCGGGAAGAACCCCCCACGTCTTTGGTACCACCAGCCAGAGGATCACCGTCCGGAAGGGGGCGCGATATACGGTCAGTTTCTGGGCGGCGGCACGGAACCTTGCATCCCGCGGAGCAGTCAACATCGCCGTGGACCCCCAGTGGAACATCCGCCCCATCTCCATGGATGCCGGTTCCTATGGATGGACCTTCTTTTCCGGAACCTTTACCGCTCCCGATAATTTTGTAGACTTGAGGATCATTTTCGAAGACCGTGGTGAGGTCTGGATCACCGAAATGAAGCTGATGGACTCTTAGTCCAAAGAGAATATTTCCCTTTCCGGCGGGAGGCAGCCTATCGGGCCTGCACCTGCGGAGTGGGCAGCCAACAAGGAGGAAAACATGAAGGTAAACAGAGTGAAAGTAATATGGCTTGCCATGGCGGTTCTTTTTGCCATGACCGGCGCTGTCCACGCTGACAGCGGCGCTGCACTGACCAAAGAAGTCCAGGCCTCCATCACATCCGGCAAGGCACTGGAGATGCTCAAGCAGGGGAACCAGCGCTTTCTCAGCGGACAGGCCGAAAAGCGGGATTTTCTCGCCCAGGTCAAACAGACTTCCGGGGGCCAGTTCCCCTTCGCCGCCATTGTGAGCTGCCTTGATTCCCGGGTTCCGCCGGAAATCGTCTTTGACCGCGGGATCGGTGACCTCTTCGTAGCGCGCGTGGCGGGTAATTTCGTCAATGACGACATCCTCGGCAGTCTTGAATACGCGGCCAGGGTCGCCGGCGCCAGGCTGATCGTGATTATGGGGCATACGGAATGCGGCGCAGTTAAAGGAGCCTGCGATTCAGCGCAGCTCGGACTGCTCACTGCGACTCTGGCCAACATCAACCCCGCCGTCAATTCCGTGCAGGGCGACTATTCGCCCAGGAGTTCAAAAAACAAAGAATTCGTCCAGGCCGTTGCGGAAAAGAATGTGGAGCTGACCATGGAGAAGCTTCGCGACAGAAGCGTTGTGCTGCGCGGGATGCTCGACAAGGGTGAGATCGGAATGGTCGGCGCCATGTACGACGTCAGCACCGGAAAAGTTGAGTTTTTAGAGTAGCCGCCGGTCAGAGGCTCATTCGAGCTCCCAGTCTTTTCGCGCCTCATTGTAGTGAATGAAATCACCCCGCCCGGCCGTCTCCAGGTACTGCGAAAGGAGGGGCCGGGCGTGTTCGTCCCCGATCCGGTCCAGCACCGCCCGGCGGATGAAGCTGGACGCGAATTGGAGGGAGCATCCCCGCAGGTGAGGGCCTCGGAGTCATGAAGGACACGGTCTTGCAGGAGTTTTCCTGTAACAATCCGAGGAAGGGCGGCGTCATTGTTTATACACAGCATCTCTCCGGTCGAATTCAAGAGCCAGGATAAGCACCCGGTCGTCAATGATCTGCACTATCAGCCTCCAGTCACCGATCCTGTAGCGCCATAAACCATGCAAGTTTCCTGCTAGAGGGCGGCCGAACCTTCGTGGTTCCGTCGTACCTTCAAGATGGGTGGTTATGTACCTGTCCAACAGCTCCCGAACGTGTCTATCCAGCTTTTTTATCCGGCGCGAAAGAGCCCGGTCGATTTCCACCCGATAGCCTGTCATTCTAATTCCCAGTCTTTGCGTGCCTCCCCATAGGGAATGAAATCTCCCCTCTCGGCGACTTCAAGGTACCGCGTAAGGGCGGATCGGTCATACTCGTTCTCGATCCGGTCCAAAGCCGCCTGGCGGACAAACTGAGACACAGTTGTTCCAGTCATTTCCGCATACTTTCTGATCAGTTTGGTGTCTTCTTCAGACATTCGAAGCGTAATAGTAGCCATTTCGCCACCTCCATATGATTTACATTGTAAATCATATCCTGTTATCGTCAAGGGGTTTCAACTACCTGTTGAGTTCTTCGTGGATTCTGACTTTTCATCAGCTGACTGCCCTTTCTCTTTCCTGAGTTTCATTCAATCTTCCCGAGGTGGAGAAACAAGCTCTGTTGAAAGCGAAATTTCTTGCAACGGAACTTTCATCTGTCTTTTTCTGAAGAACTCTCCGTCATACTTGACCCGGAACTAACGGAGGATTGCAAAGGAAAGTATTGAATCAAGCGGTCACGCGGAACAGCGATAGATTCCCTCCCGGATTTATGTTTCAGCTTTCCGGAGCTGAACTGGAAATCTTGAGGTCACAAAATGTGGCCTCAAGATGGGGTAGTCTCAGATATCTGTCGTATGCCTCTACGAAACAGAGAACACCAATGCTTTCAGGGGTTCTGCGAATTGAAACCGCAGTTGCAGTCATCATAGGTTTTTGCGTACTGCCTGATCAGCTTTGCTTCTTCCCCGGACACCTGAGCCGTTATCCTCGCCATTTTCAACACTTTCGAAAGGTTTGCATGGAAAAAAAAGGGGGGGAATTACAGGAGAACAATGAGAAAATTCAGGCCGGAAAGCCCGCAGACATCCCTGTAAAACCGGTGGCTATTGCAGGCAGACGGGTGTGACCTTTGACAGCAGTATCTAGGAAGCAGTGGAGAGAAAATGATCCGACGACCCTCAGGATAGTTATACGTTGACTGAAGGGCCTCACAGACTGTAATATGAATAAAATGCTCTTTGTGCCGGAAATCCCGGGAAAAACCCGGGGACTGTTAAATATTCTCGAATTCAAGCGTTTGAAAAATGTTGAGCAAATGTGTAACAGGATCACGTTATTGGCATTGTTCCCCCGTGAACTCTATGCTGCCACCGTCTCTATTCCTGCGACGGCCGCTCGCAGGGGGCAACCGCACGAAAGGGGGGTAAGGAATGGATATCACTGTATCCGAATCGGCTTCGCGGCTTTTCTCCTCCGAATTGGCCCCTCTTTCGGCCCTTGTTCTGAAGCGTCTTGAGCTTGAGTGGCGTTACCATCGGAGGCCCGACCTGGAGAGGGAAGAACAGCAGCTGCTTCATTACGCCGGGGAGTTCGGGCGGCTGATGGCCGTGGTGTACAAGTTCGGGCTCTTTTCAGCCCTGTTGCGGGAGTGTGAATGGTTTGCCGGGGTCTTCGCCGCGCGGGGGTCCCGCCGAGATGCCTTTGCCCTCCTTTTGGACAGCTGGATCATGGCGATCCTGAGTCTGCTCAAGGAACCCGAGTGCAATGAGCTCGCCCGCCCCCTGCAGTACGTGAGGGAGCATCTGGACCAACCGGTCGAAAAGAGGGCATCCGGTACGCCCGCTCCCAGGAAGGCCGATCCCGCACTTGTGGAACATATCGTCAGGGGCGACCTGGAAGGTGCCAGGAACATCCTTTCCCGGCTTCCTTCAGACCGGTTCCCCCAAGACCGCCTGGCGGCCGACGTGCTTCTTCCAGCCATGGCCGAGATAGGGCGGCTTTGGGAGCTGGACGAACTGGAAATCTTCCAGGAACATCTGGCCACCGAAACCATTCGAACTCTCATTGCAGGGTTGACCGCCACTGCTCCTGAGCCCGGGGAGCAAGGTAGGGTAGCCCTGGTTTCCTGCGCTCCGGAGGACAAACATGACCTGATTCCGCTGGCGCTGGCCGCCCATTTGATCTTCCGGGGGTGGAGTGCGAAGAATCTCGGAGGGAGCCTTCCAGCGGCTCAGATAACCCGGGCCGTCGCCTTCCTTCGTCCGGACGTCCTTTTTCTCACCTTCACCATGCTCTCCGTGCTCGAAGGGGTACTGGATGTGATCGCCAGGGTTCGGCCCGAATTTCCCGACTGCCGGATCATTTTGGGCGGGAGAGGCGCTTCGGCTGCCAGGGACCTGCTCGAAAGCAGGGGAGCCTGTGTCGCCGATGATTTTGACGAGGGATTTCGCCTGGCTTCCGGGGGGTGTCTTCATGCGTAGCCTCACCGCCTTCCGAATGGTCGTTCATGATCGTTCCTCCACGGCGGGGGCGCTCCTCGGCGTGGTGGCCATTGTCTTTCTGGTGGGGCAGCAGCTGTCGATCCTTTTCGGTCTGCTGAACTACATGTCGGTCCTTGTGGACCACAGCGGTGCGGATGCCTGGATAATGAGCCCCCATGTGCGCAACGCCGACGCAGGGGATCTGGTTTCCGGCCGCTTCATGGACCGGGCCATGGGGCTTGAGGATGTGGAGTGGGCCGAGCCGGTGCTGATAGGCAACGGGTTGTTCAAAACCTCCGGGGGCTCATCTGAGTCTGTTCGAGTCGTCGGAGTCCGGCGCCCTCGCCTGTCGGGAGGACCGTGGGAGTATGAGGAGGCGGACGAACGGGGATTGCTCGACTTCGAATCGGTGACCGTGGACCGGCTGGATCTGGCGAAACTGGGCAATCCGGCCCTGGGCGAGGTGACCGAAATCGGGGGAAGGCGGGTCCGGGTGGGAGCGGTCACTAAAGGAGCGCGGGGTTTTCAGGGAACCCTCGTCTTCGCTCCCCTCGAAAAGGTCAAGGAAATTTCCCGAACACCTCCCGGACGGTATTCGGCCGTTCTGGTCCGGTTCAGGCCCGGCGCCGTCAGGGAGGCCGCCCTGGAGAGCCTTCAGGCCGCTATGCCCCTCCATACTGTGTACACCACGGACGAACTTTCCCGATTGACACGACGGTACTATTTCATCAACACCGGAATAGGTGGCAGTTTCGGTTTTTCCACAGCCATTGCCGTGCTCATAGGCATCGTCATTATTTCGTTGACCATGTACACAAGCGTGCTGGGCCGTGCGCGGGACTTCGCGGTCATGCGGGCCATTGGAGGAAGACGCCGGGACGTTGCCGTGGTGGTCTTCAGCGAAGTACTCATCATTACCTGCATGGGACTGTTCATTGGTTTCCTGTTGCTCGCAGCCCTGCTCAACGCGACCAGCGGCTCCTCCATACCAAGCTACTTCCCTGCGGAGGTGGCCCCCATCCTCGCGGCGGGGGCTCTTCTCGTCAGCCTGGCGGGTTCGCTGGTGGCGCTCCATGTGGCCCTCAAAGCGGAGCCGGCCTCGGTGTTCCATTGAAAATCCACTCCATTGCAGGAGGCGACCATTGAGCGTCCTCAAGCTCGAAAACATCGCTCGTGATTTCTCCGACGGCCGCCAGATTCGGCGGGTGCTCTTCCCGACCAGCCTGGAATTCGATCCGGGCGAGCTCGTGGTGATTTCCGGGCCGTCAGGAAGCGGCAAGACCACCCTGCTCTCCATCATGGGTCTTGTATTGCGTCCCACGGAAGGAGTGCTCTCTTTGGAGGGACGGGACGTGACCGCCATCTCCGACGATGAAACCGCCGGACTTCGGCTGAGGAAATACGGCTTCGTTTTCCAGCAGCCCATGCTCATCGAGGGGCTGAGCGTCATGGAGAACATCGCTCTGGCCTTTGCAGTCCAGGGTGCCCGACTTCCCCGGAACGCAGTCACCAGGGCGAAGGAACTCCTCGACTCCCTGGGACTGGGTGAAACGGCGCACATGCAGCCCAGGCTTCTTTCCGGCGGAATGAAACAGCGGGCTTCAATAGCCCGGGCCCTGATCAAAGATCCCGCCATTCTGCTTTGCGACGAACCAACATCGGCCCTGGATGCGGAGAGCGGCCAGGCGGTCATGACGATCCTCAAGCGCATTGCCGTGGAGGAAAGGAGAATCGTTCTCGTCGTCTCACACGATGCACGGGTGTTCCCCTACTCCGACCGCCTGATCAAGATCGAGAACGGAAGAATCGCCTCCGATACTTCCGAACGTTACGCAGAGGGGAAGATTGACACATGAGAAGAATTCGGGCGGTTTTATTGTTCCTTTTCCTCCTTCTTGCCGGAGTGATCGGCTTGTTCTACATACAGGCATCCCTGAAACGGGCATCCGCACCCCCCATTCCCAGCCGGACTCCGATGCTCGACACAGCCCCTGTACGTTTGTACGGCCTTGTCGAACCACTCGGCCGGGAGGTTTTCGTCGCCCCCCAGCAAGCCCGCAGGGTCGAGAAGATTTTCGTGAAGGAAGGGCAAACGGTGGCGGCCGGACAGGAACTGTGTGAACTTGAGCAGGCTGTTGAACGGCAGGCTATGGAAGTGCCCCTGTCGAGGGTAAAGGAACTGGAAGGGCAGCTCGATATCCTCAACGATGAACTGAAGAGGAGAATGCCCCTACCCGGCAGAGCTGCCGGGCAGCAGGTTCTTGAGGGGGCGGCGCTGCGGGTGAGGGAACTGGAGGCCCGGCTGGATCTTGTCAACGATTTGGTGAGACGGTATAAACCCTTGTCCCAAAAGGAGGCCGTCGCCCAGGTCGAATATTCCCAGAGGCTTCTGGAGGCGGAGGTCGTTCGGAGTCAGATCGCCACTGCACGGTCCCAGGCGGTCCTCGAATACAGCCAGAAATCCCTTGAGGCCGAGCTGCTGCGTCGGCAGATCGCGACCGCTCGTGCCGAGGCCGAACTGAGAAGACGGGAGCTGGACGCACTGACGCTTCGCTCACCCATTCAGGGGCACCTGTACAAATTTGACCTGCGCGTGGGCGAGCAGATAATCCCTCAGGATTATCGCAGAATCGTCATAGGCAGGCCGGAAAAACAGGTGTGCCTTTTCGTGGAGGTCTTCTGGCTGGACAGGGTGCGGGTCGGCGACCTCTTCCTGGTCCAGGATGCTGATACAGGTGGAACAGCCGGTTCCGGCAGGGTCACGGCAGTCTCGGAATATGTGGGTGCCCGGGATTTTCGCACGGAAGATACTCTCGAGCGTCTGGACACAAAATACGCCCAGGCTGTTCTCAATCTGGAGGGAACATCATCCCTTCCCCTGGGAAAGCTCGTGCTTTGCATCCGGAACGGAGGACATGCAAAGAACAAACCGGGGGAAAATGACGGGCTTTGAGCTGAAGGACGCCCTTGGAGTTTCACCCCGGACATCTTTTAGTGCCCGGCATGTCGAGCCAAATTTTCCGAAAGAGAAGCAGGATCCCACCACGGTATGGTCGGCGCCATGTACGACGTCAGCACCGGAAAAGTTGAGTTTTTAGAGTAGCCGCCGGTCAGAGGCTCATTCGA
>ENA-UOUL01002388-UOUL01002388.1-bioreactor-metagenome-genome-assembly--contig:-NODE-2388-length-22056-cov-5.533100_pt1 | contig 22056 bp, 20 predicted proteins | sample MGYA00249838_ERZ747220 | MGnify/ENA primary metagenome ERZ747220 (study PRJEB28778, sample SAMN05720191) | bioreactor metagenome | isolation source: Anaerobic biogas reactor | place: USA:Washington...
CGTTGCGGCTGGCCAGAAGGATGTCGCAGTTGTCCGCGGCCAGCTGGACGCCGACCAGCGCGTCGCCCTCCCGCAGATTGACGGCAATCAGGCCGTTCTTGTTGATGTTGGCATATTCGGCCAGTTCGGTTTTCTTGACCACCCCGGCACGCGTCGCCATCAGCAGGCTGACATCCTGATCAAATGACGTGACCGGGATCACAGTCTTGACCTTCTCGCCGCCTTCCAAGTGGAGCAGATTCACAATGGCCATGCCGCGGGCTTGACGGCTTGACTCAGGAATCTGGTAACCCTTGAGGCGATAAACACGGCCCGCGTCGGTGAAAAAGAGCAATATCGCATGCGTCGAGGTGGTCAGGATGGTTTCTGCGAAGTCCTCCTCGCGCGTCTGCATGCCGCTGACCCCGCGCCCGCCGCGGTGCTGAATGCTGCAGGTGTCGACCGGCATACGCTTCACGTAGCCGAAGTGGGTCAGGGTGATCACGATATCTTCTTCCTGGATCAACGACTCGTCGTCGATTTCATCGTCTTCGCTCGCTTCGATACCGGTCCGGCGCTCATCAGCGTAGCGGTTGCGAACCTGTCCCAGCTCGTCCTTGATGATCTGCATCAGTAAAGGCTCCTCGGCCAGGACGCGCATCAGGTAATCGATTTTTTCGCACAGCTCGCGGTATTCTAGTTCCAGCTTATCCCGTTCCAAGCCGGTGAGACGGCCCAGGCGCATGTCGACAATATGCTGCGCCTGCTTGTCGCTGAAGGCAAAGCGCTCGCACAGGCGCTCTTTGGCGATGTCCTCGGTCCTCGACGAGCGGATGATGGCGATAACTTCATCGATGTTGTCGATGGCGATGCGCAATCCTTCCAGGATGTGCCGCCTGGCTTCGGCTTTTTCCAGCTCGAAGCGGGTCCTGCGGGTGACCACATCCTTTTGGTGCCCGATGTAGTGATGCAGTGACTGGAGCAGGTTGACGACCTGGGGTTCGAAGCGGCCCTGCTCGTCCGGAACAAGAGCCAGCATGTTGGCGTTGAAGGCGTCCTGCAGCTGGGTGTGCTTGTAGAGCTGGTTGAGCACCACGTTGGCGTTGGCGTCCTTCTTCAGCTCGATGACGATACGAACCGCGGCACTGCGGTCCGATTCGTCGCGCAGGTCGGAGATACCGTCCAGCTTTTTGTCCTTAACCAGTTCAGCGATCCGTTCGATCAGGCGGGCCTTGTTGACCATGTAGGGCAGGTCGTGAACGACGATCCGCTGGCGGTTGTTGCGCATGGGCTCGATTTCGGTGCGGGCACGGACCACGATCCGGCCTTTGCCGGTCCGGTAAGCTTCGCGAATGCCGGACATGCCCATGATCACGCCGCCGGTCGGGAAATCGGGCCCCTTGATCACGGCCATCACGTCTTCAACGGTGGCATCAGGCTGGTCGATCAGCAGCGTAACGCCGTCGATCACTTCGCCCAGGTTATGCGGCGGGATGCTGGTGGCCATGCCGACGGCGATTCCCGTCGATCCGTTGACCAGCAGGTTGGGGAATCGGCTGGGCAGGACGATCGGCTCCATTTCGTGTTCGTCAAAATTCGGTTTGAAGTCGACCGTGTTCTTATTGATGTCGCTCATCATCTCGATCGAGATGCGCGAAAGCCGCGCCTCGGTGTACCGGTAAGCCGCAGGCGCGTCGCCGTCGCGGGAACCGAAATTACCGTGCCCGTCGACCAGCATGGCGCGCATGGAAAAATCCTGTGCCATACGGACCAGGGAATCGTATACGGCCGCGTCGCCATGAGGATGGAAACGGCCCAGTACGTCGCCGACTGTCGTCGCGCATTTCCGGTACGGTTTGTCCGGGGTAAACCCCTGGGTATACATCGAATAAAGGATGCGCCGGTGCACCGGCTTCAGCCCGTCGCGCACATCCGGCAGCGCGCGGTCCGATATGACGCTCATCGCGTAGTCGATGAAAGACTTCTTCATTTCATCTTCGAGGTCAACAGGGATAATCGTGTTGTCAGGGTTCTTGAATGCCGCGTCGACGGCTGCTTCTTTCTGCCGCTGCAGGTCTTTCGCGTCCCTGTTCAACTGGTCAGCCATTTAAGTCGTTCCTCCTCAAGTCACCGTTTGGCGAATCTAATCAATTATACCACAAGTCAGCCATTTCCGGGACTACAAAGGCTGTTTTTCCGCCTTTCCGGCCTTCCGTGGATAGGCGTTCGGCGTGGTCCGGACCTTGCGCAGACAGAACAAACTGCGCTGCATATCGGTTCCCGGCAAGATGAACTGACGGATGTCCTCGAGCTCGCCGCCCAGGATTTTTACGGCACGCGCTGCCAGCGGCCATTCACTTTCAGGACGGCCCTTCATGGCAACAAACAGGCCGCCGGTGCGGACCAGGGGCAGACCATACTCGGCAAGGACGTTGAGCGGGGCGACCGCCCGGGCGACAGCGAGGTCGAACCGGCCGCGCAGGCCATCTTCCCGGCCGGCATCCTCGGCCCGACCATGCCAGGTCCGGATGTTGTCGAGCCGCAGCTGTTCGATCACCGTGTCGAGAAAGCGCAAGCGCTTGGCCAAAGCATCAAGCAGGACGACCGAGCAGGCCGGCCGCAGCAGTTTGAGCGGCATGCCGGGAAATCCTGCGCCGGTTCCTACATCGACCAGGCTGATCGGCTGCGGGCATTCGGCCTGCAGCTTATCGACCAGCGGCAAAAGGGTCATGGAATCCAGGATATGCCGGATAGCGATCCCCTCGTCGTCTGCGATGGCCGTCAGGTTGATGTTTCGGTTAGCTGCCTGGAGCATCTGGATAAACGTCGCCATCTGTTCGCGGACGGGCAACGGCATGATCTCTCCGCTCAGTTCTCCGACCCGGTCCAGCCAGTCGGCCAGGGTCATATCAGCGGGATTCATGCTTCGAATCCCCGCCGCGTCCGGACAGCGTCTGCAGATAGACCAGAAGCACGGACAGGTCGGCCGGTGAAACACCGGAGATACGCCCCGCCTGACCGATCGACATCGGACGCAGTTTGGCCAGCTTCTGGCGCGCTTCAAGGCGCAGCCCGCGGATGGCCTGGTAATCGAGATCCGGCGGCAGCCGCTTGAGTTCCAGCTTGCGGAACTGGCGGATCCGCTCTTCTTCCAAGCGGATGTACCCTTCATATTTCAAGGCGATCATAACGGCATCCTGCTCGGCTCGGGCAAGGTTCGGCCGGCCCTCGTCAAGCGGTTCCAGACAGGCATAGTCGAGTTCTGGCCGCCTGAGCAGTTCGGCCAGGCTGGCCGGCTGGCGCAGCGGCGAGCTGCTCCGGGCTTCGAGCACCAGGTCAGCGCGCGGACCGGGTTTGACACGGGTCGTGCGGCAGCGGCTGATCTCCGCTTCGATCCGGGCTTGCTTCTGCTGGAAACGCGCCCAGCGCTTATCGTCGATCAGGCCGATCGAACGGCCGAGCGGCGTCAGGCGGGCATCGGCATTGTCCTGGCGCAGGAGCAGGCGGTACTCGGCGCGGGCCGTCATCATCCGGTACGGCTCTTGCGTCCCCTTGGTCACAAGATCATCGATCAGGACACCGATGTAAGCCTGGGAGCGATCGATGATCACCGCCTCCTGGCCGCGCAGCTGGCGCGCGGCGTTAATACCGGCAACCAGACCCTGGGCCGCAGCTTCCTCGTAGCCCGACGTGCCGTTGATCTGGCCGGCTGAATAGAGCCGGCTAACACCCAGCGTCTCCAAGGCAGGCGACAGCGCCGTGGGATCCAGGCAGTCATACTCGATCGCGTAGGCGCTGCGCATGATCCGGGCATCCTGCAGGCCGGGCAGGGAACGGACCATCGCCAGCTGGACGTCCTCAGGCATGGAACTCGACATGCCCTGCAGGTAAATCTCCTCGGTGACACGGCCCATCGGCTCCAGGAAGACCTGGTGACGCTGCTTGTCTGGGAACTTGACGATCTTGTCTTCGATCGACGGGCAGTAGCGCGGGCCCACCCCTTCGATCGATCCGGAAAACAGCGGCGAGCGGTCGATATTGGCCTCGATGATCGACCGGGTTCGCTCGTTGGTCCAGGTAAGCCAGCAAGGCAGCTGGTCGCAGGCCAGGTCATCATTTTCGTTATCATATGAAAAGGGCTGGACAATCGGGTCGCCGTCTTGTTTTTCCAGCTGCGAAAAGTCGACACTGGACCGCTTGATCCGGGTCGGCGTGCCGGTCTTGAAGCGCATCAGGGGCAATCCGAGCGCGCGCATCGAATCGGACAGGCCATGCGCAGCGAACTGGCTGTCAGGTCCGCCGCTGTACTGGCAGTCGCCGATGATGATCTTGCCCTCCAGGAACGTCCCTGTCGCCAGGATGACGGACTGGCAGCGGTAGATCGCCCCGGCGCGCAGCAAGACGCCGCAAATGGCCGGTCGGCCGTTCTCGTTCTCGGTCAACAGCATAATCGCTTCGCCCTGGCGAAGATCGAGGTTTGGCTGCTTTTCCAGCGTATGCTTCATATCCTGCTGGTATTGCCGCCGGTCGATCTGGGCGCGCGGGGAAAGCACGGCCGGACCCTTGGACGCGTTCAGCATGCGGAACTGGATCATGGCGCGATCGGCCGCCTTGCCCATTTCGCCGCCCAGGGCGTCAATTTCCCGAACCAGCTGGCCTTTTGCGGTGCCGCCGATGTTCGGGTTGCAGGGCATATTGGCGACCGTATCCAGGTTCATGCCCAGTATCAGGGTCGGATGCCCCAGCCGCGCGCTGGCCAGGGCCGCTTCGCAGCCGGCGTGGCCCGCGCCGATGACCACCAGGTCATAACTGCCCGCCAGATAGGCACCGGGCGTATCGAGTGCCTGTGCCAGGTTCATCATATCCATTCTCGCTCCTTGCATCCACACCGCATCGGGTCATTTACCGACACAGAAACGTGAAAAAATCGAATCGATCAGTTCTTCCGAGACGTTTTCACCTGTCAGTTCAGCCAACGCATCCAGGGCGCCGCGCAGCAGCGACGCGATGACATCCAATGTCAGGCCGCCAGACAGCGCCTCAAGCGCGGCTTCGAGCTGGCCGGCCGCTTTTTCCAGGCAGGCGCGCTGCCGGCTGTTGCTGATCAGGATGTCCTGCGACTGGGCCGCGCCGCGGCTCTCGTAGACCTGGATGATCTGGTCGCGGATCTGCTCGAGCCCTTCGCCGGTCAGCGCCGAACAGGTCAGCAGGGGTTCGGACGGCCGGCTGCGCCTGATCCGGGCGACCAGATCGGTACTTGACTGCAGGTCTTCCTTGCTGACCAGCATAACCTGGTGCTCACAGCCGCTTTGCCGCATCTGCTCCAGTTCGGCGTCGACATCGTCAAGCGGCGGCGAAAAAAGCCAGAACACGAGATCGGCCTGGCGCAGGGCCTGGTGCGCGCGCGCGACGCCCAGCTGCTCGATCGGGTCGCTCGATGACCGCAAGCCCGCCGTATCGATCAGACGGACCGGGATGCCGCGGATATCGACCCGCTCTTCGACAGTGTCGCGCGTCGTGCCGGGGATCGCGGTGACGATCGCCCGCTCATAACCCGACAAGGCGTTAAGCAACGACGATTTGCCGGCATTGGGCTGTCCCGCCAAAACGACGGTCAGGCCTTCGCGCAGGATCCGCCCCTGTTCATAGCTGTCCGCGCGATGCCGGAGCCGAGATGCAATAGCGCCAAGATCGCGCAGCAGGCCCTCCTGGGCCGCTTCGAGCTCATCGTGTTCCGGATACTCCAGGATCAGCTCGACACGTGCGAGCAGCGGGTAGAGTGAAAGCGCCTCTTGCCGGACCTTGTCAGATAAGCGTCCAAGCAGCTGGGCGGCGGCATTCTGGGCACTGCGGGCCGCGTCGGCGGCGATCAGATCCATGACAGCCTCGGCCTGGGCCAGATCCATCTTGCCGTTCAGAAACGCCCGCCGTGTGAACTCGCCGGGCTGGGCGGCGCGCGCCCCTTGACGCAGCAGCAGATCGAGGATGGCCTGCTTGACCGCCGGTCCGCCGTGGCAGGAAATTTCGATAACCTCTTCTCCAGTGTAGGAATGCGGCGGCGTAAACCGGGTCAGCACGACCTGGTCGACCATAAGCCGGCTGCCGGGATCGACAATCTGGCCGACCGCACACGTGTAGCCTGCCATCTGCGAAGGCTTGCCGAAGCGCGGACCGGCCGGTTGGAAAAGCGTGTCGACCAAAAGGCCGGCGCCGGCGCCGGACATACGGATCACAGCCAGACCGCTGGTTCCGGGCGGTGTCGCAACGGCTACGCAGATATCGCTGTCGTCGCCGGGCCGCATCAGGTCTTTTTCCATATGATGAGTCAAATCGGTCTCGGTCATGGTTGGCCTCTTTCCCGGTGCGGCGCACCCGTCGAAAAAAGCAAAAGCGGTTCTCAGGCTGTCTGCCCGGGAACCGCAGGGATGCTATCTGGCTGCCGGGGCGCGACTGCCCTTTCAGGACTCCGACAGGGGGGCAATCACGATGTGGCGTTCCGCGTCTTCGCCTTCGCTGTAGGTCGTCACGCCGGGATAACCCTGCAGGGCCGAATGGATGATGCGCCTTTCCGCCGGATTCATCGGCTCGAGGCTGATCTTCTGTCCGCTGCCGCTGACCCGGGCGGCGGTCCGTTCGGCCAGGCTGATCAGGCTCGTCTCGCGGCGCCGGCGGTAACCGGCGATATCGACGACAACCCGAAGATGATTTTCACTGTGTTTGTTGGCCACCAGGGAAGCCAGATACTGGATCGCTTCCAGCGTCTCGCCGCGACGGCCGATCGCCGCGCCGCAATCGCGGCCGTTGACATCGATGTGCAGCGTGTCTTCTTCCCGGAACGAACTGATCTGGCCGTGGATGCCGATTCCGGCCAAAACATTGGCCACGTAGGAAACCGTTTCCGCCTCTTCCGGAGTTTCGGGATCCCCGGAATACGTTTCGTCATCGCCATAATAGACCTCTTCCGACGTCTCCGGCGTTTCCGGGGTAGCCGGGAACTCGTCGTTCAGGGCAAAGGACGGCTCATCGTCCGCCGTCACACGCACCTTGGCCGGGCGCCTTCCCAGGCCAAGCAGCCCGCTGTCGCCCTCGTCCAGCACCTCCACCACGACATCGTCATCCGTCAGACCAAGCTCTTCCAGCGCATCCTGGATCGCCTGCTGAACGGTCTTGGCTGTTTTTTCGATAGATACAGGCATGCTATTACCTCCTTGACCGCTTGCCCGGGGTTAAGCCCGCGCCGCTTCGGTCTTGATTTTCGTCTCGCTCTCCTGCTGTGCTTTCTCGATCCGCTTGGTGAAGAAATAGTAGATGTACACGGACTGTGCGATCATCATGATGTTGCCGATGATCCAGTACAGGCCCATGGACGCGGGCATGGAGAAGGTTGTGACCAGCATGAAGATCGGCATGATGTAGTTCATGGTCTTCATCATGGACTCGGATTTGTCGTCCGGCGTCTGGCCTGCGCGGGCCGGGTTCATGCGCTCGCGTTCCTTGTCTTCCTGCTGCTGTTTGCGGTTCGGCGTGGTCAGGCGGGTAATGCGCATTTGGATCAGGGTGGTCCCGACAACGACCAGCGGGATGATCAAGAGCGGCAGGTAAGCCTGCCAGGTCTCGGCACCGAACAGGACAGCCGGGTTATAGCTGGGCCGCAGGCTGAGATCCAAACCCATGAAGCGCAGGTTGATCAACTGGTCCATGCGCAAAAAACCCTTCTGGATGACATCGGCCAGGGCGCCGGCATTGCTGTTCAGGTTGTCAAGCAGAGGCATGTTGTCCATGGCGGCGCGGCTGGCCTCCATCTCAGTCAGCAGCGGCGTGCCATTGCGGGTTAGTCCGGCCAGGTAGGTTGCGATCGACTGGATCTGTTCGGTCGTGACCCCCATCAGGTGGACCAGCGGCGCCTGGATGATTCTGAAGATCGGCCAGATGATGATCAACTGCAAGATGGCCGGGAGGCAGCCAGAAAGCGGCGAAGCGCCGTGCTTTTTATACAGTTCCATCTGAAGCTGGCTCTGTTTTTGCTTGTCGTTCGGGTACAGCCGCTGAATTTCGGCGATCTCCCCTTGGAGCGCCTTTTGCTTCAGCGTGCTCTTCTGCTGGTTGATGCCCAATGGGATCATCAGGCCGCGCAGGATCACCGTGAACAGGATGATCACGATGCCAAAGTTGCCCGTCAGGTCATACAGGAACCGCATCACCCAGCCAAAAAGCTTGTAAAGCGGATCCATCAGGCTGAATGCCGCTATCTGAATGGACAAAAAATCCATACGCGCATACTCCTATCTATCAGTCGCTGACCGGCGCTCAGGCACCGGATCGTAGCCGCCCCGGCTAAATGGATTGCAGCGCAGGATGCGCCACAGGGCCAGGCCGCTGCCTTTACATGCACCATAACGCTCGATCGCTTCTATGGCGTACTGCGAACACGTGGGCGAATACTTGCACCGGGCACCCAGCGTAGGCGATATGTGGCGCTGATACCCGCGAATCAGCCGGATCATCAGGTTCTTCATCGCAGGTTACCCCGCAAATCATCCGCCTGCTCGTTGTCCGGGAACTTTTCAAGCAGGCCGGCCCGTTTCAACAGCCGGAGCAGCTCCGGCATAACATGTCCCAGTCCGGGCGCGTCATGGGTGTCCCGACCCACCAGGACCATGTCATAACCTTGCTTGACATCGCGCTCGACCAGGCGGTAGCTTTCGCGCAGCAGTCGCTTCATGCGGTTGCGCTGCACGCTGCCGCTGATCTTTCGGCTGGCCGTAACGCCCAGCCGGTTGAGCGGTCCGCGCCGTTTCAGGTAGTGCAAGACGACATACCGGCCGCTGACAAAGCGCCCTCGCTGGTACACGCGGGAAAACTCGTAATTTTTACGCAGCGGGTCAGTCGTCAGCATTCCGGTCGGTTCCCTTCGCAGCCGCACGGCCGATCGCGCCGCCCGGCTGAAAAAAGAAGACCACAGGACCTGCGGTCTTCAGGCACTCAGCTTTTTGCGGCCTCTCAGCCTGCGTCTTTTCAAAATGTCACGACCGGAAGCGGTCCGCATGCGCTTCATGAAGCCATGCTCTTTTTTCCGCTGCCGCTTTTTGGGCTGAAATGTCATTTTCATATCTAAAACACCTCCAATAGTATGCAAACAATAGCGTTAAGATTATACAAGGCGGATTAACCATATGTCAACCGGTGAAAAAACACACCAAACTGGCTGCACCAGCGAATTTTCTCCGATTCAGCGCGCTTTTTCGCTAACCGGGAGCGTTTCAGTTCCGCTGGATTCGCCAAGCACGTTGCGGATGCGTTCCAGGCTCCCCGCCAGCTCGGCCGGGACGGACTGGTAAGATGCCGGGTCGTCGATGGCGGCCAGCACCGGCACGATCAGGTGCTGTGTGCCGGATCCCTTCGCCACGCGGGTGACATAGGTTGGCACATATTCGGCGGCGGCGACGCGAACCCGGCCATCGGCCCGCTCCAGTCGGATCCTCGCGATGATCGCGTCCTGGGCATAGCCTTTGGTGTTGTGGGTGTTATACTCCATGTTGTGCAAGATGTTGCCGATTGAATAGAAAACCAGGGTCTGGCCGGTACCGCTTGATGCCTTCAAGACATCGATCTCCTGCAGCACATGCGGATGGTGGCCAATAATCAGCTCGATGCCCGCATCCGCCAACCGGCCGGCCATGTCGCGCTGGAAACGGCTGCTTTGGGTCTGGTATTCCTGTCCCCAGTGCAATGAAAGGCAGATCAGCTCGGCGCCTTCGCGCCGCAGGGTTTCTGCACGCTCGAGCATCGCCGCCAGGTCGCGTTCGAAAGCTTCCGGACGGTCGGGATTAAACGAATCGATCAGGGGATCGGCTCCGGCCGGCATGGGGATGCCGTTGAGCGCCTTTCGGGTCGGTGTCCCGATCGTCTCGAAAGTGTAGGCCAAGAGCCCGATCTTGAAGCCGCTCACGTCGAGCACGCAATCGGAGCGGCTGTCCTCGTCGGGGCGCGTGCCGACCACGGTCAGTCCCGTTCCGCGGAAAACATTCGCCGTGCGGATGACGCCCTCGAGGCCCTTGTCGATCGTGTGGTTGTTGGCGGTCCAGGCGACGTCGAATCCCGTGTCCAGCAGTGCGTCGGCGATCGCATCCGGCGCGCAGAAAAACGGATAGCCGCTGTAGGGCGGCCCGGCCAGCGTCCCTTCGTAATTGGCCAGGGCCAAGCCGGCCGCCTCGATGATCGGCCGGATGTACTGAAATGCCGGTGTATAGTCGTAGAATGGTTCCGGCTTGCTGGTGACCAGCCCCCCGTCGATCACCGACTGGTGCAGGATGATATCGCCTACGGCGACCAGCTCGACCGAACGGACCGGCTCAGGTGTCGGCGTGGCTGTCGGCCCCACAGTGGTCGGAGCGGCGGTAGCGGCAGCTGTCGTCGTTTGACTCGTCGCGGCAGGCGATGGCGCGACAGACGGCGGCGTTGTGGTCGGGGCGGCGCCAAACGGCATCTTGCCGGTCCACTGCAGCGCCAATAACCCCAATACCACCGCGAGGATCGCGAGCGGCATGGCCAGCGAATAGGCACGGCCCTGTTTGCGGGCCGGCTTTTTCCCGGGTGTCATCGACCGGTTCACGCGCTTAACCTCCGTCCCGGAGCTGCTGCGGCCCGGCCGCCACGGTATGGCAGGCGAACAGGCGGACATCGTCCGGCAATCGGTGCTTCATCGCGTCTGCCGCTTGCCGGCAGGCCTCGTCAGACGCGAACAGGCCATAAACGGCCGGGCCGCTGCCGCTCATCTGGGCCATCACGGCACCGCAGTCGAGCAAATTGGCCTTGATCGACGATAGCTGCGGCAGCTGGGCGATCGAAACGGCCTCCAGAACATTAGCGGACGAATCGGCCAGTGCTGTTAGGTTTCGGGTACGCACCGCGCGCAAAACGGCCGCGGTGTCCGGTCGTGCTATCATATGGCTTTCCCGGTAGGCTGCAAAGACCTGGCGCGTTAAAAGCGGGCTGGACGGCGCGCAAAGCAGCAGCGGCAACCCGGGCCAGGGCGGCAGATCGGTCAAACGTTCGCCGATGCCTTCACAAAACAACGTGCCGCCATGAAGGCAGAACGGCACGTCGGCGCCGACTTCTAGCGCTAGCCGATCCAGATCGGAAGGGCCAACGCGCCCCGGAAACAAAAAATCCAGTGCACGCAAAACGGCGGCCGCGTCGCTGCTGCCGCCGCCCAAACCGGCGGCGGCGGGGATCCGCTTATCCAGGTCGATGCGCAGCCCGATCCCTGAGGCGGGGCTTAAATCAAGCGCAGCCGCGTCACAAAACAGAGCGGCTGCCTTCCAGACTGTATTCTGCTTGTCGCGCGGGATGCCAACTTGCGTGCAGCGAATGTGAATCGGTTCACCATCGCCATGCTGCTCAAAAACTGTTATCGTGACCTGGTCAGCCAGATCGATGCTTTGCATCACCGTTGCCAGCAAATGATACCCGTCTGGACGTCGTCCGACGATGTCCAGAGACAGGTTTATTTTTGCCGGCGCCGAAAAAGAAACGTGTAACGGCACGAAATCACCTGAATTGGAATAGGTTGGCTTGGGCACAGGCTACAAGCCGATCAATGAACCAGTTCACACCGCTGGTCGACATCTGGTTCAATCGCAATTTCGACGACGCGGGTGAGGATGTCAATATAACTAAATGAAACAGTTTCCTGATACGACGCGTTCTTCTTGGCACAGCGGACCGTAAACACATTGGGATAACAGCGGTCCAGGATGCCTTCCTGGACAATCGTCCGCTTTCTGCCGCCGTTGGACCTGAGTTTGATCCGTTTGCCTATATAGGACTGCATCCCTCTTCTGCAGATATCCAGATCCGTTTTGACTATCATGCGAACGCCACCTCCGGTAACCGATTTCCCCCTGCCCATAACTGACCCTCAGTTATGCCATTGTATCACTTTCACAAACTAAAGTCAAATGACGCATACAACAGATTGTGGTATAATTCATCAGGAGACGCTAAATATTGCGCTGTTTTTACAAAGACAGCCGCCTGTTTCCGACACGTTATACAAGCGGTCAGTACGTCTTGAGAGGTAAATTATGCGATCTGATATCGAAATTGCCGCCGCTGCGGTTCTGCGGCCGATCCGTGCCATCGCACGCGATGCAGGGCTTTTAGAGCACGAATGGGAGCCTTACGGCCATTATAAGGCCAAGGTCAATGACCAGGCGATGCAGCGTCTGGCCGGACAGCCGGACGGCAAGCTCGTTCTGGTCACCGCGATCAACCCGACGCCGGCCGGCGAAGGCAAGACCACCACGACCGTCGGCCTCGGCCAGGCTCTCTGCCAGTTGGGTCACCGGGCGGTCATCGCCCTCAGAGAGCCTTCATTGGGACCGGTGTTCGGCATCAAGGGCGGGGCGGCCGGCGGCGGCATGGCCCAGGTGCTGCCGATGGAGGACATCAATTTGCATTTCACCGGCGACCTGCACGCGGTGGCGGCCGCCAACAACCTGCTTGCGGCGCTGCTCGACAACCATATCCAGCAGGGCAACCGGTTGAACATCGATCCGCGCCGGATCGTCTGGAAACGCTGCCTGGACATCAACGACCGGCAGCTGCGCCATATCGTGGTCGGCCTAGGCGGCAAAGCCAACGGGACGCCGCGCGAAGACGGCTTCAATATCACGGTGGCGTCGGAAATCATGGCGATTCTGTGCCTGGCGGAAGATCTCGGCGATCTCAAGCGCCGTCTGCAGTCCGTTATCGTCGCCTGGACCTACCGTGACGAACCAGTGACTGCCGACCAGCTGGGCGCCGCCGGATCGCTGGCCGCTTTGCTCAAGGAAGCCATCAAGCCCAACCTGGTCCAGACACTGGAGGGAACCCCAGCCCTGATTCACGGCGGTCCGTTCGCCAACATTGCGCATGGCTGCAACAGCGTCAGGGCAACCCGACTCGGCCTGAAACTCGGCGACTTTTTGGTCACCGAAGCCGGTTTCGGCGCGGATCTGGGCGCTGAAAAATTCTTCGACATCAAGTGCCGCGCCACCGGCCTGGTACCGGCGGCGGCCGTGATCGTGGCGACAGTGCGGGCCTTGAAGTACAACGGCGGGGTTGATAAAACCCGCTTCCACGAAGAAAATTTGGACGCCCTGGCTTCCGGCCTGCCCAACCTGGGCAAGCATCTTGAAAACTTGAACCGCTTTGCCGTCCCCTGCCTGGTTGCTCTGAACCGCTTCCCGAACGATACCGAGGCGGAAATCGAGGCAGTCCAGCAGTATTGCACGAGCCGCGGTGTGCGGATGGTCGTATCCGACGTTTACAGCCTGGGGAGCGCCGGTGGGCTCGAACTGGCCCAGGCCCTGGTTACGCTGACCGCCGGGGAATCGCCCGCCTTCCGGACACTCTATGCCGATTCGCTTAGCCTGGATGAAAAAATCAGAACGATCGCGGTCGAGATCTATGGCGCGGACGGCATCAGCCTGGCGCCGAGCGTTGTAAAAGATCTTAATCGATTCGAGCAGCTTGGTTACGGCCATCTGCCGGTCTGCATGGCCAAGACACAGTATTCCCTGTCAGACGATCCCGGAAAACTTGGCCGGCCGAGCGGGTTTACCATTAACGTACGCGATGTTCGCCTGTCTGCCGGTGCCGGCTTTGTCGTCGCGCTGACCGGAGACATCATGACCATGCCGGGACTGCCCAAGGTGCCGGCCGCGGAAAAGATCGACATCGACGATCAAGGCAATATCAGCGGCCTTTTCTAAAGGCTTTAACCAGGGGGATACAGCATGAAACGAGCAGGGACACACCGGTCCGATTCAGAACGGATCGATCTCACAGTCCGGGATTACGGGCTTGACGGCGGTATCGCGTCCGCCCATACGGTCCGTAAACGCCGGATCAGGCGCCAAACCCGTTTTCTGGCCGGGCTGGCCATTTTACTTGTTCTGACTGCGGGCGGCATTTGGCTGATCAAATCCTTGTCCGGGAACACCGCCCCGACAACGGAGTCCTCCCAGCCGACAACCCGCCCGTCTGCAACCACCGCGGCCACCGTCACGCCCCACCCGACCAGCACCCCGGTTCCGACCCCTGTTCCGACCACCACGAAACCGCAGCTGAGCGCAGAAGAACGCCAATCGCTCCTGCAGCAGGCCGGCGACGAAGTCGTGCACTATCTCGACCAAGTCACAACAGGCCGGATCGGTATCTATTTTCAGAACCTGGTCAACGGAGAGAGCTGGGCACACAACGACAAGATGCCTTTCGTGGCTGCCAGCTCGATCAAGCTGGGAATCAACACATACCTGTACTCCCGGGTTGCCGCCGGTGAGATCAGTCTCGATGAGGTGCTCCGCTACGACAACAGGGCCTATCCGACCGGCGATTACGAAGCGGGCACCGGGACCGTCCAAAACCTGCCCAACGGGACGGAGCTGTCGGTCAGGGAAACCTCGAAACTGGCTATCACGATCAGCGACAACTGCGCGACCAACATGATCATCCGGCGGCTCGGCGGCATCGACGCCATCAACCCCTGGCTGAACAAAATCAGCGGTATCGTCGATTATCGCCAGAAAGTCAGCTACACCAACTACGCCGGACAGAGCCAGAACGGCCGGCATCGCACCTGCGCCCGCGACCTGGGTCTTCAGGCCGTACGGCTGTTTAGCCTGTGGCAGGAAAACCCGCAGGTTTATGCGCCCCTGATCGAGGACCTCAGCCATACCGAGTTCGATTTCGGAATCAAGCAAGGACTCCCCGAAGACCTCGTCGTCGCGCACAAGATCGGGACCAACGGCGCCTATGCCACGGAAAACGACCTGGGCATCGTCTTCGCCGAAGAACCTTTCGTGCTTTGCGTGCTGACCGAAATGGCCAGCGCGGAGCGTGCTCGCAAGATCCAAACCGATATCGCCGCCATTTTCTACGAAAAAGTAGCCAGCTGGCCCTGGCCGTAAGGTCAGCCGTTCAGGGTATGCTTGCCAAAACCCTCGCCAACCACCTCGCGGGCTTCCTGAACAAAGACAAACGCGTCCGGATCGATATCCATAACGAGCTTTTTGACCGCTGGAACCTGCCGGCGCGACAAGACACACAAGAGCACGTTTTTCTCCGTTCCGGTGTACATGCCCCGGCCCTTGAGACCGGTCACGCCGCGTTCGAGCTGCTCGATGATCCGGGACGCGATCTGGTCGCTCTTTGACGAGATAATGGTGCAGGTGCGGCAGTAATCAAAGCCTTCCAGCAGCACGTCGATGCTTTTCGACGTGACATACATGGCGATGAACGAGTAGAGTGCCAGCAGGAAACCCGGCTCCGGCTGGTTGCGGTAGGCGACCGCCGAGGCCAGGACGATCAGGGCGTCCAGCACGAGCAGAAACTGCCCGATACTCAAAAAGGCCACCTTTTTCTGAATCACCATCGCCAGGATATCCGTGCCGCCCGTCGTGTAACCGCCCCGGAAGACCAGCCCCAGGCCGACTCCGTAGACGACGCCGCCCACCAGACAGAAAATAAGCGGATCGGGCGCGCCGTTACTCAGCGGACGATTGAGATACGTGTTGAAAAATGTGGTCATCGCCGGGGCTGTCAGGTCGATCATCGCGGAATAGGCCAAGGTGCCGACCAGGCTGCGCCAGACAAAACGCAGGTGGATCACGCGCCAGCCCAGCAGGAGCAGCGGGATATTCAACAGGCCGAAAAGCACGCCGAAAGGCAGAAACTCGCCTTGCCCGGTCAACTGGAAAATAATCGAGACGATACCGGATACGCCGCCCATTGTCAGGCGCACCGGAACGTAAAAGATGTTGACAGCGACCGCCGACAAAAGGCTGCCGGCCAGCAGATAGAAGATGTCGCGTCCCCAGGCGCGCCACCCGCCTGGCGGCGGCAGCAGCTGCCTGGCCTGCTGCGCCAGTGTTTGCCCTGACACAGGATCCGCCCCCATTCAGCCGATTTCCCGCCGGCCCTCCATCGCCCTGGCCAGCGTCACTTCATCTGCATACTCCAAGTCACCGCCCATCGGAATGCCATGGGCGATCCGCGTGGTCAAGATACCGGCAGGTTTGAGCAAACGCGCCAGGTATAGCGCCGTCGCTTCGCCTTCCACCGTCGGGTTGGTCGCCAGGATGACCTCATGAACCGAATCGTCCTGGCGTAGCCGGGCCAGCAGCTCGCGCAGACGGATCTGGTCGGGTCCGACCCCCTGCATCGGCGAGATAGCGCCGTGCAGCACGTGGTAAAGTCCCTTGTACTCGTGCATACGCTCGATCGAGGCGACATCGCGGGGGTTTTCGACAACACAAATGGTCGTGTGGTCGCGCGCCGGGCTGGCGCAGATCTCACAGGGGTCCTGATCGGTCAGATTGCAGCAGACCGAACAGAGCCGAATGGTTTTCCGCGCATCGAGAATGGCATTGGCCAAAGCGCTGACCTGATCCTCGGGCTGGCCCAGCAGATGAAAAGCCAACCGTTGGGCTGACTTGCCGCCAATGCCGGGCAGCTTGGCAAGCTCCGTGATCAGGCGGCCGATCGAGGGCGCGTACCGGGCCATCAGGCATCCTCCATGTGAACGGGAATACCCAGTTTCTGGGCAGTCTGGCGAATTTTATGCACCCAGTCGGCCGGACCGTCTGCCGGACAGGCAACTGGTTCGTCTTGTCGGGCGAGCACGGGTTTGACCTGCCATTCACGGCCGCTGATTTGCTGGACAATCTCGCGGATCGTCTTGACAGCACCGGCCTGGCTGACTTCCTGGTAATGAATCGCCTCTTCGGACGAGAAAATCAGCTGGAGCGTCTGGTCACAAAGTTGGGGTCTGGCCGGCCTGCCAAACAAATACAGCGTCATCTGACCACTGGCTTGCAGACGGTCGAGCGTTTGCTGCCAGATGGCCTCAAGGTCGAGCTCCGGGGCCTCGGCAGGAGGAACAGGCTCAGGTTCGGCCGGTTCTTCCGGCTCGTCCGAATCCGGCGGCGGTTCCGGCAGCGGCGGCTCGTCCTCGGCAGGAGGAGGCGTCTTGGCAGCTGGCGGTTCCGGTTCCGGTTGTTTTTCCCGTTGTATGGCCGGTTTGACCGCATCGGATTGCCTTTCAGGCAGATTCGGGACGCGGACAGGCCGGACATCCATCAAACGGATCAGGCCGATCTCGAGTGCCGTCCGCCCGTCGGCCGCCCAGCGCAGATCAGCCAGCAGTGCCGACAGGTCACGGATCCATCCGATCAGCTGGTTGGCGTCCGTTTGCGACGCCAGAACTTCCATTTCAGCGCGCGCTTTCGTGTTCACCCGCATCAGCAGGTTCTCGCCGCCATCCAGCTGGCAGACCAGCAGGTTGCGGAAGTGCTGGGCGAGGTCCGTGACAAAGCGCGCCAGATCCCGGCCGGCCATCACCAGCTGGTCGACCAGCTGAAGCAGCTCCGCGATATTGCCGCTGAGCAAAACTTCGGCGACCTGCTGCAGGAACTGGTCGCGCACCACGCCGACCAGGCTCAGGATCTGGTCATGCGTGATCGGCGCTTCGAAAGCGCCGCGCGCCTGGTCGAGGATGCTGATCGCGTCGCGCAGCGCGCCGTCAGCCAGGGCGGCGACGGTCTGAAGGGCGTCAGGGGTGATGCCGATCTGATCCTGTTCGGCAATTTTTTTGAGGTGAGCCACCATGCTGTCAACCGGGATGCGGCGGAACTCATAGCGCTGGCAGCGCGACAGGATCGTGGCGGGAATCCGATGCGGTTCCGTGGTCGCCAGGATGAACACGGCATGCTGGGGCGGTTCTTCGAGCGTTTTGAGCAGCGCGTTGAAGGCGCCGGCCGACAGCATGTGGACTTCGTCGATGATGTAGACTTTGTATCGGGCCTGGGAAGGCATGAAGACGATTTCGTCACAAAGCCGGCGGATGTTGTCGACGCTGTTGTTGGACGCGGCGTCCATCTCCAGGATATCCATCAGGCTGCCGTCGAGGGCACCGCGGCAGATCGCACAGGTGTTGCAGGGATTGCCGTTAACCGGGTTCAGGCAGTTGATCGCGCGGGCGAGGATCTTGGCCATGGTGGTCTTGCCGGTTCCGCGCGTACCGCTGAAAAGATAGGCGTGCGCGATCTGACCGCTGATCACGGCCTGGCGCAGCGCGTGAACCGCCTGCTTTTGTTCTACGATCTCATCGAATGTCTTCGGCCGCCATTCTCTGTATAGCGCCAAATGTGCCATGCCGCGTCCCCCCGATGTGTGTGCTTGAAAAAATCGCCATGCCTGGTCTGCAACCGTCGCAGGTTTCCCTGCGGCACCTGCGGGTGGCCGCTTACCGCTGCTTCCTTCCGGACCTGACGGGGTTCACGGGCCGCATCGCACAGGACCAACGATCGGCTGCAGATCAGACACGGCGATTCTCGCTGTGCCGCCATTATACCATACGGGCCCGGCGGATGCCAGTCTGGCAGACCGCTCCGCAGGCCTACTTCAGCCAGATATGCAGGCTGAAGAGGATAAACAGAAAGATGGCGGCCAGGAAAATGAGGCCAATGACCAGGGCCGCCAGCACAGACTGGATCATCAGGCTGCGCGTTTCTCTGGGGGTCAGAGGCGGATCCGGCGGCGCCGCATCCGGCCGGGAAAGCCCTTTGGGGCGACGCCGCCAAAAATCGGCGAACCGCGCCCCGCCGGTCTGTTCGAGCCCGGACATATCGGCGATGGTCCGACCGTCGTCGCCGTTTTGGCGCGACAGGTCAGCTGGATTTTTCCGGTTCCTGGTCATAGAGATGGCATGCGACAAAATGGCCCGGTTCCAGCTCGCGCTGTTCCGGTTCGATGATCTTGCACCGATCCATGCAGTACGCGCAGCGGGTATGGAATTTGCAGCCGGACGGCGGATTGGCCGGCGAAGGGATGGACCCCTCCAGCACGATCCGGTTCATCTTGGCTCCGGGTTCCGGCACCGGAATGGCGCTGAACAGGGCTTTGGTGTAAGGATGAAGCGGATTGGCGAAAATGTCTTTCTTGCTGCCGTACTCGACCAGGTCTCCCAGGTACATGACCCCGATTGTGCTGCTGATGTGCTCGACGACCGACAGGTCATGCGAAATGAACAGGTAGGTCAGATCGAACTGCTCCTGCAGGTCCATCAACAGGTTGATGATCTGGGCCTGGATGGAGACGTCAAGAGCAGAGACCGGCTCGTCGCAGACGACGAATTCGGGGTTGAGCGCCAGGGCGCGGGCAATACAGATGCGCTGGCGCTGACCGCCGGAAAATTCATGCGGGTAGCGGTCCTTGTGATAGGGCTGCAAACCGCACTTGTTCATGATGTTGTCGATATGGTCCTCGAATTCCGCGCTGGGCACCAGCTCGTGTTCGCGGACCGCTTCGCTGATAATCTCACCGACCGGCAGACGCGGGGACAGGCTGGAATATGGATCCTGGAAGATGATCTGCATTTTGGGCCGCAGGTCACGCATCGCTTTCGCGTTGAACTTGTGGATATCCTTGCCGTTGAACAGAACCTGTCCTCCCGACTTGTCGTGCAGGCGCAAAATGGTGCGGCCGACCGTCGTTTTGCCGCAGCCCGACTCGCCGACCAGGCCCATGGTCGTGCCGCGCTTGATGTTGAACGTGACGCCGTCGACGGCCTTGACATAACCGACCACGCGCTGGAGCAACCCGCTCTTGATCGGGAAATACTTCTTGAGCTGCACAACCTCGAGGATGTTCTCTTCGTTATGCACGATGGGGGTGTAGTCGTCAACGATTTGTGTCGATTGATTTTTATCAGCCATCCTGGCGTTCCTCCTGGTCATCAGCATACAAGTAACAGCTGGTCGTATGGGTCGGCGACAGGCTGTATTCACCTGGATACGGGCCATCGCAGCGCACGAATCGTTTTTCGCACCGATCCCTGAAATAGCAGTAGTCCGGCATGTTGATCGGGTTCGGCACTTTGCCCGGTATGCTGTACAAGCGTTCGACCTTCTTGTTGACGGACGGTTTGGAGGCCATCAGGCCGATGGTGTAGGGATGCGAGGGATGGTTGAAAATCTCGTCTGCCGTCCCCTTCTCCACGATCCGGCCCGCATACATGACCACGACATAGTCGGCCATTTCGGCGATGACGCCCAGGTCATGCGTGATCAGCATGATGCTGCTGTTGATTTTGTCTTTAAGGTTACGCAGCAGGTCGAGAATTTGGGCCTGGATGGTCACATCGAGCGCGGTCGTCGGCTCGTCGGCGATGATCAATCGCGGATTACAGGCCAACGCCATCGCGATCATGACGCGTTGACGCATGCCGCCGGACAGCTCATGCGGATACATCCGGTAAACGCCTTCGCAATTGGCGATGCTGACCATTTCCAGCATCTCAATCGTCCGGGCCTTGACCTGTTCCTTGTCCATCTCCGGGTTATGCAGCTTGATGATCTCGTCGACCTGGGTGCCGATCCTAAAGACCGGGTTGAGGCTGGTTTGCGGCTGCTGAAAGATCATCGAAATGCGGTTTCCGCGTATGTCGGTCATCTCGTTTTCGCTGAGCTTCAACAGGTCCTTGCCCTCGAACAAAACTTCTCCATCCACCACCCGGCCGGGCGAATCGACCAACCGCAGGATGGAAAAGGAGGTGACGCTCTTGCCGCAGCCCGATTCACCGACCAGCCCGAGGGTTTCGCCCTGGAATACCTGGAAACTGACATCATCAACCGCGCGCACATAACCGACCACGCGCTTGAGGAACCCCTTTTGCACCGGATAGTTCTTGCGCAGGTGCTGGACATCCAACAGTACAGAGCTATCCATTATGGTTTCTCCCTCAGCAAGAAACAGGCAGCGGTGTGGTCAGCGGTAACTGTATATTGAGGCGGTTCGGCCGCATCACACACACCGGGCATAAAGAACTTGCAGCGCGGATGGAATCGGCAGCCCTCCGGCAGGTGATACGGGTCGGGCACACCGCCCTTGATCGATTCCAGGCGATCCGCAACCGGCCCCTCCATCTTGGGTATTGAGCGCAAAAGCGCCTGGGTATAGGGATGTGACGGGTTGTCGAACAGCTCCCAGACGGGAGCGCTCTCCACCACCTTGCCCAGGTAGAGCACTGCGACGGTATCCGCCATTTCGGCGATAACTGCCATATTGTGGGTGATGAGCATGATCGACATGCCAAATTCACTCTGCAGGCGCTTCATCAGGTCAAGGATCTGGGCCTGGATGGTCACATCCAGGGCGGTAGTCGGCTCATCGGCAATCAGGAGCGAAGGGTTGCAGATCAGCGCCATGGCGATCATAGCGCGCTGGCGCATCCCGCCCGAAAGCTCGAATGGATAAGCATCGAAACGCTGTTCGGGCATGTTGATGCCAACCGTGCTCAGCAGCTCGATCACCCGTGCGCGCGCCTCGGCCTTGGATACCTTTCGATGCACCAGCAATGCTTCGCTCAGCTGGCGGCCAATCGTATAGACCGGCGAAAAGGCGCTGGATGGCTCTTGAAAGATCATCGCGATGCTGGCGCCGCGGATGCGGCGGATCTCTTCACTCATGGGACCGTACTTGGCCAAGTCAACCACCGTGTCGTCCTTCCGGAAAAGGATTTCGCCATCCACGATACGGCTTCCGGAGCCCGAAATCTGCAGGATCGACTGCGCCGTGACCGACTTGCCGCAGCCCGATTCACCGACCACACCGAGGGTCTTGCCTTCGTAAAGGCTCAACGACACGCCATCCACGGCTTTGACGACACCCTCATCCAGAAAAAAGTGCGTTTTAAGCCCCTTGATCTCGAGGAGTGTCTCGGGAGCCTGGTTCATGACCGTTACCTCTTCCATCATCTCAGTATGGATCGGCTGCATCACGCATACCGTCTCCCATAAAGTTAAACATCAAGACTGTGATGATCACAAATATCACTGGGATCAGCTTCCAGGGCGTCTGTGAGATCGTCACGATGTTCTGAGCATCCTGCAGCAGCACACCCCAGCTGACGGCAGGCGGCTGCATGCCCAAGCCCAAAAAGCTCAGCGAGGTCTCGCCCAGGATCATGCTGGGGATCTGCAGCGTCAATGTCACGATCAGGTGGCTGGTAAAGGAGGGCAGCAGATGCCCAAA
>ENA-UOUL01002390-UOUL01002390.1-bioreactor-metagenome-genome-assembly--contig:-NODE-2390-length-22049-cov-50.536820_pt1 | contig 22049 bp, 19 predicted proteins | sample MGYA00249838_ERZ747220 | MGnify/ENA primary metagenome ERZ747220 (study PRJEB28778, sample SAMN05720191) | bioreactor metagenome | isolation source: Anaerobic biogas reactor | place: USA:Washington...
CCCCCGACCGTCGCCCGGGAGCACCCGGTCGCGGTCTCGAGCTCGCACATGACGTACGGGAACGCCGGGTGCCGGGCGACGATACCGGCGCCTGCCACGGCCCAGGGATCGGTCAGGGAGTAGTCGCCTGCACCGGCAGGTTCTCCGCCCGAGAGCCAGGCGTCGAGCGCCACCGCGGGCGATCCCGAGAGCGTGGCGTCAAACCCGGCAATTGCCTGGCGGATGGCCTTCCTCCCGCCCCCGGGAGCGTAGCCGAACGCGATCGGCCCGCCTATGGCGGTGGCCGGTCTCCGGAGCAGGGTCCCGAGCTGCTGGATCTCCGTGAGGGTCGCGGGTTTCCCCCCGATGTAGGCGCCGGGCACGGTCAGCCCCGCTATCATAACGACGAGGTCGCTGTGGCCGGCGACGAGCGAGGGATCGGCACGGACCTGGTCGATGGTGACGTAGCCCGTGGTGTAACCGTGTTCGACGAGGACGCCGGCGACCTCGCGGATGTAAGGGGATATGTAGGGCGCGACGCCGAGGCACGCGGGCTCGTCGACGTAGCCGTCGATGATGAGGGCGTTAGAGGTCATACCCGATCAGGCGGAGGAGCTCTCCGGCCCAGTAGAGCTTTCCCCGCTTGACGGGATCGACGTTTTTATCGGCAAGATCGAACCCGATGATCCGGATCGATGCCGCACCGAGGTCATCGGCGGCAAAGACCGCCCGGTCGCCGTCGGTGAACCCGCCGAAGTTGTGGATGTGGGCGAACGGCGCCGCCTGGGTGGTGGCGACGAGCGGGCCCGGGAGGCGGGGAACCCAGTGGCGGATGAGCGGCATGTTATCGCCGTGGGCATGCACGACCATCACCGTCCCCTGCCGGGAGAGGTCGACGAAGACGTCGGTCGCCCCATCGAGGTCGGTGAAGACCGCGTCGGGCCGGATGCCGTGACCTGCGAGCACCTCGGCCGCGGCATCGGCGGCAAGCACCGTCCCCTCGATCCGGTCGAGCTCGTCGGGGAGGGAGGGAGCGTTTCCGCAGACCGTCACCGCCCTGCCCCGTATGAGCGCCTCGAGGAGTCCGACGTCGTCACGACCGTCGGCAACCTCTTCGAGCAGGCGGGCGGCCGCTTCGTCTGCATCGCGCTCGAATCCAAAATAATCAAGAATTGCAGTGTAATGAGGTTCCCAGTCCGCAAACCTCATTGCTTGCCCTCGTTGTTATCCAGGCCGACGATGTTTGCGAACCGCTTCAGTATCGGGTCGATGATGAGGTTGAGCAGTTCCTCCTTCTCCTTCACCATCGAGAAGTAGCTGAGCGGTATCATCGCGGCGGCCATCGTGGCGTGCCCGCCGGCCTCGCCGATAGGCCCGAACGCCTCGGCCATCACGTTCCCGAGGTGGAGCCTGATATCCTTGTTCCGGCCGGATATGACGATGTTCTGGTCGCTGATGCCGTAGACCAGCGCCGTGTTCACCCCTTCAAGGTGGATCAGGATATCGGCCGCCTGCGGGAGCGCGTCGCGGTTCCGGATGAAACCGACGTTCGAGAAGAGGTAGCCGCTCCTGAGCCGCCGGTTCCGTATGGCGTTCCCCATGATCTCCACGGTCTCCTGCGATATGGAGGGGGAGGTGATCTTGTCGAGGAGGTCCGAGTCGGTCAGGGGGAGGAGGAACGCAGCGTAGTTGAGGTCCTGAGGGGTGACGTTCCTCTTGAAATCACGCGTGTCGGCCCGGATACCGTAGAGGAGCGCGGTGGCTACCGATTTGCTCACCGGTATATCGAGCTCCATGAGGTACTGGGTCATGATGCTTGCCGTGGCACCGACACCGGGCCGGATATCGACGAAGTCGGCGGCGCCGGGGGGGCGCTCGCCGTTCTTGTGGTGGTCGACGATGATGTTGACCCGGGTGGTCTTCGGGAGCTCGTTGTTCGCGCCGGGCGCGGACGAGTCGACCAGGGCGATGTAGTTGCACTCGCTAAGGATCTGCGGGGTGAGCCGCTCCATCTTGATCTCAAGGAGGTTGATGAACGCCCGGTTCTCCTGGTGCCCGATGTCTCCCTCGTAGAGGATGCGGCAGTTCAGCTTGTTGTGGCTTGCGTGGCGGGCGATCATCGAGAGCGCCATGGCGCTCGATATCGAGTCCGGGTCGGGGTTCAAATGGGTGACGATGCAGAGCGTCCCCTCCCAGGCGGCAAGCAGGTCGTAGAGGCGCAGGGCAAGCCTTGACGAGTGGAGTTTCCTGATGTGGTGGATGGCGGTTCGGGCGACCACCTCCTGCGGGTAGAGGACGATGTCGGCGCCCTCCTGCTGGAGGAGGTCGACGCTGACCGGGTCGGTGGCGCGCGCGATGACGTATGTCGCCGGGTAGCGGTTCTTGATGGTCTTGAGGGCGGTCAGGTTGGCGTCACGATCGTTGGTGAGGATGAACGCGACCTCCGGCACGGGCAACCCCTCCATGAGGTTCGGGTCGCGGAGATCGCGGACGAGCGCTTCATACTTCTGGTCCCGGAGGTCTTCCACCCGCTTCTCGTCCTTATCGACGATGACGAGGTCCTCGCTCTCCTGCCCGAGTTCCTCCGCGACGTTATAGCCGGTGCTCCCGCAACCGAAGATGATGTACTTAATACGTTCCTTTGAAACGTTCTGGACCGCCTCAGGCATGCGTACAATGGTGTAACTTCTCATGGTATTAAGGGATTCCATATCGGCGAATTACGGGAGGACCCCGTAAGGTTTATACCTCTTCACGTACTATCTTTTTAGGTCAGATACAGGGGCCTGTAGCTTAGTCGGCAGAGCGACGGACTCTTAATCCGTAGGCCAAGGGTTCAAATCCCTTCAGGCCCGTCGAACCCTCATTCTTTCCTGACCTGTACTCGATATCGCTGGCGACGACCGCCCGGTTCTCGCGATCGCCCTTCCGAAGCGGTTCTTCATTGCCGGCGGGGCGCACGGCCATCGGGTCGACCGTCATCAGCCTTCACCCCGGTCACGGTTTCTCACAGAAGGCCGGTTGTTGCGGATTCCCGGGGGTTCCGGAGGCACATATATGCCGCTGCTATATAAATGCTGCTCAGGCAAAAAATTCAAGAGAGTTCCGTGAGGATGGCAGAGATCGCCCGGGGTTCCCCGTTTTGCACCTGCCCGCCGCAGGGGCGCCGGCAGGGTCGGAAGGGGAGGGGGAGTATGCGGCCGGACTTACGCTCCCATCACCGCCCGATCTTCAAGAGCATCTCCTCGAGCGTCGGATAGTGCGACTCGATCCGGTCGATCCCGGCACCTTCCGCCGCGAGCGCCGCGGTCGTCCGGTTCAACTCGTCGATGGAGCGCGCCTCGGCAAGGTACCGGCCGTCGTGGGCGGAGTACTCGACCGGCGGGGCGAAGGACGAGAGGTCCGGAATGCGGAAGAAGACCCGGTAGGTGATCGAACCGAAGGTCTCCCTGAGTTCGGCTATGGTCCCGCCGGCCACCACCCGCCCCCGGCGCAGGATCAGGACCCGGTCGCAGACCTCCTCCACCTGGGAGAGGTTGTGGGCCGAGAAGATCACCGTCTTCCCCCGGTCCCTGAGGCCTTTGATGTACTCGAGCACCGACCGGGACGTCATGGGGTCGAGGCCGGATGTGGGTTCGTCGTAGATGAGGAGACCCGGGTCGTGCATCAGCGATCGCGCGATGGCGACCTTCCGTTTCATCCCCTTCGAGAGTTCCCCGATCTTCTTCCCATCCGGCTCGAGCGCGAGCCCCGCGAGGAGGTCGTCGCGCCGGGTCCGTATGGCCGCCTTCGGCATACCGTATATCTCGCCGAAGAACGCGAGGTAGGTATCCGTGGTCATCGTCTCGTAGAGCCGTGACTCCTCGGGAAGGTAGCCCAGGTTCCGTTTCAGGTTAAACGGCCTTCTCACGACATCGATGCCGTCGATCAGAAGATTCCCCGCCGTCGGCGTGACGAGGCCGGCCATGATCTTCAAGAGCGTCGTCTTGCCGGCCCCGTTATGCCCGATCACACCGAGTATCCGTGCGTCGTCGAGATCGAACGTGACGTCGTCGAGGGCCGGGAAGTCGCCGTAGTGCTTGGCAAGAGAGCGGGCGGTGATCATCGAATCTTCCTATGGCTCCGATGACTACTAATAGGTTGCTCCACAGAGGTATGCTCCTCTGAGACTACCGGGGATAACCATGAGTCTTGCTTCCTCCATCCGGACGATCGCCGTCTGGGAGATGAACCGGTCGATGACCACGATGGGAAGAGGCGTCCTGCCGCTCGCTGCGGGACTGCTCGTCCTCCTGGTCCTGGTGACCGCGTTCGCCGCAGAGAGCGGCATCCATATGCAGGACGGCATCTACCGGATCGGCATCGACGACCCCGATGTCGCCCGGATAGTCGACGCCGACACCCGCTTCACCGTCGATATCGCCGGCGGACCCGCTCTCTGGAACAACCGGTTCGCGTACGATATCGTCGTCATTCGCGGGGAGGTCTACGCCGCCGATACCGGCAAAGGGCGGGCGGCCCTCACCGCGCTCAAACGCGATTACGAGGGTTACGTCTCCCGGATCGCCGCAGGAGAACCCGACCTCTTCGCCGGCTACCCGCTCTGGATCGATCTGGAGTACGTCAAGAGCGAGATCGACTTCCTGGCGACCCAGAGCGGACAGCAGGTCGGGGCTCCGGCAAATGCCCGGGAACCCCCCGTCCCGTCCGGCCCGGTGGAGGCGGTGACCCTCCCGCCGTCGACGGTCCCGGTCCACGAGGAGGACCTCCGGCAGCACCTTGCCGGTATGGAGAAACAAAACCCCCTCTCCCGCTACACCGGCATCGTATCGAGCGGTTCGGCAACAGACGGACTCCGGACGCCGTCGGAACTCTCGCCCCCGCTCCCGTACGATGCGCTCATCCTGGTCTTCGTCTTCATCTTCCCCCTCTACTTCACCTCCCAGTTCTTCATGATGAGCGTGATGAACGAGCGGGTGGGAAGGGCCGGGGAGGCGCTCCTTGCCGCCCCCGTCCGGCCGGCGGCGATCATCGTCGGGAAGGCGATCCCGTACTTCGCGATCATGCTCCTCGTCTCGGCCGCGATCACCTTCTTCATCGGCGCACCGCTCACGATACTCCTCCCGCTCATACCGGTCATCCTCTTCTTCCTCTCAAGCGCCCTGATCATAGGGATGGCCGCAAGGAGCTTCAAAGAACTCTCGTTCGTCTCGATCTTCTTCTCGACGCTTGCCACGTCCTACCTCTTCTTCCCGACGGTCTTTGCAAACACCCACGTCGTGAGCCTCATATCCCCGCTCACCCTGGTCATCCTCGAACTCCAGGGCGAAGGGTTCACCGCCGCGGGATACGTCTACTCGACCGCGCTCTTCTTTGCCACGAGCGCCGTCCTCTTCTACGCCGGGACGATCAACTTCCGCGAAGAGCGCCTCTTTTCGGAGAAATCCCTCACATCAAGGCTCATGGACTTCGTCGCGGGTGCTATCAGCCGCGACCACCCGCACTTCTCGCTCTTCCTCCTTGCCGCCTTCACGATACCGTTCGTCTTCATGGCCCAGATGATGCTGCTCGTCCTCTTCTTCAACATCCCGATGCCGCTCTCGCTCGTCCTCCTGACGGTCTCTGCGGCGTTCATCGAGGAGGTCGCGAAGTCCGTCGGACTCTACGCGATAGCGGGCGAGCGGCCGGGGTTCCTCACGCCAAAGAACCTGCTCGTGGGAGCGGCCGCCATAGGCTTCGGGTTCCTTGCCGGCGAGAAGCTCCTCCTCTTTGCCACGCTCTCTCAGATCACCGAGTCGATCTTCGGGAGCGTCCTCTTCCTCTCCCTCCAGGTGCTCTGGATGCCGCTCCTCCTCCATATCGCGGGCGTCCTGATCACCGGAACCTTCCTGCTCGCCGGCGGGAAGCGCGCCTACGTGCCCGGCCTCGTCGTGGCAAGCGTGGTCCACAGTCTCTATAACCTCCACTTCCTTCTCGGAGGTCTGGTATGAACGCCCGCCACATCGGTATCGTCGCAAAGAAGGAGCTCCTCGGCCTCTCTGCGGAGAAGACGATCGTCTTTGCCATCCTCCTGCAGGTCTTCATCGCCATGTTCTCCTCGTTCCTGATGGTGGGGCTCACCGCCATGTACGACCCGGAGGCGCTCGAGGGCTACTCGACGGCCACCTACGGCGTCGGTTACGTCGGGGCGGACTCGGCCCTCATCGACGAGTTCGAGAAGCGCGACGACCTCATCCTGCACCGGATGGACCTCTCCCCGGCGCTTGCAGCGCTGCGCGACCGGAAGATCGCGGCGGTGGTCTATGTCCCCGATACGCCCCCCGACGCCGAAGGACCGGTCGCGATAACCCTCTACCTCGTCCAGAACGACCTGCAGTCGAGCGTCATCAACGTGAAGATCAAGGAGGTCCTCCAGGGCTACGAGAGGGAACTCAGGGAGGTGCGGGCCGACCGGATGACCGCCTTCCCCGTCGGGCTGAACTTCCCCGACGCCGGCGATGCGGAGAGTTTCTACGAGTTCGTCTACGGCCTCCTCATCCCGCTGCTCGTCCTCCTCCCGGCGATCGTATCGGCGGCCCTGATCATCGACCTCATCACCGAGGAGTACCAGCGCCAGACCCTCGACACCCTCCTCTCGACGCCGATCACGTTCACGGAGATGGTCGCCGGAAAGATTGCCGCCTGCTTTGCCATCGTCCCGGTCCAGGCCGGGGCCTGGATACTCCTTCTCGAGCTGAACGGTATTGCAGTAGCAAACGCCGTCCCGATCCTCCTCCACGTCTCGGCGGCCGGGCTCTTCCTCATCCTGCTCGGCGCCGCGGTTGCGCTCCATTACCGCGAGCGGACCAGCGCCCAGTTCGTCTTCTCGACGGGGCTCGTCGTGGTCTTCCTCCTCGCCATGGCCATCCCCTATAACCCGCTCAACATCGTGGTCAGGCTGGCGGTGGGGACCGCCGGCCCGGTTCACTGGCTGATCCTCCTCCTGGTCAGTGGCGCGACGGCGCTCCTCGCCTTCGCCGTCGCGGCCTACGGCCGGCGGGTCGGGAAGATCTCCCCGACAGCGGTCCGGTGATGGGTTCGGCGGGGAGTCTTCTGGTGGGTCCGCTCTCTCGCCGCATTCCATCAGGGGAAAATTATATATTTTAGGTTATGCAATTCAGCCCATCGATGACCCGCCTTCGCTACCTCACCACCACCTGTGCAGTCTGCGGCGAGTCCTGCCGTTTCACGATTCCCCCGGGCGCCGTGAGCGCCGGGTCGCGGGACCTCGACACCCGCCCTGCCGAACCCCTCCGATCCACCATATACGCGTGGGTGAAACGATGCCCTTCCTGCGGCTACTGCGCCCCCGACCCGGGCAAAGCCCTCGCGGGGGCGGCCGATGCGGTGAGACTCCCGCGCTACCGCTGGCAGCTTGACGCCCGCGGGTTTCCGGATATCGCCAACACCTTCCTCTGCTGGTCGATCATACAGGAGGACCTCGGCGCCCCGGCCCAGGCGGCGTGGGCGTCCCTCCATGCCGCCTGGGTCTGCGACGACGAGGGGGAGGATGTGCCGGCCCGGGTCTGCCGGAGGCGCGCCGCCGATCTCCTGCAGCGGGCCCGGGAGCAGGGCGAACGCCTGGCCCCCCTGGAAGGGGCCGACGAGGCGCTCCTCGTGGACCTGCTCCGCCGGGCCGGCCGGTTCAGGGAGGCCCGCGCCGTGGCGGCGAGGGTGCTGGATCAGGATCCGCAGCCTCTCATCGCCGATATCATGCGGCTCCAGGTCCGGCTGATCGCCGCGTCGGACCGGGCGGCCCACACCGTCGCCGAGGCGCGGCGGTCCAGGCAGTCGGCACCGCTCTGACCGGGGAAACGGGCAGAGCCCCACCATTTGTATACTGTTCTTACAATACTGTACATCATGGATATCACGATCTTCTCCCCCGGCATCTACACCTACGGCGCCATGCTGATCGGCGGCGTCCTCCGTGACGCAGGGCACCGGGTCTCCCTCACCCGGGCGCCCGCCGTCCCGGCGGACTCCCTCCTCCTCGCAAGCCTTTTTTCGACCCAGCACCTCCTCGACCCCGCCATCCGGGACCTCGTCCGGACCCACCGCGAGAAGGGAGGGAAGGTCTACGTCGGGGGCCCGGTCTCGGCCGCGCCGGAGATAGTTCTCGGAGAGCTCGCCCCCGACGCCGTGGTGGTCGGGGAGGGCGAGGAGACGGTGGTCCGCCTCGTCGCGGAGGGGGTGTCGGCCGCCCTCCCCGGCATCGCCTATCTTGACGGCGGCCGACCGGTCGTGAACCCTCCCGCCCCGCCGGCCTCGATCGACCGGCCGCTCCCCCTCATACCGGGCGATATCGGGAGCCAGAGCGTCCGGGGCGCGAGCGCCTACATCGAGACCCACCGGGGGTGTATCGGGGGATGCACCTTCTGCCAGGTGCCCCGGTTCTTCGGGAGGAAGATCCGGAGCCGCGAACTCGCGAGCATCATCGAGGAGGTGAGGGCGTTCTCGGCAGCCGGGGCGACGAGGCTCTCGGTCTCCGGGGGGACCGGGTCGCTCTATGGGTCGGCCGACGGCGAGATGAACCCGGAGGCGTTCATCGCCCTCCTCCACGGCATGGCGGAGGTGATGGGAGCGCGAAACGTCTCCTCCCCCGACATCCGCGTGGACTGCATCACCGACGAGATCCTGGACGCCGTCCGGCGATACACGATAGGGTGGGTCTTTTTTGGTATCGAGTCGGGGAGTGCCCGGGTGCTCCGGTTGATGGGCAAGGGAGCAACCGTCCGGCAGGTCGAGGAGGCGGTGGGGCGGTGCCGGGAGCACGGCCTCCGGGTCGCGGGAAGTTTCATCGTCGGCTACCCGGGGGAGACGGAGCGGGACTACGAGGCGACAAAAGACCTGATCGCCCGCCTCGCCCTCGACGACGTCTTCGTGAGCGGCGCCGAGCCCATCCCGGGGACGCCGCTTGCCGACCTCGCGGTCAGGACGCCCCGGGATAAGAACCCGGCGTTCGTGCCGCACACCGGTGAGTACCGGCCGCTCAACCTCACCGAGAGCGAGGCACGATGCTTCGACCTGATGATGCATGCCGATATGTTCCGCCCGCAGATGCGGCTCGTGACCGACGAGGTCTACGCCACCTACCTTGGCGAGGCAAGGAAGCAGGGGCAGGATATCAGGGCGGCAACCGAACTTATCCTCCGCTACTCGCCGTCCGGTGCATAAGCGCCGCGCCGGCAGCCTCATCTCCCGGTTTTTCGGGGCGGGAAACCCTTAAGTATACTCGATCCTCTACTCCCCCGCCCTGAAGGGGATATCCCTTCGCAGGTAAACAGGTTGGAGGCGAGACGATTGGCAGAGAGAGAGGCAGGACAGGTACTGGCAACCCGGCCGGAGCCTGGAGAGAGGATAGACCTGATGCGCGCACGCGACGTGGCGGACATCAAGGTACAGAACCCGGAAGGGGAGAACATCGGCGACATCACCGATATCGCTGTCGACCGCGATAGCGGTTGCATCGCGTATGCGATGCTCGCGCACGGCGGTATACTCGGGTTTGGCGAGAAGCACTTTGCCATACCCTGGGAGGCAGTCCGGGTTCGCTCCCGCGAGAAGATCGCTATCGTGGATACGGATAAGAAGACGCTCGATAACGCTTCCGGTTTCACCCGTGACAAAATGCCACGGGAAGGCGACTGGAGCGTGATCAGGACACCCCCGCGCCCGACTGCGGCAAAAGAGCGTCCTGCTGCAGAAGGAGAGCGCCCGCCGCCGAAAGAGGAGAAGCCGGCAGCACCGGCAGAGCCCGCACCCCGCACTGTAGAGAGTTACACCCCGGTGCCGCCGCCCGTCCAGACGGTCGCGGGCGGTTGGGGAGAGAAGGCGATGAAACCACGAACCGAGGAGCAGCCGGCCCGGGCCGCGGGGGCCGTCGTGGAGGAGGTCCGGCGTGAAGAGCCGGCACGGGCGGAGGCAAAGGCCACGGAGGTCCGGCACGAAGAACCGGCCAGGGTGGAGACCGAGACCGCGGAGGTCAGGCGCGAGCCGCCGGCGCGGACGGAGACCGTCGTCGAGGAGCGGCCCGAGACCCGGATGAAGGCCCCGGCCCATATCTCCGCAGCCGACCTGCAGGTCTACCTCAGGGGCATCGATTACCCGGCAGGAAGGCAGGACCTCATCGCGCACGCGCAGAAGAACAACGCCCCGGAGGGCGTGATCGCGGTGTTCGAGGGGTTTGGCGACCGAACGTATCGCTCCGCCGCCGAGGTGAGCGAGGAGTTCGGCAGGGAGACCCGCGGGGAGAAGACCCGGCACGAGCCGCCGGCCCGGACGGAGACCGTCGCCGAAGAGCGGCCCGAGACCCGGGTGAAGGCCCCGGCCCACCTCTCCGCGGCCGACCTGCAGGTCTACCTCAAGGGGATGGATTACCCGGCAGAAAAACAGGACCTTGTCGCCCGGGCCAAAGGGAACAACGCTCCGGAGGGCGTGATCGAGGTGTTCGAGGGGTTCGGCGATAGAACCTACCGCTCTCCCGCCGAGGTGAGCGAGGAGTTCGGGAGCAAGACCCGCGGAGAACGCCGGGAGACCGTCGCCGAAGAGCGGCCCGAGGCCCGGACGAGGCCCCCATCGCGCATATCCGCGGCCGACTTCCAGGTCTACCTCAAGGGGATGGATTACCCGGCGGGAAGGCAGGACCTGGTCGCCCGGGCCAGGAAGAACAACGCCCCGGAGAGCGTGATCGATGTGATCGAGCAGTTCGGCGACCGGACGTATCGCTCCGCCGCCGAAGTGAGCGAGGAGTTCGGGAAGGTCAGGTGACAGAAATACCCGCAATTTTTTGGCGGATGGGGAGAGACGGCCTTCCCGCTCTCCCCGCACGTCCTCTTCGCCGCGGAGGGATTCCTCCCGAAAACCAGGGAAACGTTAAATAGTCTCAGCACGCATCGCCCGCTCTGCGCGAAGGTGGCGATCACCTTCGGGAGCAGACAACGAAGATGGTGATTGCAATGGCGGAGGCAACTCTGGAGCAGCAGGTGCGCAGGGGCGAGGGACAGGAGTACCTCGCATCCGAGGATATCGTGGGGAAGCGCGTGAAGAACCCCGAGGGGTATGACCTTGGCGAGATCTCAAGCCTCCGGGTAGGTCTGCCCACGGGAAGGGTGGCGTATGCCGTGCTCAGGACCGGGGGCATGTTCGGTCTCGGGGCGAAACACTTCGCGATCCCCCTCGAGGCCATCGTCTACCGGCCGGGGGACGACGTCTTTGTGGTGAACATAAGCAAGTACAGACTCGACAACGAGCCCGGGTTTACGGAGGGGGAGTGGCCGAAAGAAGCAAACTGGAACCTGATCGAGACAAGGCGGCCCGTAGGCCCCCCGAGCCAGGAAGAAGCGCGAGCCGTGACCCGGACGGAGCCTCCGTTCCGCGAGGTCGTCACGACCGAGCGGGTGGAGGTGCGGGAGAAGGCCTCCCGCGAAGAGAAACCGATAAAGGCCGAAGAGGTCGAGAAGACCGGCACGGCGGCGGAGACGAGAACCGAAGAGACCCGGCCGACGGTGGAGACGAAAACCGCGGGGGCCACCGTCGTCGAGGAGCGGTCGGAGACCCGGATGAAGGCCCCGGCCCACCTCTCCGCGGCCGACCTGCAGGTCTACCTCAAGGGGATGGATTATCCGGCAGGAAGGCAGGACCTGATCGACCGGGCCAGAAAGAACAACGCCCCGGAGAGCGTGATCGCGACGTTCGAGGGGTTCGGCGATCGGACCTACCGCTCCCCTGCCGAGGTGAGCGAAGAGTTCGGGAGCAAGACCCACGGAGAACGCCGGGAGACCGCCGTCGAGAGACCGCCCGAGACCCGGACGAGAGCCCCGGTCCACCTCTCCGCGGCCGACCTGCAGTCCTATCTCAGGGGGATGGATTACCCGGCGGGAAGACAGGACCTGGTCGCCCGGGCCAAAGAGAACGGCGCCCCGGAGAGCGTGATCGACGTGATCGAGCAGTTCGGCGACCGGACCTACCGCTCCGCCGCCGAAGTGAGCGAGGAGTTCGGGAAGATCAGGTGATCTTCCCTCCTTTTTACAGAACGAGCCTGGTCTGAACCGTCTCCCCTCCCCCGAACGTGAGGTGCCGTCCTGCGGCCTTTCCCCGGATACCGGCCCGGGCAAGGTCGGCCGGGCCGGTGAAGGGCCGCACCCTCCGTTGCACGAGGATCCGGTCGGCCCCCTTCGGCCCGATGCCGGGGACCATGAGAAGGGCGCGGCGCGGGGCGGTGTTGACGTTCACCGGCGCATTCCCGGCCGCGATGACCTCTTTAGGGTCGCGGTTTGCAAAGAACCCCTCCTCGTCGAGAGCAACCCGGAGGGTATCGGGCGTGACGCCGTAGTCCCGGAGGAGGTAGTCGGCCTGGTACCACCGCCGCGCCCGCCAGGCCGGCGTATCGGGGTGCACCGCAAGAGGAGTCCCGGGCAGAGCGCGAAATGCGGCAAAGTAGATCCGCGAAGGCCGGACCCGCCGGTACTGGTCGGCGACGCAGGAGAGGACCTCCGCATCGGTCTCGCCCGCCGCGCCGAGGACGAGCTGGGTGGTGTGATGCCCCGGTTTCTCTTCCGCCACCCAGGCCTGGCGCTTCAGGATGTCCTGCCGGTAGTCCTTCACGCCGGCGATTCCCCCCAGGCGGTCGGGAGACGTCGCCTCGAGGTTGATGCTGATCCGGTTTGCCACGCGGGCGGCGTCGTGGATATCCGCCCGGGCCGCGCCGGGGAGGATCTTTAAGTGAAGATAGCCGTCGTAGCCGCGCCGGCGGAGGATCTCTCCCGTCTCCACGAGTTCGTGCATCACCAGGTCGACGTCGCGGGGAATCCCGGAGCTCAGGAAGAGGCCGTCGACGAGCCCCTCCCGCCAGAAACCGAGGAAGGTGCCGGCAAGTTCATCCGGGGAGAGCGAGAGGCGCTCCCTCTGGAGGCGGACGTCGCAGTAGGCGCAATCGTAGGAGCAGGCGCCGTGGAGGAGAACCTTGAGCATCCGCTCGCACCCTTCGGCCCGGGGGTTGTAGGTGATGTGAGAAGCACCGAAGAGCGTCCGGATACACTCCCCGGAGCAGCAGAGGTCGAACCGGCTGGCAGCGGTGAGATGGCTGAGTTTCTGCTCCGCAACGGACATACCGGAAGCATCGGCCCGATAGAAGATGAGCCTGTCGGGTGCGGGGTGAAAGTGAATGGAACCTGGCGTGCGGTTCTTTCTACTCTACCCCGGGTTATACAACCGGCCTTCGGCGGCGATCGCCCGGGGGCTACGCGCGGATATTCGCGAGAACCCCGTTCCGAACGACGGGCCGGCGATATCCCCGCTGCTGCCGGGGAGAGGAAAGCAGCCTCCGGAGGGAGGCTGTAAATACCCCTCTTGAGAAACGCTATTCAATCGCGGCGCACACCATACTCCCTCCGGGGAAAGGAATATAGTCTGCGCCGGACCCTATCGTCGCCGAGGAGAGAGAAGTATGGAGGATCAACCGGCATACGATGTCGTCGTCATCGGGGGCGGGCCTGCCGGGAGCACCGCCGCCTGCCTGCTCGCGCGGTTCGGGCACCGGGTGGCGCTCCTTGAGAAAGAGACGTATCCGCGGGAGAAGGTCTGCGGGGGCTGCCTCAGCCAGAAGTCCATTCGGTTCCTCGAACGGGTCTTTGACCTCCCGGTCCCCGCACTCCGCGAAGCGGGCCTGCTCGATTCGACCGGGACCGGGTATGCGCTCTACATCAGGGATAGCCGGGTCCTCGCCGGGGACCTTTCGGAGCCGCTCTACTTTACCCGGCGGGAGCGCTACGATGCCTTCCTCGCCCGGATGGCGGCGGATGCCGGGGCGGATATCTACGAAGGCGCAGAGGTCGTCGCCGTCGACCACGCCCGGCGCACCGTCACGACGTCGAGCGGGGACCGATACGCCGCCCGGGTCCTCATCGGGGCCGACGGTATCAACAGCCGGGTCCGGCGCTCCCTCCCGGAGAGCGTCGTCGACCGGCAGCGATGGCAGGAGAACCTCGGGTGGGCTCTGGAACTCACGATCCCGCGAACGGAGGTGAAGACGCTCGCGGACGGCGACGGCGCGATCCACCTCGACGCCGACCTTGCGACGCCGCAGATCGTCCTTGCCGCCTGCCGGTGGGGCTACGGGTGGGTCTTCCCGAACAGGGAAGCGCTCATCGTGGGGGTGGGAGGGCTGCTCACGAAGAACAAAGGCAACCAGCGCGGCCGATTTACAGAGTTCCTCAAGACCCTCGGCCTCTCGGCGTTCACGAAGAGGCGGCCGGCGGGATACCTCCTGCCGTTTGGAAACTTCATCTCCTCGCCTGCCCATGAGGGGACGCTCCTCGTCGGCGATGCCGGGGGGTTTGCAAGCCCCATACTCGGCGAAGGAATCTTTTACGCCCACAGGACCGCAGAACTTGCCGCCCACGCCGTCGACCGCCACCTCACGTCCGGTGCGCCGGCCGGCGAGACCTACACCGCCCTCCTCGACCGCCGCCTCACACCGGAGCTGCAGGCGGAGGCGGCGCTCCGGGGCTACCTCTACGGCGGCCTCGAAGGGCGGACGCATGCGCTCCTCAAGACCTTCATGCGGGCATCGAGCACCCGGGTCATCGATGCCGTCCAGGGTTCGCGGTCGTTTCGGGGGTTCCGGCGGGACGGCGATCTCCACTCCGCCGTCTGGTGAGGGATACCTCTATCGTCCCGAGGACCGAAGAGAGCCCCGCATGAACACCCCCCGCTACCCCTCCCTCTACGAGGTCAACGCCCGCGTCCGGGTCCGGCAGATCGGCCGCCGCGCCACCCTCGACGATATCCCCGACACCTGGCTTGCAGGGCTTGCCGCCTGCGGATTCTCCTGGGTCTACCTCATGGGCGCCTGGACGACGGGAGATGCCGGGCTCCGGGTCTCCCGCTCACACGAGGAGTGGCTCAGCGGCTACCGGAGCCTGATCCCCGATATCGAGGAGGACGACATCTGCGGCTCCCCTTTTGCCGTCACCGCCTACCGCCTCCACCCGGACCTCGGAGAGCCGGAGACGCTCGAGCGGTTCCGCGAACGGCTGCACCGGCACGACCTCCTCCTCATGCTCGACCTCGTCCCGAACCACACGGCGCCCGATCACCCCTGGGTGCGCGATCACCCCGACTACTACGTCCACGGCACGGAGGAAGACCTCGCCCGCCGGCCGCAGGACTATGCCGGGGTGGACCCAGGGATCGTCCTCGCCCACGGCCGGGACACGTTCTCCGGCGGCTGGCCCGACACCCTGCAGCTCGATTACAGTAACCCGGATCTCCGGGAAGCGATGATCGCCGAGGTGCAGGGGATCGCGAGGAAGTGCGACGGCCTCCGGTGCGACATGGCGATGCTCGTCCTCCCGGAAGTCTTCCGGCAGACCTGGGGGAGGGATATGGAGCCTTTCTGGCCGAAAGCGATCGGTGCTGTTCGCGAGAACCGTCCGGAATTCGTCTTCATGGCGGAGGTCTACCGGGACCTGGAGTGGACGCTCCAGCAGCAGGGGTTTGACTACACCTACGACAAACGGCTCTACGACCGACTGCGGTGGGGCGACGCACGGTCGGTGCGGGAGCACCTCCGGGCGGATCCGGCATACCTGGATAAATCCGTCCATTTCCTCGAGAACCACGACGAACCCCGGGCGGCAGCCGTCTTTTCGCCCGACCGCCACCGGGCTGCCGCCGCCCTCGCCTTCCTCTCGCCCGGCCTCCGGTTCTTTCACCAGGGGCAGTTTTCCGGGCGCACGAAGCAGACTCCCGTCCACATCTGCCGGGAGCCGGAGGACCCGGGCGATCCGGCCATAGAAGAGTTCTACCGGCGGCTCTCTGCCTCTCTCCGGCTCCCGGCGTTCCGGGACGGGGATTGGCGGCTCCTCGACTGCAACCCCGCCTGGGAAGGAAACCCGTCCCACGGCGGCTACATCGCCTTTGCCCGGGAGAGGGAGGGAGAACGCTGCCTCGTAACCGTCAACTACGCGCCCGACAGGGGCCAGTGTTACGTCCCGCTCCCGTGGGCCGATATAGCGGGGAAAGGCATCCGGCTCCGCGACCTCATGGGGGAGGCAGCATACGACCGCGACGGGGAGAGCCTTCTTTCGCCCGGGCTCTACCTGGACATACCCGGGTGGGGGTTCCACCTGTTCGAGATCATACCAAAGGGAGGGTGACCTCCTCCCGTCAGGGGGAGGGAGGGATCTCCTGCACCGGGAACTGGATCTCCGTCAGGAGCTCGTCCTCCGATACCTCTCCGGGGTTGTTGAGGTAGAGTTCCCGCGAGGGGCCGGCGGGGATAAGACCGCGCTCGCCCATGCAGGCAAAGAGCCGCTCGTAGGCCTTCCCGACACCCGGATAGGGGCCCGTGTGGAGCACCGAGACGAACCGGCCGGCCGGAAGGGTCACGATATCGACCCGTGAGTTTTCAAGGCTGACCGGCCCGATGATCGGGATCGCGACCTCGATATCCGCATCCGTCTCCCGGTATTCCTCGTCGTGGCAGACGAATATGACCGGCCCGGCCATCCGGGCAGCGGGCCGCCGCCCGTCTTCGGGACAGACATACGTGAGTAGTTCCCCGATCAGTCTCGGGATCGCTTCGTGGTAGGTACCCCGCTCCCGGAGGCTGAGCGCACGCTGGGCAGGGACATCCTTGATGACAGGTTCGGTGATCGACATATGGAATCCTCCGTTCAGGGGATCCTGTGTTCGCAGGACCTCTGCAATCGCATGCAGCCGTAGAGCTTCCCGCTCGGTTGCAGCGAGGCGCGCGCGAAAGAGATCGCGGATCGCTCCGGCATCGCCGCTCTCCCTGGCCGCGAGAACCGCCTCGACCTCGGAGAGGTCGAACCCCAGCCAGAGCAGGTGCCTGATGCGGAGGCCCCGCTCGGCCTGGGCAAAGGTGTAGTAGCGATACCCCGTGCACACGTCTCGCGCCGCAGGGACGAGAAGTCCCCGCTCGTCGTAGTGGCGGAGCGCCTTCTGCGATAGATGGGTGATCCGCGAGAACGTACCGATAGGGATCTGATCGACCGGCATGGATACAATTCACCTGTTGGCACCGCCGGGTAATAGACGGTCGGAGTCTCCCCCGGGGGAGAGTTTCCTCACGGTCTCTTGGTTGGACGGCGCCCGGCGTCAACCTTTCGAATGTCCCGTGCGGGCCCCCTCACCACTTCTCGATGAGGGAGAGGAGCATCTTACGGACCTGGGTGGTCAGCTCGCAGGAAGGATTGATCGCAAGCGCTTTGTCGGCACACGCAAGCGCATGGCGGTACATGCCGAGATGATAGAGGACGCTGCACTTCATGCTCCACCCGGCGGCATACTTCGGGTCGATCGCGAGCACCCGGTCGAAGCATTCGAGCGCTTTGCGGTACTCCCCGAGGGCGTACAGGGCGCCGCCCTTCAGGCTCCAGACCCTGACGCCCTCGGGGTCGTCGGCGATGGCCCGATCGTAGCAGGCGATGGCCTCCTCGTGCCGGTGCTGCAGGAATCGGGCGTAACCGAGATCGGTCCAGGCCGCCACGAAATGGGGGTCGAGCGCGAGGACCCGCTCGTAGCAGGCGACCGCCTCGTCAAGCCGGCGCATCGCGGCAAAGACGCCGCTCCGGTTGTACCAGGCGACCGCGGAGTTCGGGTTGAGTTCCACGGCGCGGTCGTAGCAGGCGAGCGCCTCATCGAACCGGTTGCGGCGCCGATACAGCATCCCCCGGGAGACCCAGGCCGGAGCGAACTCCGGATCGATCGAGAGCGCCTTCTCCCAGCAGGCGAGCGCTTCCTGGTCCCTGCCGAGAAGGTCGAGGAAGACGCCCTTGTTGTTCAACATCTTTGCGTTGGCCGGATCGAGCGCGAGCACCCGGTCAAAACACGCGATTGCCTCGTCAAACTGCCCCCGCTGGGCGAGAGAGATAGCCTTCCTGCTCACTGCGGCATCAGCATCCGGGTCCTCCCGGTCCCCGGGATCGCCCCGCCCGAAGAGTCGTTCTGCTATACCCATTCCCGACGTTCCCCCCATGGTCACGCATCTGGTAGCGGGCATACAATATAACCGTTCCCCTGCCGTTGATACCGGCGGGGCACCCTGAGGGTGTATCGGGAGGGTCAGCCGGGACGGCGGCGTGCCGCCTTCATCACCCGCGCCACCCTCTCCGCCCCGCCCGCGCGGTGGAGGCCGGCGTGCACCCGGGCATGGCAGATGCCGCAGAGCGTGACCAGGTTTCCGGGGTCGTCGTTCGTGGGGTCGCAGTCGACGTGGTGAATGTGGAGGTCCCCTTCCCCGCCGCAGACGGCACACCGGTGCCCGTCGCGCTCGAGGATGGTGTCGCGTACCTCTTTCCAGCCCCGCAGGGCGTACTTCTCGCGCGCCCGGATGGGGATCGCGAACCGCTCGCAGTGGATGCTGCCCTCGCTCCGTACGGCAAACGGGCACCGGCAGCAGAGCCGGCGAAAACCGTTCCGGTCGGGGTCGTCTCCGCAGAGAGGGGGGAGCGTGCGGTCGAACGCGTCCAGGTTCAGCTGGATGGAGGTGCTCACGGTCAGGAACAGTTGGTTGCAGGACGGCATAAGTGCTGGGAACCCCCGTCTTTCGGGTCAGAATGGCGACGATATCGCGGGGGTATCAGCCCTTCTTCTCCTCTCCCTGGTAAGGCACCGGGACGTAGGCGACCGACGGGCGGCGCGGCATCGCCTGCGGGAAGAGGTCCATCAGCCGGTAGATACCGGCGGGCATGCCGGGGGTGACGGGGAGTCCGAGGTCCCGCGCCTCTTCGAAGGTGATCGGGTAGTCGTGGGTCCACGTTCCCTGCGTGAGCAGGCGCGAGAGGCGGTCCGCCCGTTCGGCGTCCATCCGGTCACGGAGGAGGACCGTGACGAACTCCCGCATCTGGTTCTGGGCTTTTGCCGCGATGTCGACCAGGATGAACGTCCTATCCTCGATCTCCTCCGGCGGCTTCAACCGGGGGACCCGGAGGATCGACGCCGCCGGGTACTCCCCGATCCGGGGGTCGACCGGGCCGAGCACGGCGTTCTCGTCCATAGCCACCTCGTCGGCGGCAAGGCAGAGGAGCGTCCCGCCCGACATGGCGTAGTGGGGGACAAATATCGTCACCTTCCCCCTGTGACGCCGGAGGGCCATCGCTATCTGTTCGGACGAGAGTATCAGGCCGCCGGGGGTGTGGACGACAAGATCGATCGGCATATCCGGCGGGGTGAGCCGGATGGCCCGGAGGACCTCTTCGGAGTCGTTGATATCGATGTAGCGGAAGAGCGGGATGCCCAGAAACCCGATCCGCTCCTGCCGGTGGATGAGGGCGATGACCCGGGTCCGGCGCTCCGTCTCGAGGTCCCGGATCGCCCGCAGGCGGCGGGTCCGGACCATCTGCTGCTGGGCGACCGGCACCGTAAAGAGGAGGACGATCACGACGATGAGGAGCACGATCCAGATATCGGACATACCGGCGGTATGGTGGGCGCTCCGGGTAAAGAAGGTTCGCCCTGCGTGATCCGTCAGGTGCCGACGAACTCGTCGATCGCCGTCTGCCGGGTGCGGCCGCCTTCAAGCGTCGAGAGCCTGACACCGATGAGCCGGACGGGCCGGCCGTTGAGGAACGGCAGGAGGAGAGCGGATGCCGCCCGATGGATTGCTTCCGGGTCCGCGGTGAACCGCGGGAGCGTCCGGGACCGGGTATGCGTCTCAAACCCCCGGTAACGGACTTTGACCGTGACGGTCCGGCACCGGAGGCCGGCGGCGGCGAGCGTGCCCGCGACGTCGTCCGCGAGGTCGGCAACAACGCCCGAGAGCATATCCGGGTCGGCGGTGTCCGCATCGAACGTCGTCTCCCGGGCGATGGACTTGCTCCCCTCCCTGCCCTGCACCTCAGCTTCGTCGATGCCCCGGGCGAGGCGGTGCATCGAGATACCGGATCGCCCGAGCCGGGCGATGAGCGCCTGGATATCGTGGCCCGCGAGGTCTCCTATGGTCCGGATGCCCATCTGCCGCAGGTCTTCACCGGTCTTTCTCCCGACGCCGGGGATCTTCTCGACCGGCAGGGGGGCGAGGAACCCCGCGACCTCCTCGGGGCGGACGACCGTCAGGCCGTCGGGTTTTTTGTAGTCGGACGCGATCTTGGCCACGGCCTTGCCCGGGGCGACGCCGACGGAGCAGGTGAGCCCCACCGTCTCCCGGACCTCCTGCTTGATCGCGGCGGCAAGCGCCTCCGCCGCCGGGAAACCCCCGGCATCGCTGACGTCGAGGTAGGCCTCGTCGATGCTCACCTGTTCGATGCGGCCGGCATGCCGCGAGAGGATCGCCATGATATCCGCCGATGTCCGCACGTAGAGGTTGCGGTCCACCGGGAGGTAGACGCCGTGCGGGCAGAGGTCATACGCCCGTGATATGGGCATGCCGGAGTGCACCCCATAGCGGCGGGCCTCGTAGGAGCAGGTGCTCACGACCCCACGCCCCGCCCCGCCCTTCGGGTCGGCGCCGACGATCACCGGCCGGCCGGCAAGGGAGGGGTCGCGGCGGACCTCGATGGAGGCAAAGAAACTGTCCATATCGACGTGCATGACGATCCGATCGGCGGCCACTCGATGAACTCCCCCTGGATCTCTCTTGAAAGTGTTGGAGGTCCGGCGATATAGGGGGTTTGGTGGGGGTGGAGAGGATGCAGGATCCCGTCGGGCCCGGAGGGAGGGGAGCCCCGCCCGGCCTTCATAGGGCGGGATAGCGCCCGGGAAACTGCCCGGCATCGAGGAAGGGGGCGGGGGTGCCGGCAGGAAGGGCACAGGAGGATTTCACCGGCAAAGAGGCGCAGGCGGGGCGGGGGGCCGGCAGAAGTAAGACGGTTGGAGCGTGGGAGACAGAGGAGGGGGAACAAGTTCCCCCTCCCCGTCAGCCTCTCCCCCAATGGCGATATCCACCACGGTCCAGCACATGGGGAGATTCTGGAGAGAAACCGGGCACGGTGGCCCACCGACTCCACCCCGGATACGGCTTCCCACCAAGTATCGCCACGCACGGACCCCGCCCCCGGGAGGGGGCGGGGGAGGAGCGCCGCAGGCGCGGGCGGGGCGGGGGCTGCCGGCAGAAGCGTATGCTTAACCAGCAGGAGGCGCGGGCAAGGGATGCCGGCGAGAAGTAAGATGGTTGGAGTGTGGGAGACAGGGGAGGGGGAACAAGTTCCCCCTCCCCGTCAGCCTCTCCCCCCGTGGCGATATCCACACGGTCCACAGCATGGGGAGATCCTGGAGAAGAGCCGGATACGGCTGCCCACCGGCTCCACCCCGGATACGGCTGTTCCCCTGATATCGCAAGCACTGCCCACGCCCCCGCGGCGGGGGCGGGGGAGGAGCGCCGCAGGCGCGGGCGGGGTGGGGGTGCCGGCGAGAAGTAAGATGGTTGAAGTGTGGGAGACAGGGGAGGGGGAACGAGTTCCCCCTCCCCGTCAGCCCCACCCCCAATGGCGATATCCCCACGGTCCAGCACATGGGGAGATCCCGGAGAGAAACCGGGCACGGTGGCCCACCGGCTACACCCCGGATACGGCTTCCCACCAAGTATCGCCACGCACGGACCCCGCCCCCTCCCGGGGGCGGGGGAGGAGCGCCGAAGGCGCGGGCAGGGTGGGGGTGCCCCGGCAGAAGTCTAAGGGTATCCCTACAGAGGCGCGGGTGGGGTGGGGGATGCCGGCAGAAGCGTATGCTTAACCAGCAGGAGGCGCGGGCAAGGGATGCCGGAGTAGAGCGTAGAGATACTCGCCGGCGAAGGCGAGGCCGGGGTAAAGGCTGCCGGCAAGGAACGTGTGGTGCCCACCTGCAGGGGAGGTGCAGGCCGGGTGGAGAGCTGCCGGAGAAGGGCTCCCGTGAGGATGATCGCCCCGTATCGGCCCCTGCGCGCCTCCCGGCGGCCGGGGCGGGCATTTCGTCGGTCGAGGAGGCCTATCGTGTGAATAACATGCGTAGAACGAGCAGAACTTGTGATATTATCTCATGTTTTCATAATACGTGGGCGAGTGAGAACCACTCGCTCCACCTGTTCCGTC
>ENA-UOUL01002394-UOUL01002394.1-bioreactor-metagenome-genome-assembly--contig:-NODE-2394-length-22015-cov-6.520877_pt1 | contig 22015 bp, 18 predicted proteins | sample MGYA00249838_ERZ747220 | MGnify/ENA primary metagenome ERZ747220 (study PRJEB28778, sample SAMN05720191) | bioreactor metagenome | isolation source: Anaerobic biogas reactor | place: USA:Washington...
CGCCTCGTTCCTTCGACTTAGCAGAGCCATCAAAAATCCTCGATCCATGAGTGCATTAACTCGTGTGTTTAGTATCACATGCTGATTGAACACATGGCCATCAGCACGATTATCGCAATACGCTACCCCACCACAATAACACAAAACCACCGCCATAAGCGGTGGCTTCTGCTGGAACCATGCGGTGATTAGTTCAGCTGATCCTTGAACGCTTTGCTGGCCTTGAACACGGGGGCCTTGGAAGCCTTCACCTTGATTTCCTCGCCGGTGCGCGGGTTGCGGGCAACGCGGGCGGGGCGCTTGCGGGACTCGAAGGTGCCAAAGCCAATCAGCTGGACCTTCTCACCCTTTTTCAGGGCGCCCTGGATGGTGGCGATGACGGCGTTGACGGCCTTGTCGGCATCAACCTTCTTCAGTTCAGTTGCCTTTGCGACGGCTGCGATGAGTTCAGTCTTATTCATGTGGTTTCCTCCTTGCTTTTGTTGGCAGGTAAAGCACTTCAAACTTCTGCTTTACTTCGTTCCCAGTATACCCCCATTTCGTTGATTGTCAACAGATTCCAGTCTTTTCCGTCATTTTTTATGGCTTTTTCCATCCAAAGATAGCGCCTGATGAATTTTTCCGTCGTAAAATGTATGGCCTGGTCTGCCGGTACGTCCATCAACCGCGCCATATTGATGCAGGAAAAGAACAGGTCGCCCAGCTCTTCCGCAGCGCCTGTGCCCTCTGTGAGGGCCTTTTTCAGCTCCTCCGCTTCCTCGATGACCTTGGGGAGGGCTTCCAGGGCGCTGTCCCAGTCAAAACCGGCCTTGGCCGCCAGCTGCTGCACCTTCTCCGCCCGCATCAGGGGGGCCATGCCCCGGGGCACATCCAGCATCCGCTGCCCCGGCTCGCTCCTGCTGCGCTCCTGCTGCTTGATCTGGTCCCACTGGGCCAGCACCTCCCCGGCGCTGTCCAGGCTTTTGCCGCCGAACACATGGGGATGCCGCCTGATGAGCTTTTCACAGATGGCCTTGAGCATGTCGGCCCAGGTGAAGGTGCCGTGGGCCTCCCCCACCACCGCGTGGAAGGCCAGCTGCAAAAACACGTCCCCCAATTCCTCTGCGGCCCCGTCCCAGTCATCTTCCAGCAGGGCGCAGGCAGCTTCGTTGGCTTCCTCCACCAGGTATTTGGCCAGGCTTTGGTGGGTCTGCTCCCGGTCCCAGGGGCAGCCGTCAGGGGCCCGCAATTTGCGCATGATGGCCAGCAGGTCCTCCGGGTCAAACTGTTGCCGCTGCGTCAGCGGCATGGGGAAGACCAGGCAGCCGCAGGTGTGGTCGTAACGGGGCTGGCGGTCCAGCTCCGTCAAGGGAAAGATCACCGGCGCCCGGAGTGCCGCCTCAGACGGGGGGAAGAAGGCCACCCTGGCGTCCTCCCCGTAGGTATCCAGCAGCTTCAGTTTCACCTCCCCCGCCAGGATGGCGCTGTCCAGTTCCACCACGCACAGGGGCTGCTGGGCGTTGTGCACCTGCAGGTCCACAGCGCTCGCCAGCATCACCGGGGAAGCCGGCAGGGCGGCGGTCAGCAAGGGTGCGGACAGGGGCAGGCCGGGCAGCAGGGTGAGCTTGTCCCCTGCCGCTGCCTGCAGGGCGCGGACGGTTTCATCCCCGGTGGCATCGGCCACCGCGTACACCAGGGCGGCCTCGGCCGCCTGCTCCATCACCGCCCGGACCGCTGCCTGGATAAAGCTGTCAAAATCCTCACAGCCTTCGTGGAGATGGTCCAGGCTGCTAAAAGCGATGCCCTCCTCCTGCAGCAATTTCACCGCCCCATGGCGGCTGGTGCGCAGCAGTACCCGGTCCGCAGCCTGTAAGGCCTTCAAGGCGCCCAGGGTCAGCAAATCCGGGGAGCCAGGCCCCAGGGAGACTACGGTAATCTGGTTCATTCAGTGTCCTTTCGCAAAGCGGGCCGGCAGGTCCGAGCGCTTGATGGCCCCCGTCTTGAAGGCCGCCGCCCCGTAGACCGCCACCGCCAGCAGGATGGTGAGGCCCATCATAAGCCAGCTGCGGTACAGGCGCTGGCCCAGCAGGCTGGACAGGGCGGCCACCAGCAGGCCCATCGCCAGGGTGGCGATGCCCGGCCGCAGCAGCAGGTCCTTCAGGTCCAGGCTGATCTTGGCGTATTTGGCCACATAGTACAGGTTCAGGCCGGCACTGATGATATAGCAGGTGAGGGATGCCCAGGGAGCCCCGAAGATGTTGGTGTCCGGCCGCTGCACCGCTGTGTAGTTGATGGCGATCTTCACCACCACCCCTAAAAACAGGGTGTACATGGGGATGCGCTGCTTGTACAGGCCCTGCAGGATGCCGCTGGTGGCCTGCACCAGGGTGAACACCACGATGGTCAGGGCGCTGATGGACAGCAACTGGCCCCCCAGGTGCAGTTCCGCTGCCGTATATTTGCTGTGGAACAGCAGGGTTAAAATCTGCTCGGACAAGAGGCTCATCCCGATGCTGGAGGGCAGGCCAATCACCATGGCCAGCCGCAGACCCGCAGCCGTGTCCCGCCGGATGCCCAGCCGGTTGCCGCTGGCCCGTTTGGCAGAAATCGACGGCACCAGGTTGCTGGACATGGCCATGGCCAGGGCCGTGGGCACGTTGATCAGTGAAATCACCAGGCCCGCATAGATGCCGTAATAGGACACCGCGGTGGTCTCCGGCAGGTAGGCCTTCATCAGCCGCACCAGCATGAAGCTGTCCACCGTGCCCGCCAGGGGCACAATGCAGGCGCCGATGGTGATGGGGATGGCCGTCACCACCAATTCCCTGGCGATGGGCTTTGTCCCCTCCAGGGGCCCTGTGTCCGCTGCCAGACGCTGCTTCCATTCCGGACGCACAAACAAATAGTCCGCCGCCATGTACAACAGGGCAGCCGCCTCGGCAATGGAGGTCCCCAGCAGCGCCCCGGCCACCCCCATGGGGTAGCCCCCCTGCTGCATGAAGCTGTGGGCCAGGGGCAGCGCAATGGCCACCTTGCCCACCTGCTCAATCAGCTGGCTGTTGGCCGTGGGCCACATCCGCCGCTGGCCCTGCATGAAGCCCCGGAAGGCGCTCATCACGCACACCAGGAACAGGCTGGGCGCAATCATCATAAAGCCGTGAACCGACTCCAGGGTGCCGGTGGCCCTTGCAAACTGCCTGGAGAACAAAAGCATCAACAGGGTGCTCACAAAGCCCAGCACGCTTAAAATCACCAGCGCAATCTTAAACACCCGGCTGGGGTTTTTGGCCTCGCCCCTGGCCAGCCGGGCCGCCACCATCCGGGAGATGGCCACCGGGATGCCCGCTGAGGAGATGGTCAGCATCAAATTGTAGGAGGGAAAAATCTGGTTGTAGACGCCCAGGCCCACGGAGCCAATCAGGTTGGCCAGGGGAATCAAATACAGGACCCCTACAATTTTGCAGATCAGCCCTGTGACCCCCAGGATGGAAATGCCGCCCACCAGCGTCCGTTGCTTTGTCGTCATGATAGCCATTATAGCAAGCCAGGGACGGAGTGCAACAGCGGGACGGGGTGTGGGACGGGGGTTTTGCAGCTTTTTTGAAAAAAAGCTGCGCAAAAAACTTTAGTAATACTGAGTGAAAACATGATTGCACAGATGGGCTGAGGATTTTTGTGTCTCGGCTAAATCGAGTGAAGGAAGCGTAGCCGTAGCCTACGCTGACTGAACAAGATGACGCAGAGGCTCAAAGTGACCAGCTCATAAAAGCAAGAATGTTTGAATTCAGTATAAGGATACAGAGGGCAGCAAAACAGGAGCTGGCGGGTGTGCCAGCTCCTGTTGTGTTTGGGTAATTATTCCTCGATGTCGCCTTGCTCCGGGGATTCTTCGTTGATGCCGTTTTCATCCTGAGCGTTTGCCGGATCCTGAGGAACTTCCTCCTCGTTTTCCTCCGGCTCCCGCTCGGCCCGGGCCACGTCCACAATTTTACTGCCCTCCGCCACCCGCATCAACCGCACCCCCTGGGTGTTACGGCCGGTGTGGCGGATGTCCTCCGCCGGGGTGCGGATGATGGTGCCGTCGTCGGTGATGATCATGATGTCCTCGTCCGGCTGCACCATCAACAGCGCCGCCAGCAGGCCGGTCTTGTCCGTGATGTTCATGGCACGCACGCCCTTGCCGCCCCGGTTGGTGACCCGGTACTCCTCAGGGTCCGAGCGCTTGCCGTAGCCGTCCTCCGTCACCACCAGCACCTGGGCGCCCTCCTCGATGGAGGTCAGGGAGATGATTTCGTCCCCCTCCTCCAGGCGCATGCTGCGCACTCCCATGCTGGTGCGGCCGGAGGCCCGGATCCTGTCATCGGAAAAGCGGATGGCCTGGCCCATGCGGGAAGCCAGCATCACGTCCCCGCCCTCGATCAGCTCAGCACCGATGAGGGAATCCCCCTCCTGCAGGGTGATGGCGATGAGGCCCACCCGGCGGATGTTGCGGAAGGCGGACAAGGCCGTCTTTTTGATTAGGCCGTGGCGGGTGGCCATGATCAGGAACTGGCTGTCCCGGTCCTCCTTGGGCACGGGGATCATGTTGGTGACCTTTTCATCCGGGTACAGAGGCAGCACGTTGACGATGGCCGTTCCCCGGGCCACCCGGCTGGCTTCCGGAATCTCGTAGCATTTCACGTTGTAGGCCCGGCCCTGGTCTGTGAAGAACAGCAAATCGTCATGGGAGTGGACGGTGTAGAGCTGCTCGGTGTAGTCCTCCTCCCTGAGGGCCTGGGCGCTCACCCCCTTGCCCCCCCGGTTCTGGGCCCGGTAGGTGGACAGGGACAGGCGCTTCACATAGCCAAAGTGGGAGAGGGTGACCACCATGTCGTCCTTGGGAATCAATTCCTCAATGTCGATCTCGCCGTCGATCAGGGAGATTTCGCTGCGACGCGGGTCCGCATAGCGGTCCATGATGGTGGTGAGCTCTTCCTTGATGACCCCCATCAGCATGCCCTTGTCTGCCAGGATGGACTGGAGGTAGGCGATGGTCTTCTGCAGCTCGTCGTACTCCGCCATCAGTTTGTCCGCCTCCAGGTTGGTGAGGCGGGCCAGGCGCATGTCCAGGATGGCCTGGGCCTGGCGGTCGCTGAAGCCAAACTGGCTGATCAGGCCCTGCTTGGCCTCCGGCGTGTCCTTGGAATGGCGGATCAGCTGGACGATGGCGTCAATATTATCCAGGGCCTTGATGAGCCCTTCCAGGATGTGGGCGCGGGCCAGGGACTTGTCCAGGTCGTACCGGGTGCGCCGGGTGACCACGTCCTCCTGGTGGAGGATGTACTGGCCGATCATGTCCTTGAGGTTCAAAAGCCTGGGCTGCCCCTCCACCAGGGCCAGCATGATGGCGCCAAAGGTCTCCTGCAGCTGGGTGTGCTTGAACAGGTAGTTGAGCACCACGCTGCTCTGGGCATCCCGCTTGAGCTCGATCACCACCCGCATGCCGTCCCGGTCGGACTCGTCCCGGATGTCGCTGATGCCGTCCAGGCGCTTTTCGTGGACCAGTTCGGCAATCTTGCCAATCATCCGGGCCTTGTTCACCATGTAGGGAATCTCGGTGATGATGATGCGGCTGCGGCCGTTGGGCAGTACTTCAATGTCCGTCTTGGCCCGCACGATGATGCGGCCGCGGCCGGTGTAGTAGGCTTCCCGGATGCCGGAGCGGCCCAGGATGATGCCCCCGGTGGGGAAATCGGGGCCCTTGATGTGCTCCATCAGCTCGTCCAGGGTCAACTCCGGGTTGTCAATCATGGCGATGGTGCCGGCAATGACCTCCCCCAGGTTGTGGGGCGGCACATTGGTGGCCATGCCCACCGCGATGCCTGAGGAGCCGTTGACCAGCAGGTTGGGGAAGCGGCTGGGCAGCACCGTGGGCTGCATCAGGGATTCATCGAAGTTGGGGGTGAAATCCACCGTGTCCTTGTCGATCTCGCCGATTAAGTGGCCGGCGATGCGGCTCATCTTGGCCTCGGTATAGCGCATGGCCGCCGCCTGGTCCCCGTCCACAGAGCCGAAATTGCCCTGGCCGTCCACCAGCAGGTAGCGGGTGGAGAAATCCTGGGCCAGGCGCACCATGGCGTCATACACAGAGGATTCGCCGTGGGGGTGGTATTTGCCCAGCACGTCCCCCACGATGCGGGCGCTTTTGCGGTAGGGCTTGTCCGCGGTCATCCCCAGCTCGTTCATGGCGTAGAGGATGCGCCGGTGGACGGGCTTGAGCCCGTCCCGCACATCCGGCAGCGCCCGGTTGACGATCACCGCCATGGAATAGGCGATGAAGGATTTTTTGACTTCTTTTTCCAGCTCCGTGGGGATTAAATTGTCTCTGATCTCACTCATTGCGCTTCTCGTTTCTTACCGGTGTCAGATGTCCAGATCGGCCACCAGGTCGTAGTTCTGCTCGATAAATTCGCGGCGGGGCTCCACCTGGTCCCCCATTAAGAGGGTGAAGGTCTCGTCCGCGCTCATGGCGTCGGCCACCGTCACCTGCATCATGGTGCGGGTTTCCGGGTTCATGGTGGTGGTCCACAGCTGCTCGGAGGACATCTCCCCCAGGCCCTTGTAGCGCTGCAGCTCGGGCTTGGGGTCCCGGCCGATCTCGTCGTACAGGGCCTCCAGGGCCTCGTCGTTGTAGACATAGCGCTCCATCTTGCCCTTGGTTACCTTGTACAGGGGCGGCATGGCGATGTAGACATAGCCTTTTTCAATCAGGGGGCGCATGTAGCGGTAGAAGAAGGTGAGCATCAACACCCGGATGTGGGCGCCGTCCACGTCCGCGTCCGTCATGCAGACGATGCGGTGGTAGCGCAGCTTGCTGATATCAAAATCATTCCCGATGCCGCAGCCGAAGGCGGTGATCATGTTCTTGATTTCTTCGTTCATCAGCACCCGGTCCAGCCGGGTTTTTTCAACGTTCAAGATCTTGCCGCGCAGGGGCAGGATGGCCTGGTAGTGGCGGTCCCGGCCGGCCTTGGCAGAGCCGCCGGCGGAGTTGCCCTCCACCAGGAAGATCTCGCATTTGGCAGGGTCAGTCTCGGAGCAGTCCGCCAGCTTGCCGGGCAGGGAGGCGGATTCCAGCACGGACTTGCGCCTGGTCAGCTCCCGGGCTTTCCGGGCGGCTTCCCGGGCCCTTGCTGCCCCCAGGCTGCGGTCCAGGATGAGCCGGGCGGTGCCGGGGTTCTCCTCCAGGTAGGCGCCCAGCTGCTCGTGGACCATGCTGTCCACCGCGCCGCGCACCTCGGAATTGCCCAGTTTGGATTTGGTCTGGCCTTCAAACTGCGGCTCCCGCAGCTTGACGGACACCACGGCGGCCAGGCTTTCCCGCACGTCCTCGCCCTTTAGGTTGGCGTCCGCTTCCTTCAGGATCTTGTAGCGGCGGCCATAGTCGTTGATGCAGCGGGTGAGGGCAGCATAAAAGCCCACCAGGTGGGTGCCCCCCTCCGGGGTGCGCACGTTGTTGGCGAAGGCGAAGGTGTTCTCCTGGTAGGAGTCGTTGTACTGGAGGGCCACCTCCACGGAGATGTCGTTTTTCAGGCCCTCGATGTAGATGGGCTCCGGAAAGATCGGGGTGCGGTTTTTGTTGATGTATTTGACAAACTCGATGATGCCGCCCTCGAAGTGGTAGCTTTTGTGCTCCACGGGGTCTACCCGCTCATCGGTGATGTCGATGCGGATGCCCTTGTTGAGGAAGGCCATCTCCCGCATGCGGCTCTTGAGCACGTCAAAGCGGAAGCTGGTGCCCTCTTCAAAGATGCCCTCGGGGTTGTCTGCGCTTTTGATGTCCGGCCAGAAGCGCACCGTGGTGCCGGTGCGGTCCGTGGTGCCGATGACCTTCAAATCGTCCTCAATCTTGCCCCGGTTGTAGGCCTGGTGGTGAATCTTGCCCCCCTGGTGGACAAAGACCTCCATGTGGCTGGACAGGGCGTTCACCACAGAGGCACCCACGCCGTGCAGGCCGCCGGAGACCTTGTAGCCTTCGCCCCCGAACTTGCCCCCGGCGTGAAGCACCGTGAGGCAGACCTCCACCGCGGGCCGCTGCAATTTGGGATGCAGGCCGATGGGGAAGCCGCGGCCGTCATCCACAACGCTCAGGGAGCCGTCGGGGTGGATGCGCACATCAATCTGGGTGCAGTAGCCGGCCAGGGCTTCGTCGATGGAGTTGTCCACAATCTCGTACACCAGGTGGTGCAGGCCGTTGTGGTCGGTGGAGCCGATGTACATGCCGGGGCGCTTGCGCACCGCTTCCAGCCCTTCCAGCACCTGGATCTGTTTTTCATCATAGGCGGCGTCCACATGGGTGGTGATGGCGGACGCGTTGTGCAAATCATCTCTGTTCATCTACATACCTCGTTTTCATCCTGTCAAAATCCGCTGCATCTGCACGGGTTTCAACACCGTTTTATTATAGCATAAAACGGTAAAAATTGGAAGCAAAAACCGCCGGAAAAAGCTGATAAAAACCGCCGTTTTTCCCTGATGGATGCTATGGTTTTATTCCGCTGTTCCCGCTTGTGGTTTTTGGTCAGGGATTGGACAGGCATCTTCTGAAGCAAACAAAAAAAGCAGCTGCCTGCTTTCATGAATATTCGTTGACGGGTTCCCTTGTTTATTTTGAAGCCTGGAGCGTCTCCTCCGTTCTCTGGTCCCGGGTGTTTTCCACAAAGGGCTGCAGGGCGCCCACCCCCTCCACATAGGGGGCCAGGGGGAAGGCGGTGTCCTTTTGCACCATGGCCAGGGTGGCCTCCGCAGCCTCCCCGGTGAGGAGCACCGGCTGGTAGTTGTTGGCGTCATACTCCCCGGAGGGGGAGACCGGGATCAGGTTGATCTGGTGGCCCAGGTATGTTTTGCTGTCGTCAAAGCGCAATTCCACCCGGGCGATGAGGGCCTTGTCCGCCCGCATGTTGGCCCGGCGGGACACCGTCATCTTGTGGTTCCCGCCAAAGGAAAAATTGCCCAGGGAGTAGACCACGCTGGCATGTCTGATGATGTCCATGCCCTGGGGAATGTGGGGGTGGTGGCCGATGATGAGGTCGGCCCCATGGTCCACAAACCAGTTGGCCAGGCGCATCTGGTGGCGGTCCCTGGTCCAGGAATATTCGGTGCCGCCGTGAATCACGGCGATGATCACCTCGCAGCCTGCTTCCTTGAGGGCCGTCATGCTGGCAGCCATCCCGCTGCGGTGGGAATAGAAATAGGAGGGGTAGGTGCCGATAAAGCCCACCTTGATGCCATCTTTTTCGTAGACATAGGTGGAGGGGGCCACGGGGATGCTGCCAAACCAGGGAATGTTCTGTTCCGTGAGGGCTGACAGCGTGCTGCGTAGGCCCTTCTCACCGTAGTCCATGATGTGGTTGTTGCCGATGAAGGCCAACTCCACGCTGCCTTCCGGCAGAATCCGGGCAAACTCCGTGGGGCTTCTGAAGTTGTAGTTCTTGTCTGTGCGGCCCTTGTCCTCATCATAAAAGACGTTTTCCAGGTTGATGATGGTGAGGTCGTCCGTTTTGAACAGCTCCTGCACCTGGGCGAAGGGGTACTGGAAGCCCTGCTCCTTGATGACGTTCACAAAGGCGTAGGGCTGGTGCATCAGGCGCTCCTGGTTGCCCAGGGTGCAGTCCCCGGTGAAGGTGAGGGTGATGCTGCTGCCTTCCACCACCTGGGCATAAGCCGGTGCGGAAAAGACCAGCACAGCCAGAACCCCCAGGAGCAGGCGCAGAATAAAACGGTGGTTTCGCATGGCAGCATGGTAGCAATCAGGGGGCGGTTTGTCAATCAAACACCGGGTTTTACGCGGTGAATCCGGCTGTGCAAAACCGGTCAGAATGCGTTATGATAAGCCTTGGACGATTGCAGGGAAGGCGGGACACCATGAACAGGGAAACAGGCTGGGCGGTTGAGGTGGCAGGATGATCCGGGTGGGCAATCTGGCGGTGCTGCCGGGGCAGGCTGAAGAAGATGCCCTGAGCCTGGCGCTGAAGCGGCTGCGGCTGCCCCGGGAGGCTGTGCAGTTTTACCGGGTGAGCAAAAAAAGCATCGACGCCCGGGACAAAGCCCGCATCCGCATCATCTACAGCCTGGACCTGGCGGTGCGGGCCAATGAGGAGCAGCTGGTCAGGCGCTATCAACACCAGCAGGTGACGAAGATGCCCAAGCCTGCGCCCCTGGTCATCCCGGCCCTCTTAAAGAAAGCCCGGGTGGCGGTGGTGGGCCTGGGGCCCTGCGGGCTGTTTGCCGCCCTGTACCTGGCCAGGGCAGGCCTGTGCCCCCTGGTGCTGGAGCGCGGCCTGCCGGTGAACCAGCGGGGCCGCAGCGTGAATGCCCTGATGGCAGCAGGCCGCCTGGACCCGGAATCCAACCTCCAGTTCGGGGAGGGCGGCGCCGGGGCCTTTTCCGACGGCAAGCTCACTACCGGGATCAAGGACAGCTGGACCAGGGAGGTGCTGCGCATCCTGGCGGCACACGGCGCGCCGGAGGAAATCCTGTACCTGCAGCGGCCCCACATCGGCACGGACAAACTGCCCCGGGTGGTGTCCTCCATCCGCAGGGAGATTGAAGCCCTGGGCGGCCAGGTGCTGTTTGGTGCCCGCCTTATGGACCTGCACATCCAGGAAGGCAGGCTGCGGGGCTTCAGCTATGTGCAATACGGGCAAACGGTTGAACAGGGCTGCGATGCCCTCCTCCTGGCCATTGGCCACTCTGCCAGGGACACCCAGCGGATGCTGCATTCCCGGGGCATGGGGATTCAGCCCAAGGCCTTTTCCATCGGCCTGCGGATTGAGCACCCCCAGGCCCTCATCAGCCAGGCGCAGTACGGCAGCGCGGTGGACCACCGCCTCCTGCCCGTGGCGGAATACCACCTGTCCCACCGGCTGGCTTCCGGACGGGGCGCTTACACCTTTTGCATGTGCCCCGGCGGGCGGGTGATGGCTGCCGCCAGCGAACCGGGGCAGGTGTGCGTCAACGGCATGAGCAACTACCGCCGGGATGGCCGGAATGCCAACGCCGCCCTGCTGGTGGAGGTGCGGCCGGAGGATTATCTGGTGGAGGGCGACCCCTTAAGCGGCTTTTTATACCAGCAGCATTATGAAAGCCTGGCCTACCAGCTGGGGGGCGGCGGCTACAAGGCCCCCTGCCAGCTGTCGGGGGATTTTCTGGCCGGCAAGGTCTCCACCGGCTTTGGCAGGGTGCAGCCCACCTACCGCCCCGGGGTGGCCTTTGCCGACCTATCCCTGTGCCTGCCCGGCTTCGCTGTTGATGGCATCCGGGAGGCCATCGCCGCCTTTGACAGGAAGCTCAAGGGCTTTGCCGCCCCGGACGCCCTGCTGACCGGCGTTGAAACCCGCTCCTCCTGCCCGGTGCAGGCCCAGCGGGATGACCGGTATGAATCCAACATCCAGGGCCTCTACCCTGCCGGGGAAGGCGCAGGCCGCGCCGGGGGCATCATGTCTGCCGCGGTGGACGGCCTCCGGGCCGCCCAGGCCCTGGCAGCCCAGATCAGGGACGGTGAAAAAATATAGACCCGGAAAAAGCCTGAAAACACCCCATAATAAATGCGAATTGCTACCGGGATAGGCAGATACTGCCCGCCCGGTTTTTTGCATTTTGCTTGCATTTTCATGCACAAGGCGCTACAATCCGTATACAGAAGCAAGGCACTGGCCCTATGATGAAACGAATACAAAAACAGGAGGCTTTTTCAATGAAGAAATGGATCGCTCTGGCACTGTCCCTGATGCTCCTCCTCCCTGTCCTGGCCCTGGCGGAAGATGTGAAAGGCGAAATCGTCATCGGCATCTATGAGCCTGCTTCCGGCCCCAACGGCGCGGGCGGCAAGCAGGAAACCCTGGGCATCTACTACGCCAACTACCTCTTCCCCACCGTGAAGCTGTCTGACGGCGAATACAAAATCAGGCTGGTGGAGGTGGATAACCAGTCCTCCAACGACAAGGCCCCCACCGCCGCCCAGACCCTGGTGAGCGAGGGGGCCTCCATTGTGCTGGGCTCCTACGGCTCCGGCGTGTCCATCGCAGCGGCGGACATCTTTGATGCGGCCGGCGTGGTGGCGGTGGCGGTGTCTGCCACCAACCCCCAGGTGACCCTGGGCAACCCCCTGTACTACCGCATCTGCTACCTGGATCCCTTCCAGGGCACGGTGCTGGCCAACTACGCCATGGACGAGTTCAAGGCCACCAAGGCCTATACCCTGGCCCAGCTGGGCAACGACTATGACGTGGGTCTGGCCCACTACTTCACCGAGGCCTTCAAGGCCAAGGGCGGCCAGGTCACCGGCGAAACCTTCCCCCTGGGCACCTCGGACTTCACCGCCTACCTGGTGAAGGCCATGAACGAAGGGGCCGAGGTCATCTTCTCCCCCACCTCCACGGAGTTTGCCGCCCAGATCATCACCCAGGCCGCGGCCAACGGCGTGAAGATCCCCATCCTGGCGGGGGACACCTGGGATTCCTCCGTCATCCTGAAAGCGGCCGAGGGCACGGACCTGTCCGTCTCCGTCTCCACCTTCTTTGATGAGGGCGACACCAGCTCCTTGGCGGCGGAATTCGTTACCGGCTTTAAGGCCTGGCTCAACGAGAACCCCGACAAGCTGACCAACAACGGCGGCAATGACATCGTGGCTGCCGTCTCCGCCCTGGGCTATGACAGCTACATGGTGGCCCTGGAGGCCCTGAAGCTGGCCGATTCCGGCGAGCGGGACGACATCGCCGACATCATGGCGGAGGTCACCTTTGACGGCGTCACCGGCGCCATCGTCTTTGGCGAGAACGGCGACGCGGTGCGGGACCAGGCCTTCATCAAGAAAACCAACAACGAACAGGGCATCTGGGAATTTGTGAAGGTGCAGACCGTCACAGAATAACAGCAGCCCTATCACATAGCGGATGCTGACCCCACAGGCTTCAGCATCCGGGAACTCCGGTCAGACCGGGCATGGGGGCCGAGGGCATCGGCCCCCATTTTGCAAAGAGGAACATATGTCAGATTTTATCTCCGCCAACCTGCCCTACCTGCTGGCGGGCATCTCCGTGGGCGGCCAGTATGCCCTGATTGCCATCGGCTACACCATGGTGTACGGCATCCTGCGCCTCATCAACTTCGCCCACGGGGATGTGTTCACCGTGGCCGCCTACCTGATGGTGTACATGAACGCCACCATGCCCCTGTACATCTCCCTGCCGCTGACGGTGGTGATTACTGTGGCCCTGGGCTTCGGGGTGGAGCGGGCAGCCTACAAGCCCCTGCGCAGCGCGCCCCGGATGTCCATCATGATTTCTGCCATCGGCGTCAGCTACCTGCTGCAGAACCTGATGTGGTACATCACCGGCGGCCTGGCCCAGCAGTACCCCACCCTGCCCTTTATCTCCGGCACGGTGACCATCCTGGGGGCCACCACCAAGGTGGTGACCCTGGTGACCCCGGTGCTCACCCTGCTGCTGGTGGTGGCCCTGGTGATGCTGATTCACCGCACCAAGGTGGGCCTGGCCATGCGGGCGGTGAGCAAGGATTTTGAGACTTCCCGCCTGATGGGCATCAAGATCAACAGCGTCATCTCCGTCACCTTCATCATCGGCAGCTTTCTGGCGGCCATCGGCTCCATGCTGTATTTCACCAACTATACCGCGGTCACCCCCACCGCCGGGGCCATGCCCGGGCTGAAGGCCTTTGTGGCCGCCGTCTTTGGCGGCATCGGCTCCATCCCCGGGGCTGTCATCGGCGCCTTCATCATCGGCATCTCCGAAAACATCATCAAGGCCCTGGGGCTGACCACGTTTTCAGACGCCTTCACCTTTGCCCTGCTGATCATCGTGCTGATCTTCAAACCCTCGGGACTCTTTGGCGAAGCCGTCTATGAAAAGGTATAAGGAGGGAAGCAGATGAAAACGCTGAAAATAGTCCTGGCGGCCCTCCTGGTGGCGTGCGCGGTGCTGCTGCTGGTCTTCTCCCTGCAGGCCAGGGACAGCCTGCCCGGCATCCTGGACCGGATGGACCCCCAGCAGCTGGCTGATCAGGACACCCAGATGAAAAAAGCCCGGGACCGGGTGGACAACGCCCTGTTGGAGGGTGACCGGGAAAAAACCCTGCGCAGCCTGGACCGCTACATGGAGGGCTTCAGGGAGCAGCTGACCCTGGACAGCCAGGTGCAGATGGACCTGTTCTTCTTCCGGAACGGCCCCTCCATGATCGCCCTGGCCCTCTTTTTGCTGGTGGTTGCAGGGGCCCTGGTCCTGGCCGCCTTCAGCCGTCGCGCCAAGGTGAAAAAATCCGCCCTCTACCTCTGCCTGGCAGCCGCAGTGTATGCCGCGGTCTATATCCTGGAAAACACCGTGGGCGGCAACTCCATGCTGATGACGGTCCTGAAAAAAGGCGCCATCTATGCGCTGATTGCCGTGTCCATGAACCTGCTCAACGGCTTTACGGGGCTGTTCTCCCTGGGCCAGGCGGGCTTCATGCTGATCGGCGCCTACACCTATGCCATCTTCACCATCGAGACCGCCAGCCGCAACCAGGTGTACCAGTACTACGGCGGCGGCCTGGTGCAGTTCATGCTGCCGCCCCTGGTGGCCATTGTCCTAGCCGGGCTGGCAGCCGCCTTCTTCGCCTTCCTCATCGGCCTGCCGGTTCTGCGCCTGAAAAGCGACTACCTGGCCATCGCCACCCTGGGGTTTGCGGAGATCATCCGGGCGGTGTTCCAGTATGACGGCCTGGGGCCCATCACCAACGGCTCCAACCTGCTGCGCAAGTTCACCGTGTTTGGCACGGCGCTGTATCCCTTTGTGGTGGCGGGGGTGTGCATCGCCCTGATTGCCCTTTTGATCCACTCCACCTACGGCCGGGCCTTCAAGGCCATCCGGGATGACGAGATTGCGGCGGAAGCCATGGGCATCAACCTGTACCGGCACAAGCAGATGGCCTTTGTCATCAGCAGCTTCTTCGCCGGCGTGGGCGGCGCCCTCCTGGCCATGTACCAGACCACGGTGCAGGCGGCGGCCTTCACCTCGGCCATGACCTATGAAATCCTGCTGATTGTGGTCATCGGCGGCATGGGCTCCATCTCCGGCTCCGTGATGGCCAGCTTCCTGTTTGTGGCGGCCAGCGAATGGTGGCTGCGCTTCCTGGACAACAAGACGGTGATCGGCAGCTTTGAGGTGCCCCTCCTGCGCTCCGGCTTCCGGATGGTGGCCTTTTCCGTGGTGATCATGCTGGTGGTGCTGTTCTACCGCCAGGGCATCATGGGCGACAAGGAGCTGAGCCTAAGCCGCATCGCCAGGCGGCTGGGCCGCAGGAAGGAAGGTGGCAGCCATGACTGAACCGGTATTGGCCTTAAAGCACATCACCATGCAGTTTGGCGGCGTAGTAGCGGTGGACAACCTCACCATGCACATCAACAAGGACGAGATCGTGGCCTTGATCGGTCCCAACGGCGCCGGGAAAACCACGGCCTTCAACTGCATCACCGGGGTGTACACCCCCACCAACGGCCAGGTCTACTACGAAGGCCAGCTGATTGTGAGCAACCGGCCCGAGGGCAAGATGAAGGCCCTGTACGCCGGCAGCTACAAGGAATATCCCAGGGAGGTGGTGGTGAACACCCCGGACCGCATCACCAAAAAAGGCGTGGCCCGGACCTTCCAGAACATCCGCCTGTTCAAGACCCAGACGGTGTTTGAAAACGTGCTGATTGCCACCCACCTGCACAAGACCAGCAACCTCTTCACCGCCGCCCTGCGCTTCAACCACAAGGAGGAGCGCCAGATGCGGGAGCATGCCATGTACATGCTGGAGGCTGTGGGCCTCACCGCCATGAAGGACGAATTGGCCACTTCCCTCCCCTACGGCATGCAGCGCCGGCTGGAGATTGCCAGGGCCCTGGCCACCCGGCCCCGCCTGCTGCTGCTGGATGAGCCCGCCGCCGGCATGAACCCCCAGGAGACCGAATCCCTGGCCCGGTTCATTGTGGACATCAGGCAGCGCTTTGACCTGACCATCTTTTTGATTGAGCACCACATGGACCTGGTGATGGACATCTCCGACCGCATCTACGTCATCGACTTCGGCCGGCAGATTGCCACCGGCATCCCGGAGGAAATCCAGGACAACCAGGATGTCATCACAGCCTATCTGGGGGTGTATGAAGAATGAGCTTGCTGACAGTCAACAACCTGCAGGTCAGTTACGGCGGCATCGAGGCCTTGAAGGGCATCTCCTTTTCGGTGCCGCGGGGGCAGATCGTCACCCTGATTGGCGCCAACGGCGCCGGTAAATCCACCACCCTCAGGGCCATCTCCGGCCTGGTGCCGGTGAAGGCCGGAGGCATCACCTTTGACGGGCGGGAAATCACCTCCCTGGTCACCAGCAGCATCGTGAAGGAGGGCATCGTCATGGTGCCGGAGGGGCGGCGGGTCTTCCCCAACCTGACAGTGATGGAAAACCTCCGGATCGGCGCCTTCCTGCGCAAGGACCAGGCGGAAATCAACGCCTCGGTGGACTATGTGTTTGAGCGCTTCCCCCGGCTGCAGGAGCGCCACTGGCAATTGGCCGGCACCCTCTCCGGCGGGGAGCAGCAGATGCTGGCGGTGGGCCGCGCCCTGATGGCCAGGCCCCGGCTGCTGATGATGGACGAGCCCTCCCTGGGCCTGGCGCCCCTGGTGGTGAAGGAAATCTTCGGCATCATCGGACGGCTGCGGGAGGAGGGCATCACCATCCTGCTGATTGAGCAAAACGCCAACGCCGCCCTCCATGCCGCGGACTACGGCTATGTGCTGGAAACCGGGCGCATCACACTGGAGGACACCGGGACCGCCCTGTTGAACAACCAGAGCGTCCGGGATGCCTACCTGGGCTCCGCCAGAAAGCGGAAATGGAAGGTGGAGCAGGAGAACTGACCGTATCACGGGGAAAACCTGTACAGGACGATGGGATCTTGCCCCCGTCCTGTTTTGTTGCCTGGGGTGCGGAATGTGGTTATAATCCGTTGGAAGAAACGAGGTGTTTTGATGGAATGGATTGAGGCCAGCGTGACCACCACCACCGGGGCTGCGGACGCTCTGTCGGAGCTGCTGATGCGCCACGGCGCCAAGGGCACCCAGATCCTGGACCGGCTGGATGTGCCCCAGGCAAATGACTGGACGGGCTATGGCGAAATCTATGGTGCAGACATGAAGGAAGGCCTGCCCCCGGAGGTCACGGTGAAGGCCTGGTTTGCCAGTCCCGAGGATGTGGCCCAGGCAAAGGCAACCGTTAAGACCCTGAAGCAGATGGCAGGCTTTGACCCCGGCACCCTGGTCTTCACAGAGACCCGGGTGCAGGAGGAGGACTGGGCAGAAAACTGGAAGCAGTATTACAAGCCCATGCGGGTGGGGCAGCGCCTGGTGATCAAGCCGGTGTGGGAGAACTATAAACCCCTGGCGGAGGACCTGGTGATTGACATGGACCCCGGCATGGCCTTTGGCACCGGCAACCACGAGACCACCAGGCTCTGCCTTCAAATGATTGAACAGCATTACACCGGCGGCCGCGCCCTGGACATTGGCACCGGCTCGGGCATCCTGGCCATTGCCCTGGCCAAACTGGGGGCGGCGGACGTGACCGCTGTGGACCTGGACCCGGTGGCGGTGTCCGCCGCCCGGCAGAACGTGGCGCGCAACGGGCTGGAAGAGCAGATCGCGGTCCTTCAGGGCGATCTGGCACAGGATGTTGAGGGCCCCTATTCTTTTGTCAGCGCCAACATCCTGGCAGATGTGGTCATCAGCCTGGCGAACCCCATCAAGCCGCTGCTGGCGGAGGGTGCCCGGATCGTTGTGTCCGGCATCATCAAAGAGCGCCGGCAGGATGTCATCGACGCATACTTGCAGGCAGGCTACAGGCTTTTGGCTGCCCTGGAAGAAGGCGAATGGGTGGCCCTGCTGTTCGGGCAGCATCATGAGTAATTTCTTCGTAGAGCGTATGGCAGGCGAACGCCTGCCCCTCACCCCGGAGGACAGCCACCACGCCCTGCGGGTGCTGCGCTTAAAGCCCGGCGACCAGATCCATGTGAACGTGGCGGGCAGGCGCTATCAGGCCGTTTTGGAGGTGCAGGAAGGCACTGCCGTTGCTTTCATCACCGAAGAAGTGCCCAGCACCGAGGCCCGCACCCGCATCACCCTCTACCAGGGCTGGCCCAAGGGGGACAAACTGGACCTGATTGTGCGCCAGGCTACTGAACTTGGGGTCTATGCCGTGGTGCCCTGCCTGTTTGCCCGCTGTGTGGCCCGGCCGGAACAGACCGGCAAACGGGTGGAGCGCTTGAACAGGATTGCCCGGGAGGCTGCTATGCAGGCAGGCCGCACCCTGGTCCCCCAGGTGCATGAGCTGATGCCCTTTGAAGCGGTCTGCCAGCGCCTCACAGCCCATGAACAGGCCCTGATCCCCTATGAACAGGCCCGGGGCGCCACCATCATGAGCGCCTACCAGGGCGCCCGGGATGTGGCCATCCTCATCGGGCCGGAGGGGGGCTTCACAGAGGAGGAGGTGGCAGCCCTGCCCGCCCAGGCTGTCACCCTGGGAAAGCGCATCCTGCGCACCGAGACCGCGGGGGTGGCCGCCATGGCCATGCTGCTGGCCGCAGCCAATGATGTTTAATACCAAACACACGAGTTAATGCACTCATGGGGCGAGGATTTTTGATGGCTCTGCTAAGTCGAAGGAACGAGGCGTAGCCGTAGCCTACGCCGAGTGAAAGAGACGACGCAGAGACGCAAAAATACCGCCTCATGGAAGCATGAAAGAGTGCGTTTGGTATAGGGAAGAGGACAGATGCACGACACTGTGAAAACCGTCGCCCTGTACACCCTGGGATGCAAGGTGAACCAGTATGACGCCCAGGCGATGCTGGAGCGCTTTGTGGCAGCAGGCTACCAGCCGCGCCCCTTTGGGGAGGCGGTGGATGTGAACGTGGTGGTCACCTGCGTGGTGACGGCCGTGGGCGAACAGAAAAGCCGGCAGATGCTGCACCGGGTGCGGCGGGAACAGCCGGACAGCCAGCTGGTTGCCGCCGGCTGCCTGGCCCAGAAGGATGCAGACAAGCTCAAGGACCTGGGGGCCCGGGTCATCCTGGGCAGCCAGCACCGGGACCAGGTGGTGGACCTGCTGCACCGGGCGATGGCAGAAAACACCCAGATTTCTGCCGTGGAGGACGTCAGGAGCGTCCCTTATGAAGAATTGCACATCAGCCAGCAGGAGGGGCGCACCCGGGCGGTGATGAAGATCCAGGAGGGCTGCGACCGCTTCTGCGCCTACTGCATCATCCCCCATGTCAGGGGCGGCATCCGCTCCCGGACGCCGGAGGCCATCAGGCAGGAAGCCAGCCGGCTGGTTGCAGCCGGCTATCAGGAAATCGTCCTCACCGGCATCCACCTCACCAGCTACGGCAAGGACCTGGACGGCCCCCTATTGATAGACGGCATCAAAGCCGCGGCAGATTCCGGGGTGAAGCGGCTGCGGCTGGGCTCCCTGGAGCCGGTGGTTGCGACACAGGATTTCGTCAATGAACTGGCCGGCATCCCTGCCATCTGCCCCCAGTTTCACCTGTCCCTGCAATCCGGCTCGGACACGGTGCTCAAAAGGATGCGCAGGCGCTACACAGCCCAGGAATACCTGGCCTCTGCCCGGCGGCTTCAGGCCGTCTTCCCGGGCTGCGCCCTCACCACCGACGTGCTGGTGGGTTTCCCCGGGGAAACAGCAGCGGAGTTTGAGGAGACCTTCGCCTTTTGCCGGGAGGTGGGCTTTGCCAAGATGCACATTTTTCCCTTCAGCAAACGCACCGGGACCCTTGCCGCCCGGATGCCGGACCAGCTGCCCCGGGCCACCAAGGCAGAGCGGGCCCGGCGCATGGCCGCCCTTGACGGGGAGCTGTCAACCCGCTACCGTGAGGGCATGGCGGGCAGCGTCCAGCCTGTGCTGTTTGAAACCCTGACAGAGGACGGACAGGGAGCAGAAGGACAGACCCCCCAGGCCATTTCCGTGGAAGTGGCCGGGGCCCAACCGGGCAGCATCGCCCTGGTGCGCCTCACAGGCCTGCGCCGCCATGGAATGACCGGTGTTTTGGAAGAAACTGCAAACAACCCAGCATGATTGGAGGAAAACAGCTATGAGTGACTGCCTGTTCTGCCGCATCGCCTCCGGCGAGATTCCCGCCACCACCGTCTACGAAAGCAGCCAGGTGCTGGCCTTCATGGACATCAACCCCCAGGCCAAACAGCACGCCCTGATCATCCCCAAGCAGCATTTTGACGGCCTGAATGACTTGAAAAACGCCAGCGACGAGGTGCTGGCGGAGCTGCTCAAGGCGGCCCATATCGTGGCCGGGAAGCTGGGCATTGCACAGACCGGCTACCGGCTGGTGTCCAACTGCGGCAAGGACGCCAGGCAGTCTGTCCCCCACCTGCATTTCCATGTGCTGGGCGGGCAGGAGCTCAGCGAGAGAATGGTGTAAACCCTTCACAAATGACGGCCAGGCGCTCGCCTGGCTTTTTTCTTCCCAAGCTGCAGGTTGTGGTTTGTGCTGCTTGCGGGTATAATAGCCCAGGTGGGCGGAACCTGACCCGCCAGGAAAGGAACCCCGAATTGCAGGACATCACATGGGCCACCCTCAAGCGGATTGCAGCCAGCCAGGTGGAGGAAATCTACCAGCGGGCGCTGTTGATGGACCGCATCCATGCCATCGGCCCGGTGGGCCGCCGCACCCTGGCCGCCTCCATGCAGCTTTCAGAGCGGGAGGTGCGGGCCGCTGCGGAAGCCCTGAAGGCAGAGGGCCTGATTGTGCTGAACACCTCCGGCATGCTGCTGTCAGAGGAAGGGTTGAACCTGCTGCCGGAGGTGCGGGCCCTGTGCCGCAGCATCTCGGGCCTGTTTGACCTGGAAAGCCAGCTGAAAGAGCGCTTGGGCCTGGACCAGCTGGCTGTGGTGCCCGGGGATGCCGACCAGGACCGGATGGTGCTGGTGGACCTGGGCCGCGCCACCGCGCAGTTTTTGCACCAGGTGCTCAAGGACAACATGATCATCGCCGTATCCGGCGGCAGCACCATGAGCGAGGTGGCCCGGGCCATGACGCCGGTGTCCGGCTCCATCATGGTGGTGCCCGCCCGGGGCGGCTTTGGCCGCATGGCCCAGATGCAGGCGGACGCCGTGGCCAGCGAGCTGGCCCAGCACATCGGCGGGGATTACCGGCTGATGCACCTGCCCGAGGGCATGGATTCCGACACCCTGAGCAAGGCGGCCAAGCTGCCGGGCGTCCGGGCCACCCTGGCCCTGATGCGCAATGCCGACATCATCCTCTACGGTGTGGGCCGGGCCGATGACATGGCCCAGCGGCGGGGCTTCTCCCTGTCCCTGCGGCGCCAGCTGATGAAGGAAGGCGCGGTGGGCGAGGCCCTGGGCGATTTCTTCAACATCGCCGGCAAGGTGATCCACCAAAGCCCCTCCCTCTCATCCGAATTGGGCACCGGCAAGCACGGCGCCGTTTCCATCATGTCTGCAGCAGGCACCCGCAAGGCGGAGGCCGTCCTGGCTGCTGTACGCTGGCATCCCCCCTGGGCCCTGGTGGTAGACGAGGGCCTTGGGTATGCGATATTGGACCTCTTGAACAAAGGCGACCACACTTCAAGCAAATAAGGAGGAACCCCATGAACAAAAAGACCGTTCGCGATGTTGACCTGAAAGGCAAAAAGGTGCTGGTGCGCGTTGACTTCAACGTGCCCATGGACGACAATCGCCAGATCACGGATGAAAACCGCATCAAGGGCGCCATGCCCACCATCAAATACCTGATGGAGCACGGCGCAAAGACCATCCTGTGCAGCCACCTGGGCCGCCCCAAGGGGGAGGTCAACCCCAAATATTCCCTGGCCCCTGTCGCCCAGCGTTTAAGCGAGCTGCTGGGCCAGCCGGTGAAGATGGCCAAGGACGTGGTGGGGCCGGATGCGGATGCCGTGGTCGCCTCCCTGAAGGA
>ENA-UOUL01002395-UOUL01002395.1-bioreactor-metagenome-genome-assembly--contig:-NODE-2395-length-22012-cov-41.022931_pt1 | contig 22012 bp, 26 predicted proteins | sample MGYA00249838_ERZ747220 | MGnify/ENA primary metagenome ERZ747220 (study PRJEB28778, sample SAMN05720191) | bioreactor metagenome | isolation source: Anaerobic biogas reactor | place: USA:Washington...
GGGAGCTACACCCAGGCGACCCCGATCGGCCTTGGGCTTGCGCTTGGAACCGATCGGGACGTCGTCGTCCTCGACGGCGACGGGTCCCTGCTCGGGACCGCCGTCCTCCCGGTGGTGGCGGCAGAGGCGCCGGAGAACCTCACGATCGTCTGCCTGGACAACGGGGCCTTCGGGAGCACGGGGAACCAGTTGACGAACGCCTACGGCCAGGTGGACATGGAACTCCTCGCCCGTGCCGCCGGGATCCGGAATACGTGCAAGGTGCAGGACGAGGGAGAACTCCGCGAGGCCTGGGAGAACCGGGGGCGGGGGCCGACCTTCATCCACGTTGTGTTGAAGCCCGGGAACGCGGCGGTCCCGAATATTCCCCTCTCTCCGGCCGGGATCCGGGAGCGATTTATGCGGGCGATCCGGGGGTGATTACCCCTCCGGTCTCCCCGATGGGATACCCCGGGTCGTCATGTCCTGATCCCGCACCGGCCATGGCGAGGAGAACCGCTCCACCCACCAGAACGCAACCCTCATCATCGCCGGCGCCAATCATATCGTGATGAAACCTCAGAACCTCTCCGTCGAAGAGAAGCGGCGGCTCTCCGGCCTGATCGTTGCCTCGCTCTCACAGAGGGAGGAGGTTCTCTTTGCCTACGTGTATGGGTCGTTTCCCCGGGGTGCATTCCGCGACATCGATATCGCCGTCTTTCTCGCAGACGGCAGCAACGGGATTGCCGATCCGATCAGGTATGAGACTGCGCTCGAACAGGAACTGGAGGATATTGCAGGAGTACCTATCGACGTCAGGGTCTTGAACGCTGCTCCCCTTCCATTCGCGTACTCGGTCTTGAAGTCCGGAGATCTGCTCCTCTCCCGTGATGAGCGGGCACGCTGCGACTTCGCGTGCAGAACCTATACCCACTATCACGATTTCGCCTACTACCGAAAGCGTTACAGGAGGGAAGCACTTGGTCTCCTACGATGACGAAAAAGTCACCGCACTCTCATTGGAACTGGTGCAGGCGCTTGAGAGATCTCGCCCGGATGTAAAAAGAGGTCACCATCGGGGATCCCCATCTGATTGCCAGCGCAAAGTACCATCTCATCGTCGGTATCGAGGCGGCTATCGCTCTCTCTACAGCAGCACCGTCGCGACGAGCGGGATGGTAACGAGCGATCCGATCGTCGAGACGAAGACGATCTGCGACGCGAGCCTTGAATTCGCGCCGTACTGCTCCGCGAATATGACGGTGTTTGCAGCGGCCGGCATCGCGGCCATCGTGATCATGACACCGTTGATGAAGGGGTCGGCAAAGACCGGGGCGAAGAGGCAGCAGTAGGCCACCGGGACGGCGAGGAGGAGGATGGCGCTCGCGACCCAGATCCGCCAGTTCCCGACCATCTCTCGGGCCGGGAACGTCGCGAGCATCGCCCCGACGATGATCATGGCAAGCGGCGTCGTCACGCCGCCGAGGAGATCGATCGAGTCGATGAAGGGGCCCGGTATCTCGATCGATCCGAGGAAGAGGGCGAACCCGACGATTGCGGCCGCGATACCGGGGTTTGCGAGCAGTTTTGGATCAAATTCCTTCCCCCTCCCTCCGGTCAGCATCGCGATCCCGACCGAGAAGACAAGGATGTTGAAGACGAGGTTGAATATCGCGACGTAAAAGAGCGACTCCTCCCCGAAGAGTGTCAGGGCGACCGGGAACCCCATGAACCCGACGTTGCCGAAGACGATCGCGAACTGGAGAACCCCTTCCTCTGCGGGCGGGACCTGCATGGCCTTCGAGACGGCCCAGGCAAGGGCGAACGAGAAGGCGAAGAGGACCCCGGTCGCGAGGAGGAGGATCTCCGCACCGGCGAGGCGCTCGGGGGTGAAAGGGACCTGCATCGAGGCAATGATCAGCGCCGGTATGGTGACGTTGACGAGGAGGGCGGAGAGCCCCCGGGTGGCCCGGGGGTCCATGATCTTTGTGGAGACGGCGGCGTAACCGACGGCGATCAGCAGCACCAGGATGAGGATCTGGTCGGCGACGACCAGGAGATCCATAACCGTCCCGCTCATGGGTGGGGCACTCCCTCTTGCTCCACCAGTGTGGGTGCCGCTACTCCTTTACGGTTCTGCTCGGGGTCGGAGGTATGGCGAGCGAGCCTGTCCGGGAGGCGCTCTACCGGAGTTATCGCGCGATCATCATCCTGCGGGCGTCTCGCCTGCCGGCTACTCACCGGGCCCGGGCAACCTTTGTCGGGTAGGCCAGTTTGTAGTCGACCTCCCGCTCGTCGATATACTCCCTCTGGTTGACGTAGCCCTTGATGTAAGGCCTGACCCTGGCGTCGAACCTGATCACGTCCCCTTCCTGCAGGTCCCCGAGGCTTGCAAACCCCTTCGTGTAGTTGAACCAGAGATGATCGGTGACCGGGTTGCCGTCGCTGTCCCGCACATCGACGAGCAACACCGTCAGGTCGTGGGTGACCCACTCATCCCCGACCTTCTTTGGCCTGTAACGGTCTTTCTTCCCGAACCGTGCAAACGTTCCGGTGAATGTCTTCCGTTCCCCCTCGATCCGTTTCAGCTTCGGTCTCACGATCTCACTCTTCCCGGCAGACCCTTAACGATCAGGGACTGCATCTTTCCGCCATGTTCAATCGGAGCGATATACCATAACGGTTATGCAAGCGGGGTGAAAGTGTATTCCCCCTACAGCAGCACCGTCGCGACGAGCGGGATCGTAACGAGCGATCCGATCGTCGAGACGAAGACGATCTGTGACGCAAGCCGGGCGTCGGCGCCGCATTGCTCCGCAAAGACGGGGGTGCCTGCAGCGGCCGGCATCGCGGCCATCATGATCATGGTGCCGTTGATGAGAGGGTCGGGAAAGATTGTGGAGAGGAGGCAGCAGTAGGCAACCGGTAGAGCGATGAGAATGACGGCACTTGTCGCCCAGACCCGCCAGTTCCCGATCATCTCCCGGGCGGGGAGCGTCGCGAGCATCGCCCCGACGATGATCATGGCTATGGGTGTCGTCACGCCGCCGAGGAGGTCGATCGCGTCGATGAAGGGCGAGGGGATCTCGACCGATGCGAGGAAGAGGAGGAACCCGGCGATTGTAGCCACGATGCCGGGATTTGCGAGCAGTCGCGGGTCAAATCCCTTCTCTCCGGCGAGCATCGCAATTCCGGCCGAGAAGAGGAGGATGTTGAAGACGATGTTGAAGAGGGCGACATAAAAGAGGGAACCAGTGCCCAGGAGCGCCCGGGCGACCGGAAACCCCATGAAACTGACACTCCCGAAGACGATCGCGAACTCAAAAACTCCTCTCTTCTGGGGCGCTACCGCCATCGCCCGCGATGCGGCACGGGCGACGACGAACGAGAGGGCGAAGAAGGCCCCGGTCGCGAGGAGCATCGTCCCGGTATCCGCGAGGCGCTCGGAAGTGAAGGGCACCTGCATGGCGGAGACGATCAGCGCCGGTATGGTGATGTTGAAGAGGAGGGCGGAGAGCCCCCGGGTGGCCCCGGGGTCCATGATCTTTGTCGAGACGGCAACGTAGCCGGCAGCGATCAGCAGCACCAGGATGAAGATCTGGTCGGCGACGACCAGAAATTCCGTGACCATACCGCTCATGAACGGGCTCCACCCTTCCGGATACAGCAGTGTGGGTTCTGATAACCCATTACGGTTCTGTCGTGGGGGAGATTTTTCTCTCGGCAGGACTCTATCTCCCTGTATGCCGGAAAAACCGTTCTACCTCGCCGTCTCGGCGCTCATCCGGGACGGCGCCGGGAGGATCCTCCTCCTGAAACGCGCCGCCGACGACCCCGTCAACCCGGGGAAGTGGGACCTTCCCGGAGGGACGCTCGACCCCGGCGAGACGTTCGATCGCGCCCTCCGGCAGGAGGAGACCGGGATGCGGGTCATCCTCCGCCACGTCGCCGGCAAGCTCGACCTTTCGACGAAGCGGATCGCCTGCCTGATGGCGATGCCGATAGGGCCGAGGTCCCCCTCAGCCCGGAGCACGAGGATTACGCCCAGGTTGCGCCAGGGGAGGCGGCGGCGATGGACCTTGCGGAGCAGTTCCGGGGCTGTTTCCGGGTGGAGAATGAGTTTTCCGGCAGACCGGGGCGGGTGGAGGCTTTACGGCCGTTTTCCGGGGTTGCCGGATGCATGGATACTCCATGCGATAGCAGTTCGGCATCCGTTCCAGAATAGAAATAAGCGCACTGCCTTTGTTGTTGCGGATGCGATCCTCCGGGAAGAGTGGGGTTTTCCTATCGGTGCCTTGCAGAAGGAAAGAGAGGTACGTGGCGTGAAAGTGATCCCCTCAAAACTATATCTTTCCAGATACAGACATCATCTGCATGCCGACGGAGACGATAATCGAGCGGAAGAAGGCGACCCCGAAGACCCCGCCTAAAGGTAATCTTACTCAGGCTGAAATCCAGGCCAGTATCGATAGACTGGATGCGGACATGGAAAGAGCGGGGGAAGGTCGGAAATATAATCATGCTGAGATAAAAAAGAAATACGGGTTATAAATCGATGTGCGGGTACATCTGGTGTGCTTCCTCGAAACCCACGATCAGATGAATTTGAGCAAATCTGTTCCTTTTCGCTCCCATCGCCTTGTAAAACACGGTGTATTTCTTGTCAACTACCCCCCTCTCGTCGAGGGCATGATACTGCGTGGAGTATCATGCTCTTTATTGGCTTGCGATTCAACTTCTCCTCCCCGTATGGAGGAGCAGGCGCGAGTAGGCCGGTTGACCGCAGCCCTGGAAGTACGATTCCATGCTTACCGTTTTGCGCCCGGGTGTAGCCGTGATCCACAGGAGAAGTTCCTGTTTCGTGCCTTTGTGGCGCAAACCGGATCGTCAGGGAACCTCATCCGGCAGAAAGGGTGCGCATGCGGGGTGAACGTGTATGATGACCCGCTGAGGGTCGATTCCTCCCCTGACGAGAAGAGGGGGACTCCTCGACCCATGATCCTGAACTTCGTAGACCAGATCTCTAAGAAACGGAACCACAAATGCATCCCGATCCGTTGAAAACCTGATATGATGCAGAACCGGGGGTACAGGCAGAAATTGTGACCGTTGCCTCGATTGGGCTCAAAATGAGTGGGCCCGGAGGGATTCGAACCCACGACCGCCCGGTTATGAGCCGGGCGCTCTAACCGGACTAAGCTACGGGCCCGGAGATGCGCGTCACGATTCACGGATACCAGGAACGGCGCGGGTTTCGGCAGTTCCCGACATTCATGCCGATCACGGTGCATATAAATATCCCCCTTCGATCGATAAATACGTTGCGCGCTTCCCGGCCCTACACCTCCCGCGCCCCGGGGTCGGCCTCCCGGATGACCCCGAGGACCTCCCGCGCCTTCTCGTGCATCAGCCCCTCCGTATCCGCTTCGAGGTTCAGCCGCACCACCGGCTCGGTGTGGGAGGAGCGGATGTTGAACCACCACGCCGGATACCCCACCGTCAGCCCGTCGAGATGGTCGAGATCCGCATCCCGGTAGCGCGCCGCAAGCGCGGTAAACACCCGTTCCGGGTCGCTCACCCGGAGGTTGAGCTCTCCGGTCGTGGGGTAGCGGTCGAGCGGTTTCATGAGCGCGGAGAGCGTCTTGCCGCTCGCGGCCAGGATGTTTGCGACCATGACCATCGTCACGAGCCCGTTGTCCGTGAACCCCATGTCCCGGTAGTAGTAGTGGCCGGAGAGCTCCCCGGCAAAGAGGGCGCCCTCCTCTCGCATCCGGGCCTTGATGAAGGCGTGGCCCACCCGTGAGCGGACGGCCCGTCCCCCGGCCCGCTCTATCGCCTCGACGACCGCCCGGCTCGACCGCAGGTCGTAGAGGATCGTCGCCCCCGGCACCTCGCCGAGGAGGTAGTCCGCGATGAGCCCGGTCACCAGGTCCTCTCTGACACGCTCCCCCCGCTCGTCGATGAACCCGCACCGGTCGGCGTCGCCGTCGAACGCCGCCCCGAAGTCCGCGCCCTCGCGGACCACCCGTTCCTGGAGATCCCGGGTGGTCTCGGGGTCGAGCGGGTTTGCGCGGTGGTGAGGAAACCGCCCGTCGGGCACGATATACATCGGCACGAGGCGCCACGCCGGCACCCGCTCGAAGAGACGGGGCACCTCCGGCCCGGCCATGCCGTTCCCTGCATCCACGGCGATCGTGAGCGGCCGGGGGTTCCTGACAAATCCGGCCACCTTCCCGATGTAGGAGTCAAGCATATCCACCCGGCGAGAAGACCCCGGGGCCCGGGCGACCGGCTCCTCCCCGACCATCGCCTCGAGGCGCGGCAGCCCCCGGTCCCCGGAGAGGGGCACCGCGTCTTTCCGTGCAAGTTTGACACCGTTCATATCCCCCGGGAGATGGGAGGCCGTCACCATCGCACCGCCGTCAAACCCCCCGGCGATGATGGCGTAGTTGAGGAGCGGCGTGCTCACCTCGCCGACGTCGGCGACATCCGCCCCGGCCTCCAGCACGCCTTTTGCGAACGCATCGGCAAGCGACTCCGCCGAGAGCCGCATATCTCGCCCGACGACGACCTGCTCCGCGGAGAGGAGCCGGACGAAGGCGTTCCCGATCCGCCGCGCCATCGCCTCATCGAGCTCGTCCGGGTAGCGCCCCCGGATATCGTAGGCCCGGAATATGCCGGGCATCACGCCTCCCCCCGAAGCGGCGATATATCCCGGAGCCGCCCGATCACCCCGGGCAGGACCGAGAGGACGTAATCGACATCCTCCTCGGTGTTCCGCGAACCGAGGGTGAGCCGGAGCGAACCGTGCGCCTCCTCGTGCGGGAGGCCGCAGGCCGTGAGGACGTGGGAGGGTTCAAGCGAGGCCGATGTGCAGGCGCTCCCGGTGGAGGCGGCAATACCGAGAGCGTCGAGCAGGAGGAGGATCGACTCCCCCTCGACGTAGCGGAACGCGACGCTGACGTTGTTTGCGAGCCGTTCGACCGGGTGGCCGTTCAGCCGGGTATCCGGGATATCGTCGAGGATCCCCTGTATCAGCCGGTCCCGCATCGCGGCGAGACGGCGGCTGTGCCCTTCGATATCGGCGGTCGCAACCTCGATCGCGCGCCCGAGCCCCACGATGCCGGGCACGTTCTCGGTCCCGGCCCGGCGGCCCCGTTCCTGTGCCCCGCCGTCCATGAACGTTCCAATCCGGGTCCCTCGCCGGATGTAGAGCGCCCCCGCCCCTTTCGGGCCGCCGAACTTGTGGGCGGAGAGGGCGAGGAGATCGGCTCCCATGTCGTCCACATCCACCGGATAGGCCCCGATCGCCTGGACGGCGTCGGTGTGGAACGGGACGCCGTGGTCGTGCGCGATATCCGCGATGGCGCGGATCGGTTGAATCGTCCCGATCTCGTTGTTTGCGGCCATCACCGAGACGAGGATCGTCTCATCGGCGATCGCGTCCTCGGCGTCGGCGGGGTCCACCCGGCCGAACTCGTCGACGGGCAGGTAGGTGACCCGGTAACCCTGCCTCTCGAGCGCCCGGCAGGGTTGGATGACCGCGTGGTGCTCGATTGCTGAGGTGACGATGTGGTCGCCCTTCCCCCGGAGGGCCGTCCCCTTGATCGCCCAGTTGTCGGCCTCCGTCCCGCCGGCGGTGAAGAAGATTTCTCCGGGGTCTGCGCCGATCGCCGCCGCCGCCCGCCCACGCGCCTCCTCCACCGCCTCTTTCGCCTCACGGGCGAGGGCGTAGAGCGAGGAGGGGTTCCCGAACCGCTCCGAGAAGTACGGGGCCATTGCCTCGAGGACCTCCGGCCGCACCGGCGTCGTTGCTGCATAGTCCATGTAGACCGATCGCCTCCGCTCCATACCGTTCACTTCGCCGCCGTCGGCTGGAACCCGCGCATCGTCTCCGCCATATCGCGGAGGCGCCGGTCCACGAGGTAGTTCACCGTCCCTTCTTCATACGTCCCGTCCTTGTGGCGCGTGCCTGCCGGAACGCCCGTGAGGACCTCGATCCCCTCGTCGATCGTCCGCACCGGGTAGATCCGGAACTTCCCGGCACGCGCCGCCTCGACGATCTCCTCCTTCAACATCAGGTTCTGGACGTTGCTTGCCGGTATCAGGGCTCCCTGGGTGCCGTCGAGGCCCTTTGCCTTACAGATCTCGAAGAACCCCTCCAGTTTCTCGTTCACGCCCCCGATCGCCTGGACCTCTCCTTTCTGGTTCACCGAGCCCGTGACGGCGAGGTACTGTTTCAGGGGGAGGCCCGAGAGCGCCGAGAGGAGGGCGTAGAGCTCGGTGCTCGACGCGGAGTCGCCCTCGATCCCCTCGTAACTCTGCTCGAAGACGAGACGGGCCGAGAGGGCGAGCGGTTTGTCGCGGGCATAGTTGTTGTTGAGGTAACCGCTGACGATAAGGACGCCTTTCGTGTGGATCGGCCCGCCGAGCGCCGCTTCCCGCTCGATATCCATGATACCCTCGCGCCCGACTCCTATGCTCGCGGTCACCTTCGACGGCCGGCCGAACATAAAGTCCCCAAGCCCCATGACCGAGAGGCCGTTCACCTGGCCGACCTTCTCGCCCTCGGTATCGATGAGGAAGATCCCCCGCCGGATGAACTCCTCGATCTTCTTCTGGATCAGGTTCGAGCGGTAGATCTTCTCCTCGATCGCCTTCGTGATGTGTTCTTTCCCGATCCGGTCGGCACCGCCTCCCGCCGCGTAGAAGTTCGCCTCTCGGATGAGGTCCGCGATCGCAGCAAACTGGGTCGAGAGTTTCTGCTTATCCGCGGCAAGCCGCGAACCGTACTCGATCACCCGGGCGATCGCCTCCCGGTCCAGGTGCCGGAGGCTCTCCTCCCGGACGAGGTTGCACATGAAGTCGGCGTATTTCCCGGCGTTCTCGTCGTCCCGGTCCATGACGATGTCGAAGTCGGCCTTGACCTTGAAGAGTTCCTTGAAGTCGGGGTCCATCCGGTAGAGGATCTGGTAGATCATCGGTGTCCCTATCAGGGCCACCTTGATGTCGAGAGGGATGGGCTCGGGCTTGATCGTCTTTGCCGTGATGAATCCCATCCGCTCTCCGGGCTCCTCGATGACGGCTCTCCCGGTCTTCAAGGCGGTCTTGAGCCCGTCCCAGGATAAGGGCGCCCGCAGGAGATCTTCGACGGTGAGGACCAGGTAGCCGCCGTTGGCCGCATGCAGCGACCCCGACCGGATCATCGTGAAGTCGGTCGTGAATATGCCGAACTGGACCTCTTTTTCGATCTTGCCGAGCAGGTTCTGGAAGGTAGGGTTCTGCTCGAAGACCACCGGCGCGCCGCTGGTCCCGGTGTTGTCGACGACGACGTTCACCTCGTACTTCCGGAACGGGAGCTCCCGGATGAAGGCCTGGAACTGGGGCGGAGCACCCGGCTGCTCGGGCATACCGAGGAAGGCCTGGAGGTTCTCAAGTATGTCGTCCTGGACGGCGTCGATGTATTCGGGGATCTCCGCGACGTCGGCGTACTTCTCCTTAAGTTCGGTGACCAGGTTTCCGATTGCGTAGAGAGCGATGTCGTGGTTCAGGCGCGTGGCTGCCTCGGCCCCCTGCCGCTCGATCTCCTGCACCTGCCGGAGCGTGCTCCGGAGTTCGGTGTTGAGGGCGTCGCGCCGCCGCTGGATATCCGTCCGCACGTCGTCGGGGAGGTTGATGAACTCCTCCTCGGGGACCGGCCTCCCGTTGATGATCGGTATGGTCAGGAGGCCGATGGGGCTCATCTGGATGACGAACCCCGCCTCCTGGGCACGCTGGTTGATCCGGGCGATGAGGTCGGCCCTGTTCCCCTGGAGCGATTGAAGGGTCTCGTCCCGGCGCTTGGCATACTCCTCGCTCTCGAACGCCCGCGGAAGCGCTCTTCTGGCATCCTCGATGAACCGTTTCATGTCGTCCCGGAACTCCGGCCCCCTCCCCGCCGGGAGGGCGATGGCGTTGGGTTCATACTGGTTTGCGAAGTTGTGGACGTAGACCCAGTCGCCCGCCCGGGGTTTGGCCTTTGCGAGCTCATCGAGGAAACTCCGGACGGCGGTCATCCGCCCGGTCCCCTGGGCGCCCGCGGTGTAGACGTTGAACCCGGGCTCCCGTATTTCAAGGCCGAACGCGAGCGCCCGCAGTGCTCGCTCCTGGCCGATGATCTCTTCGAGCGGCCGCATCTCTTCGGTGCTTGCGCACTTCACCTTTCCCGGTTCGTAAGCGTTCCGGTACTCTCCTATATCCAGAGGTTGAACCATCAGTCTCACCAGGTTTCTCTCGTTGCACCGCAGGGTGTTGCCCACCTTAAAAAAGATACCCCGGATGTCATGATGGGTGGTTTTAACCCAATTCGCGCTTATGTGTAGTATGATTGTGTGCGGTTCTCCCTGCACGAGACCGCGAAAAACAGGTGTCCCTATGAGAATTGCGATTGCACAGGACGGAAACCAGGTGTCCGGACACTTCGGGCACTGCGAAGGGTATGCGATCTTTGATGTCGAGGGTTCGATCATCTACCGGAGGGACGACCTCGAGAATCCCGGCCATGAACCGGGGCGGCTCCCGGTCTTCCTCGCGGAGCACAAGATCGACCTGATCATCGCCGGCGGAATGGGACCGCGGGCAGTCGACCTCTTCCGCGCGAACGGTATCGAGGTGCTCCTCGGCATCGGCGGCAACGTTGATTATGTAGCGCAGGACTATATCGCCGGCCGCCTCTCGCCGGGCGAGAGCTCCTGCCACCACGGCGCCGGCGAGGAGTGCGGCGGGCATTGATGGGGTGCATCGACCCATAAGATTATGCCCATATGAGTAATAATTTCGGAGTGCATCATATGATAGTCTGCATCACCGCCCGCGCCGCGGGCACGGATGCCCCGGTCGAACAGCGGTTCGGCCGGGCACCCTACTTCGTCTTCGTCGATACGGAGACGGGGAAGTCTGAATCGGTTGAGAATCCCCTCGTCGACGCTGCCGGCGGGGTCGGGCCCCGGGCAGCCCAGGTACTCTCGGAACACGGCGCAACGGTCCTCATCACCGGTCAGGTCGGCGGAAACGCCGCCCGTGCGCTTGGAACGGGCGGGATCAAGGCGTATGCCTACCGTGGGAGCGGGAGCGTTGCCGACGCCCTTGCGGCCTATACCGCCGGGAACCTGCAGCCGATCCCCCTCGCCTGAGACAGGGTTCGGCATGAAGATAGCGATTGCCAGCGGCAAAGGCGGGACCGGGAAGAGTACGGTGGCGGCGAACCTCGCCTACACCATCGCCCGCTCCCGTGACGTCGTGCTCGTCGACTGCGACGTCGAGGAACCGAACCTCCACCTCTTCTTCCCGGCCCCGGCCGTCGACGTGCCGGTGACGACCCCGGTCCCGGAGATCGACCCCGACCGCTGCACCCTCTGCGGGGAGTGCGGGAGGTTCTGCCGGTTCGGGGCGCTTGCCGTGGTGAAGGACTGCGTCCTCACCTTCCCGCACCTCTGCCACTCCTGCGGCGGATGCACCCTCGTCTGCCCGCAGGGAGCCATCCGGGAGGTCCCGCGGACCATCGGCCGGGTCGCGTGCTCGCGCCCGCTCCCGCGGCTGGTCCTGGTGAGCGGTATCTTAAACGAGGGGGAGGTGCAGGCTCCGGCGGTCATCCGGGCGGCAAAGATGTTTGCAGAGGGCCACCCGCTCATCCTCTACGATGCCTCCCCGGGTATCGCCTGCCCGGTCATCGAGACCCTCGAGGGGAGCGATTTCTGCCTCCTGGTCACGGAGTCGACGCCGTTTGGGCTGCACGACCTCCGTCTTGCCGTGGAGGTGGCCGAGACGCTCGGCATCCCCGCCGGCATCGTGATCAACCGGAGCGACGGCGAGGATGCGGCGACGGTTGCGTTTGCGCAGGAGCACAACCTCCCCATCCTCATGACGATCCCGTTCTCGCGGGAGATCGCCGCCGTCCAGAACCGGGGCGGGCTCATCGGCCGCGACCTCCCCGGGTGGGAGGAACGGTTCATGGATCTCTTTACGGGGGTGAGCCCGTGATCCGGCTCGCGGTCGTGAGCGGCAAAGGGGGCACGGGGAAGACGATGGTGGCGGCGGCGCTTGCGGATGTGAGCAACGTGCCGCAGATCCTCGCCGACTGCGACGTGGATGCCGCAAACCTCTCCCTCCTCCTTGCGCCCCGGCGGCTCACCACGGAGGAGTTCCGGGGGCTCGAGGTGGCCCGGATCGATCTCGATGTCTGCCGCGACTGCGGGATCTGTGCGGACCGCTGCCGGTTCGGGGCGATCGTGCGCCGGGACGATGCCTGGGCGGTGGACCCCCTCCACTGCGAAGGCTGCGGCGTCTGCGCCTACGTCTGCCCGATGGGGGCGATATCGATGGAGCCGCGCGTCTGCGGCGAGATCTACACCTCGGCGACGGATCTCGGGCCCCTCGCCCATGCCCGGCTCTTCCCGGGCTCCGGGAACTCAGGGCTGCTCGTCACCGAGGTGAAGAAACGGGCCATGGCCCTCTCGGCGGGTGCCGACCTGCTGCTTGCCGACGGGCCGCCCGGGATAGGGTGTCCGCTGATCGCGACGGTGAGCGGTATGGACGCGGTCCTCGCCGTGACGGAGCCGGGTATCTCTGCGCTCCATGATCTGGAGCGCCTGGTGACGGTCTGCCGGCGGTTCGGCGTCCGGATATCCGTCGCCATCAACCGGTTCGACCTCGCGGAGGATATCTGCAAGAAGATCGAGGTCTACTGCGAAGCAGAGGGGATCCGCGTGGTGGGGAAGATCCCGTTCGACCCGGCGGTGGTCGAGACGGTGCGGGAGGGCCGGCCCGTGACCCGGACCGGTTCCCCGGCGGCCGTGGCCGTCCGGGCGCTCCGGGATACCCTGTTTGCCGAACTCGGGCTTTCGTGAGCCCGCCCTATCTCCTTTTTGCCCCCGGCACTTCACCAGGATTCCGGGGAAAGTCTTCGCGGCAGCGCGTGAGTTAACGGGTGCGGATAGCAAGATAACCCTACGCGCGAGCTGACGGGGTATACACAATGAAACGGCCTCACGCGAAGAGTTCACACGGGGCCTTGAAAAAAGAGTTTTTATTGTTTTAGAACCGGGGTTTTCTGTGCTTCGGGAGACAGTCCCGGCAGTAGACGGGTCTGCCTTCGGTCGGCTTGAAGGGGACTTCGCACTCCTTCCCACAGTCTGAACAAACGGTCTTCGTCATCTCACGGGGGCCGCCGAAGTTCCTCGGGCCGCCGAAATTTCTGTTGCCTCTGTTATAATCCATTGGATTGCTCATGCAGATAGGAACACTGCCTGTAGAGGTATGGGTGGATAGTATATAAGGTACGTCACCGGCCCCGGCACCCACGCGGGTGATCTCCGGCAGGAAACCACGCCCCCCGCACACTGCGGTGGAGAGTTGGGCTCTCGCTGCCGCAGGATCAGACATATATCGCCTCCTCGCCGACGGCGCGCATGAGTCGCGGCCGCCGGACGATCCCTCCCTTCAAGGCGAGGTCCACGGGGAGACCGGGCATCCTCTCCGGTTCCTCCTTGAGGTTCACGGCATCCCATCCGATCGGTTCATCGAGCTCGACCGGGATATCGGCGTCGCTCTCCAAACCCTGCTCGTTTCGGGTATAAGAGCCGAAAACCCCGATCTTGCGGACGCGATACCGCTCGCAAAGGCAGGATTTCGCTTTCCTGAGCCGATCGATCGCACGGCCCAACGCGCCGGAATATCTCCGGCCTTTGCGGCATGTCCTGGCCTCCCTGAAGGGGTATAGGGCGAGAGGGCGGTTTAACGCTTTCTTCGCCCGGCATCCCCAAAGTTTATGGATCTGCAGGCGATTCTCTGGAGCGGTGAGTGATGGTGAATATCTCCCGGCTGAAGTACAGGGTCGAGGTCCTTGGCGACCACGACGACATCAGGCGCTACGGTCCGTTCAACGAGCAGAAGGCACGGGAGTTCTTCGAGGTCGAGGAGAGCCTCGGCGGAACGGCCCGGATAGCACGGCTGGAGGAGGGGATCCGGGAGACGTGGCGGATCGTTGCCGAATGCGGGGAATGGGGATCACGAGAAGCGGAGTTGCCGGCCCGGTAATCCCTCGCCGGCCGGTTCTTCGGCCTCGGTGCCGACCTCCCGCCGGTGGAGAAGCGTAACCCCTCCCCCGCGGCCCGGACCCTCGTCGCCATCTGTAGTGTGGTCATGGCGCCGCCGGCGATCACAAACCGCATATACCCTCCCCGCGATAAATCCGGGTGTGGACCCCCTCCTGCAGGCATCCTCTCTCCTCCTCTGGGCCGGCCTCCTGAAAGGCCTCCAGCTCGCCCTCTGGCCCCGCCTCCGCCCCGTGCTCGGCGACTACGCCTACCCGGCGGCATACCCGGCCTCCCTCCTCCTCTTCGCCCTCGCGACCTGGTACTGCGGCCTCCTCCATATCCCGGTCGCCCTCGCCCTCCTCATCTTTATCGCCCTCGGTGTCTACGGCCTTTACCGGGGCGATTACCGGGGACTCCGGGGGTTCCTCGCCTGGGATGCGGTCTTCCTGGTCGGCTTTCTCTTTGCTCTCTCTGTCCGGTTCGCAAACCCGGTCATCGGCAGTTTCAGCGAGCAGTACATGAACCATGCCTTCCTTGCGAGCATCATCCGCGAACCCATCGTGCCGCCGCTCGACCCCTGGTTTGCCGGCGGGCACCTCACCGTCTACTACTACCTCGGCCACTGGCTGATGGGCTGCCTCGCGGTCGTCACCGGCACCCCCTCCCGGATCGCCTTCAACCTCATCCCGGCCACGGTCTACGGGACGGCGTTCGTCGCGCTCTACGCCCTCGGGCACCTCTTCCTCCGGCGGCTGCGGTGGGTGCCGCTCGCGGTCCTCCTCCTCGTCCCGCCGTCGGTTCTCTGGTTTCTTGCCGCGGGCGGGGATATCTACTCCGCGTTCCAGGAGACCAACTGGATCATATCCGGCGCCCGGTTTGAGTTCCCGGCCTTCTCCCTCTTCCTCGGGAACGCCCACGCCTTCGAGATGGCCGTCTTCAACCAGATCTTCCTCATATTTCTCCTCGGGTTTGCGTGGCTCCGGTGGGGCGGGCTCGATACCCGGGGGCGGGGGGGCCTTGCCCTCCTCATTGCCCTCTCCCTCGGCTCGATGCCGCTCCTCTCCTCCTGGGATGCCCTCGTCTACGGGCCGGCGGCTGCGGTCTTCCTCCTTGCCCTTTTACTCCGGGAGCGGGACCGCTCCACCGTAGTCGCCGCCGTCGCGGTCCCGGCGATCGCTCTCCTCATCTACATCCCCTACTACCTGCAGCTTGAGCCCGCGGGCGTGGGCGGTATCGGCATGGGGTTTCCCCCCACCGATCCTCTCGCGTTCATCGCGATCTGGGGCGGGTTCCTCGCGGTGATCTACATCGCCATCGCCCGCGATATACGGCAGTCCCCGCTCTATCTTGGTGTTGCTCTCCCGTTCCTCGTCGCCGGCTACGCCGCCCTCGGTATCGTCGCGGTGCCGCTCGCCTACCTCATCCGCCGGCGTGAACGCTCGTTTGCCGACATCCTCAGTGCCGCCGGCCTTCTGGTGCTCGCCCTCTGCGATGTCTTCTACATCAAGGAGATGCTCGGCGGCGACTACAGCCGGTTCAACACCATATTCAAGTTCTCCTTCGATGCCTGGATCCTCATCGGGACCGGCTCGCTCCTCACCATAGGGGGATGGTTTGCCGCCCGCCGCCCGATCCTCCCGGCGCGGCGGTGGGTTGCCGTCGCCGCGGCCGCGGCGCTCGTCGCCGCCCCGCTCGCTCTCGATATCGACATCGGCCGGGGGCTCCTCGGGATCACCCATCCCCCGGAAGGCTACCACACCCTCGACGGGCTCGCCTCCATCGACCCCGGGGAGGCCGCGGCGATCGACTACCTCGGAACGCTCGGCGGCGGCCACCGGCTCGTGGAGGCGGAGAACGGGGATTACGGCTACTACTCCCGTGTCTCGTCGTTCTCCGGCATCCCGGCGATCCTCGGCCAGATCAGCCATGAACTGACCTGGCGGGGAAACGGAGCGTGGTATACCGACCGCCCGGCAGACATCCGGGCGATCTACGAGGATCCAGGAGAAACCCTCGCCCTGATGGCGAAGTACAACGCGACCCTCCTCTACGTCGGTGAGGCGGAACGGGCACGTTACGACGTCCGCCTGCCGGAGAGCGGGCTCGTCCTGATCTACGAGAGGGGCGGGGTCTGGATATACGCACCGGAAGGCGTAATCATTATACCTCCCGGGTGACAGGGTGGGGCTCATGACGCGAGCAACTGCAGTCATGGAGGTGCGGATATGACCCCGGAGACGGCTACGGCCGAGGCCGCGAAGAGCGTGACCATCGATATCGTATCCGTGAACATGGCGTTTGACCTGGACACGATCACGGTCCCGGCGGGTGCGGAGGTGACCATAAACCTCGACAACCAGGATGTCGGCATACCGCACAACGTCTCGTTCTACACCGACTCATCGGCGGCCGAGACGATCTTCGTCGGCGACCTCATCACCGGCCCGGACAAGGTGACCCAGACATTCACGGCGCCGGCGGAGCCGGGGTCCTACTACTTCCAGTGCGATGTCCACCCGTTCATGAACGGGACGTTCGTCGTGGAGTAGGTCCATCAGAGCGCGACGGTCGCGATGATCGCTACAGCGTAGACGATCAGGGTCGCGTGGATGAGCGGGAGCGCCTGCATCGCGGCAGCCGGGCTTTTCCCCCGGAGGATGAGGCAGGCTGCGCCTGCAAGGAGGGCGAGCCCCGCCAGGAACCCGGCGAGGGCTACCGGTCCGAGGGCGAGGCCGAAGGCCGCCGCCGTCACGGCATGGGTGGCCGCACACCCGGCGACCCAGGCGGCTGCGCCTCTCATGCCGTAGAGGACCGGGATCGTCGCCATCCCCCGGGCGCGGTCGTTTGCGACGTCGGCGATGTCGTTTGCCGCGAGGTGCGCGAGCGCCCAGGGGTAGAAGAAGAGGAAGATGAAGAGAGCGGTCATATCGGGGTTGCCGATAACGAGGTAGCCGGCCACGGGAAAGAGGGCGAAGTCCGTCCGCCCGACCACCTGCGCGAACGGGAGGGTCTGGCGCCGCTTCTTCGTCTGGTAGAAGTATTCGACCAGGTAAGAATAGCCCATGATGCCGAGGACGGAGAGGTTGTGCGGGATAGGGAGGGTCGCGGCGAGGGCGGCCGCGGCTCCGGCAAGGGCGATGAAGAGGGCGAACGCCGCCCGGGGCGATATCTTCCCCTCCGGTATCGGCCGCGCCCGAAACGGCCGCCAGTAGCGGGTGAGCGAGCTATCGACGTCCCGGCGGTCGTACTCCCGGTCGACGTAGTCGTTCAAGACGAGACCGGCCTCGAACCCGAAGAGGCCGATGAGCGCCGCACGGCCGACGAGTTCCCACGAGAATCCGCCGTAGTTCTGGAACGCGAGTGCGAGCCCCGAGCAGAAAAGCAGCGGCCAGACGAAGAAGAAGTGAATACGGGTCAGATCGGCGAGCGCTGCGAAGGTCTCTCTCATGGGGTGTATGATGGGGTATACGGCCGCACCCAAAAAAAGGTTGCAGATCTCACCCGAACCCTTTATGTATACCCGTGGCATCTACCCCCTCCCCCACGGGGGAGGTCAATGGCATGAAGAACTACTGGTTGATCATTGCGGCGGTCTTCGCGGCCTGCTGTGTCGGTCCCGCCTCCGCCCAGACCGCTATCGAGGCGAATGCCTCGATCACGGTGGCGGACCAGGAGGTCGTGGGCAATGGGGTCGTCGGGAACATAACGGTCGAGAAGGTCGTGAGCGACGGCCCCGGATGGGTCGCCATCCATAACAACCTCTTCGGGCATCCCGGCGGCGTCATCGGGTATGCTCCGGTAAAGGATGGAGAGAATACGAACGTCACGGTCACGATCCACACGTTCGTCGCCCTCGATACCCTGTTTGCGGTTTTGCACCACGATTACGGGAAGGAGGGCGTCTTTGAGTACCCCATCCCCGACGTCGAGCAGAAGACAGGGGGCGAGATCGTTATCGTGCCCTTCAACGTAACATCCAAAAGTGCTACCCTGATGAACCTGACCGAGCTCTGCCCGCGGTGAGGGGACTGACGGGACGGTCAATCGCTCTCAACTTTTTTTTCAGGATATCTTTTCAAATCCGAAACCGTTTCGGGTGAATCTCATCCCTCCCGAAGGCCTTACCGGGTATGTAGCAACCATGGAAGACACAGGAAACGATACGCCGGATGAGTGTTCTCTCCGGAACAGAAACCGAGAACCTCGCTTCAGCTCCCCCACACGCGGGGGAGAGGTGGAAGCGCAAGCCTGGAAAGAACATGGTGCCCACCCGCGGCACCATGCCCTCGACGAGAGGAGGGGGCGATTGGCGGGTGTTCCGGGATGAGCAGCGGTGCGTCGATCCGCGGCACCCGGGATCCGGAGGCCGTCCGGGAGTTCATCCAACAGCTCTCTGGATCGGATCCGGAGAGGCGGGAAGAGCGCCGGCCCGGGTAGCCCGTGCTCCCGCCCGCTACCGTGGAGATCCCGGGAAGCCGTTCATGCCCATCGACCTTCGGATTTCTCTCTTTTCCGAAAAAGGTTCGTTTCAGGGACTCAGATCCTGACATTTTTCGGCCCGGGATTATATCGACCAAACGAGAGAAAAAGGTCGTATGGAACAGTCAGAATCACCAGAACGCACGACGGTGACCACGCTCGATCGTGTCGGCCTGAAACGCCGGTGCCGCATCGTCGGCGTCCGCGCCACCGGGGCGCTCAGAAAGCGCGTGCTCGCCATGGGTATGCTCCCCGGGGTGGAGGTGGAGATCCTCCGGTCCGCCCCTCTCGGCGACCCCATCGAGTACCGGGTGAAAGGGTACTGCCTCTCGCTACGGCGCGCTGAAGCGCGCCTCATCGAGGTTGTCCCGGAGGAGGGATGATGGGCGGTGTCTATCCCCTCGCGTTCCTTGTCGCCGGAACCGAGGCAACGATCGCCGATATCCGGGGCGGCAGAGAGATGCGGGTGCGCCTCTCCGGGATGGGGCTCTGCCCCGAGGCCCGGGTGACGATCCGGTCTGCAAACCAGGGTTCGGTCATTGTCGCGGTCGGCGACGCCCGGTATGCCCTCTCGCGCGGGATAGCGGCGAAGATACTCATCAGGGAGACGCAGGAGACCGTATGAGGAAGAGGGTCCGGATTGCGCTCACCGGCAATCCTAACGTCGGCAAGACAACGCTCTTCAACGCGCTCACCGGCTCAAGGCAGCACGTCGGGAACTGGCCCGGGGTGACGGTGGAGAAGAAGACCGGCCGGATCAACCGTAACGGCTACGATATCGAGATCGTCGATCTCCCCGGAACCTACAGCCTGACCGCGTACTCTGCAGACGAGATCGTTGCGCGGGACTTCATCCTCGAGGAGAAGCCCGACGTCGTCGTTCAGGTCGTGGATGCGACGAACCTGGAGCGGAACCTCTACCTGACGACCCAGCTCGCCGAACTCGGGGCCCCGGTCGTCATCGCCCTGAACATGGCCGATGCAGCCGAGGCACGGGGGGACGCGATCGACCGGGAGAGACTCTCGGCGTTCCTTGAGATCCCGGTCGTGCGTACGGTCGGAACCCGGGGCGACGGGATAGGCGACCTCCTCGACGCCGCGATCAGGGAGGTGAAGACCTCACCGCACCACAAACACGCCGTGTGCTACGGCGCGGAGGTGGAGGCGATGATCGCATCGCTTGTCGATGCCCTTGCGATCGATAGAGCCCTCACCGCGCGATACCCTCGCCGCTGGCTCGCGGTCAAACTCCTGGAGGGAGACGAGAACGTCCTGGCCAGGGTCAGGGAGGGGCCGGCCTCCATCCACGTGCAGAACCTCCTCTCTTCGATCGACGTCGACGGGTATGAGGCTTCCATGGCGGACAAACGCTACGAGGCGATCGCCGCCATCCTGCCGCAGGTTCACCGCACCGACACCAGGGGCGCGACGTTTTCGGACATGGTCGACCGTGTCGTCACCAACCGGTATCTTGGCATCCCGATCTTTCTTGCGCTGATGTGGGGAGCGTTCGAGCTGACGTTTACGGTCGCGACTCCCTTCATGACCGTGATCGATACGCTCGTCGCATGGCTTGCCGGGTTTGCAACCGGCTCGATCGAACCCGCCTGGCTTGGCTCTCTCATCGGCGACGGCATCGTCAGCGGTGTCGGCGCCGTCCTCATCTTCCTGCCCAACATCTTCATACTCTTCCTGATCCTTGCGATCCTCGAGGATTCCGGCTACCTGGCGCGTGCCGCGTTCATCATGGATCGGCCCCTGCATGCTCTCGGACTGCCCGGGAAAGCGTTCATTCCGATGCTGATCGGGTTCGGGTGCAACGTTCCCGCGATCATGGCCACGCGGTCGATCGAGGGTGAGAAAGACCGGTTGATAGCGATCCTGGTCAACCCTTTCATGTCCTGCAGCGCGAGGCTCCCCGTGTACGTCCTCTTTGCCGGCGCATTCTTCGAGGCCCGGGCGGGAGGGGTGATCTTCTTCCTCTATGTTCTCGGGATCGTCGTCGCCGTCGTGTCTGCAAAACTCTTCAGGAGCACCATCCTCCGGGGAGAATCTTCGCCCTTCATCATGGAGATGCCCCCCTACCGGCTCCCGACGGCAACGACGAGCCTGCGCCATATGTGGAGTCGGGGGTCGCTGTACCTCAGGAAAGCCGGGACAGTCATCCTCTTCGGCGCCATGATCGTCTGGCTCCTTGCGTCGCTCCCGTACGGCGTCGAGTACGGGAGCGAAGGGAGTCTTGCCGGCTCGATCGGACACCTGGTAGAACCGCTGGTGGCTCCGCTCGGGTTTGACTGGAAGGTCGCGGTCGCGCTGATCTTCGGGTTCCTTGCAAAAGAGGTCGTCGTCGGATCGCTCGGAGTCCTTTACGGGACCGGGGAGGAATCGCTCTCCGGCGCACTCTTCGCCGACCCGAACCTTTCCGCGGCAACGGCCCTTGCCCTGATGGTCTTTGCGCTGCTCTACATGCCGTGCGTCGCAACGCTTGGCGTCATCCGGAAAGAGACAGGGTCGTGGAGGTGGACGGGATTTGCGATCGCGTACGGTCTCGCTGTTGCCTGGCTTCTGGCGTTTGCCGTCGGACACCTTGCCCCGGTCTTCACAGGAGGCGTATAATGAATAACGGTATGAAAATTCTCTTTGGAGCGGTGTCCGGGGTCCTCTACGCGGTCTTCGGACTGCTCCAGATTGCCCGGGCTGTTTTCGGTCCGGTGGAAAGCCTCCAGGCTCTCCTCATACCCGGGAACATATTCAACGGGTTCGTGCTGCTTGTAATAGGGAGCGTTCTCCTGGCCGGGGTCAGGAGACTCTTCGGCGGCAGAGAGGACGGCATGCCTTTCGTCTACGTCGGCATCCTCCTTTCAGTCGGGTTCGGGCTCGTGGAGCTTCTCGCCCTCTGCGCGCTGGGGGCCGACGCCTATCTCGTCGGGGAATGGGCCGACCGGTCGGCTGCCGATGCGGCGAACCCTCTCCTCTACCTTGCGGTGATCGGAGTTCTCGGCCTCCTTGTCTGGGGCAAAGAGTTCTTCAGGGGAGTTTGGGCAGCATGATGCGCGCGATAGCAAAACGGTTCTCCGAGGGTGGATTCACGCTCCCGGAGCTTGCAACCGAACTGGATATGGGGCAGGACGCCCTGCTCGAGCGGCTCTTCATGATGGAGCGCCTCGGCTTCATCGTGCGCAGCGGGGGGTGCACCTGGCCTCCCCGCGCGGAGGACGCTCTCTGCCGCTGCTCCGGGTGCTCCGGTTGCCGGGAGGTTACGGGATACGCCCTGACCGGGAAAGGGAGGCGGTTGGCGGGGACAAAGGGGCCGAAAGGCGAAGTTGTGTAACGCCAGCCGCCCCCGGTCTCGGTCAAGGACGTGCAATCATGCTCTTTTCAAGGGAGCAGGCCGTAACAACCTCTTTAACTTGCGGGGGTGAAGGGGGCGGAGCGGGAAGTCCCCACCCTTCAGGGTGGGGACGGGCGCTCCGCCGCCCTTC
>ENA-UOUL01002396-UOUL01002396.1-bioreactor-metagenome-genome-assembly--contig:-NODE-2396-length-21996-cov-6.524431_pt1 | contig 21996 bp, 17 predicted proteins | sample MGYA00249838_ERZ747220 | MGnify/ENA primary metagenome ERZ747220 (study PRJEB28778, sample SAMN05720191) | bioreactor metagenome | isolation source: Anaerobic biogas reactor | place: USA:Washington...
CGTGATTCTGCTCCACCTGTCGCACCACGCCGCCGGCAGCCGTTCAGGCACGGGCAGATCGTGGATCATCAGGTAAAGCATCGCCCATATGCGTGGCGCGGCACAAAGCGAATATCCGCCGCCGAGGGTGAACAGCACTCTCCCGGCGGCGAATGTATCTGCCAGGTGGAGAATGCGGTTGAAGAGCGTTTCATAGTCGTGCGTAGTCAGCATCAGATCCGCCAGCGGATCATCAAAATGCGCATCCGCTCCTGCCTGGACGACAAACACGCCCGGCCGGAACTGTCCCAGCGCCGCCGACATCACCTTTTCAAACGTTTCGAGGTAACTCTCCCCTTCCGTGAACGGTTCCAGCGGAATGTTCAGCTTAAGGCCGCGTCCCGGGCCGGAGCCGAGCTCGTGGATATCGCCCGTACCGGGAAACAGGTATCTGCCGCTTTCATGAAGGCTGACTGTCATCACGTGCATATCTTCATACAGGATCTGCTGAACTCCGTCACCATGATGGACATCGACATCCAGGTATGCGACCCAGAATCCGCGCTGACTGAGATACCTGATCGCTACCGCCAGGTCATTGTAGATGCAGAAACCCGATGCAACATCGCGGCGTGCATGGTGCAGGCCGCCACCGAGCTGGAGAACCCTTCTTTCTCCCTGCTCGATAAGCCGGGCCCCATGGAGAGTGCCGCCCGCAATCCATCTGGCCGCTTCGTCCATGCCGGGGAAAACCGGATTATCGCGCGTGCCCAGACCGTACCGTGCGGAGTCAGGAACGTCCACTTCTGAACTGAGCGCTTCCACGCAGTTCACGAAGTTCTCTTCGTGGACACTCAGGATATCAGCACGTGTCGCGGGTTCAGGTTGGACCGGATTCACCGTATATCCAAGGGCATCGAGAAGATCCAGTGCCATTTCCACGCGCACCGGGCTGAATGGATGATGTTTTCCGAAGTCGTAGTTGCGGTATGCAGGATGATAGATTACGGAAGGCATGGTCTTGCGGGAGGCCAAAGAACGTCAAATCCCGCGCGGCGCAGATCCTCTGCAAGCAGACGCACTTCAATGGAACCGATCCGTAGAACGGCCCGGGTCTTCTCCGAATCTTCGGGGTATGTGAGGATGGAGTGGATGTTCAGATCCAGCCCGCTCATGAAGCCGGCGAGCCGTGCCAGCTCGCCTGGCCGGTCGGCAAGCCGCACTTCGAGCCGACCGGAGGGCTTATCAGCGCCTGTCATTCGCATCAGGGCATCAAGCAGGTCGAGGCCGGTGATAATTCCTACCAGCCTGCCGTTGTCGTCAACCGGCAGGCAGCCGATTTTCCTTTCACGCATCGTCCTGGCGGCATCCTCCACAGGATCGGATGGGGCTGCCGTGAGAGGAGTCCTGGACATGACTGCCGAGACATTCGCACCCGGAGAGAATGGCGCAGGCGAAAGGGCGCTGGTCGCCAGCCGCAAATCGCGGTCGGTTATGACGCCCACGAGTCTTCCGTTATCCAGCACCGGGAGGTGCCGGATCCCTTTTTCCTGCATCATCTGATATGCGTCCTGTAGGGTTACATTGGGCGCAATGAACTGCACCGGGCTTGTCATTATGTCCTGGACCAGCATATCCGCCTCCCAGTGGAGTGCAGCAATCCTCATCAGTATACATCACTCTGGATCCGCCTCGGCGGGAAACTACGGAATGGTCTTCCTTCCGGCTGAGGATCACTCTTCCCACTGGTGCAGTACTTCACCCAGGCCGAGACCGCCAGGCATCGGACCCTCCATGATGCTCATCTTTGCATCGAGCACCTTGACAGGACCCAGGAAGGCAAGCGGGTCGTGAGGGCCGTCAAAGAACTGGACTGTTGCGGTCCCCTTTGTCTCTTTAGCCTTCGAGCCGGTCGGCGCTACCAGCGGTCCCCCGGCCGCGGCTCGAGGAACGTTGCAGCCGACACACACGATCTGGTTGAAGGAAGGAGTCGAAGGTGAAGCATTCGGGATGCGCCTTACCAGGAGAGTAGGCCCCATATCCGGCCATTTTGCCGAAGGGGTCGAGTCGGATATCGTGTACTCGATCTTCATCAGCGGTATGTTCCCCTGATCCTTCATTTTGTTGGCCGTCACGCTCCAGCCGGTGGCCGTCTTGGTCCACGTTATCTCCGCCATCTTCTTGGGCCATCCGTAGATTTCGCGGCCGGCTATCAATCCCATGTCGCTGTCGATGTACTCGATCAGGGTGGTGTTGCCCGTCCTCTCTTTCCAACGCACGGGGGCATTGATTGCGATCTCGTGGACATTGTATCCCTGTCCTTCGACATCGGGAGTCCACCCCAGAATCATAACGAACAGGTCACCCTCGCCACCTTGTTCCAGCGGCGGCATGAGTGCCTTCTTTATTGCTCCTTTCGGAGCCTGGCACAGTATCTGAATGGTGTGGAGATCGCTGAAATGGTGCGGCAGCGGCGGATAGGGCGGTGAAAAGATCGGGGAAGGAATGAAATCTTCCCGGGCCTGCTTCTCATTCTTCTCCTGAGCTACGCAGATCAGGATTGAGGCCGCAAGAACTGCACAGATGCATGCTATGGCAATGAACAATGCGCTTCGTCTCATCATTCCGTTCTCCGTTATCAGAAAGCCCGTGACCGTGTCTCTTGAAGAAGTACGGTCATTCTAATACAAAACCGCATCCTCAAAGCACCTATTTAATCCAACAAATACTTTCATCATCCGATGGTCTCCCAGACCCGACGCTTCGCCGCATCAAGCAGTACTTTGCCGATTGCACCAATGAAGTCAGCTTCCTGGTATCGAATTCCTCCTGGGCCCGGATCCCACGGAAGTTTCGACAGGGGGATGGTGGATGCAGGGCCGCCGCTGCGTCACGCTCCTCAGTTGCCTCGGATGTGCGAAAAGAAATCCAATCCTGCAAGCCGGCCTGCTAATATACACGGCCTGGCAATGAAAGACAGAACTGCCGAGATTAAGGTATGCATATGGCTAGTAGCAGAACACTTTCTCCTGTAGCGTCTCCCGGCCAACGCCTCCTTCCGCTCTACGCAACGGAAGCGGCAAATTCGATAGCAGCACTCCTGCTGGCTGTGGGGTTGTCCTTTTATACAAGTCACCGCTTCGGCTGGGGCGCGAAGGAAAACTTCTCTGTGGCTGCCTTCCAGGGAATCTTCTACATGCTCGGGGCTCTTTCGGCCAGGCAGATATCCCAGCGCTGGGGGCGCAAGAAGTCGCTCACAGGGCTCTATTCCGCCATGACAGCATGCGCGGTCGCAGCAGGCATAAGTTCCACGATGGGGTGGACCGTTGCCACCGCGGCCATGGCGGTGCTAGAAACGGGAATGGTCGCAGCCTCATGGCCGATGCTGCAGAGCCTCGTCTCTGCAGCCGGCGAACCGGCCAGCCTGTCGAAAAGACTCGGCTGGTACAACATCATCTGGTCCGCCGTCGGAGCCGTGGCGGTGGCAACAAGCGGAGCCGTAATCCAGCACGCTTCAGCCTGGGGCTTTTTCGGAATCGTCGCAACCGGGCACATGCTTGCGGCCCTGCTGGTTCTGTTTGCGGTCCAGTCGCCGAATCAAAAGAGCACCGGACAACCTGAATCCGGCCGCGTCGGAGACCTAAAACTTGACGAAGCCACTCTGCAGCGTCACCACCTCGCTTTGTGGCTGTCACGAATTGCTCTTCCTTCGACGTATGTAATCGTCTACAGCATCGCTCCGGCATTGCCTTCTCTGCATGCCATCAGACAGCTCACCCCGACAACCGCGACGCTGGTCGGAAGCGTTTGGCTGATTGCGCGCTCGGCTGCATTCGCGATTATGGGAAATACGACTTTCTGGCACAAACGGCCGGGACTGCTGTTTTTGGCGAGCGTTGTCATGGTGACTGCATTCATCGGGACCATCGTGCCCGGTGCCTTAACCGGGATAGGCCTGGTGCAGGCGCTCATTGCAATGGTCCTCGCCCAGACAGCCCTGGGGATTTCAATCGGGACAATCTACTCGGGAAGCCTTTATTTCGGCATGGCTGTGAGTGATGGAAGCACTGCACATGGCGGCTACCATGAAGCCCTGGTCGGGCTGGGCCAGATCCTCGGTCCCCTGATGGGCGCGACCATGCAATGGATCTATCCAGGGACGCTGTGGCCGTCGATGGCGACCATCTCGGGACTGGCATCGCTTTCGGTGGCTTGGCAGGCGGTTGTCGGGATTCGCGCCGGCAGAAAGAGAGCTGCGTGGAAGGGAGCTAACTGATGTCCCGCCCCTGTGGTTGCGCCCGTTCCAGGGCCCTGCTCAGAAAGGATTGTCTTTCAAACGAGACTTCGCCCTTTTCAAGGCAAAGAGGATGATCGGCGGCTGCTGACAGCAGCGCTCCGATGGTAAACGCGGGTATCACGCCGGTGCGGTCGCCAAGGATCCAGTCATCGAGATCAGACTCCGCGATGACTCTTGCCAGCGCCTGAAGCCTGAATATGATCGCCTTGGCTTTATCGGGGTCATTGTCATACAGCTGAACCGTCGTCATGATCCCGGTCATGTCGTCGGCCTCCCCTTCATAGGAAGCTTGTTTCGCGGCAGCAAGCACTCTGGCGAGTTCTCCCTCTTCGAGGACCACCCCGTTTAGTTCACTCAATAGGCTCAGCTCAGATGCGTCGAGGGTCGTCATACTGCGCTCTCCGGTCCAGAGGCGGGAGCAGAAGAGTACTCCCGCCTCTGAAACTGATGTTGGTCTGAGATCAGGAGCCAAGTCTCCCTCTGGCGGCCATGACGTCAGCCACCTTCTTCAATCCGAATTCTTCCAGGGTTTTCCTGGTGGGCCAGCCGTTCTCCTTATCCCATCCTTCGAGCGCGTAGTAGTGAGTCTTGAAGTCATCCACGCCCTTTCTGTCCAGGTACATTTCGGGAGCCTCATCTGAACGCCACTTGCCGTTTTCATAGATCGGCACCCCGCCCCAGAAAGTCATGCCGGACGCTCCGGGCTTGTACATGAACGGAGCGAAATCCTCTGTCTTCCGGCTTCTCCCGTGCATGACGCGGATTGCGCGCTCCAGGGTCCAGATCTTCTGCCCGATGCGCATCGTGTCGGCGAAAGAGTCCTTCTTTCCGGTCACTGCCCTGTAGTACTTCATCTCTATTTCGGGAGTGAGGGTTTCCAATGATGGCAGGAACATCTCGCAGAAGGCCATGCTCTCGTTCCAGAAAGATGCATAGTGCCGGCTCCACGCCACCTCTTTGGCTTTATGCGGAGAATAGATGCCGGTCTTCCACGCCTCCTCTCCTTTCCACGCGTAGTTGAACATGAAGATGTCGTCCGTGTACGGAATGGTCTTTTTCGACAGCCTTTGCAGGGACTCTTCCAAGGTTCCCCCGCGCGGAGCTCCGACAGCGGTCACCAGTCCATGCCAACTTGGATCACCTGCGCCGAGCATATAGTTGTAGGCCCATTCGACACTGGGGAGCGTCCAGTGCCCGGTGGCTCCCCATGCCGGGAAGCGCAGGGCGCCGCTCTCCATATCTTTTTCCAGCCTCCCCCACTTCTGGGCAGCTCTGCAGCAGCCTTCGGCCAGAGCGTCACCGATGCCGGCTCTCCGTGACACTGCATCAAGAAACGCTTCGCGGAAGACCAACTCTCCCCATTGGTCCATGGGCAGGGGAGCCGATTCGATCTGCTTTCCCGGACCCAGCACGCCCTGCTCATAGAGGTAACGCAGGTACCAGCCGATGCCTGTTTCCATCGGTACTTTGCCGTGGAAGAACTCCGGGGCACCGGGAACGTCCGACACGAACGCTCCCGTGAAATGCGCCGCCCAGGAACTGGCTCCGTATTTCATCAATGCCCCGGCGGCGCGGTCCGCCGCCTCCGTTCCGCGATCGCTCAGCCACAACTGGCTGGTGCACATGGTTTCGCCGCCATATAGGGTGTTGCGTCGGCGGTCGGCGCGGAGGCAGGGATTGCAGGAACCATCCCCGGCTATTGCGGAACCGAATTGCCCCGTTACGATCGGCGTCTGCATGTCGGCCAACCTGGCATCCAGGACGCCCTTGGGATCGGCCATCTTCACATTGCCGGTCCCCGTCACGCTGATGGCCTTTAAATTCTTCGCCCCGAAAACCGAGCCGTAGCCGCTGACGAGGCTGCTGCAGCCGCTGCCGTGAATCAAGGCCGCCAGGCTGGACTTGGTTTCTCCGATTGGGCCGATACACACGATCTGGGGCCTGGCCGTTGTATAGGTGTTCCCGATCTGTTGCCATTCCTCGCCGAATCGAGTCCTTCCGGCGACCATGGATTCAATCCGGACCTGGGTCGTCCACGTGTCCAGGCCCCAGAGCTCCTTCGCTTCCTCGATTTTGACCTGATCGTTGATGATATTGATCCATACCGGCTTTTCCGCCCGGCCCTCCACCACCACGCCATCCCACCCCGCCAACTTCAACATGGTGGCAAAGCGGCCGCCAAAATTGCCGCGGTGGAATTCCCGGGTTGGAAAGGTCTCCGGACAGATGCCGCAGACACTGGTCCTGCCGGCTCCGGGAACGCCCGTAGCCGCCAGTCGACCCGCCATGATGGGAAAGACATGGCGCGGATCGTGGGGATCCCTCAAGTCCCATTCCCCCGGGGCGACTGCGAGATCCCAGAAGATGGCCGCGCCAATTCCATAGCCGCCGCCGAATTCCTCGTATTTTGCGGTGTCGATCGTGCTGATTTCTCTTGTTGTCAGATTGACTCGTGCGATTTTTCCCGTGAATCCGTTGGCCATATCCGTTCTCCCTCCCTAGGACTTCGACGCCGGCGGTTCTTTGGCGGTTTTGGTTCCCGGCTTACGGGACGGCGTCTTCGGCGCCGGAGGAGCCAGGTCGACGTCGTACCCGGATACATCCTCCTGCGGAGGAGCTTCATGGACAATCTTGAGCGCCTTGGCCGGGCAGCTCGTAACACATGCGGGTTCCCCGTCGGGGCCGCCCTTTTTGCTCCAGAAAGGCGCGTCGATGCAAAGGTCGCACTTGGAAGATTTGTTCTTGTAGGGATTCCAGACCGTTCGGCGAGGCCGTTGGGGGCAGAATTGGAGGCACCGCTTGCAGCCGATGCACTTGGCCTGGTCGATGACCCGGACATTGCCGTGTTCGCCGTCGATATGAGCGGCGCCGGTCGGACAATTCTGGACGCAGAGCGGCGATATGCATTGACGGCAGACCGCCATGACGACGTCGAGCGGATACTTTGTGAACGATGGCGCATCCCGGATAATCTGAATCCGGGACAGGGTGGGGTTGGCCTCCCCCTGGTGGCTCATCGAACAGGCGAACATGCAGCTTTGACAGCCCCAGCACAGCCTGCTGTCATAGACCAAATAGCCGGTCGAGGCCGCGTAGGATGGAGCTGCCGGTTGGGCCAGGGCCCCGGCAACGGAGGCGGGTACGGCCAGGGCGCCGGCTGCGATCGCTGCACCGCCGCCGAACAGAAAATCCCTTCTCACAATCGATCTCCGCCTGTCATCGGTTTTCTTCGATTCAGTCATTGACCGATCTCCTTGACATAAGTTCTGATAAATCTCCCGGCCGCAGGAAATACCGGTGTGTCAGAAATCCAAAACCGATTACCTGGATCTTCGGTTACATTGCCGCCATAGTCAAGATGATGCTGCCTGGATCGAAGAACCGGGTTCAGGATCCACCCAAAGAGCCGCAGGAGGCGCCGATGTCGGCGCCGCCGGAAAAGCGCCTTGCCACGGGCTGTCCCAGGTGGCGCCGCAGGGCGTCGCGGAAGGAGTCGAGTTCCGCCGCGTCCGGGGGGGTGTAGCGGCCGGTCGGGTCCCAGACGTCGATCAGGTCGAGCCGGACCGGGGTGTCGCCCACCAGCCGGCCGAGCGCTCGGGCGTCTTCTTCCGAAACGTTCACCCCGCCGATGCAGACGTAGCTGAGCATGACGCGGGTGCGCCGGGACTCGGCGTGGCGCCGGGCTGCGGCCATGACCTCGGCGACCGGGGTGCGGGCGGCGGCCGGAACCAACTGTTTTCGTTTTTCATCGGTCGCGGCCCCCAGGCTGATCGAGAGGCGGAATTTCCGCCCCTCCGCGGTGAACCGGTCGATCTGCGGGACCAGGCCCACGGTGCTGATGGTGATCGCCCGGGCGCCGATGGCCGCGTGCACCGGGAAGCTCAGCAGTTCCGCCGCCGCCATCACCCGGTCGTAGTTCAACAGCGGCTCACCCATCCCCATGAAAACGGCCCCGGTCACCCGCCCCCCGGCGGCGCGCACGAGCGCGCGCGCCTGGAGGAACTGGTCGACGATTTCCCAGCCCCGCAGGTCCCTCGGGGCCGGAATCCTCGCGGTGGCGCAGTAGCTGCACCCCATGACGCAGCCGATCTGCGAGGAGACGCAGACCGAAAAGGCGCCCGGCTTGTGGAGCGGGAGGATGACGGTTTCCACGACCCTGTCGTCGGGGGTGGCAAACACCAGTTTCTCGAACCCCGGATCCTTTGACGGGATGCGTTTGACGAGGCGCAACCGTGGCAGGTCCGCGGCCGCGGCGAGCAGCCGGCGGGGCAGGATGCCCGCCCGGCGGCATTCCTCCACGCCGCACTCCCCCCTGCCGACGAGGAGGGCGAGCCAGCGGCGCGCGTTGGAGAGGGGGAGCGACAATCGGCGGGCCCGCAGCAGAAACTCGGCGGGACTCTGGTCGCGGGGGTCCCATTGGTCCGGCATCTTTTCGGAGATCATAGCCGTTCCATCCGGCGCACGATCCATTCCCTCCCTTTCTCGAGCTGCTCCCCGAACGTGTCCGCCCGGAATCCCGTGCGCAGGGCGATATGAAGGATCCTCTCCGGCAGGGGGATGGGGGTCCGGAGCAGGTCGAGGGCGCTCATGAACCCCGTTCCGCGCGGGACGGGTATTTTCAGCGGCCATTCGTCGTAAAGGGCATTGGTGAAGGAGACCAGTTCCCGGAAGGGGAGCCGGCCGAGGACCGCGGCCTCGTCCATGCGCACGAGGAGGTGGTCGAAGGCGCGCAGGTAGTAGACCAGCACGCTCGTGGCGTGGCGGCTGTATTCGTACCAGGACAGGCCTTCGACGGCCCGGTCGAACACCCCGAGGGCGGCGGGGCTCAGGTGGGGGAATTCCCGGGCGGCCTCGCACGCCACGCTGTTGCAGCAGCCGGTGTGGTGGAAGAAACCCGCCAGGTCGCGGCCGTCATGCCCCCCGGAGGTTGGCGCCAGGGGATGGGCAAGGCACCCGGGCCGCCCCCCTGCGTCGATGAACCCCAGGAGTTGGCACTCGGGCAGCTCCCCTTGCCCGCGGGGCCCGGAGGGAACGGAGCCGCCGACATGGAGGGAAGCGGGACCCGAATTGGCGCCGTGCCGGTACCGGTAACCTTCGGCTCCGGCGACGGCCTCCATGTAGCGGGGGAGCGATTCCCGGGGGCGCTCCGGGTCGTAGATTTCCAGGAAAAGCCGGCGCCTCCGGGCAAAACGCCGTTCCATCTCCCCCCTGCCGACATCGGCGAAGGCGTCCTCGTACCCCGATGCCTCGATCCTCGGGCCCCGGCGCGGGTTGAAGTTGGCAAATTTCAGCAGGAGGCCTCCAGGCCCGGGCCAGGCGCCGTCGGCGGCGCGCCAGGAATCGCCGCCGATGTGGGGGAGGCAGCAGCGGACGCAGGAGAGTGTCCCGCGCAGGCAGAGGTTCGCCCCGGTCCCGGCGCCGGGGCGCAACAGCGCCTCCATGGCCCCGATTTCCCTCTCCTGTTCGACCGGCGGCAAAAGCTCCACGGGGATAGAATAGCATCCCGCGCCCCCTCTTCGTCCGCAAAGCGCGCCGTTTCTCCTTGTTCCCCCGCCCGGAAACGCTTATAAGTAATAAGTGGCTATTATTCGGACACGGGCGGGGGTGCAAGGCGGCTCCCGCCTCACAATTCAATGCCGGGCGGCCGGTCCGGCGGAAACCCAATCGGAGAACATTCATGGAAATTAGACTGAATTCCAACGCGCAGCAGCCCCTTTCCACCAAGGTCTTCTTCAGCGACGAGAGCGGCTTCGCGGTCGCTTCCGTCATCGTCATGGGGAAGAAGGACGCGGTCCTGCTCGACGCCCAGTGGACGCTGTCCAACGCCCACCGTGTCATTGCCGAGATCGTGGAAACGGGGAAGAACCTCACGACGATCTATCTCACCCACGCGCACCCGGACCATTACTTCGGCGCCGGCGTGATCGCCGCCGCCTTCCCCAAGGCGAAGGTCGTGGCCGTCGGTTCCGAGGCGGAGATCATCAACAAGCAGTTCTTCGGCAAGATCGAGCACTGGGAAGGCGTCATCGGGGCCCACAACGTCTGCCGGGTCACCACCAAGGCCGAGGCGCTGAAGGAGGACTACTTCGAGCTGGAAGGGCACCGCATCGAGGTCATCCCCAAGGTCATGGGGGATATGCGCTACAACACCATGGTATGGATCCCGTCGATCAAGACCCTGTACGCCAGCGACGTCCTCTTCAACCAGGCCCACCCCTTCACCTGCGAATGCACCAAGGAAGAACGGGCGCAGTGGATTGCGGACGTGGACAAGATCGAAAAGATGGGGGCCGAGGTCATCATCCCCGGCCACCAGAAGCCCGGGATGCTCTTCGACAACAGTTCGCTCGATTTCACCCGCGATTACATCCGGGCGACGGAAGAGGAACTGGTGAAGACCGACAGCGTGGCTGAATTCTACTACGCCATGTTTAGCCGTTACCCCGACGCCGTGATGTCCAAGCTGAGCAACGGCATGAACGCGATGGTGTTCAAGGGCGGCCTGGACTGGAACTGGCGCGAAATCGAATAGACCCGCCAACCCTCCGACCGATCCGGGTCCCGCTCCACGGGGACTGCAGTCCTTGGAGCGGGACCCGCTTTTTATTCGGGCCCGCCTCCCCCTTTCCCCCCAGCCGATTGGGTCTTCCCCCTTTCGAAAATGATGGTAATATTTCCCGGCTGTATGGGACGGGGGCGGGACGCTTTTGGCGCGGCCCGGTTCCCGGCCGTCAAGGCAATGAGCATGCTCCCGGTGCGATCCGGGGTTTTTGGTGAAACGCAGGCGACGGGAAAAGCGTAATACTCAAGTTGGAAGTTGAGTTCCAGTGCCTGGCTGATTTGACCGCGGGCATTCCGGAGGCAAAACGGAGAGCCGGCGAATCGGGATCTTTTGAAGTTGACGAGGGTAAACGAGGGATGACGGCCGCCTGAGGGCGCCGACCCCGAGTGCCGAGTGAAGCGTTTTGTTTCCATCCGCCTTACCTTCCTCTTTTAGAGTCCCCTGGCATACGAAAGCGGAGACGGCAGCATGGTCCCGGCGACAGGCGGCGGGTCCGAGAGTTGGTTTTACGATGAACGGCTAAAAGGAGAACTTGCATAATGTTCAGCAGAAAAAACGTTGTTTTGATGTCGGTGCTTTTTGTGTTTTTGCTTTCCCTCCCGCTGATGGCGGCCCAAAAAGGTTCGGCCCGTGTCACGCTGACCAAGGCGGTTTTTGTGGCCGGTACCGAGACCGAGATCAAGGCCGGGAAGTACGACGCCAAGTGGAATGCCGAGGGGGAGGATGCGACCGTGGTTTTCTCGCCGGTGGGCAAGCCCGACAAGATTGAAGTGAAGGGGAAGGTGGAGAGCGTGGACAAGAAGTTCGAGTTCAACTCGCTCGGGATAGGGACGGATGCGTCCGGCCGCCCCGCCATCAAGAACCTGCAGCTGAAGGGGAAGACGATGCGCATCGTCTTCGAATAAGTCCGCGCGTTTTTGCCGCCGGATAAAGGGCCGGTTCGCGTTTTCCGGCACGGTGGGCTTTGTTCCTGCCGTGCCGGGGGGCGGGAACCAGGCCCTATTTTTCCCCCTTCCGCCCGAGCGCGAAACCCACGATCCTGCCCAGCGTTTCGGAAAAACCGAATCCCGCCGCTTCCGCGGATTCCATGAAGGACACCCCTTCGGTGAGATCGGGATTCGGGTTCACTTCGAGAACGTAGGGCGTCCCGTCCTCCGCCAGCCTCATGTCCACCCGGGCGTAGTCCCTGCAACCGGTCGCCTGGTAGGCGCGCACCGCCTCCCGCTTCACCCGCTCTTCCGTTTCCGGCAACAGGTCCGCCGGGCAGATGGAATGCACCTTGTGGTAGGCGGGGGAGAGGGGGTTCCATTTGATGTCGTAGGTGATCAGGTGCGGATGGTCCTCCGGCAACTCCTCGAAGTTGAAATCGATGATGGGGAGCACCTCGGGCGGGTCGTTCCCGATCACGGAGACGTGCAGTTCATCCCCTTCGATGAATTCCTCGACCAGGATCGGGGGGTGGAAAGCGGCGAACATCCGGTCCACCCGGTGCAGCAGTTCCGCGTAGTCGCGGACCACCGAATGCTTGTCGACCCCGGCGCTGCCGTCCTGGCGCGAGGGCTTGATGATGAGGGGGTAGTCGAGCCCGTGGTCGGGACGGATGATGGGACGCTTCAGGATGTAAAAACGGGGAGTGGAAATCCCGTTCTGCACGAGGAGCTGCTTCGTCAATCCCTTGCGCCGGCACAGGGAGAGGCAGAGGGGGGGCGCCCCCGTGTACGGGATCCCGAACAGGTCGAACAGGCCGGCGACCGCCCCTTCGTGGTTCAGGTCGTTATGGAAAAACTCCACGAGGTTGAAGATGGCGTCGGGCGGATGTTCCGCAGCCAGGCGGCAGAGGAGGTCGAAATCGTCCTTGAGGTTGACGGCGCGGGCTTCGAACCCCTCCCGGGCGAGCGCCTCCACGATCGCTGCGTATTCCTCCTCGGCGGTGGCCACGGCGATGGAATATTCCGGCGTGAAATCGAGCGAGGCGGGATCCACGTTGCGCAACGCGAGGTATTCGTCGGTTTCCTCGAGGTGATTGTAAAGGACGAGGATCTTTTTCTTCTCGGAATCCATAGCGGCCCCATGCAGGCGCCGGGAACGACGCCGGAGCCAGTATATCCCAGCGGTATCCGGGGAGCCCTCCTTTTTTCGCGGGGGAAGGGGGCGTCTACTGCTGGTAGAAAATGAGCGTGCCGCCGGGAATGTCCTTGGCGTTGATGTCGTCCCCGCTCAGGATGCGGCCGTCGGGGTACCGGTAATAGGTCGAGGGGTAGTTCCACTTGGTCCCCGCGATGCTGGTCGCAGGCCGGCGGGATTTGACGTGCCCGCCGTAGACATAGCCCACCAGCAGCCGCGTCCCCTTCGGGGGAGTCTTCAGCAATCGCTGCAAGGAGCGTTTTTTCTTCAGTTCGGCGCCGGTACGGACGAGGCCGTCGGGAAAGAAGTAGATGGTGGTGGCGCTCGTGGCCGCCACCCCTGCGATTTCCGCCGGGGTGTCGCCGTCCTTGCCGATTTCCAGGAAGCCCTCGAACCGCTCGGTATCCTCCGCTTCGTTGAGCAGCACCCGGGTGCCGCTGGGGATGCGGCCCCAGTCCTGGATTTTGTCCCCCCCCAGCCGTCGGCCGTCGGGAAAAACATAGACGGTGCTCGGGTGGTTGTACCGTTCCCGGGCGATATGCCACGCCGTCCGGTTGAGCGCGATCAGGGGGGACTCCGGGGGGACCTCCACCGTTTCCGGGGCCGGCGGGGGGGACGGGGCGTCGGTCGCCGCGAGGACGGGTTCCGACCGCGGCGGGAACAGAAAGCTGAACAGCTCCGGGTCGGCGACTTTCAGCTTTCCGGCCTGCACGTCGGGATCCCCGGCGGGCGCCCCGTGAATCCCCAGGCGCTCCCGGATTTCCGGGCGGGCGAAAATCATTCCGCAACGCTTCCGCCCGCGGTGGTTGTCGTTGTGAAAGCGGTTCGGGCGTCCGTAGGCCACCATGGAGTGGGTCAGGATGCGCTCGTCGGGGATGTTGTAGATGCTCTTCAACTGCCGCAGCAGTTCCTTCAGGGCCTCGGTTTGGGCGGGGGTGATGTCCCGGTTGTGGTACCCGCAGACCTCGACCCCGATCGAGTAGTTGTCGATGTTGCTTCTCCCCTCCCACATGCTCCTGCCCGTGTGGCGGGCGATCTTGGACTTGTCGATGATGCGGAGCACCTTGCCGGAAGGGGAGACGAAATAATGGGCCTCCCCGTACCGCACCAGCTTGTTGAGGGAGCCCTTTTCCTCCCCCTCGGTGGTGTGGAGGATGATGTAGCGCGTGTGCGGCCGCTTCGGACGCTTGCTGTTCAGGGGGCTCAGCCGGTTGGAGATCCGCAGGGCTGCGGCGGCCGCCATCCGGACGGTCACGCCGGGGAGCGCCAGGCACGCGGCCGCGATCTTCAACAGCTCCCTGCGCGAGGGAACGCGGGTGTCCCCATCATTCATGAACGCCCTCCATGCCGAATTGCTCCGCCCCCCCTCCCCCTCCCCGGGAAAGCGCGATCTTCAGGAGGGGAGGAGTCACCAGGGTGGTGACGATGATCATGATGACGATGGCCGAGAAGGTGGGGCCGTCCACGATATTCAGGCTCCGGCCGATGCTGGCGAAAATGAGCCCGACCTCGCCCCGGGGAATCATGCCGACGCCGATGCTCAGGCGGTTCAGTCCCTTCCCCAGCGCGCCCCAGGCACAGGCCTGCTTGCCGATCACGGCGGCCGCCGTGAGGCCGGCGGCGATACCAAGGACGGACAGGTCGGCGAAACTCTCCAGGCGCACCTGGATCCCCATCTGGACGAAAAAGATCGGGACCAGGACGGCGGAGATCGGCTTGATCAGGCGGAAGATGTCGACATCCTCCCGGAATTCCCGGAAATGGACCTTTTCCAGCAACAGCCCCGCGGCAAAGGCGCCGACGATGCCGGCCAGTCCCGCCAGCCCCGCCAGGTAGGAGAGCAGAAAAGCGAGGAGCAGCGAGGAGAGGAGCATGACCCCGGCCGTGCGCAGCTTCGCCAGCAGCTTCATTATCCTGGGGATGACGAAAGTCCCGACGGTCAGGGATCCGCCGAGGAAGAGAACGGCGACCGCGACGAGCCGGAAGATCGATCCCAGCTGGATCGACTGTCCCGCCTGGGCGGCGGTGATGACGCTCGAGACGACCGCGAGCACGATCAGTCCCAGCACGTCGTCGATGACCGCGGCGCCGAGGATGATCTGGGCTTCCCGGGTGTGGAGTCGCCCGAGGTCCTGGAATACCCTGGCCGTGATCCCGACGCTGGTGGCGCACAGCACGCTCCCCACGAACAGGTGGACGTAGTGGAGGCTGAAGCCGGGGGGCATGCTCGCCGCGATCTGGGTCGGCATTTCGCGGATGAACATCCAGCTGACTCCGTACCCCAGGATGAACGGGGCGATGACCCCGACGACGGCGACGATCAGGGAGGATGCCCCCACCTTCATCATCCCCTTCATGCTCGATTCCAGCCCGACCTCGAACAGGAGGATGATGACGCCGAGGCGCGCCAGCCCGTCGATGATCACGGCCCAGTGGACTTCCAAAACCTGGGCGCGCAGCGGTTCGAAGAAGCCCCACGCGGGGTTGATGAGGACCAGGTTGCCCAGGACGATGCCGCCGACGAGTTCCCCGAGCACCGCCGGCATATGGAGCCGCTCGAAAAGCTCGCCCGCCCCCTTGGCGGTCGCGAGGATGAGGATCAGGGCCAGCAGCAGCGGGGCGACGGGATCTTCGTGGGCCCCCGCGCCCGACGCCATTAGGTCGGGGACGAAAAGGGCCAGGCACAGGCCGGGGATGAGGAAGGGTTTCAGGGGGGAAAATCCGCGGGCCATAGGAATTCCATTTGCCGGAACGAGCGCTCCCGCCGCCTACGGCAATGCCGCCTGGGCAGGGCGTGGAATAAAGTTACAAGGTAACATGAACGATCGGAATACAAAACAAAAGTTGCAATTCCGGCCCCGGCGGAAACCATGTTATCCTTGCCCCGTCCTGGGGGAATTCTATGACGGTGGCCGTGGCATTCGCATTCATCGGCGGGGTGATCCTGATCAGTTTCCTCGCCCACATCCTCTTCAAGGTCACGAAGATTCCCAGTGTTCTGCTCCTGATCGGGATCGGCGTTGTCCTGGGCCCTGTCACCGGATGGATAACGTCCGATTCCCTGGTCGCCATCGCGCCCATTTTCGGGACCCTCGCGCTGCTGATCATCCTGTTCGAGGGGGGACTGGGCCTGGACGTGGCGAGCGTCCGAAAGCAGGCGCCCAAGGCCCTCATCCTGGCCCTGCTCGGCTTCCTTTTTTCGTTCGTCGCCGTGGGGGCCCTCGCCCTCTTCGCGCTGGGCATGGGCGTGATCCAATCCCTGCTGCTGGCCTCGGTGCTGGGCGCCGCCAGTCCCGCCATCGTCATTCCCCTGGTTTCCGGCCTGAGCGTCTCGCAGGAGATCCGGACGCTGTTAAAGCTCGAAACGGCGCTCGGGGACGTGCTGCTGATCGTAGCCGTCCTGTTTCTCCTCGACGCCTACGCGACCGGCGAGCAGAGCGTCCCCGGAATCGCGCTCGCGCTCTTCCTGTCCATCGCGGTGGCCTTCGTCGTCTCTTCGGTAGCCGGGGCCCTGTGGGCACGGCTGATCGGCTGGATGGGGAAGGAGCCGCTCGCCTACATGCTGACGCTCGGGTTCGTCTTCCTGCTCTATTTCGTGGTCGATGAACTGGGCGGCAGCGCGGCGCTCGCGGTTCTGATGTTCGGGATGGTGCTTGAAAACATGCACGTGGTCGTCGACCGGATCAGCCCGCAGATCCGTGATTTTTTCGGCGTCGAGCTGCGCGCCGAACAGTTCGCCCTCCAGGAGTTCATGAAGAACATCACGGAGGAGCTGTCGTTTCTCATCCGGACCTTCTTCTTCGTCTACCTGGGGTTGCTCCTCGATTTCCGCGCCCTGACCCCCGGCATAGCCCTTTCCGGCGTCGCCATGGTCCTTCTCCTCCTCCTCGCCCGGTACCTGGCGGTACGCATCGTCCTCAGGAAGAACTCCTATACCACGGGAGAGCGGCAGATCGTTCTTTCGATGCTTCCGCGCGGGCTCGTGACGGCGGTCATGGCTCTTCTCCCGGTCCAACAGGGGGTCCCCGGGACGGAACTGTTCCCCGTCTATGCCTTCCTCGTGATCGTGGTGAGCAACCTTTGCATGACCGGGGGAGTGATCTTTGCCGAGCGCCAGCTGGGGCGGGAACGGCCTGCGTCGGCGACTCCGGTCCCGGAGGTTACGGTCCAGGAGGCTCCGGCCCCGGAGGTTACAGCGCCGGTCCCGGATGCGATCCGGGAGCGCGTGGCGGCGGAAATCCTTCCCGAGGAGCCGGATCCCCCGGCGACGGAGGCCGGGGGCTCCGGGGGGCGGAAGAGGGATACCTTTACCGGGTGGATGATGCGGTTTCTGGGGATCCGGCCCGGGGAACGGGAATCGCAGTACCTGCAGGCGATGAGGAACGCGTCTATGGCGCCCGGGATCTTCTGGGTGCAGATCCTGCTGGCGTCGGTGCTGACGGCGCTGGGCCTGGTGCTCGACCAGAGCTCCATCATCATCGGGGCCGCCCTCATCGTGCCTATCGGCTGGCCCGTGCTGGCGGCGGGCCTGGCCCTGGTGGTGGGGGACATCTACCTCCTGCTGAAGCTGCTCTTGAAGCTGCTGCTCGTCGTCGTCCTGGTCGCCGCCCTCTCGGCGTTGTTCAGCGAGCTGTTGCCGTTCAATGCCATGACTGCCGAGATCGGGTCCCGCACCCGGCCCACGATCCTCGATTTCCTGGTCGCGCTCTTTTCCGGCATGGCGGGCGCCGTCCTGGCATTCTCCCGCCGGCGACTGCTGCATCATTTCCCGGGGGCGCTGCTGGGACTTGCACTGATGCCGCCGCTGGCCGTCCTCGGTTTCGGCCTGGGCAGGGAATTCAGCACGGAAATCTTCCAGGGGGCGGCGCTGCTTTTCGTCACCAACCTTTTTGCCGCCATCCTGGGCGCCGCGGTGGTCTACTCGGCCGTCGGCATGCCCGCGGCAGCCGCCCTGGAGACGGTCCGGGCCTGGAAACGGCGGGAGATGCGCCAGCCGTTCGTCCGGTTCCTGTTCGAACGGCTCCGGCTCGGAGGCATCATCGGACGGGCGGGAAGCGCACGGGCCCGACTGATGGTCATCGTCGTCTTCCTCCTCGCGCTGCTCATCCCCCTGCAGATGGCGCTGGACCAGCTGGGCAAGGAATTCCGGGCGCGCCAGGCGGTTTCCGCCGTGGAAAAGATGTTCGACCAGCCGGGGCGTTCCGCCATCATCAACTCGGCCGCCACGATCGGGGAGGAGGGGATTTTCGTCCGCGTCCAGGTGGCGACCAATGCCTTTTTCACCTCGGATGACATCCGGCGTTTCGAGGAGCGGGTGGCGGACCGGACGGGAGTCGCGGCGCGCCTCGACCTCGTGCAGAGCCTGAGCGACGTCGGCGAGGGCCGGAAGCTGATGGGCATGCTGGCGCCGTCAGCGCCCGTTCCCGCGGCTCACGTCCCGGGTGTCCGGGAATCGGCCCGGAACCTGCGCGACGCCTTCGCCCGGGAGTTGAGGGGCCTGGATCTGCCCGAAACCCTCGCTGTCGTGGGCGCCGGCGCCGAACTCGGCATGGACGGGGCGCCCCCGTCCTTCAGGGTCGAATACCTCTCTGCGTCCCCCCTGAGCGATGACGCGCGCGAGCTGCTGGCGGGGCTGATGCGGCAGCGGATGGGGCTGGAGCCGGAAAGGCTCTCCTTTCTTCACATCCTTTCCAGGTTCGAATTCCCGCTGCAGGCCGGGGGGGCGCTCCGGCCCGGCCGGGCCCAGGGACTCCGGCAGGTCCAGGAAACCCTCGAGCGCTATCCGCAGGTGCACGCCCAGGTGGAGACCCCGGCGGGGCTGAGCCCGACGGGCGGGCAGGAACTCGAGCGGCGGCTCGCGGAGGAGGCGCCCCTGCTTGCCCTCCCCACGCGCGCCTCGTTCATTGAGGACCCGGAACTCAAAGGGGGGGTGAGGATCACGCTCCGTTCCCGGTGAGGCGTGGCGTCTCCTTTGCTCCTCCCCTGCGCCGGCGCCTGAGAACGACATTGATTTGCGCCCCGGCCAGGATGACGATGCTCACCAGGTAGAGCCAGAGCATGAGGACGATCACGGCCCCCAGGCTGCCGTACATGGCGCGGTAATTTCCGATGTGGGTGATGTAGACCTGGAATCCCATCGACACAACGGAGATCAACACCACGGCCGCCATCCCGCCCGCGGAGAACGGGAGGAACCTCCCGCGTCCCCCCCTCCCGAGGTAATACAGGAGTTCCAGCACCGTCAGCAGGAGCAGGGCGAGGATCGCCCTGCGCAGGATCGCGAACCCCCACTGCAGCGGCGCTCCCCATTCGAGCGCGGCCGCCATCCGGTCCTGGATCATGCCGCCGAAGATCAGGAGCGAGAGGGTGCCGAAGAGGAGGCAGACGAGAAGGAACATCAGGACCACGGCCGTCATGCGCGCCTTCCAGAACCACCGCGGTATCCTGGCGAAGTGGGTGCGGGCGATCTGCTTCATGGCCGCATACAGGCCCATGGAGGCGGACCAGAGGGTCAGCGCCAGGCCCAGGGTCAGCATCCCCCCCTCTCTTTCGGCCAGGACCTGCCCGACTATCCTCTCCAGGAGGACGGCCGCCTGGTCGGGAAGCGCATGGTGGATCAGGGCCATGACGGCCCGCGGCAGATCGGGGATCGGGAGAAAGGGGAGGAGGGAAAGGGTGAAAATGGTCGCCGGGAAGATGGAAAGGAGGAGGAAGAAGGCGACGGCGGCGGCGCTGGTCAGCACGTCGTCCTCCTTGAACTTCCGCCACAGTTGCAGGGCGAATTGCGCGGCCGGGATCAGGCTCATCCAGGATATCCTTCCTGATTTCCACCGGCGGTCCGTCCGGGGCGGCGGTGGAAATCGTTTTATCCGGGTGATGGATAGCGTAGTATGGAGCCGGGATTTTGACAAGCGCGGGCGTCCGAGGGCGTTCCGCGCGGGGGCGGGTGTCGGGGTGCCCTCCGGCGCGGTCATCGAGGGGAGCGGCGCGTGGAACTGAGACATTTAAGATATTTCGTGGCCGTCGCCGAGCAACTCCATTTCCGCCACGCGGCCAAGATCGTCAACGTGACCCAGCCCGCCCTGAGCCAGCAGATCCGGCAGTTGGAGAAGGAGCTGGGGGTCGTCCTGCTCGAACGGTCCCGCCACCAGGTGCGGCTGACCCCCGCAGGTAAGGTGTTTTACGAGAACGCGCTCGGAGTGCTCCGCCAGGTGGACCTGGCGGCGGCGAAGGCGCGCAAGGTGGACAGCGGGGACGCCGGCACGATCCGGATCGGCTTCATCAGCACGGCGGCTATCCGGGTGCTCCCCGACGGGGTGAAGCGGCTGCAGAAACAGGTTCCCGCGGCCGAGGTTGAACTGAGCGAACTCGCGTCCGGGGAACAGATCGACGGGCTGTACCGGGAGCAGCTGGATATCGGGTTCGTCCATGCCAAGTTGACGCGCGACGTCCTCGGCACGAGGATCGTCGCGCGCGACCGGCTGATCGCGGCTGTGCCCGAATCCGGCGCCCTGGCCCGGTGCCGGCGCGTGGACATCCGGGACCTTGCCTGCTGGCCGACGATCATGCCGGCCAGCCACTCGAGTTCCGGGTTCCACGAACAGGTGCGCATGGCGTACCAGATGGCGGGGGTGCGGCCGGAGCAGGTGCACTACACGCGCCTGCTGCAGACCGGACTCCTGCTGGTGGCGGCCGGAGTGGGGGTTTCGCTCGTGCCGGAATCGTTCCAACTGATGCACGTCCGGGGGGTCGCCTACAGGAGGCTGCGGGTGGACCCGCCGCTGTGCGAGATGGTTGCCGTGTGGCGCCGGGACAATGCCTTGCCGCTGCTCGCGCGCTTTATCCGGTGCCTGCCGGAATTGGGTTGAGACTCCTAATAATTATTTCTTATCACCAGGGCACGATCTTACTATTGGACGGGGCGCCGCCGCCGGGGTAATATAATAGCATCAAGATAATAAGGACCCGAGCCAGCCGGAAAGATCCAGAAGGCTCTGCCGGCCGACACGGTGTGGGGTAGGGTACTCCCGGTAGGTCAGTTCCGCGGAACTTTTGTGGATGAGGTCCCGGGCACGGCGGGCGAATTCCACGGGAACGACCGTGTCGGCGGTGCCGTGGGCCAGGAACAGGGAAAGCCCTTCCAAGCGGTCCCACGTGAACTCGAGCGACGTGTTCTCGGGGACGTAGCCGCTGTGGGCGACGACGCCGCGCACCTCACCGGGAGCCGTCAGGGACAAGGCTAAGGCCATGACGCTCCCCATGCTGAAGCCGAGCAGGAACACCTTCCGGTGGTCCACCGGGTAGCCGGTTTTTACGTCGCGGACGAACAGCCGCAGCCGGCACAGGCTCTCGGCGAACTGCTCCGGGTGGGGGGTGAAGGGGGCCGGGATGTCGTACCAGGTGCAGGCGCCCGGTTGCCGCCCGTAGGGGAAGGGGGCACGCACGCTCAGGATAAAGAAGCGCGGGTCGAGGTGGGGCGCGAGCCTCAAAAGGGTGTCTTCGCGGGCTCCCTGCCCGTGCAGCAGGATCAGGGCCGGGGGTGCGCCGGCGCCGGCCCGGGCGGGCGGCAGGAGCCTGTGAACGAGCGTCGACGATATCGGGTTGGTTTCCATGAGCTTTGAGGCCCTCCCCCGCGCCCGGAAGGCCGCAATAGTGTGCCATCCGGAGCGGCGTTTGTCGAGAATCGGGGCCGCTTGGCCCGGTGTGGAGCCCTGGGTTCGCAACCGGTGCGAAATGGGGCATTATGGGATTTCATCATGCGGAGCGGACCGGGGAACGGGGTTCGCTCCGGACGTTTACGATCGCAAGGGAAAGAGGAATCATGGCTAAGGCATTGGAAGGCGTCAGGGTGCTAGATTTTACGCAGTATCTGTCCGGCCCGCATTGCACGGCGGTGCTCAGCGAACTGGGGGCCGAGGTTATCAAGGTGGAGATGCCGGTCCGCGGCGAACCGGAACGGGTGGCCATGCCCAAGACCCCGAAGAAGGAATCCTACCAGTTCCTCTCCTACAACCGGGGCAAGAAGAGCGTCACC
>ENA-UOUL01002397-UOUL01002397.1-bioreactor-metagenome-genome-assembly--contig:-NODE-2397-length-21992-cov-4.566918_pt1 | contig 21992 bp, 17 predicted proteins | sample MGYA00249838_ERZ747220 | MGnify/ENA primary metagenome ERZ747220 (study PRJEB28778, sample SAMN05720191) | bioreactor metagenome | isolation source: Anaerobic biogas reactor | place: USA:Washington...
AGTTATGCCGAAAAGGCCAAAGAGCTGCTTTCCTTGTCGCGCAAGGTGAAATCATTTGAGAAAACACCTGAAGCCAGCGAAATCGACCTGACCGACTACAAGGCCGCGATCAGCCGCCAGCTGGCCAACATCCCAACGCTCAAGCCCATCCCCGGGAAGCTGGACGGTTACGGCTACCGCATCCATCCGATTTATCACTACCGCCATTTCCACCCGGCCGTCGACATGGGCGCCCCGACCGGTACGCCGATCAAGGCAGCCGGAGGCGGCACGGTCATTGGGGCCGGCTACAACTCCAGCGCCGGCCGGTTTGTCAAGATCAATCACGGCAACGGATTCATCACCGCCTATTTCCATTGCAGCAAGCTCTATGTCCAGGCCGGTGACCGTGTCGACAAGGGCGAGGTCATCGCGGCGGTCGGCAATACCGGCACCTCGACCACGCCCCATCTGCATTTTGAGGTCACCTTCTACGGCAGTCCGGTCAACCCGAGAAACATTATCATGGAGTAGTTCGGCTTAATGGCCGTGGCTGGGTCCAGCACAAACAGGAGGCCAGAACGTGGCTGCTAACCAGAAATATTATACGCCGCCGCCCCGGCGGCGTTCCAACATCGCGGTACGCAAGGAGTTGTACCGCCATTTGCGCGGTAAGCCAACCCATTCCAGCAGCCTGATGTCCATTCCCAAGGTCGTCGGGACGGCCGTCAGCCGCGCCCTGATGCTGTTTGTCCTGATCCTTCTGGTCATGGCTTTCCTGATCGGCGGGATCGGCGGCGGCATGCTGGTCGGATACATCACCACGGCAGCGCCGGTCACCACCGACCACATCAAAACCTCCAACGAGACCACACGCATCAAAGACGCCAGCGGCCAGGATGTCGCCATCCTGACCGGCAGCCAGAACATCAACCGCGAGTACATTTCGTTTGCCGAAGTCAAGGGCACCTATATCGACGAAGCCTTCAAGGCCATCGAGGACGAACGCTTCGACACCCACATCGGGATCGACCCGCGCCGCATCTTCAGCGCGGTCCTGAGCGCTCTGAGCAACGGCGGCAGCCCGTCGCACGGCGGCTCGACGATCAGCCAGCAGACGATCAAACTGGTGTCCGGTGCCGACGAGGTTTCAGCCCAGCGCAAAGTCCAGGAGTGGTACAAGGCCATCCTGCTCGAACAAGAGAAGAGCAAGGATGAGATTATGGAGCTGTACGTCAACCTTGTCCCGATGGGCAACAGCTATGTCGGCATCCAGTCGGCCGCCAAGGCCTACTTCGACAAGGACGCCAAGGACCTGACCCTGGTCGAAAGTGCCTTCCTGGCCGGTATCCCCAACCGCCCATCGACCTACAATCCCCTGACCGAAACCGGCAAGCGCAACGCGCTGCGCCGCATGCGCATCGTGCTGAGCAAAATGTACGAGCTTGAGATGATCACCCGCTCGATGTACGAGCGCGCGCTCGACACGGAACTGGTGTTCCGCAAGAAGCCTCCGGCGGTCTCGGCGACCCAGATCAACTCCTATTTCGTCGACTACGTGATCGGCGAGGTCATCGACGACCTGATGGAAAAGCGCGGCTTCTCCTATGACATCGCCGCCTTCACCGTCTACAACGGCGGCCTGACCATCGAGACCACCCTCGACAGCGAAGTCCAGGCCCAGGCTGAGGCTACATTCAACGACCAGGCGCTGTTCATCACCGACATGGACAACCTGATCGACATGCCGGAGAAGCCAAACGGCAGTGTCGTCGTCATTGACAACCTGGAGCATCCCGGCCAGATCAAGGCGATGGTCGGCGGTTTCGGCCAGAAAACCGGCAACTTCGTTCTCAACCGGGCCGTCGACGCCTACCGCTCACCCGGTTCGAGCATGAAGCCGCTGGCAGTCTACGGTCCGGCGCTCGACATGGGCAAGATCTCGGCGGCTTCGGTCTTCACGGACATGGAATACTTCCTGGACGACAAGAATCCGACCGTCCCCTATCCGAAAAACAGCTACCGGACCTACAAGGGCAACATCTCAGTACGCAACGCGCTCAAGTATTCCAGCAACACGATCGCGGTCTACATCATCAAGTACGTCCTCGGCACCGAATCGGCCAGCCTTTATCTGCGCCAGGTCGGCATCGACCGGCCGGAAGACAGTGAAAATGTCAGCATGGCCCTGGGCAGCTTCGGCAAAGGCATGTCGGCTTACGAGATGGCCGGCGCCTATGCCGCCTTTGCCAACAACGGCCTCTACACCGAGCCGTATGCCTACACCCGGGTGCTGGACATCAACGGCAACGTGCTGCTGGAGAACAAGAGCCAATATGTGGAAGTCTATAAGCCTGAAACAGCCTTTATCCTGACCGATATCCTCAAGGGCGTATTCACCAGCGGCGGCACCGCAGCCGGCTCTGGTTTGGAAAACATGCCGGCGGCCGGTAAAACCGGCACGACCGACAACAACCGCGACAAGTGGTTCTGCGGCTATACACGCTACTATACGGCCGCCGTCTGGTACGGCTACGACAACCTGCTCGGGCTGACGACGATTCCCAAAGACGACCAGAAGAACGCGATCCGCATCTGGCAGGACCTGATGAGCCGGATTCATGCGGACAAGGAAGAACTCGATTTCATTCGGCCGGACGGCGTGATCGTCATGACGGTCTGTCCGGATTCCGGGCAGAAAGTCTCCCCGTACTGCCCGGTCGCGGTGCGCGAATATTTCATTCCCGGCGCCCTGATGAACCCCAGCGAACAATGCACGCTGCACGAGCCGCTGCCGACACCCTCGCCGGCACCGGAACCGGGACTGGACCAGCCCGGCGGTTAAGCGCCCGATCCGGCGAGAAACAACGTCCCCCGCTCCCGTCCCTCCAGAACATCGTCAACAATCCGGCTGACGGAACCGTTGGCGATCACGGCATCGATGCCGGCCTCGTTGGCGATGCGGGCAGCGTTAAGCTTGGTGCGCATCCCGCCGGTTCCCCGGTTACTGCCTTCCCCTCCGGCCGCTGCCTCGATCGTATCGTCGATCTTGGCTACGGTGCTGATCAGCGCGGCATCCGCGTGTTCGTGCGGATCCTTGTCGTAGAGGCCGTCGATATCCGAGAGGATGATCAGAAGATCGGCACCGACCAGCCGTGCGACGATCGCCGACAGCATGTCGTTGTCACCGAATGTCCCGTTGTGGTAGATCTCACGGGTTGACACCGTATCGTTCTCGTTGACGATCGGCAGTATCTCCCGTTCCAGGAGTGCCTGGAACGTGTTGCAGATATTCTCGCGCGTGACCGGGTCGTCGATGTCGTCCTTGGTCAGGAGGATCTGGGCGACGACATAGTGGTAATCCGACAGCAGGCGGCTGTACATGTTCATCAGCTCACACTGGCCGACAGCCGCGACCGCCTGTTTCTCACGCATGACCTTCGGTTTCTGCTTAAGGTGCAGACGGCCGACCCCGACCCCGATCGCGCCTGACGAAACCAGGATGATTTCCTTGCCCTGGTTCATCTGGTTGGCGATTGACCGGCAAAGGTGCTCCAGGTTGTTCAGGTTGAAGCGTCCGTTCTCGTGCGTGATCGTCGATGTTCCGACCTTGATCACGACTTTTTTCGCTTTAGCCAACTGCTCCCGGCCGCTTTGCGTGTCCTGCTTTGCCATGATTCCTGTCATCCTCCGTTTTCATCCTTTTGCCATCATAAGCCCGGCAGGGGTAAAAATCAACAACAGCTTCGTTGACAGCAGTTTCCCCGATCGCTATAATGGTCGCATCTGTTTAGTTATGCTAAACTTCAGGTTTATAACTGTGTACAGGGAAGAGGGGGGCGGTTCGCGTGAACATTGGTGAAAAAATCAAATTCCTGCGTCTGGCCAACAACCTGACCCAGGAAGAGCTCGCCGACCGCTGCGAACTGTCCAAGGGCTTCATTTCACAATTGGAGCGCGACATCACATCGCCGTCCATCGCCACCCTGGTCGATATCCTGGCCGCGCTCGGTACAGATTTGCCGCGGTTTTTTCAGGAGCATGTCGACGAGAAAGTCGTTTTCGGTTCTGACGACTACGCCGTCAAGACAGACAGCGAGGGTGGCAGCGAGATCTGCTGGCTGGTGCCCAACGCGCAAAAGAACGCCATGGAGCCGATCCTTGTCCTGCTGACGCCCGGCGGTTCGACTTACCCGGACAACCCGCATGAAGGCGAGGAGTTCGGCTATGTCCTGGACGGCCAGATCGCCATCCACCTGGGTCAGCGCGTGATCAAGGCCAGGAAAGGCGAAAGTTTTATGCTCCAGCCCCAGGTTCCCCATTTCTTGTCCAATCCCGGCAAACGGCCTGCCCGGATCCTCTGGGTCTCGTCGCCGCCGAGCTTTTAACGGAGGGTATGACATGCTCAATTGGCGTCACATCAGGAAACCGCAGGCCGCTGAACAGGTTTCTCCAGCCGTCCAGCACCTGTCCGATTCGACCGGTTCGAGCCACATTATCGAGGTCGTCGGGGTCAACAAGTCGTTCGGCGACGTTCATGTGCTAAAAGACATCACGTTCTACATCCGCAACAACGAGTTCATCACGCTGCTCGGCCCCAGCGGCTGCGGCAAATCGACGACACTGCGCATCCTGGCGGGGTTTGAACGTCCCGATTCAGGCGATGTCTTTTTCGAGGGGCGCAGCCTGCTCGACATCCCGCCCTACCAGCGCCAGCTGAACACAGTCTTCCAGCGCTACGCCCTCTTCCCCCATTTGAACGTATACGACAACATCGCGTTCGGGCTGAACATCAAGAAGATGGCCAAGGAAGAGATTCGGACGCGCATCGGCCAGGCCCTGAAAACCGTCGACCTGGAAGGATATGCCGACCGCTGGGTCGAACAGCTTTCCGGCGGGCAGATGCAGCGCGTGGCCATCGCCCGCGCGATCGTCAACAAACCGCAGGTCCTCCTGCTGGACGAACCGCTCGGCGCATTGGATCTCAAAATGCGCAAGGAGATGCAGATCGAGCTCAAGGAAATGCAGCGCAGCCTGGGCATCACGTTCGTCTATGTGACCCATGACCAGGAAGAAGCCCTGACCATGTCCGACACGATCATCGTCATGAAGGAAGGCCTCATCCAGCAAATCGGCACCCCGACCGACATCTACAACGAGCCGCGCAACGCGTTTGTCGCCGACTTCATCGGCGAAAGCAACATCATTCCCGGGCAAATGACCGAGGACTTCGTCGTCTCGTTCGCCCAGCGCTCGTTTGACTGCATCGACCGGCGCATGCCGGAAGATGAGGTCGACGTCGTGATCCGTCCGGAGGACATCGTCCTGACCGGGCCGAACGACCGGACGATCAACGGCCGGGTCGTTTCGGTCGTCTTCAAAGGGGTTCACTACGAGATGCTGGTCGAAGCCGGCCCGTTCACCTGGATGATCCAAAGCACCGATTTCTTCCCGACCGACGCCTCCGTCGGACTGACCTTCGACCCTGAGGACATCCACATTATGGCCAAGTCCACCTATTCGCCGGACCGCCAGTCCGCTCAACCAGAAACTGAGAGCGAACCCGACGACCGGAACGGGGGTGACAGCTGGTGAAGTCCCTGCGCCGCCTCACCTACCCGTACCTGGTCTGGATCGCCATCTTCACGCTGGCCCCGCTGCTGCTGGTCGCCTTCTACGCCTTCACCGCCTATGATGCGTCCGGCAAGCTCTTTTTCACCCTGCAGGGCTTCAACAAGGTGTTTTCGACCGCCGATACGGTCGCACTCAACATTTTCGCCCTCAAGAGCCTGTTCGGCATCGACTGGCAAGTGCCGATCTATGTCAATGTCTTCGCCAAGTCGCTGGAGATCGCCCTGTTCAGCACGATCATCTGCCTTTTGGTCGGCTATCCGGCCGCCTGGCTGCTGGCGCGCAGCAGCCAGGACGTCAAGCACCGGGGCAACGGCAATCTGCTCCTGTTCTTGTTCGTCATGCCGATGTGGATGAACGCCTTGCTCAGAACCTACGCCTGGCTGGCGCTGCTCGAACCGCGCGGGATTATCAACAGCCTGCTGGGGCTTATAAACATCGGCCCGGTGCAGTTCCTCTACAACGACTTCGGCATCGGACTGGGCATGGTCTACAACTACCTGCCGTTCATGGTCCTGCCGATCCAGTCGGTGCTGGTCAAGATCAGCCCCAGCGTCATCGAAGCGGCCGAAGACCTCGGCGCCAACCGGCGCCAGACCTTTCTGCGCGTCATCCTGCCGCTCAGCATGCCGGGGGTGCTCAGCGGCATCAACATGGTTTTCATGCCGGCCATGACCACCTTCCTGATCCCGGACCTGCTGGGCGGCGGCCGCTACCTATTGATCGGCAACGCCATCGAGCGCCAGTTCATGATCTCGCGCGACATGACGACCGGTTCGGCCCTGTCCATCCTGCTGCTGGTCTTTGTGCTGGCCAGCATGCGTATCCTGACCCGCTATGAAAAAGAGAACGACGAAGGGGGGCTGCTGACATGATTGCCAAGTGGTTCGGCCGCCTGTACATGGTGCTCGTGTTCGTGTTCCTGTACGCGCCGGTCGCAGTCCTGATCATCTTCTCGTTCAACGCGGCCAAGTCCCGCGCCGTTTGGGGCGGCTTCACCCTGGAATGGTACAGCAAGCTGTTCCATAACCGCGACATCCTGCGCGCCCTGCAGGTAACTTTGATCGTGGCACTGGTCTCGGCCCTGGTCTCGACCTTGATCGCCACCGTGACCTGCCTGGGGCTCAATGCCATGCGCCGCAAATGGCGCCAGGCGATCATGACCGTGACCTATATCCCCAACGTCAGCCCGGATCTGGTCACAGGCATCGCCCTGATGCTGCTGTTCTTCTTTATCCGACTCCCTACCGGCTTCGCGACGCTCCTTCTGGCCCATATCGCCTTCAACATCCCCTACGCGATCCTGTCGATCTCGCCCAAGCTGCGCCAGCTCGACCGCCATCTTTTCGAAGCCGCCCTCGACCTGGGCGCGCGGCCCCGCGAGGCGATCTTCAAGGTGATCCTGCCGGAGATCATGCCGGGCATCGTCACCGCCCTGATCCTGACCTTCACGCTCTCGATCGACGATTTCGTCATCAGCTACTTTACAGCCGGCAACCAGATCTCCACATTGGCCATCACGATCTATACGATGGCCAGAAAGAGCGTTAACCCGCAGATCAACGCCTTGTCCACCCTATTGTTTGTCGTCGTGCTGGGGCTGCTGCTGCTCGTCAACAGCCGTTCCGGGCGTGACATGAAAAAGAAAGCTAACGGAGGTACCTATTCGTGAAAAAAGTCTTGATCGTGCTAGCACTCCTGCTGCTGCTGCCCGTCCTGGGCGCCTGTCAGAACAGTGGCGGCAAACAGCCGCTGGTGATCTACAACTGGGGCGAATACCTGTCGCGCGAGCAGGACACATACACCATGTATGGGCGCGACTACGAGATCGACGATGTCGTTCGCCTGTTCGAAGAAGCCTATCCCCAGTACGCCGTGACCTATTTGACCTATGACGACAACGAAAAGATGTACGCCAAGCTGGACAAAGAGTCGTACGACATCATCGTCCCGTCCGACTACATGGTGGCCCGGCTGATCCGCGAAGATATGCTCCAGCCGCTCGACATGAGCAAGCTGCCCAATGTCAGCCAGTACCGCGACCCGCGCCTGGCGAGCCTTAAGCTCGATGAAAATCCAGAAATCAGCGACAAGGTCGCCGACTACGCAGTCCCCTACATGTACTGCACCGTCGGTCTGATGTACAACGCGGCTGAGCTGGGGATGATCGACGCCACATCGCCTCAGGACGTCTGGAAGATCCTCTTCAATCCGGAATGGGAAAACCGCATCGGCATGTACAACAGCATGCGCGAATCGATCGGCGTCGCCCTGAATTACCTGGGCTACAGCCTGAACAGCACCGACGAGGCCCAGCTGGAACAAGCCAAGCAGCTGCTGATCGAACAACGCCAGACCGTTCGGCCGCTGGTCGGGATCGACGAATTGAAAGACAAGTATGTCAGCGGCGAACTGCTGGCCGGTGTCGTCTGGTCCGGCGATCATGTGGTCTGCCAGCAGCGGCTCGAGGAAGAAGGCCAGGATCCTGAAATCCTGCAGTACGTTTTGCCCGAAGGCTCCAACCTTTCTGTCGACATGCTCTGCATTCCCAAAAACGCCAAGAACCCCCAGGGCGCAATGGATTTCATCAATTTTCTTTACGATCCGGAAATCGCCCTGATGAACGCGGTCTACGTCGGCTACTCGACACCGCACACCGACGCCTTTGCCAAGCTGCCGCCTGAGATCACGGGCAACACCAGCTATTACCCCGACCCGGCCACGGTCGATACACTCGAAGTTTACTACTCCAACGAGACAATCGACACGCTGTACGACCAGATCTGGCAGACGGTCCTGGCTAACTGACCCGGCACAGCCGGCGCAGGTCTACTCCTGCGCCGGCAAAATCGCTCGGGCGAAAACCTCTTTCATTTCCGCAACCGGAATCAGGTTGATCTTGCTGCGCACGGTCTGCGGGATGTCGCTGATATCGCGCTCGTTTTCCGCGGGGATCAGGACCGTGTCCAGTCCGGCCCGGTTCGCCGCAATCACCTTTTCTTTGAGGCCGCCGATCGGCAGAATGCGGCCGCGCAGGGTGATTTCGCCGGTCATCGCGACATTGCGCCGGACCGCGCGGCCACTCAGCGCTGAGGCCAGGGCGGTCGCCAGCGTAATGCCCGCGGACGGGCCGTCCTTGGGCGTCGCGCCTTCCGGCACGTGGATATGGATGTCCTTGTCCGTGGCGAAACGGCCGTCGATATGAAGCGCTTCCGCCTGCGAACGAATATAGGTCACGGCGGCGCGGGCCGACTCCTTCATGACATCGCCCAGCTGGCCGGTCAGTTCCAGCTTGCCGCTGCCCGGCATGACGTTGACCTCGATGGTCAGCGTATCGCCGCCCGCCCAGGTCCAGGCCAGACCGGTCGCGACGCCGACCTGGTCGCTTTCCTGGGCTTTCTCGTAGCGGAATTTGCGTTTGCCGATCAGCTCCTCGATGTTTTTCTCGCTGACTTTAACTTTCGTATTGGCCTGCTCCGTGATCAGGATGGCTGCCCGGCGGCAGATATGGGCCAGTTCCCGCTCCAGCTGGCGGACACCCGCCTCGCGGGTGTACCAGCCGATGATCGCGCGCAGACCGTCCCGGCTGACGCTGAGCTGGTTTTTCTTAAGGGCGTTCTGCTTCAGCTGGTTCGGCAGGAGGTGGCGCTTGGCGATCTCGATCTTCTCCTCCTCGGTGTAGCCCGAAAGATGGACCACCTCCATGCGGTCCAGCAGCGCCTGCGGAATGGTTTCGGTCGTATTGGCCGTCGTGATGAACAGGACACGCGACAAGTCGTAGGGGATCTCGAGGTAATGGTCGCGGAAGCTGTTGTTCTGTTCCGGGTCGAGCACTTCCAGCAGCGCCGATGAGGGATCGCCGCGGAAATCGTTGCCCAGCTTGTCGATCTCGTCGAGCAGGACCAGCGGATTGTCGCGGCCGACCTGGCGGATGGCGTTGATGATCCGGCCCGGCATCGCCCCGATGTAGGTTCGGCGATGGCCGCGGATCTCCGCCTCGTCACGCACCCCGCCCAGGGACATGCGCACATATTTGCGTCCCAGCGCCTGTGCCACCGATTTGGCGATCGACGTCTTGCCGACGCCCGGCGGCCCGACCAGGCACAGGATCGGCCCCTTGAAGCTGGTTTCGCCGGCCTCCTGGCGCAGCTTGCGCACCGCCAGGTACTCCAGGATCCGCTCCTTGACCTTTTCCAGGCCGTAATGGTCCCGGTCCAGAATTTTGCGGGCCCGGTCGATGTCCAGCCGCTCCTTATCGGTATTGCCCCAAGGCATTTCGAAAAGCAGGTCCATGTAGCTGCGCAGGACGGACCCTTCCGGGTAGCCGGCCGGCATCCGGGACAAACGGTTGATGTCCTTTTTAACCTTGGCCTTGATCTCGTCAGGCAGCGGCAGCCGATCCAGCTGGCGCAGGTAGTGGTCCTGCTCCTGCTGCGAACCTTCCTGTTCGCCCAGTTCGCTCTGGATCGCCTTCATCTGCTCGCGCAGGTAATAATCTTTCTGGTTCTTCTCGATCGTCGCGCGCACTTTATCGCTGATTTCCTTCTCGATTTCGGCGATCGACTGCTCGCGGTCGATCAGTTCGATCAGGATCTGCACGCGTTCGAGCACATCGATGGTTTCGAGAAGCTTTTGCTTTTCCTGGATATGCAAATTAAGGTGCCCGGCCACGGTATCTGCCGACTGGGACGCGTCGCGCAGATTGTTCAGGGCTAAAAGCACGTCGGGAGGGACGCGGCTGGTGCTGACGGCATAGCGTTCAAAGGATTTTATCAAATGGCGCCGATGGGCTTCAAGGAAAGTTTTCTGACTGGCCGGGACCTGCGCCGATACGGTTTGAACCTCAACCTTGTAGCAGGGTTCCTCCTGAGTGACTTTTTGCAGCATCGCCCGGTTTCGCCCCTCGACCAATAGCTTCATGGTTTCGCCGTTGGGCATCTCCAGAACCTGACGGATGCGTGCGACACAGCCGGTCGGGAAGATCTCGTCTGGCGCTGGCCAGTCCTGGGTCAGGTCTTTCTGCGCGGTCAGGAAGACTAACTGGTTGCCGTCGAGCGCTTCCTGGACCGCTTTCTTCGATTTGTCACGGGCGATGTCAAACGTCAGGCTGACGCCGGGGAAAACCGTCAGTCCGCGCAGCGGAATCATGGGCATGGTCAGGATCAGGCCATCCGCTTCGGAAGGCTCCTCACGGGAAGGCTTGCTGATCAGCTTCCTGACCACCTGACGGCGTGTGACCGGCCTGGCCGGTCCTTGCGGGGTTTGTTCTGGCATATCGGTCTCCTGCTATAAGTTTGCGGCGCCGTCATACGACCGGTGCCGCTTCCTCTCATTATACCATATTGCCTGCGACAGCAAAAAAAGAAGAGGCACCTCGATTGAGACACCTCCTCGTGGTGACAGCGGTAAACGCTTATTCGATGATCGTGGAAATGGTGCCGGAACCGACGGTCTTGCCGCCTTCGCGGATAGCGAACTTCAGGCCGCCTTCCATGGCAATCGGGGTGATCAGCTTGACGGTGATCGTAACATGGTCACCCGGCATGCACATCTCGACGCCTTCTGGCAGCTCGGCAACGCCCGTCACGTCCGTTGTGCGGAAGTAGAACTGGGGGCGGTAGCCGGTGAAGAAGGGCTTGTGACGGCCGCCTTCAGCCTGGGTCAGAACGTACACCTGGCCGGTGAAGTGGGTGTGGGGCTTGATCGAGCCGGGCTTGGCGATCAGCTGGCCGCGCTCGACTTCCTTGCGCTGGATGCCGCGCAGCAGGACACCGACATTGTCGCCGGCCTGTGCCTGGTCAAGCAGCTTGCGGAACATCTCGACGCCTGTGACGACGGTCGCTCGGGGCTTGTCCTGCAGACCGACGATCTCGACAGGGTCGCCGACTTTGACGATACCGCGCTCGACACGGCCGGTGGCGACGGTGCCGCGGCCGGTGATCGTGAACACGTCCTCAACCGCCATCGCGAACGGCTGGTCGATCGGACGGGCCGGCGTCGGGATGAAGGCGTCGACGGCATCCATCAGCTCATGGATGCAGGCGTATTTCGGATCGCTCGGGTCGGTGCTGGTGCACTCGAGGACATCGAGGGCGGAACCCTGGATAACCGGGGTGTCGTCGCCGGGGAACTCGTAGGTGTTGAGCAGGTCGCGAACTTCCATCTCGGTCAGTTCGATCAGCTCCGGATCCGCCATGTCGCACTTGTTCAGGAAGACGACAATCGACGGAACGCCGACCTGACGGGCCAGCAGGATGTGCTCACGGGTCTGGGGCATCGGGCCGTCAGCGGCCGAGACAACCAGGATCGCGCCGTCCATCTGGGCCGCGCCGGTGATCATGTTCTTGATGTAGTCGGCATGGCCGGGGCAGTCGACGTGCGCGTAGTGGCGAGCCTTGGTCTGGTACTCGACGTGCGCGGTGTTGATCGTGATACCACGGGCCTTCTCCTCAGGTGCCTTGTCAATGCTGTCATATGCTGTATACTGGGCAGAACCCTCCATTGCCAGCACCTTGGTGATGGCGGCCGTCAATGATGTTTTGCCATGATCGACGTGGCCGATGGTTCCAATGTTAACATGCGGCTTGTTTCTTTCAAATTTTGCCTTTGCCATTTGAGCATATCCTCCTTTATTCAGCATCATCATGCTGATTCCTTATTCATTTTATTGGCTTCTCGCCATCATAGACCATTGTACACTATTTGCCGGATTTGGCAATCGTTTCAGGGGTTTTGAGCCATGGAGGCCTACTTCCTGAGCACCGATTCCATCAGATTCTTGGGAACTTCTTCGAAATGGCTGATCTGCATCACGAAGGTGCCGCGGCCCTGGGTGCGGGAACGCAGCGCCGTCGCGTAGCCGAACATCTGCGACAGGGGGACCTTGGTTGTGATGGCCTTGATCCCGTTCCGGTCCTCCATGCCTTCGATGCGGCCGCGCCGGGCGCTGATGTCACCCATGACATCGCCCAGGTAATCGTCGGGCGCCATGACGTCGACGCGCATGATCGGTTCGAGCAGAACCGGATCTGCCTTGCGGCAGCCGTCCTTGAAACCCATCGAGCCGGCGATCTTGAAGGCCATCTCGGAGGAGTCGACCTCGTGGTACGACCCGTCGACCAGCGTCACGCGCAGGTCGACAACCGGGTAGCCGCCAAGCACACCGCTGCCCATCGCTTCCTGGATACCGGCATCGATCGGGGCGATGTATTCACGGGGAACCGTTCCGCCTACGATCTTGTTGACGAATTCGTAGCCGCTGCCGGCCGGCAAAGGCTCGATCTCCAGGACGCAGTGCCCGTATTGGCCGCGGCCGCCAGACTGGCGGACAAAGCGGCCTTCGCTGCGGACAGCCTTTCGGATGGTCTCCTTGTACGCGACCTGCGGGGCGCCGACGTTGGCCTCCACCTTGAATTCGCGGAACAGGCGGTCGACGATGATGTCCAGGTGAAGCTCGCCCATGCCCGCGATCAGGGTCTGGCCCGTCTCGGTATCCGTAAAGGTGCGGAATGTCGGGTCTTCCTCAGCCAGCTTGCTCAGCGCGACCATCATCTTGTCCTGGCTCACCTTGGACTTGGGTTCGATCGCAACCTGGATGACAGGCTCCGGGAACTCCATCGATTCCAAAATGATGGGATGCTTGTCGTCGCACAAGGTATCGCCGGTCGTCGTGTCCCGAAGGCCGACCGCGGCGGCGATGTCGCCGGAATAGACCCGGTCGATCTCGGCCCGGTGGTTGGCGTGCATCTGCAGGATGCGCCCGATCCGCTCACGCTTGTTCTTGGTGGCGTTCAGGGTGTAGGACCCGGAATCCAGCGTGCCGGAATAGACGCGAAAAAAGCAGAGCTTGCCGACAAACGGGTCGGTCATGATCTTGAAGGCCAGGGCGGCGAACGGCTCGCTGTCGTCTGTGTGGCGGACATCCTCTTCCTCGGTATCCGGATTGATGCCGTTGATCGGCGGCACCTCCAGCGGAGAGGGCATGTAGTCCACGACGGCGTCGAGCATCTTCTGCACGCCTTTGTTCTTGTATGACGAACCGCAGCAGACCGGGGTCATGTGGCAGGCGATCGTCGCCTTGCGGATGGCCCGCTTGAGCTCGTCAATGGTGATCTCCTCACCCTCAAGGAACTTGAGGGTCAGGTCATCGTCCGATTCGGCCACAGACTCGACCATGCGGTCATGCCAGGTCTGGGCCAGTTCCTTCATGTCGTCCGGAATGTCAATATCCTGAATGTCCACGCCCATGTCGTCCCCATAAACGGTTGCCCGCATGGTGACGAGATCGATGATGCCGGAAAACCAGTCTTCTTTGCCGATCGGCAATTGAATCGGCACGGCATTGGTCTTGAGCCGCTGCTTCATCATGTCGACGGCGCGGAAGAAATCCGCCCCCATGATGTCCATCTTGTTGACATAGGCCAGGCGCGGAACACGATAGTGGTCGGCCTGCCGCCAGACGGTCTCCGTCTGGGGCTCGACACCGCCCTTGGCGCAGAACAAGGTGACGGCACCGTCCAGGACGCGCAGCGAACGCTCGACTTCCACGGTAAAATCCACGTGGCCGGGCGTGTCGATGATGTTGATCCGTTTGCCCTTCCACTGCGCGGTTGTCGCCGCGGACGTGATCGTGATGCCGCGCTCCTGTTCCTGTTCCATCCAGTCCATGGTGGCGGCGCCTTCATGCACTTCGCCAACCTTGTAGATCCGGCCTGTGTAGAACAGGATCCGTTCGGTTGTCGTCGTCTTGCCGGCGTCTATGTGGGCCATAATGCCGATATTTCTCGTATTTTCCAGCGAGAATTCCCTGGGCATTCAGTTAAGCTCCTTCCGAAATTACCATCTGTAGTGTGCGAACGCACGGTTGGCATCCGCCATCCGGTGCATATCTTCTTTTTTCTTAAACGAACCGCCGGTGCTGTTGAACGCGTCAATCAGCTCGTTGGCGAGGCGCTCGCGCATGGTGCGCTCGCCGCGCTTGCGCGCGTTCTCAACCAGCCAGCGCAGACCGAGCGTCTGCCGTCTTTCCGGCCGAACTTCAATCGGCACCTGGTAGTTGGCGCCGCCGACGCGTCTGGCTTTGACTTCCAGCATCGGCATGACGTTTTCCAGGGCCTTGCTGAAAACCTCGAGCGGATCTTGGTTGATACGGTCTTTGATCAGATCAAAGGCACCGTAACAAATGCTCTGTGCGACACCCTTCTTCCCGTCCAGCATGATGTTGTTGATGAGCTTGGTCACCCGAACATCGTGGTAGATCGGATCAGGGAGCACGTCTCTTGTTGGGACATGGCCTTTCCTTGGCACTTGTCTTCCCTCCTCTCATGATTATGCGGGACTAGGTGTCCCGAAACCATAGGTACTCACGTTTGGACCGTGTCTGTGCAGCTCTTGCCATATCCACCGTGGTGTATGATGACAGTGTACTGATCACGCAAAAGTCCAACCTGCAGCTTTATTTGGTTTTCGCTGCCTTGGGTTTCTTGGCGCCGTACTTCGAACGGCCCTGCATCCTGTTGGCTACGCCAGCAGTATCCAGGGTTCCCCGGACGATGTGATAGCGCACGCCCGGCAGGTCCTTGACCCTGCCGCCTTTGATCAGAACGACCGAGTGCTCCTGCAGGTTATGCCCGATACCCGGAATGTAGGCCGTGACCTCTTCCTGGTTGGTCAGGCGGACCCTGGCCACCTTGCGCAGCGCGGAATTCGGCTTTTTGGGCGTGGTGGTTTTCACGACTGTGCAAACACCGCGTTTCTGCGGTGACGACAGCGCAACCTCGCGCTTCTTGAGCGTGTTCAGCGTGGACTGCAGTGCCGGTGACGATGACTTGTAGCTCTTGCTCTCGCGTCCCGATTTCACCAATTGGTTGAACGTAGGCATCAATACACCTCCTTTCTCAATCTGTCCTGTTCCATGCGCGGCGGCCCGCAAGCTGCCGTTGCATAAAAAGACCCCTGCTGGGGTTTCAGGCACTTCAGTATAGCACCGTTCGCCGGAATTGTCTACAAAAAATTTTTACCCCGCCCGCTAAAAAGCGCTCAAAGACACTTTTCCCGGTTGCCAGTCCGGCGTCGGGCGCTTAAAATGCAGTCATGGAACACGAGGAGGACCCTATGGCTTACCGCATGCTGGTGATCGACCTGGACGGCACGCTGCTCCGGGAGGACAAGACCATTTCGGACGAGAATGCCGAGGCGGTGCGCCAGGCGCACGCGCGCGGCGTCACGATTGTGCTGGCGACCGGCCGGGCGACGGTCGGTGCCCGCTACGCGCTCGAGCGGCTGGCGCCGGCCGCCGGCGAATACCTGGTCACCTTCAACGGTGCCATGACCACCAACCTGGTCACCGGTCAGTCCCTGGCTGTCCACGAGCTGACCCGGGCCGATTACGATGCCATTGCCGCCTTTTTGGCCGGACACGGCCTGTTCACATACGCCTTCAGCCGCACCCGGAGCCTGGCGCCGTCACCGCACCCGATCATTGAAGCTGAGGCGCGCTTCAACACGATCCAGACCTCGGTGATCGACTTCGCCAGCTTGCCGCCCGACACCCCCCTGATCAAGGTCATGGCAACCGGCGATCCAAACCAGGTGGAAGCTGTTCTGCGGTCGATCCCGCCGGATTGGCAAAACCGTTACCAGGCGGTCCGGTCGGCCCCGTTCCTTCTCGAGTTTCTCCACCCGCTGGCCGGCAAAGGCCAGGCGGTCCGCGCGCTGTGCCGCCAGCTGGCGATCCCGGCCTCTGACGTGATCGGCATCGGCGACGCCGACAACGACACGGACCTGGTCCGGTGGGCCGGCCTGGGCATTGCCATGGGCAACGCCACCGAATCGCTGCTGGCCGTCGCCGACCATGTCACAGCTTCCAACGAAGACGACGGTCTCGCCAAGGCGATCCGGCGCTTCGTCCTGGCCGATCCGCCTTGCTCCGGCAAGCTGAAACCGTCATAATAGAATTGTAACGCAACAGCAAATGGAGGTGGAAACTTTGGCCGTCCAACGCTACGATTTTTCCGCAACCCGGCAATGGCTCGATCGAACCGTGCAGTCCGGCGCAGCCGCAGGGATCAGCCTTCAGGTAACGCGCCGCAACGAAACCATCCTGGCCACGCAGGTCGGCTATGCCGATCTCACCGCGAAAAAGCCAATTACCCCGGATACCATTTTCCGGATTTTCTCGATGACCAAGCCGGTCACGGCCGTCTTGTTCCTGACGTTATACGAAAAAGGCCTGGTTCACCTGCGCGATCCGGTCAGCGCCTATCTGCCCGGGTTCAAGGCCCCGTCGGTCTTTGTCCGCAAGGGCGACGGCTGGGACACGCGCCCGGCTGCGCGCGAGGTTACGCTGCACGACCTGCTGACGATGACCTCCGGCATCCCGTATCACCAGGGCGAGCATCCCGCCAGCCAGGCGATCGGCCGCCTCATGCAGGAGCAATACGGCAAACCCATCTCGCTGCCCGAACTGGCCAACCGGCTCGGACAGATTCCCCTCTGCTTCGACCCGGGCGCCAGCTGGCTATACGGCCTGTCGCTGGATGTGATCGGCGCGGTGATCGAGGTCGTCAGCGGCATGGGGCTCGCGGCCTATTTGCAGGAAGCGATCCTCGATCCGCTCGCCATGCGCGACACCGGGTTTTTTGTCCCGCCTGAGCAGCTCGACCGGCTGGCAACCCTCTACGGCGAGACAGACGGTCAGCTGCGACCGAACCCGGCCAACAGCCTGACGCCGGGAGACCCCTCGCGGCCGCCCTGGATCGCATACGGCGGCGCGGGTCTGTTCAGCACGCGTTCTGACTACACGCGCTTCGCCCGCATGCTGCTGGGCGGAGGCACCCTGGAAGGCCAGCGGATCATCAGCCGGCGTTCCGTCGATCTGCTAAGGCGAAACCACCTGACCGCAGAACAATTACAGTCGATCCCATGGGAAATGCTCCAGGGCTTTGGCTACGGACTGGCGGTGCGCACGCTGCTCGATCCGATTCCCGGCGGCAGCCTGCTCAGCCCCGGCGAGTACGGCTGGGACGGCGCGGCAGGAACCTGGTTTTGCGTCGATCCGAACGAGGACATGACGATCGTCTACATGGTCCAGCGGTTCCCCGCGGACCACATCCGCTTTATTCCGCGCCTGCGCGCGACGATCTACGCGGCTCTCTAGCGCAGCCAGACGAGTGCAGCCAGGTGGCAAAGAGCGCCGCCGTTGACGAACAAATGCCAGATGACGTGGCTGTAACGGTGCTTGCCGGCGAAGAAGACCAGGCCGGCGCTGTAGAAGATCCCCCCGGCCAGCATGAGCAAAAAAAGCGGAGCAGGCAGGGTGACGGGCAAAAACGGCAGGAACAGGACGATGCTCCAGCCCATCAGGACGTAGTGGACAACCGACAGGACCAGCAGGAACCTGCTTTTCCGAAACGTCACGCTCTTGAAAACGAGCCCCGAAAGCGCCAGCAGCCATTGCAGGACGCAGATCGCAAGACCCCAGGTGCCGCCGATGACGGACATGGCGACCGGCGTGTACGTGCCTGCGATCGCCACATAGATCGCCAGGTGGTCCAGTTTCTGAAAGACCTGTTTCCAGCGGCTGCAGGCCGGCAGGGCGTGGTATGTTGCCGACGCTGAGAACATCAGGAGAAGGCCGAGCAGGAAGACGGCGTCGTAGACGAATCCGTCCCGGATGCGGCTGATCAGGACAGACAGTGTCGCCAATGTCACCAGCGCCATGATCCCGTGCAGCGCAGCATTCCAGCGCTCGGCTGGCCGGTCCAGCCAGGACAGGGGCAGGGTATCGCCCGCGGTCTGGTTTCCTGTTGCGTTGTCGATGGCCATCGCCCCCTTTCTGCCGCCCTATCATACACCATTTCGCCGCCATTCTGAAGCATCCTCCGCGTTGAGCTAATTGCGCTGTATGTATTTTTTCCAGTGAGATACAAAAGCATAGGACCCGATATAACAATCGGATGAGCAAACAGGCCATGGAATCACCTGTGTAAGGCCAAAACAGGGGATTACGGTACACCAAAGAGCCCGGATTATGCTCTCACGGGTCGCTAAACAGACCAGCACATGGTCTTTGACAGGTATATGGGGACTTCGTCAGGCGCTTGCGACCAGACTTCTCATCAGCTGGGGCTGCTTCTGCTCGATACGCCCAATGGCCATGGTCAACATCACGGTCAAGGCCAGGCAACACTGCATGGTCATTTTCCTTTTTCCGCGGATGGTGTGTTGCTCGAAGCCAAAGCTGACATCCAGACGGCCGTTCACGCGTTCGACCGATGTCCGAAAATCATATTCGCGATCGAATTTGTAGCTGCTGCGATCAACCGCGGTGAAGATGCGGGGATCTGTGGCCAGCGGAATCCGGATCCCGCCCTGGTGCGGACACTGCCCATAACTCGGACACGCGATCCCGTACGCTTTGACCGGACATTTCTTGCGCAGGCTGTTGCGGCTGCGTTCATAACCATCACAGCTCATCGTGCGCTTTTTCCCGTCTTTTGCCGCATAGCAGAAGACCTCACCGCGCTCATTGTAGTAAACCGCCGGGTGACCGGGCAGGTTTCGTTCCTTTTCATCCCGCCACAGATGCCGGTTATCAATGACCGGTTTGATGCGATACGGTGGATCCATTAACTTGTGAATCAACTTGCTGTCATCATAGCCTTTGTCCGCCGATAAATAATCACAGGATTCAATCAGCGCCGGCTGTTCCTGGGCCAGCTTCTCCACCAGTTTGTGGCCTTCCGTAATGTCGGCCGCCGATGCGGCGGTCACATGGTAGCAAACCGGCAGGTCATAGGTCGCGTCAACGATCAAATGTAATTTGAAGCCGAAGCATTTGACCACTTTTTCCCACGCCGTGCCATCCGGGTGCACCCCATGGTATTTCTTCATGCCCAGATCGGCATCGGTTTCTCGTCGGCCGTCGGGCTGCTTGAGCTTGTTTTTCCTGCCGGCAAACGACGCGATGTATTTGCTGTCCATCGCCAGGCGCTTGCCAAAACGCGGCAGTAAGCGTATGACGCGTCGCACTTGCTTTTGAAACACCAGATCCAGGTCAGCCTGGTGTCTCAGCAGGAGCGCCAGGAAACGACTGAAGTTATATGAACGCGGTACTTTCTCAATGTGGTCAAACCCGCACAGGTAACGCAGCTGGACATTCCTGCGCAGTTCTCTGAGCAACGATGCAACCGACAGATGCTGAAAAACGATGGCTGCCAGCAAACAATTCCACATGCACCGCACCGGATAATCATCTCGCCCATGCCCCCGCTCGCATTCCAAGGCACAAACCAGTTCCTCATCGGGTAAATGGTCAAACACGAGCTTCAGTCGTTCCAGATCACCTAAACTTTCGATGTCATCTTCCCACCGAAATAGAGAAATTTGTGGTATAATAGCCATGGAAGCATCCTCCTAAACGCTGTTGTTATGGTTGTTTTAGCACTACCATTATAACACAACGAAGGGGATGCTTCCATTAATATTGGCTTACTGGGTGGAATTTCACACTTCACTTTTGCTACCATTAGAAAAACCAGCCTTTTTCAAGGCTGGTCTGGTAGAAAATTCTTTTTTCGCATCCTGACTGCCTTACTCCCTCAATAGTTTCCAGACTGCGCAATTAGCTCATCGGAATCCAGAACATGAGCAACAGCGACGGAGCAGAAGGAACACCGTCGGCATTTTGGGCTGCATCGTCCGTTAGAGGCATTGCATCCTGGTTGCCATGACGTCTGCTGCAAAAATGCACTATAATGATTCTACTGCAACAACAATAATTATAACGCGAACAGCACCTTGAAAACTGAATAGAAAATCAATTTTCCAGTACAAATCCGAACAAATGATCCGGTTTTTTCTCAATCAGGTCGTATTAAGTGCCATTTTATGGTTCTCCCTTGCTCTTTTTTCTTGTTCTATGCGCAAATGGGCATAAACATCCCTTGTGGGTTTGCGGCTTGCGGCAAAGCGGTGGCATCCTTAGTAGTTGTTAAAAAATAAAGTTGCCATTTAACGGATATTGTGGTAGTATATCCATGGGGGTGAGGCTCGTGGATGAAGACAATATCAAACGTTTTTACGGTCGTGTAAAACCGCACCTTAATGAGAAAGACAGAAGACTGGTTGTGGCAGGAATGGCACTAACAGAAGGCCGAGGCGGGATCAGCAAAATCAGCCGGGCAACGGGATTGGCAAGAAAGGTTATTCGAGACGGAATACAGGAGCTTGAATCGGATGGAGCCCCAGCCATTGAAGCAGAAAAATCATCCGAGAGGATTCGCAGAGAGGGTGGTGGGAGAAAAAAGGCAACGGAGATCGACCCTACGCTCGAAGAGGATTTGAAATTGCTGATTGATCCGATAACCAGAGGCGATCCAGAATCCTCACTGTTATGGACATCCAAGAGTTTGCGGAATTTGGCTGATGAGCTCAAGACGAAAGGCCATGATGTGAGCCATGTGACGGTCAGGACATTGCTTCAGGACATGGGGTTTTCCCTTCAGGCCGATTTCAAGAGCATCGAACCCGGACAGCACGCGGATCGAAATGAGCAGTTTGAATACATCTATCAGCATGTGAAAGAGATGCAAGATAGAAATCAGCCGATCATCTCAGTTGACACCAAAAAGAAAGAACTGATTGGACCATACAAAAACAACGGCCGCGAATGGCATCCGAAAGGGCAGCCCACACGCGTGGACACGCATGATTTTGAGAACAAAGAACTGGGCCATGCCATCCCGTTCGGTGTCTACGATATAACCGCTAACAAGGGATGGGTCAGTGTTGGCATCACAAAAGATACATCGCAGTTCGCTGTCGCCACGATCCGCACCTGGTGGTTCGAGATGGGGAAAGCGGTATATCCACAAGCACAGGAACTTATGATCACTGCAGACAGCGGCGGGAGCAACGGATATCGGCGCAGGCTGTGGAAAACAGAACTGCAAAATTTTGCCAATGAGACCGGGCTTGTCGTTCATGTTCTGCACTTCCCGCCCAATACGAGCAAATGGAACAAGATTGAGCATCGCATGTTTTCGCATATCAGCAAGAACTGGAGGGGTCGGCCGTTGGTCAGTCTTGAAGTCATCATCAGCCTGATCGCCAGCACGACCACGCGTAAGGGACTTCAGATAGCGTGTGCTGCAGATACAACATCCTATGAGACAGGAATCAAGGTGTCTGACGAAGCGCTTGCTGATGTCAACCTGGTTCCCGACAGTTATCACGGGGAATGGAATTACAGGATATTACCAAACCAATTGGCATGATTATTATTTAACAATCACTTAGTAGCCAGCCTCGAAGTCCACCAGGTTGACCAGCGCCCGGTCGTCCAGGTAGCGCGCGAAATTATCCGTGGCAATCGCCAGGAT